>Ga0206126_10000043_pt1 | contig 158894 bp, 107 predicted proteins | sample Helgoland_Spring_5_FD_148621 | JGI IMG/M metagenome (GOLD analysis project Ga0206126, IMG submission 148621) | Pelagic subsurface seawater microbial communities from Kabeltonne, Helgoland, North Sea - Helgoland_Spring_Bloom_20160412_1 | ecosystem: Environmental > Aquatic > Marine > Epipelagic...
ATTCCTACAGTTCCTGTGTCGGATGGATAAATAGTAACAGAGTCAATGGTTAAGTCATTATAGACATCAAACATAAGGCCGTCTGTAAAGAAGTTATAGTAGCCTCCACCGCCAAAAGTATTGTTGGCAGCACCCATACTCCCAGGGGCTAATTCTTGATAGGCAGCAAAATAACTTGTTGTAGTGGTGATAGTATCTGTGGTCATAGTGTCACCAGTTCCAATGAAACCTCCAGCAGCATCAAACCAGTCAAAATCTACACCTGATGGACCTGATGCTGTAAGGGTTGCAGATTGTCCATTTGGATTAAATGCATCTACACAAACTGTATCATCGGTTACAGTTGGAGCAATAGGAGTGTAGTAATTTTGAAAAGTAAGGGTAGATCCGTATGCATCGTTTGCAGTATTGTCATCATTTGGAAGGTTGGTAGTAAAGTCAAAACTATAGGTTCCATCTTGAGTTAAATCCACTGGTAGAGTAAATGTGTATAATAATGAATCACCAGGTTGTAAGGTGTCAAAAATAGTTTCCACAAAAGGAGTTCCGTTAAGAGAATACTGAATGGTAAACCCAGACTGAGGTAAATAACCAAAGTTGAAAATAGTAGCAGTAACTAAAGAGCTATCCACTTCACATCCTGTAGATGCAGTAGGTAAATTAGCAAGTACAATACCCACATCATTTTGAGGCCCTTCTCTCACCTCGAAATTATCTATTGCAATATCTCCAGTAAATGAACTTCCTACTACTCCAATTACCTTAAAATGCACGATTCCTGAGAAAGCGGCAATTGAAATAACTTCTTCGTTCCATTGATTTCCTTGATCACCTGATTTTGTGAAAATAGTATTATAGCTTAACCCTCCATCATCTGAAATTTCAATAGTCAAATCTGCTGTTGTAAGCCCATACATATGGTGAAATAGTCTAAGTTCAGCTGCTGCTAATGAACTAATATCAATACTTTCAGAATACATTACAGCTTGTTGACCGGCAGTTCTTGGTGAAGAAGTTTCTATATACATATAATTTCCACCACCAGTCATATCATCTGACGGTCCGGTACTAGAAGAACTTGTTCCACTCGCGTCCAATGTCCAATCAAAATCATCGTTTAAATCCTGATTCCAACAAATTGGAAATCCCGAGTCAAAGTCTGTGTAATATGGTGCATTAGTGGACACACAAGGAGTAAGGAATGTTGTTGGGCCAGAAATTATACTAGTGTCTCCTGAGGCACAAATTGCTTGTACATAAAAATTATAAGTAGTACTAGAACTTACTGCTAAATCAACAGTATCATTGGTAACAGCAATAGGTGTAGTGGTAGATATTTGACCTGTGCTAGGAACAAGATAAACCAACCATGAACTATGGTTACTAGACCCAGTCCAGCTTAAATTGACACTGTCAGCACTAACACTATTAACCGCAAGAGTTGTTGGTAACGGACTTGCACATGAAATACAAGAAACAACCTCAATTAAATCAATAGCTACATCGCCAGTAAAGGAAGTTCCACTAGTGTAGTCGAATTCTAGATAAATTTGCTGTCCTACGTAGCTTCCAAGGTTAATTCCTACATTTTGATACGCAGCTGCGTTACTAGTTTGTAGTTGACCTGTGTTGGAAAAGACTGTAGAAAAAGGACCTGTTGGGCTGGTTCCAATTCCTAAATTTAAAGTGCCTATTTCTGCGCCATATGCATGTATCCAAAATGAAAGTTCTGCATCATCTGCTGCAGTTCCTAAATCTATCATTGGAGAAACAATGCTTCCTGAGCTAGGATTAGTACCACTTGTTTCATAATAAAAATAATTGGACCCACTATGGGCACCACTAGGGCCAGTGCCTGTTGAACTAGTAGTACCGCTTTTGACATTCCACTGCCCTGCTGTAGTCCCAGTACCGAAATTACCTGTCCAACCTCCTTGAGTTTCTAAATCATCTGTAAATACTATTCCAGGGTTACCCCCAGAAACACAATTCACGCCAATAGGTCCTTGAATAAGAGTATTAATATTTAGCGGACCTGTCCAATAGCTAGAATCGTTGCTAGCACAAATTGCTTGAACATAGAATGAATAAGCACTTGAAGGACTTAACCCAGTTAGAGAATAACTAGTAGAACTTGTGGAGTCCATTGTCCCAGTACCTAATGCAAAACCTGCATTGCCCCACTGAATGTTCCAAAGAGTTTCGTTGCCCCCTGGTGTCCATGAGAAATCAGCACTTCCACCAGTAATATTAGAAGCTGCTAAATTAGTCGGAGCAACACACGAAGGAATATCTTCATAATTAAAATCATCCATCCATATATAGTCAAATGTGCTATTTAAACCGTGTCGAAAGGCAATATAATTGTCAGTTCCACTATAATTATTGAAACTTACTATGATTTGCTCCCAATTGGAGCTGTTAAAAGTACTATTTGGGATAGTAGAGTAGGCAGTAAATGTTGTAGGGTCATTAGGATCTGTTATAGTCCCTACAATTAGGTCTGAGGTATAAGCTGTGCTTCCTTCATTTTGCAAGAAAAATCTAACTCTTTTGGTAGAGTCTAAATCAGTTATAAATGGACTAATTAAAATTAAATCACCACTGGTTACGCTCGAGTTGTAAAATGCTACAGAGTTTGGCGCAGATCTTTGTGGATTAAAATTACTATTGTCAGCTTGAATATAGGACGCTCCTGTAGAAATAACACTCCAGCATTGGTCTAAATTAGGAGCTGCTGTATTATCAAAATTCTGGAAATAAGGAGAACTTATAGGAAGACAATTGGTTAAAACAGAATATGGCCCTGTTAAAAAGCTGGTATCACCTAAAGAACATATACTTTTTACATAAAAGTCATAATAGGTATTAGAACTTAGTCCAGAAAAGGTAACCGTATCGTTATTGACAATTGTAAGGTAATTGGAGTCTGGAGCCACACCTGAAGGGGTTAAATAAACCATCCAAATAGAATCACTCCCAAAAGTAGCCCAGGTTAAAGAAGCACTGTCTGTAGTAATATCAAATGAACTAATATATTGAGGTTGGGGGCAACTAGGTATTGGATTTACTGCAAAATTGTCAATCATAACATCATTGTCTTCAGGATCATCCACACTTCCTTCAGAAGCCCAGACTGCAAATTGAACAATTCCAGTAGTATCTGATGGTAATGCAATTATCTCATGATTTCCGTTAGGTCCTGTAATGTAATTGTTATTGTAATTTGCTAGTCCATTCCAACTTGCTCCACCGTCCCTAGAAATTAAAACTTCTACTCTGTCATCAGAACCTAGTTGACTAGGGCTGGTTTGGTTCCATCCAAAAACTCCAAAGTCAAATTCTATTTGAAAAGGACCACCGCTACTAAAATCATATTGAGGGCTTAATATCCATTCTTGTTTTCCAAGTGTATATAAATTTATTTTTACAGCGCCTGTTGTTCCAATATTTCCAAAGCCATCGGTGAACCAATTACTTGTTCCAAACCCTGTTGGGCCTGTTCCTGGGTCACCATCTCCAGCTTGGTCCCAGCAGGCATTTGGTGGAAAACCACCTGAAAAATCTTCAAGTTGAGAAGGAATCAAAGCAGAACAAGGGGTGGTAAATGTAAATGGCCCAGCCCAATAACTTGTGTCCCCAGCACCACAAATACCTTGCACATAAAAGTCATAAGAAGTGATTGAAGTTAACCCACTAATTGGATAAGCAAAAAAGTTAGCAGTTGTATCGTATGTTCCAGTACCAAGATTAAACCCAGATAGGCCCCATTCTATACTCCAAAATGTTTCATTCCCACCTGCAAGCCAGGATAATTCAGCACTAGTTGCAGTTAGGTTTGCCACGCCAAAAGAGGAAACTAATGGAATAGGACAAGTTGGAGCTTCTCTTATTGCAACATTGTCCACAAGAATATCATTGTAAAAATCATTAGTAGCACCACCAGATTCGCCTCTAAATCTTACAGATACTATTCCAGCTACATCGTAACCAACAAGTGAGAAACTATATGGGTTCCATCCCTGAACAGAATTTATTTGAAGTGAATCTATTGTAACCCAGTTAGTTCCATCATTTGCCTCCACAAATAAAATATTTGCTGGAACTGGATTTGTAGTATTGTAACAGAAAAAATCAAACTCTATTTGAGGACTTGTAGTATTGGAAATATCTACTGGAATAACTTCCATTACTGTTCCAACATCCGTTGCAGAAAAATCTATCCATGCGTAAGTACCTGTAGATCTTCCATTATTTGCTGCGTCATATCCTGGAGTTCCAGTAAATCTCCAGCCGTCTCCTGAAACAACACTTTGCTGCCAGCAAATAGGAAGTACTCCATTTCCAAAATCTTCAGTGTAGGGAGCTGTAACAGTTGCGCACGCAGTTGCAAAGCAATATGGCCCAGACCATAGACTGGAATCGTTAGCACTACAAACTGCTTGAACATAGTAACAATAATTGGTGGCAGGAGATAGCCCTGTTAATGTAAATGGATTGGTGGTTGCTGATACAACAGTTCCAGTTGATTGAGGAAATCCAGAAATCCCATACTCTATATTCCAAGAGGTCTCTGTACCACCTGCTGTCCATAACAATCCAGTACTATTAGAAGTTATATTATTTGCCGTCATAAATTGAAGTGGTGGTGCTGGGCAAGTTGCGGTAAATCCACCTGAGATATTTGCAGTAAAATCTACTACGGAACCCCACGTGAAATTTGCACAAGGATCTAAAGGTAAAAGGCCACCTTCAATTTGCATAACTCTGATATTGGTAATGCCATTGGCAGCCAAAGTAGGAACAGTAAATGAAAAACTATTAAGCCCTACTGGTGGGATACCAGACCAAGTTCCAATAGATTCATTGGGTTCAAAAATAAGATTTTGGTTCCAGTCAATCCAAGCTTCTCCAGCGCTATTGTAGTTTCCTCCGCATGTTCCAAATTGAACATCTAGAGTATAGCTTAACCCTGCAGTTACAGAAACTGTATTTGCTGTTTGATCCTCTAATCCAATAATTCCTGGACATCCAGTATAATTTATATTAGTGTTATTGTCTCCATTTATAAAAACACTCTCTACGTTAGAGTCAAATGTACTACTTGGACCACCTGCGCAGTACTGTCCATGTATATTACTAAATGTAAGTATTGATATAAATAGAATAGATAGATTTTTCATTTTTGTTTTCATAATTAAAGTAGTTATTGAATTATCAATTTTTTAGTTTTAATATTTCCATTTTGGTTGGCTTTTACGATGTAAACGCCTCTGCTAATATTCTCGATATTAATATTATGATTTTTATTAGAAATAGTATTGTTATAAATTACTTTTCCGTTTAGGTCTAATATTTCAATTTCAGTTGTAGCAGTTATATTGGTCATGTAAATTTCAAAAGATCCATTATTAGGATTTGGAGAGATGTTAAATTCACCAAGATTATTTTCTTTAATATTCGTACATGGATCTACATATACAACGGCTTCCTGCATATCACTATAGCAACTAATAGTGGAGATATCCCAGTTATAGAAGAAGAAATAAAAGTCTGTAGAACCATTAGATGCTTGAGTAATAGAAGCTATATTTCCATAATCGTATGGATAGGATGCATTGGTTGTATTTCTATAAAGAGATAAGGTGCCTGGACTAATCGCTGAGATATACATTCCATATGCATAACCAGCTGGTATGTTAACACCAATTGGCACTTTGTGACCACTAATAGTATTTACAGGTGCAGTTATGGTGTAAGTTCCATTAAAGATAGTACTACCTAAGACACTTTGAATAATAATTCCTACAGTTCCTGTGTCGGATGGATAAATAGTAACAGAGTCAATGGTTAAGTCATTATAGACATCAAACATAAGGCCGTCTGTAAAGAAGTTATAGTAGCCTCCACCGCCAAAAGTATTGTTGGTAGCACCCATATTCCCAGGGGCTAATTCTTGATAGGCAACAAACAAAGAAGTTGAAGTGTTAATAGTGTCAGTAGTCATAGTGTCACCAGATCCTATGAACCCTCCAGCAGCATCAAACCAATCAAAAGTTACTCCACTAGGGCCAGATGCAGTAAGTGTGGCAACATTCCCATTTGGATAATAAGAATTTACACAAACAGTATCATCGGTTACAGTTGGAGCAAAAGGAGTGTAATAATTTTGAAAAGTAAGGGTAGATCCGTATGCATCGTTACTTGTGTCGTCGTCATTTGGAAGGTTGGTAGTAAAGTCAAAACTATAGGTTCCATCTTGAGTTAAATCCACTGGTAGAGTAAATGTGTATAATAATGAATCACCAGGAAGTAAGGTGTCAAAAACAGTTTCCACAAAAGGAGTTCCATTCAGCGAATATTGAACATTAAAACCAGTCTGAGGTAAATAACCAAAGTTGAAAATAGTAGCAGTAACTAAAGAGCTATCCACTTCACATCCTGTAGATGCAGTAGGTAAATTAGCAACCACAACACCAACATCATTTTGTGGAGCCTCTTTTATCTCAACATTATCTATAAAGCAGTCTGGACCATATCCAGAAGCAAAGTTAAATCTAATCTGCAAGGATGTTCCAAAAGGAGATAAGCTTAATCTTCCAGAGGAAATAAATGTTCCTGGAGAACCGGTAGTTGCTCCATCGTTGGACTCTAAATCAGTTGCAGTTTTGTACCAAATTTGAGTCCATGAAACTCCACCATTCCCAGAAACTAAAACTTCTAGTGCATCGTTTGGATAAAAAGTATTGTACTGGTGAGACCAATCAAATAATAGTTCTGGACTTACCATATTGGAAACATCAAATACAGGAGAAGTCATATAAGCATAATTACCTGCTTGCCAGCTCCAGAAACTTGCTTCTGCAGATGAGTTATTGTAATGAACACAACTTTGAGTACCTCCCGATAAATCCCAACAGTTTGGGGGCCAAATACTAAAATCTTCGTTAAAAGGGAATGAAACAAAACTCACACATGGCGTACTAAAAGTCACAGGACCAGCTAAAATACTTGTGTCCCCAGCAGAACAAATTCCATTAACATAAAAGTTATAGTTAAGGTTTGGATTTACTGCCAAGTTTACCGTGTCATTGGTTACTAAAATAGGTGTTGTATTAGCCAAAGTACTATTGTCAGGTACTAAATATACTAACCAACTATTTTGAGTTGGAGATCCTTGCCAACTTAAATTTACACTATCTGCAGAAATACTATTTACAGAAAGAGAGGATGGTAAAGGACTAGGACATGAGGTACAAGAAGTAACTTCAATCAAATCAATTGCAACATCACCAGTATAGGAGTTGCCACTTGTGTAGGAGAACTCTAAATAAATTTGCTGCCCTATATAACTTCCAAGATTTACTCCAACATTTTGATAGAGTGCTGCATTACTAGTTTGAATTTCGTTAGAAGAAGAAAACACATTTGTGAAAGGGCCTGTTGGAGTGGTGCCAATTCCCAAATTAAGTGTTCCTATTTCTGCGCCATAAGCATGTAACCAAAATGAAAGTTCTGCATCATCAGTTGCTGTACTCAAGTCAATTAATGGGGAGACAATACTTCCAGATGTAGGGTTTGTTCCACTTGTCTCATAATAAAAGTAGTTGCTTCCACTATGAGCAACATCTGGACCAGTTCCGAATGATCCAGTACTTCCACTGTTTACATTCCACTGACCAGTAGTAGTTCCTGTACCAAAATTTCCAGTCCATGCTCCCTGGGATTCTAAATCATCTAGATATATTAAGCCTGCATTTCCACCGGATGTACAAGTTATTCCTACTGGACCTTGAATAAGAGTATTGAAACTTAGGGGTCCATTCCAATAGCTAGTGTCTCCAGGGCTGCAGATACTTCTTATGTAAAAATCATAACCCATAGATGCACTCAATGTTGTTAAGCTATAGTTGGTTAAAGATGTAGTGTCCAAAACCCCACTTCCTAAAGCGAACCCAATAGTACCCCATTGAACTTGCCATAATGATTCAGCTCCACCAGGTGTCCAAGAAATATCTGCATTATTGGCTGTAATATTAGAAACAGTTAATGCAGAAGGTTTTACACATGAAGGAATGTCTTCATAATGAAAGTCATCTAGAAAAATATAATTAAATGAGCTATTTAGTCCATGACCTAAAGCAATATAATTATCAGTTCCAGTGTAATTATTAAAACTCACAATAATTTCTTGCCATCCATTATTGAACGATGAGTTGGCAACAGTTTCGTAAAGTGTAAATGTAGTAGGGTCATTTGGGTCGCTCATTGTTCCAACAATTAAATCAGCACTTGAAGAGTTACTATTTAAATGGAATCTAATTCTTTTATTGGTATCCAAATCTGAAATCATGGGGCTAACAAAAAACAATTCTCCGCTTGTTCCAGATGAGTTATAAAACTGAATAGAATTTGGCAAAGATCTAACAGGGTTAAAACTATTGTCGTTAGCCTGAATATTTGCAAAAGAAACACCAGTATTGTTTAAAGAACTCCAACATTGGTCAAAATAAGGAGCAGTTGAGTTATCAAAATTTTGAAAGTAAGGGGAACTTATTGGAAGACAGCTGGTAACAAATGTAAAAGGACCTGTTAAAGAACTTGTATCATTATTAGAACAAAGACCTTGAACATAAAAATCATAATAAGTATTAGAACTTAGTCCAGAAAATGTTACAGTATCGTTGGCAGCTAAAGTCAAATGACTGGTATCTGGTGTAACACCAGTTGGAGTTAAATAAACTATCCAACTAGTATCTGTTCCAAAAACTGTCCAGGTCAATGAAGCACTATCTGGTAATATATTAAATGCATTTATGTAAAGTGGTTGGGGACAACTTGGAATTGCGTTGATTGCAAAATTATCAATCATCACATCATTATCTTCAGGATCATCAACAGTCCCCTCTGACGCCCAAATTGCAAACTGAACAATTCCTGTGTCATTTGGAAGAGGAATAATTTCATGATTTCCATTGGGACCAGTAACATAATTGTTATTATAATTTGCTAGTCCAGACCATGAAACTCCGCCATCTCTAGATATTAAAACTTCCAATCTATCATCCGATCCCAAAGTTCCAGGGCTTGTGGTTGGCCATGTAAATACCCCAAAGTCCAACTCCACTTGAAATGGCCCACCATTAGTTAAATCGTATTGTGGGGTTAAAATCCATTCATTTTTTCCTGTAGTGTATAGATTTATTCCTACTGCACCAGTATTTCCAACATTTCCGAATCCGTCCTGGTACCAATTACTAAATCCTAAACTTTGAGGTCCTGTTCCAGGATCGCCATCACCAGCAACTTCCCAACATGTATTGGGAGGAAATCCACCAGAAAAATCTTCTAATTGAGCAGGGGTTAAAGCAGCACACGGAGTTATAAAAGAAAAAGGGCCAGACCAAAGACTAGTATCTCCTGGGCCGCAAATAGCTTGTACATAAAAATCATAAGAGGTTATCGGAGTAAGTCCAGTAATTGGAACACTCGTAGTAGTTTCTAATGAAGATGTTCCTGTTCCTTGAGAGAATCCAGCTAGTCCATGTTCAACAATCCATTCAGTTTCAACTCCTGCAGCTACCCACTGAAGAGTTGCATTACTAGCAGTTATGTTTATAGCTGCCATAAACTGTACAGGAGGGGCAGGACAAGTAGGGGTGTATCCACCAGAAATATTGGCTGAAAAATCTACTACCGAACCCCAAGTAAATGAAGCACAAGGGTCTAGAGGCAAAGAACCACCTTCGTATTGCATAACTCTAATCCCGGAAATTCCTGTAAAAGCAATTGGCGGAACAGTAAAGGTGAAATTAGAAAGCGAGGTTGGAGGAGTCCCACTCCAAGATCCAATAGATTCTGTAGATTCAAAAATTGTATTTTGATTCCAGTCAATCCAAACTTCTCCAGCGCTATTATAATTACCACCACAGGTACCAAATTGAACGTCCATTGAATATGTAGAGTCAGCTACTAGGTCAACCATTAAACTAGATTGATTTTCCACACCTGAAACTCCAGGACATCCAGTATAATTTATGGATGTATTATTCTCACCTGAAATAAAAACACTTTCCACATTAGAATCGAAAGTACTACTAGGACCACCATTGGAGCAGTACTGACTATAAAGTTCTCCAAAGAAAACTAATGATATTGCAATGAGAATAATTTTTTTCATAATGAGTGCTTAGTTAAGAATAATTTTTTTGTGAATTAATCCTGAATTGGAAGAGGCTTTAACAAAGTATATTCCTCTGTTTAAATGGCTTAAATCCAAACTTCCTTTGAAGCTGTTTAGATTAACTTCAAATACTATTTTCCCATGGTTGTCAATTACTTGAATATCCTCCACTAAAGTATTACCATTGAAATTTAAAACCCCATTAGTTGGGTTTGGATATAGTTCTAAACTTTGACTTATGTTTTCACCAATAACACTACAATCTTCAACAACTATTGTAATTGGAGCCAATGGGCTTACACAGTCATCGTCTGAAATTACATACCACTCTACATCATCTATGTAGTATTCATCCCCAGGTTCAGGTCTGAAATTCACCGATCCTAAAAGATTTGCTCCTGCAATGTAAGACCCAAATAGAAAATTATCATCCACATAAATATTCCATGTGGAAGCGTCTAAATCTCCAATAATTTTCAAATTAAACCAATTGGAATTTGCAGGGCAAGGGGCAGTAAGTACTGTAGGGCCAATATCAAAAGCTAGAGTTCCAGATCCAATGGAGAGCTGAAAAATTTCATTTGAAACAGGGACTAAAGACTCTTGAAAATTAATATTAGCATTGGTTTCAACTCTTATATCAAAACTTATTTCAACATTACCTGAATTTACAATGGGGTCTATAAGCATATATAAATCATCGTCATTCAACTGATTGATGTAGATAGAATTATTACCTGAAGAAGCCTGGGCACCGGATATAAATGCATCATCTTGACCACCTCCAGTTCCAGAAATAGTAGACCAGTTAGGAGAACTCTGAGCAATTAAAGAACCATTTGGAAAACTTTCAAAATCGTCTTTATAAAATCTAGAAGCTTGAACTTCTGCATAATAGGTAGTTGTTGCAAATGGTGTTACCGCTGTAGAACTCAAGTCTTGAGTACCATTTAAATCGCTATACCAATTAATTTGCCCTTGACTAGAAACTGCCTCAAGATAAGCAGTATCTCCTGTGCATATAGTATCGTCTACTGTTACAGGTGCAGTTGGGCTTACAAAGTTTTCATCAGTTCCCGAGTAAAGGTTATTGGTAAGGTTTTGATCATTTGACAAAAGACATTCATAATCAATATTGTAAATACCGTCAGCACTCATATCTAGACTGGTATTAAAACTGTAAACCATGGTGTCACCAGGATTTACCACATTAGAAATAGTTTCTGTAATAGGAGTTCCATTATTTACAGTGTAGGATACATCAAAGTTGCTTTGAGAGGAAGCTCCAGCATTTACAATTTCCATTGTAACAATCTCTGCATTTCCTAAATCACAGGCTGTATTTGCATATCCACTTATAGTTTCAAGATCGTCGCCAATTCCATCCATAACACTTATCTCATCTATAGCAATATCCCCAGGCCAAGTGTCGCCATTTGCATCGACACTCAAAATTCCTGTTATTCTAAAATGAATATAATTGGACGTTGTACTCAAAAAGATATTTTCTTCTACCCATTGGTCTCCTTGGTCTCCAATTTTATTGAAAATAGGAATGTAGGAATTACCGTCAAACATATCAATTTGTAGTTCTCCTATTGCTGAACCATACATATGGCTGTAAAAATTCAACTTTGGGTTATTAAGACCACTAATGTCTATAGATTCGCTGTACATTATTGCAAAATCTCCATCATCTCTGGGATTAGATGCTTCAGTATACATATAGTTTCCACCAATAGTAACATCATCGGAAGGGCCAGTGTTGGCTGACGGAGTTCCGCCAGCTTCTAAATCCCAATCAAAATCGTCGTTAGTGGCTTCCTGAGACCAACATAAAGGAAATGAAGTGTCAAAGTTTTCAGTAAACGGCGCTACACGGTAAGGGCATGCAGTGGTAACAGAAATGGTGTTAGAAGAGTAGCTAGTGTCGTTATTTGCACATAACCCAGTAACAAAAATATCATAAGTAGTGTTAGGAGTTAAGTTGGGTAAAGTGAAAGGTATTATTGTAGTATTAACTGTATTGCCATTAAAATCAACAATCCAAGAGTTAACATTAGTTCCAGGAATCCAATCTAAAACCACTGAGTTTGGAGTCACATTTGAAAAAGTTAGATTGGTGGGAGTAGGGCAAGTAGGAGCTTCTCGAACTTCAAAATTATCTATTGCAATATCTCCAGACCAATCTCCACCAATTTCTCCAATAATTTTAAATTGAACTACGTTAGAACTCGTTACTATCGGAATTGTGTTTTGAAACCACTGATCGCCTTGGTCACCAGTCAGAGAAAATATATTAGTATACGAATTACCATCAAAAATTTCAATTTCCAAAGTCCCCATATTTGGACCAAACATGTGGTAATAAAAGTTAAGCTCTGGAGATGTAAGATTACTTACATCTATTAGGCTAGAGTAAATAATAGCAATATCTCCAGTGTTTCTAGGATTGGATGCTTCGGTATAAATATAATTACCACCACCTGTAATATCGTCTGTAGGTCCTGTTCCGAAACCGTTTGAAGGGGTTGGCCCAGAATTTAAACTCCAATCGAAATCGTCTGTAGATAATTCTTGGCTCCAACAATTGGAAATTCCGTTATCAAAATCTTCAAAATATGGAGCAAGTTCAGAATTACACGAAGTTGTGAATGTTGTAGAATATGGTGTTGGACTTTGGTTGGTCGAAGAACAAATTGCACTAACTGTCACATTATAGGTAGTATTTGGATTAAGATTGTTTAATGTCGTTGGAAAGCTTGAAGTAAGAACACTATTGCCATTGTAATTTATTTCCCATTGTGTTTCAGTTCCGTTGGAAGTCCAATTAATGTCTGCTGAACTAGATGTTATATTATTGGATGAAATATTGGATGGTGAAGGACAGCTAGAACAGGTTATGACCTCCAATAAATCTATTGCTAAATCTCCTGTATAAGTTGGGTTTGCTTGAGGCAGTCTGGTGTAAGTAAAACTTGCATATAAATTTTGCCCTAAGAAAGAACTTACATCAATTCCAATTTGAGTCCAAGGAGAATTTCCTGCTAAATGGGTTTCTCCAAGTTGGTTATAAACATTTGTGAAAGGGCCATTTGGCGAATTTGAAATTCCAACCGAGAGTTGTCCCATTGAACTTCCTCTAGCGTGAACCCAAAAAGATAATTCAGCACCATCAATGGCATTTGTTAAATCAATTTGTGGGCTTATGATAGTTGCAGTATCGAATTGACTCGCTCCACCACCACCAAAAGTACTAGACTCAAAATAAAAATAAGAACTTCCACTAAAAGAGCCATCAGGGCCAGTACCTCCAGATGCTGTTCCCCCAGTGTTAAGTTGCCAGATACCATTCCCAGTTCCAAAATCTCCAGTCCAATTTCCTTGCTGCTCACAATCGTCAGAAAAGGCCAATGAAGGAACTCCAACAGTACAATTTACTCCTGCAGGAGGCTGAGGAAAATCATTACATTCTGAGCACGAACTCCAACAAACAGTTGGTAAAATAATATTTTGGTTAGAAACATTTAAAACTCTTCTTGTAGCATTTGGATTACCATTAGTACAAGTTTCAACAGAATTTAAGATTTCTTCAATAAGTACATTATCTGCTGTAAAATAATATTCATAAGATCCAGAAAGGAGAGTAATTGTTGTTTCCCAAATATTGTCTCCATCTGAATCGCTCATCGGATCACAATTACCGCAATAGCTATTCCAGTCTCCATTGATTTCTGGAGTGGTAAAAGATGCAGTTGTATTGTTCATATCTACAGAGAATGTAACACTAACATTTTGAGGTAAACAAGTAGAGTTGGAAGTATCTGTTAGTAAAAAGCTGTCATTTCCATCGTTAGTGGCAAACGGTCCAATATTTAGAATTTGAAACCCTGAAGGATCATAAACTTGGAAGGTTATTTCAGTATCCCAATTTCCAGAAACAAAGTTAAACTCAACTACATCACTAGATAGAGTAAATAAAGAGTCTGAGCTATTATTTCCATTGGTAAAACCAAACGAAGTTGCGGGAGATCCATTTACTGTCACATCAACAGATGCTCCGTTCCACCCATCGCCATAGGAATCTTGCATGTCAATAGTGTAGTGACATTGACTATAGCTGCTGAAAGACAATAAAGTAAGTAGAAATGTATATGCTATAAGATAAGATTTTCTCATTTTGTTTGGAATTTTATTCAATTTACAAAAAACTGTCTTTGGATTAGTATATTTTTTAATTTTTATGATTTACAGATGTTTAGTCTTGTTAATATTTAAAAAAATTGGATAAAAAAAAGAGGGGCGTTAAGCCCCTCTTTAAATTTCATAGTGAAACTATTTTTATTGAACGATAACAGATTCTGTTAAAGTTCCTTTTTTAGTTTCAATATTGATCATGTACATTCCTTTTTCAAGGTCTGTTAAATCAACATCTACTTTATTCAAGTTGATTTCATTGATAGACTGAACTATTTTTCCATGAACATCTGTAATAGTTAACTTAACTATATCCATACTATTTTCAATAGTGAATGACCCATTATTTGGATTTGGATATACATCTAAGTCTCCTTTTGCAAGTTCTAGGATGTTACTACAATCTTCTACAGTTACTACTGCTTCAGTTCTACTAGCTGATCTACAAGCGTCATCTTTCAATGCACCCCACTCAACGTTGTCTAAGTAATAATTAACACCTGCACCAGGGTAAATATTTACAGAAGCAACAGGGTCAGCATTTACAAAAGTACCTTGTGAAGTTCCATTAACAAATACTTCCCACGTTCCAGTAGAATAATCACACTCGAATTCAAAAGTATTCCATACTGGACCACCTGTTGGTGTAGTAGAATAAGCTCCTGTTAGAACAGATGCTCCATCCACGTCTACATTAAGAACTCCGCCAATCATAGTAATACTCATGTTCCAAGCAGCACCAATAGTTACTTGTTCTTGGAAGTTAATATAACCATCACCAACTATGTACATATCCATAGAATAGTAGAAATATCCTGAACTAAATGCTTCTCCAAACTCTAATACTACGTCTGTACCATCAGCATTATCTACACGAAGTGAATTACCTCCGTTACCTTGAGCATCATCAATTTGCATATCGTAAGCACCACCTGGTGTTCCACCTGGCCATACAGCCCAATTACTTGGGTCAGAAGCAACTATATAATCTCCAACATTGTAAGAGTCAAAGTCTTCAAAATGACCTGCAGTTGCAGCGGCTTCAGCATAGTAAGAAGTGGTAGCTGTAGGCATTACATCAATCTCATCACCCTCTCCAACTAAGTTACCACCTGTTGCAGCATCGTACCAGTAAGAATATTCATCTGCGCTAACCATAGCTGTATCGCCATTACAAATAGTATCTCCCATTGTAACAGGAGCCATAGGTGTATCATAGTTTTCAGCCATCATACTTAAAGCATTATCCGCTAAATCGTTATCTGTTGAAAGAACACAAGCAAAATCTAAGTTGTATACACCATCTGCAGTCATATCTGCAGTAGCAGTAAATACATATTTAAGTGTATCTCCAGGATTTACAGTTGAAGTAATACTTTCAACAACTGGCGTTCCACCGTTTGCAGCGTAAGAAAGATCGAAAGCTGACTCAGCAACCAATCCTTGGTTAACTACCCAAAGTTCAATTGGCTCAGTAGCTGTTAAATCACAACCAGATGCTACAGCAGCAGCAACTAGTGCTAAATCATTAGCAGCAGCTTCTCTTACACCAAACTCATCGATTGCCATATCTCCAGGCCATGTTTGACCGTTAACATTAGAATCTAAAGTGGCAGTAATAGAGAACTGAACTAAAGTAGCTGTAGTAGATAGCATAATTAATTCTTCGTTCCACTGATTTCCTCTGTCTCCTGTATGAGTAAAGACATTACCAACAACAGTTCCAGTACTAGCATCCCAAAGGTCTACTTCTAATGTTCCCATTGCATCACCATACATGTGGTTTAAGAATCTTAATTCTGGATTGGTTAATCCACTGATGTCTATTACTTCAGAGTACATAGTAGCTACATCTCCATAAGCTCTTGGTAAAGAAGCTTCCGTATACATATAGTTACCACCACCAGTAAAGTCATCAGAAGGACCTGTACCACCAGATGGAGTACCACCAGCGTCTACTGTCCAATCAAATGTATCTGCCGTATCTTGTGACCAACAGTTAGAGAATCCTGCATCAAATGTCTCGTTTGTTGGAGCTACAGAAGCAGTACATGATGTAGTAAACGAACTTGCTGGCGAAGCAGCACTTGTATCACCAACTGCACAAATTGCATGTACTTGATATGTATAAGCTGTATTTGGTGTAAGTCCAGTTAAAGAAGCAGTTGTACTTGTTTGTGAAGTACCTGCACCATTAACTATTAAAAACCATTCTGTTTCAGTTCCACCAGCAGTCCAAGAAACATCGGCAGATGTTCCAGTAACATTGCTAGTAGTTAGAGCAGAAGGAGCAACACAATTCAAACAAGTATTTGCTTGAATTAAATCAATTGCTAAATCCCCTTCATAAGAAACACCAGATGTTCCTCTTTCATAAGTAAAACTTACATAAACCATTTGACCAACATAAGATGCCATATTAACACCTACTTGGTAATAAGGATCAGTTTGATTGGCTTGATATTGTCCACTCCAAGAGTAAAGCTCCGTAAAAGGACCTGTTGCACTTGTAGAAGCACCAACTCTTAATGTTCCAATTCCAGAACCATGAGCATGCATCCAGAAAGATAATTCTGCATCAGTTCCTCCAGCAGTTAAATCAATAGCAGGAGTAATTGCTGTAGCAGTATCTAAACCACCAGTACTTGTCTCGAAGAATAAATAATCAGCCCCGCTATGTGCAGCAGTTGGACCAGTACCAGAGGAAGTAGTTCCACCAGAATTGATTCTCCAGTATCCGTTACCAGTTCCAATATCTCCACTCCAACCTGTTGTTGGATCAATTTCGTCTGTAAATACTAATCCAGGATTTCCGTTACCAGCACAGTTAACCCCTACAGCAGCCTGTGGAGGATAAACACAAGCAGAACAACTTCCCCAACAAACTGTGGATATTGTCATATCTGATGTTCCAACTGATAAAACTCTATTTGTATAAACAGGGTCGCCATTAGTACAAGAAGCAGTAGGATCGTTCATTTCTTGAATGGTCCATGCATCTGCAGAATACTTGTATTCGTAATTTCCAGAAAGTAAAGGAATAGTTGCTTCCCATACACCATCGCCATCGGCATCGGTCATAGGGTTACAATTACCACACCAGCTATTCCACGTACCATTAACTTCAGGCGTTGTAAAAGCAGATGTAACTAAGCCCATGTCTACTTGGAAAGTAACATTCACTGTAGTAGGTACACAAGTTGCGTTGGAAACTCCAGTCCAAACAGAATAAGAGTTACCAGAATTGGTTGGATAAGGACCATAACTTCCAACAGATGATCCATCTGGAGCAGTTATCTGAAATGTTATTTCAGTATCCCAAGATCCAGAGTTGAAATAGAATTCAACAGCATCACCGTTAAGTGTAGCAATAGAATCTATAGATCCTGGACCACTACAAGTCATATTTGCAACGGTTGATCCATTGACAGAAACATCAATAGATGCACCATTCCATCCATCTCCGTAACTATCCTGCATGTCTACAACATAATGACATTGAGCCGAAGCAAATGTCGCTGTTAAAAACATGGTAAAAAGTGTAAATATTTTTTTCATATTTGTTTGTTTAGTTAATAAAAACTCATTGCGTTATTAACAATGAGATGTTAAACATAGGGAATTCTTGCGATAAGAAAAAATTAAATACTCGAATTTTTAACTTTAATTTAACATTTTCTTGATGTGCAAAATTGTCAAATTAACACTGCAATAGTAGTTATTAATAAGCATATTTTCCATATTTTTGCTAAACCAAACAATTATGTCATTTTGATAGAAAATAATATAGCATTTAACAATAAAAATATTTTTATAGGGGGTTCTACCAATGGAATAGGATGGGAATCGGCAAAGCTTTTTGCAAAATATGGAGGAAACTTAACGCTTGTAGCTAGAAATGAAAACTTGCTCTTGCAAAGACTCCAAGAATTGCCCAACAATGCAAATCAACAACACACTTATATTATTGCGGACTTTAGTAATCCAGAAAATTTAGAAAAAACCATTAAAGAATTTGTCCTAGATAAATCTATAAATTACGATATTATAATCAACAATACTGGAGGTCCGCCAAGCGGGCAACTAGAAAAGGCTACTACAGAAGAACTCTTAAGTGCTTTTAATCTTCACCTTATATCTTTTCACAAAATTCTTGGCTGTTTACTTCAAGGAATGAAAAGTAGAAAAGCTGGAAGCATAATAAATATTATTTCCACGTCTGTAAAACAGCCGTTGAACGGTTTAGGAGTTTCCAACACAATAAGAGGTGCAGTAGCCAATTGGGCTAAAACATTAGCCAATGAATTGGGAACCTATAACATAACGGTTAATAATGTTCTACCTGGGGCGACCAATACAGGAAGACTAAAAGAAATAATAAAAAACAAAGCCCAAAAACATAATCTTCAAGAAAGTGAAATAGAAAAACAAATGGCAGATCAAGTTCCCCTGAAGAGAATCGCTGAACCTATTGAAGTTGCCAATGCTGTCGTATTTTTGGCTTCTGATAAGGCAAGATATATAAGTGGAGTAAATCTTCCTGTAGACGGAGGAAGAACCAAAAGCCTGTAGTTTTTAAGTTAATAATTTAAATCCCCGGCCATGAACATTGATAATTTGAATTTGTTCGTCGTGTTTTAAGTATTTTCTGAGTTTGGCAATGTACACATCCATACTTCTTCCATTGAAATAATTGTCATCTCCCCATATAGCTTTCAAGGCATGGTCTCTCTCTAATATGTCATTTTTGTTTTTGTAAAGTAAAATTAGAAGATCGGATTCCTTAGTGGTTAAACTCACACTGAAATCATCTTTCGATAGTATTTGCATTTTTGGATTGAAAGTAAGTTTGCCAATTTTTATATCGTCAAAATGAGACTCTGTATAAGATGAAACTCTTTTTAAAATAGCACTTAAACGAGCTGTTAATTCTTCCATATTGAATGGCTTTGTGATATAATCGTCCGCCCCAATCTCAAAGCCTTTTAGGGTGTCTTCTTTCATAGATTTTGCTGTTAGAAATATAATTGGAACTTTTTTATCAATTCCCCTTATGTCTTTAGCAGTGCTAAACCCATCTTTAATAGGCATCATCACATCCAAAATAACAATATCGTACTGGTTTTTGACAAACTCACGGTATCCTAGTTCGCCATTTATTTCCCAAGTGCAATTGAATCCTTTTGCCCTTAAATAATCTGAAGTGATTGACCCTAAATTTGAATCATCCTCCACCAATAAAACCTTTATATCTTTTTTCATGACTCTAATATTTTAGAGGATTTTAAATTTACTGTAAAAGTGCTTCCGTTCCCTAGCTTGCTTTCTACCATTATTTTTCCATTATGTAAGTCAATAATTGATTTTACATAGCTCAATCCCAAACCAAAACCTTTCACATTATGTAAGTCACCAGTTGGGACTCTAAATAACTTTTCAAAAATCCTTTTATGGTTATCCTTTGCAATTCCTATGCCATTATCTTTAATTCTGATAATTAGTCCGCCAATTACATCTCTAGTAGAAATAGTAACCAATGGAGATTTAGAAGAATATTTTAAAGAGTTGTCTAATAAATTGTGAATCACATTGGTTATATGAAGTTTGTCCGCCTCAATAATTTTATTTTGAGCCAAAAAGTCAGTCTTAATTTTTCCATTTCTAGTATTGTAAGAAAGTTGAATAGATTTAATAGTTTTTTTTATTACCTCTTCGATATTAAAAACTTCTAATTTGAGTTCTGGACTAGCTTTTACAGAAACAGAACTTTCTAATACATTTTCAACAAGTTTCCCTAGTCTTTCATTTTCAGACTTAATGGTTTTAAGAAACCTATTTTGACTGGTATTATCTAGCTTTATATTTTTATCAGTTAATGCTTCACATGCAAGACCAATTGTAGCAATTGGAGTCTTTAACTCATGTGTCATATTATTTATGAAATCTGTTTTAATCCGTGTGTTTTTCTTTTGATTTTGAATTACTCTAATACTATAAATAAATGTTCCTAGAATAATTAAAATTAAAACCATTGAAAGGATAAGAACTGGTGTAAAAGATTTTGCAATTGACCAACGAAGTTTAAGAATATATAAAGTAAAAACTCTCTTTTCAGTAAATAAATCGTCATTTAAAAACTCCACAGAATAGCTGGTAGACCTTTCTAAAATTGAATTGTCAATATTCTCAAAGTTTGAAAGAACCAAAAGACCATTTTCATCTGTTATACTATAGTGAAAATCATTTTTTATTCCATGTTTCTCTAAAGATGCTTCAATTAATGAAATCACTTCTTTCTCCCCCAACACCTTATCCAGATTAATATTTAGTGCCAGTTTTTTATTAATTATTCTAAATAAATCTTTTCTTTTTTCTGAAATTGACTTATTAGAACTACTTATTTTTTTAAGAGTGTCTGAAAATTCAGATTTACTTCCAAATCTATTTTGAATAGGTAAAATATTTCCTCCAATTTTAGGAATAGAATAATTGGATTCGTTAAGAATTTTTTCTCTGAGCTCATCCCCAATTTCTGTAACACAAATCTCAAATAACGTATGAAAATTATTTTTTTTCTCGTTAAAAGTATTTTTTGCCCAATACAATTGAACTAGTAAAAAGCCCAGTAGAGCAAAACTGCTTAGAAAGATTATAACCTGAATGTATTTACTATTTTTTTTCAAATTATTGAATTTCTCTATAATGGAATATTACCATGTTTTTTCTTAGGAATAGTGGTCTTTTTATTTTCTGAAATTTTGAATGCTTTAATTAATTTTTCTCTTGTGTCTGAAGGTAAAATGACTTCATCTACATAGCCCCTGGAAGCTGCATTGTAAGGGTTGGCAAACATTGCTGCATATTCGTCTTGTTTTTCTTTGAGTTTATCTTCAGGATTTTTAGAATTAAGTATTTCTTTTTTGAAAATTATTTCAGCAGCTCCTTTAGCTCCCATAACTGCAATTTCTGCTGTTGGCCACGCAAAATTCATGTCTGCACCAATATGTTTGGAATTCATTACATCATAAGCCCCACCATATGCTTTACGAGTTATCACTGTAATACGAGGAACTGTTGCTTCACAAAAAGCGTACAATAGTTTTGCTCCATTTGTGATAATTCCATTCCATTCTTGGTCTGTCCCAGGAAGAAATCCAGGAACATCTTCTAAAACTAAAAGAGGAATGTTAAACGCATCACAAAACCTTACAAATCTTGCACCCTTTACTGAAGCATCCACATCCAATACTCCAGCAAGTACAGCTGGTTGATTTGCAATAATCCCAATGGATCTTCCTGCTAATCGAGAAAATCCAACCACTATATTTTCTGCAAATTCTTTGTGAACTTCGAAGAAACTATCAGCATCTGAAAGCTGATGAATAATTTCTCTTACATCGTAAGGTTGGTTTGGATTTTCAGGTATTACAAGATCGAGCTGTGGTCTTTTTTCATCTTGAAAATCATAAGATAAATTTTCGGGAATTTCTTCACAATTTTGAGGAATATAAGAAAGTAGAGTTTTTAAATTTTCAATAGTATCTAATTCGTTTTCACAAGCAAAATGGGTTACCCCAGATTTTACCATGTGGGTTTCGGCACCACCAAGTTCTTCAGCAGTAACCTCTTCATTAGTAACCGTCTTTACAACATTTGGACCAGTGACAAACATATAAGATGTATTTTTAGTCATGAATATAAAATCTGTTAGCGCTGGAGAGTAAACTGCACCACCTGCACAGGGGCCCATAATTGCCGATAATTGTGGAACAACTCCTGAAGCTTTGGTATTGTTGTAAAATATATCTGCATAGCCCCCAAGAGAAACCACCCCTTCTTGAATTCTTGCTCCTCCAGAATCGTTTAATCCAATAATAGGAACCCCATTTTTCATAGCTAGCTCCATTATTTTACATATTTTTTCAGCATGTGCTTCTGCAAGAGAGCCTCCTAGAACTGTAAAATCTTGAGAATAAACATAAACCAATCTTCCATTAACCGTACCGTAACCAGTGATTACTCCATCCCCTAAAAATTTAGTTTTTTCTAATCCAAAATTTGTAGATCTATGGGTTACAAATCCCCCAATTTCCTCAAAACTATTGCTGTCAAGCAATAATTCTAGTCTTTCTCTAGCTGTTAGTTTCCCTTTTTTGTGTTGGGCATCAATCCTATCTTGACCACCACCAAGTTTGGATTCTTTTAACTTATCTTCTAATTTTTCATTCTTCATATTAGTTCATTAAATCCTCAATTTCTTCAGCTTCTATTGGAATATTTTCCATCAGGTTTTTAGGAGCACTATTTTTTTGAACAACTACATCGTCTTCTAATCTTATTCCAATCCCCTCTTCAGGAATATATATTCCAGGCTCTACTGTGAATACCATATTTTCTTCAATGGGCTCTGTCCAAGAACCAACGTCATGCGTGTCCAAACCAATATAATGAGATGTTCCGTGCATAAAGTATTTCTTGTAGGCAGGCCATTTAGAATCCTGATTTTGGATGTCCTTAGAAGAAATTAAATTTAGCTTTAATAACTCTTCCTCCATTAACTTCCCAACTTCTTTGTGGTAATCATTTAGAAAAACTCCGGGATTTAACAATTTTGTAGCTTCATTTTTCACACGTAAAACAGAATTATATACCTCTTTTTGTCTAGATGTAAATTTCCCATTTACTGGAACACATCTTGTTAAATCCGAAGCATAATTTGCATACTCTGCCCCAAAATCCATTAAAATAATATCTCCGTCTTTACAGCTTTTATTGTTTTCAATATAATGTAAAACACAAGCTGATTTCCCAGATGCAATTATGGGAGTGTAAGCAAATCCCTTGGATCTATTGGAAAGAAATTCATGCATTAACTCAGCTTCAATTTCGTACTCCATTACTTCTGGCTTAATGAAACTTAAAATCCTTCTGAAGCCTCTCTCAGTAATATCACATGCCTTTTTCATAATTTCAATTTCAATGCTGTCTTTTACAGATCGGATTTGATGCATGATAGGGGCTACTCTAAGAGTTGGATGAATTGGAAAATCGGAAATAAATTTTTTCACAAATCTGTCTTCTCTTGTCTCCATAGAATTGGATGTTCTTAAATGCTCATTGCTATTTAAATAAACAGATTCACTTTCTATAACTAGTTGTCTAAATATAGTTTCGAACTGGTCTAACCAGTATATTGTTTTAATTCCAGAAACTTCGGTTGCTCTTTTTTTAGTCAATTTCTCCCCCTCCCAAACTGCAATATGCTCACTGGTTTCTTTAAGAAATAATATTTCTCTATGTAATTTGTTTTTACAATCTGGAAAAATCACCAATATACTCTCCTCTTGGTCTACTCCAGAAAGATGAAATATATCTCTATGTTGGGTAAAAGGAAGTGTACTGTCTGCCCCAGTGTTGTAGATATCATTAGAATTGAAAACAGCTAAACTATTTCTCTTTGTTTTACTTACAAACCTTTCTCTATTATTTATAAATAATTGGCTATCAATTGGAAGGTATTTCATAGTTTATAATAATAATTAATTATCAGTAAAAATAACAATATTTAAAGGATTGTAGAATCTAAAAGTGATTTAGATTAAATGAAAAATAAAATTCGCTAAACTATTTAAAGCAATGACAATATGATGACAAATAAATTACAGATAATTATTGATTTTTGTAAGTATATAAAAGTTATTGAATACAGTCCAAATCATAGCGTTTACCCACAGGCAATTTAATTTTGACGAAATTGGTCTTTTTCACTTAGACGATAAGCAAAGAATTGATATTCTGACAAATTTAAAAACAAATTTGGATATTAATGAACTCATGTATCTCTCCACATGTAATAGAGTTGAGTTTATCGTAAGTCACGAAAAAAAAATCACAAAGACTTTTGTAGAAAAGTTAATTAAACAACTTTTAGCTAATCAATTACCAGCAAATTTAAAAGACATTGTTGATAGAGCTGAGATTATAAATAGTAAAGCTGCAGTACACCATATTTTTTCAGTAGCCTCTTCCATTGATTCCTTAGTGGTTGGGGAAAGAGAAATAATAACCCAAGTTAGAAAGGCTTTTGAAGAATGTAAAGAGAATAATTTATGTGGAGATGTAATAAGAGTATTGGTGCAATCAACCATATCTACAGCAAAAAAAGTATATACCGAAAGTAATATTGGAACTAGACCTGTATCAATTGTTTCATTGGCTTTTTTAGAACTGAAAAAATATATCTCCAAAAAACCAAAGAAAATACTAGTTATTGGTGCTGGTAAAACTGTTACTTCAATGTTGAAATTTACAAGCAAAAACCAGCAACATCATTACACCATCTACAATAGATCTATAGAAAAAGCCCATAAATTAGTTGAGACTTTAAATATAGATGCAGAAGTTTTTCCACTTTCAGAATTGGCAAACCATAACTCTAAATTTGATTTTATAATTAGTTGTACTGGATCCAAGGAAATTGTACTTTCTCTGGAAAAGTTTCAAAAAATTAGCCCGAATAATACTAAATCCGTAATTGTAGATCTTGCTGTTCCAAACGATTGTGATATTAAAATCTCCGAAAACGAAAATGTAAAACTTATAAATGTAGACCAGTTAAAAGTTAGAGCAGAAGAAAATCTACAAGCTAGAGGCGAAGAGATAAATAGATGCCTAGATATTATAGAGAGACAAATTATTAAATACTATATAGCGGAAAAAGAGCGAAATCTTGAAAGAGCTTTAAGCTCTGTTCCAAAAAGCATAAAAGGAATAAGACAGAAAGCTTTTAGAGAAGTTTTCGCTAAGGAGTTAGAGACACTAGATCCAGGAGCAATTGAAGTAGTTAATAGTTTGGTAGATTACATCGAAAAAAAATACATAAGTGTTCCAATGAAGATGGCCAAAGACATTCTTCTAAAAGAAACAACGAAGTAATTTTTGCAAATAAAAAAAATAACCATAGGATCTAGAGGCAGCAACCTTGCCTTGTGGCAGGCAAATTATGTGAAAGATAAATTGTCTAATCTAGGAATTGAATCCAGTATTAAAATAATCAAAACTAAGGGAGATAAAGTTCAAAATTTAAGTTTTGATAAAATTGAAGGGAAAGGTTTTTTTACCAAAGAAATTGAAAACGCACTTTTAAATAATGAGATTGACCTTGCTGTCCACTCACTAAAAGACCTTGAAACAGAACAGCCAAAAGGACTCTGTATTGCCGCTATACCAAAAAGAGAAGACCCGGCAGATGTTCTTTTAATAAATCCAAATTCTGTTGATGAATCAATGATTTTAAATATTATTAAATCTCCAGTTATTGGAACCTCATCAGCAAGAAGAAAAAATCAATTGCTTTTATTTCGTGAGGATGTTATTATTAAAGACTTGAGAGGAAATGTTCCCACAAGAATTAATAAATTAAGAACTAATGAATACGATGCTATTGTCCTGGCAAAGGCAGGACTTAACAGACTAAAAATTAATCTTTCTGAATTCTACGTTCAAGAATTACCCGTAAGTTCATTTATTCCTGCTCCAGCTCAAGGGGCCCTAGGTCTCCAAGTAAGAGAATCAGACAAAGACCTTAAAAAAATCCTAGAGAAAGTCTCCCACAAAGACAGTGAAGAAGATGTAAATTTTGAAAGAAAAATTCTAAATGGTATTAATGGAGGTTGTCATTCTCCATTTGGAGTTTATTCTGTAAAAGACCAAAATGGAGAAAGAACATCATGGGTCAGTTATTCAGACAAAGTAAGTGAAACACCAGTCAGATTTATTTCCAAGTCTTCCAATATTGAAACAATAGTTAATAAAATTAACAGCAAAATAAATCCGTTTTCTATTTGGATATCCAGATCCTTAGCCAAGGATAGTATTTTTAATAAATTGATTAAATCTTCATCAGTTTCTCTAACTGCAGAATCTTTGATAGAGATGAAAATTATAAAAATTGACACAATTCCTACCTGCAATTGGATATTTATTAATTCTGCTTTTGCACTTAATTCAATAATGCATCTAAAGAGTGGTTTAAAATCAAAAAAAATTGCTGCATTTGGAGAGTCTACAGCAAAATACATACAAAAAAATGGCTTAAAAGTTGATTTTATTGGAAAAGGAGCCCCAAATAATGTTGCTCAAGGGTTTTCTTCAATGGTGAATTCTAACGAAATAGTTTTTTTCCCATCGTCTAATAAGTCATTAGGGACTGTTCAAAGTATTATAGATAATAGAAATAAAATTATTTTAGAAACCTACCAGACCCTTTCAAAAGATAAAAAGGTGGGAAATCACGATTATTTGATTTTCACAAGTCCAAGTAATGTTGAGGCATTTTTACTTTCCAATAAAGTTAATAATCAGAAAATTATAAGTATTGGACCAAGCACGACAAAAGCACTTAAAAAAGCAGGAATTATTAACGTACTTGAATCTTTTCAAAGTTCTGAATTAGCCCTAGCAGACGCTGTATTTTCTTTAATTTAAAAAAGATGAATTATCTTGCTCATCTAGTTCTTTCAGGAAAAAATGAAGAGGTTTTATTTGGTAATTTTATTGCTGACGCTGTAAAAGGAAAATCTTATCTAACTTGGTCAAAAAATATTCAGAAAGGTATTTTACTACATCGATTTATAGATCATTATACAGATACCAATCCACATTACTTAGCTGGTAAAAGAAGATTCTATGAAAAGTTTCCAAAAATGGGAGGGGTCATAAACGATATTCTTTACGACTACCTATTATGGCAATACGAGCTTAAACATAAAAATATACAATTAGATAAAGAAATAATTCGTTTTTATAGAATTTTAGATGGATTTGAAAATAAGATGCCTGAAAGTATCCTTTATATGTATCAATACATGAAAAAAGACGATTGGCTTACCAATTACCAGTACAAAAATGGAATTAAGAAAGCTCTTAATGGCATCGGAAAAAGAATAAAATACTCCGATAATTTAGAAAATTGTTTTGATATTTTAGAGTCTTCAATTTTTGACTTTGAAAAAGAGTTTGAAATGTTTTATAATGAAATTAAAGAGCACACATCTTCTTTTTGTGTAAATTAATGTTTTAAAACTTTAAAAATGGAAATCAAAGCCCCTTTTAATTTAAATGAATGGATTGAAAACAACCGACACCTATTAAAACCTCCAGTTGGTAATAAAAATCTATATATTGATTCTGGAGATTATATAGTGATGATTGTAGCTGGACCAAATGCTAGAAAAGATTATCACTACAACGAAACTGAAGAATTATTCTACCAAATTGAAGGTGATATCATTGTTAAAACTCAACAACAGGGAAAATTAGTGGAATACAATATTAAGGAGAACGAAATGTTTTTATTACCTGCAAAAGTTCCACATTCCCCAATAAGATCTAAAGGATCAATAGGCTTAGTTATTGAAAGAAAAAGAAGCAAAGAACATAAAGATGGGTTGATGTGGTTTTCTGATACAGCTAATGAGTTGTTGTATGAAGAATATTTTCAATTAACCAATATAGAAAAAGATTTTTTAGCAGTTTTTAAAAGATTCTATTCCAATGAAAAATTAAGAACTTGTCCTAAAACCGGAGAAATTATGGAAGTAGATAAAAGATATATAGATTAGTTATTCTAGTAAATTTATATGGCCTTTTAAGGTGTTAAAAGTATTGTCAAAATCAAAATACTCTATTTTCCATATATAGCTATCTATTTTACATTTATTTCCTAAATATTTTCCATCCCAAAAATTATTTATTTCAGTTGTGTGGTATATTTCTTCCCCCCATCGGTTGTAAATCCATAATTGAAAACTTTTTATATTTTCTCCAACTATTTCAAATTCATCATTTTTTAAATCTCCATTTGGAGTAAATGTATTGGGGACAAAAATAGAACCTCTTATGTTGACTTCAACCGTGTCGGAAGCCAAACAGCCAATCGAATCTGAAACATTTAATATATATAATGTAGTTTCCGTAGGGTTTATTTGAGGGTTTAAGCAATTATAGCAAGATACCCAAGAGCTAGACTCCCAGAAATAATTAGTTGTATTTGTATTTCCATTCAAAGATATGGGTTCACCAAAATTCATCCAAAAATCTGTTCCAGCATTTACAATAGGATATGGAGCTACATTGACTGACACTTCAAATGTGTCTTTACATCCAAAACTATTTTCGACAATTACTTTATATAGGGTGTTTTGTAATGGGAATGCATACGTCCAACTACTGTCATAATTAGATAAATTATTACCTGGATACCAAAAATATTCTATTCCATCTTGTGCATATATTTCAGCAGTATCACCAATACAAATTGATGTATCTCCAAACGCACTCCCAGAATATCCAAAAACAAGAACAACAATGGAATCTGAAGACTGCCCACAGGCATTTTGAGAACTCATGTAAAAAGTCATATTAGAATCACTTTTAATCCATATATTATTTCCTATGGTGTCGTAAGGGTTAATTAATGGACTCCATATAGCAGATTCTATATTAGATGGAGCAACCAATAAAGAGTCTCCAAAACACAAGTTTACGGTGTCTTGAAGAATAATATTTGGGATTGAAATGTCAACATCAATATATACAGAATCTGTATATACGCAACCGTTTGGGGTAGTGATATCTACAAAATACATTGTGCTTTGGGTAGGACTTATAATAGGATTTGCACTGTCTATATATATTATGTTTGTTCCTGACCAACGGTAAGTAATTCCACCATTAGCAAATAGTGTCAAACTATCTTCTTTGCAAATTACACTATCGCTGCTTGTCTGGAAGATATCATTTGGTATGTTAACATCAAAATAGGCAGTATCCACCCCGCAGCTATCAATAGCTATTAGCATGTAGGTAGTCGATACAGATGGAGTAGCAATTACCTGTTGTGAAAGACTATCTGAGAGAGAATTGGTTGGAGACCAAATAAACTGCGAACCTCCATAAGCATTTAGAGTGGATACTGTTCCGGGACATAAAACACTATCACCAATAACCAAAGCATTGTTTACAGCATAAATATTAATTTGAATATTTGCAGTGTCTGAAAGTACACAGGCATTAGAATCAGAAACAATTAAACTAACATTGTAAGTTCCAGTATCGCTGTAATTATGATTTGGACTATCTATATTTGAAGTGTTTCCGTCTCCAAAATCCCATAGGTACTGGTTGCCTCCCTGTGAAAGACTTGTAAATTGATAAGAATTTGGTAGACAGGCGAAGTAATTGGGGATACTAATACTAGAACTTATACTTTCTAAATCAAATTTAAAAGCACCAAGATTACAAAATTGTCCTCCGTTGGTATTGGAAACTACATTAGGTGTTGTTGGAAAATCGTTATTGCCTTGGCAACCAGCACAAACAGCTTGGTAGATTTTGCCATTTTTATCAAACCTACTTGTTCCACCATCTACATGTTCTCGACTTTGGTTGCCGCCAAAATAGCCTCCGTATAACATCGATTGCATATCTTGATTAAAAACTGCTAAATAGAAATCAGCTCCATCCGTATTGTTTTGTAAAGAATTCATCAATGGCATATTATTAGATGTTCCGTTTATTAGATTTAATGGGCCACTTAATCCTCCCCAACCAGAAGTATAAATAAGCCCACAGTTGGAAACTAAAAATGCTGAAGGAGTAATATTTTTGGCTAAACTTCCATTACCAAAACATGTAGAGACCAAAGTAGTGGACAGATTAGAATCTAGCTTTTGAATAAACTGTGAACCTACAGAATTATAAACATTAGATGGGAAAACATTGGTAGAAGAATCTGTCAGGCCAAATAAAAATATATCGTTATTTAAATCTATTTGAACAAAGTAGCACTGATTAAAACCTCCGTCACCAATATAGGTGGAGGCTAAAATGTTTCCGTTGGAAGTAAGATATTTGGTTACAAAACCATCAATATTACCACCGTATGTTGGGTTTGCAGCTGTATTAGTAGTAAAAAAATCATTACTCATTGTTCCGCCAGTAATAAGTGGCTGATTTTGATTATTTAATTGAATTGAATATCCTGCATCATCATTAGAACCACCATTGTAAGTACTCCATAATAAAGAAGATAAATCACTATTTAACATTAAAGCCACAGCATCTTGTTGACCTCCTATTGTGCTCTGGGAAGCATTTACTAATGGAAAATCTAAGGACGAACTACTAGAAGCAACATAGCAATTTCCTTGGTCATCTAATGTGATTTCTCCACGATACTCGTCTGCATAAAAATGACACAGATTATTACTGCTGTAACTATTGGCTCCAGATTCATTGATACCATCATTTTTACTTCCTCCTACAAAAGTAGAACCCAATAAGTTGCTTCCGTCACTAGAAAATTTTGTTACTATAATGTCTGTTCCGTTGGGGTATTCTAAGTAATAAGATGGTGTTCCTTGTGGATAGTTTATAAAACCAAAGAAATCTCCTCCATTAAAAGAAGTATCAAACGCATTTAAAGTAGTTGGAAAATCTGAAGATCCAGTACTTCCAAAAACAAATAATTCATTATTGGAATTAACCACCAGACTATGCGGATTTTCGTTTCCAGTTCCCCCAAGATAGGTACTGTATTTTAGAGAATCTCCATTTGGAGAAAATTTACTAATACAAATATCCGTTCCATTATTACCAGTTCCTATTCCTCCATTGAAGAAAATATCATAGGAGCCTAATGAAAATGGATACCCATTGCCAAAAGATATACTTCCAGCATAAAGATGTCCTAAATCATCATATGTAGCTGTTTCCCCCCAATTATTGGTAGAAGACCCTGAATATGTGGAGAAGATTAAAATAGGATCAATAATTAGCTGGTATTTCTTATTGTAACGATCCAAAATTTTGAAGCTTAGTTCATCACCTTCTAGATGGAACGCACATTTTATTATCTTTTTTACACCATTAATAATTTGATAGCTTAATGGGGCTTGCTCTATTATATCTCCTACAGAAGTTTCTAGAATAAGATGACCGGATTTAATATAAATATTATCTAAGCCTTGATAACGAATTTTAATTGAATTGGTTTTGCCACCTGGGTGAACAATAAAATCATATTTTAATTTACCGCCATATGAGTAATAACTTAAATCAATTCCGTCATATATATTTTGATATTTTAATTTGTTGTAAATAGGAACATTGGACTTCCATCTAGTAGAATCAGCTCCAACGAAGTAATTGTAAAAAGCATCTATTTTTTCATTTCCAATAATTTTTAAATTTTCATTACATCCAATAAAATTACTTTCATAAACATGCCCCAAAACATTTTTAAAACTAGTATCTCCATGCCTAATTGCATTTATTTTAGCTCTTTCAAAAAGATCAAACTTAACTTTGTTTTTTTCAAAATATATGTTTCCTGCTCTGTGCTCAAGTTTGAAAACGATATTTTCTTTAAACTGTCCATAGTTTGAAATAAACCTTGGTTTTTCATTTCCATAAGTTGTTATTAGAATAAAAAAACAACCTACAAATAGAATTAATTTATATAAGACACTATTTTTAAAAAGTTTTTTCAAATTAAACAACCGATTATATTTATCTTTCCAAATATAAGTTAGAATAAATGAAAAATTGTACTCTTTTAAAGTTAAAACAATCTAATGAGTGACCCTATAAAACACGAGTGTGGTATTGCTCTTTTACGATTAAAAAAGCCATTACAATTTTATTTAGATAAATACGGTACAGCACTTTATGGTTTAAATAAAATGTACCTATTGATGGAGAAGCAGCATAATCGAGGGCAAGATGGTGCTGGACTTGCCAATATAAAATTTGATGTTGCCCCCGGAACAAGATATATTAGTCGATACAGAAGTGTCAAGAGCCAACCCATTAAAGATATTTTTTCATACATAAATAAAAGGTTTGAGATTCTCCATAAAAATGAGCCTGAAAAATTAATTGATGTAGATTATCTTAAGTCTCACGAAGCATTTACGGGAGAACTATTCTTAGGTCATTTAAGGTATGGAACCTTTGGAGGAAATAAAGTAGAAAACTGTCATCCTTTTTTAAGACAAAATAATTGGATGACTAGAAATTTGGTGGTTGCTGGAAATTTCAATCTTACTAATGTTGAAGAACTATTTGATATTTTGGTCAATATTGGCCAGCACCCAAAAGCTGTTTCGGATGCAGTTACAATTATTGAAAAAATTGGCCATTTTCTAGACCAAGAAAACACCAAACTCTTTAGAGAATACATTAACAAAGAAATTGATAATATAGAAATATCGAACTTAATTGCAGAGAATTTAAACATTCAAAAAATTTTAAAGAACGCTTCTTCAGATTGGGATGGAGGATATACCATGGCAGGTTTGTTTGGACATGGTGATGCTTTTGTGATTCGTGATCCAAACGGAATAAGACCAGCTTTTTGGTATGAAGATGACGAAGTTTTTGTAGTAACCTCTGAAAGACCCGTGATTCAAACAGCTTTTAATGTTAAATGGGAAGCAATAAATGAGTTGAAACCTGGTAATGCATTGATTATTAAGAAAAACAATGTAAATAAAGAAGTGGAAATAAATTCACCAAAAGAAATAAAAAAATGTTCATTTGAGAGAATCTATTTTTCAAGAGGAACAGATAAAGATATTTATAAAGAGCGGCTGAAATTGGGAAGTCTTGTAGTGGATCAAATTTTGTCTTCTATTGATAACGATTTAGTAAATGCTGTATTTTCTTTTATTCCAAATACAGCTGAAATGTCTTACTATGGGATGATAAAAGAGTTAGAAAACCGCTTATCTACTATGAAGAATCAGCAAATAAAATCCCTAGACCCAAACTCCGAACTTTATGATGAAAAACTCCAGAAGATTTTATCATTTAGAACTAGAGCAGAAAAAATAATGGTTAAAGATGCCAAACTAAGAACGTTTATAACTCAAGATGATTCTAGAGATGAAATGGTAGCCCATGTATACGATATTACTTATGGATCTTTGAGAAGAAATAAAGATACAGTAGTAATTATTGATGATTCTATAGTACGTGGAACAACTTTGAAGCAAAGCGTTATTAGAATATTAGACAGATTAGAACCAAAAAAAATTGTCATTGTTTCATCTGCCCCTCAAATAAGATACCCTGATTGCTATGGTATAGATATGGCTAAAATTGGTGACTTTATTGCATTTCAGGCTGCGATTGCTTTATTGAAGGATAAAGGAATGGAAAAGGTGATTGATGAGGTATATCAAAAATGTAAGAAATCTGAAATTGACAATACTTTAAAAGCCCAAAATCATGTACAACTTATATATAAACCTTTTTCAGATCAAGAGATTTCTGATAAGATCTCAGTTTTGTTAAAACACGAAAATATTAATGCTGAAGTAAAAATAATTTTTCAAACCGTAGATAATTTACATATAGCTTGCCCAAATCATACAGGAGATTGGTACTTTACAGGAAATTACCCAACTCCAGGAGGAAATAAGGTTGTAAATAGGTCATTTATAAATTATATTGAGGGAATAAACAAGAGAGCATATTAATAAGATTGGAGATATGAGTAATTCTAAGGACGTACGTGGATGGTACAATAATTTTTCTAAAAATCAGACAGAAACAGGACTAAACATTCGTCATTATAAAATAATGAATGAATTGATTAAAAGTGGTTTGAGAAAAGATAGTGTTGTCTTAGAAGTTGGATGTGGAGTAGGAACCTTAACCGTTTTATTAAATAAGTTTTTATCAAAAGGCAAATTGGTTGCAACAGATATTAGTGATGAATCCATAGAAAAAGCTAAGAAAAGAATTCCAAATTCTAATAAAATTGATTTTTTTGTTACGGACATGAAAGACTTCTCTTACCCTCAAAAGTTTGACTTCATTGTCTTGCCAGATGTTTTAGAACACATTCCAATCGATCAACATAAAGAACTTTTCAGCTGTTTTGAAGAAAATATGAATGAAAAATCTATGATTTTTATTCATGTTCCCCACCCAAGAATGATTGAAAACGTAAGAAAACTAAATCCTGAAAGGCTTCAAATTATTGACCAGTCTATTGAGGCTGATAGACTATTGTCGGATGCTTGTGCCAACCATTTAACTCTTGTTAGTTACGAGCCATATGCGCTTTTTCAAGATAAAAATGATTATGTTGTTATTAAATTCATTAAAAATAACTTTGTGAATTATAGTCCAATAAGTAAATTCTCCATCATTTATAAAAAGACAATTGAAAGGATTAAATTTATATTATCCTAAAATCAAAAATGAGAGAGGATGTAGTATTATATATATCACCATCTGATTCTGAATTCGTTAAAAAAGATATTGTTTTTTTAAATAATCATTTCAAAGTAATTCATTATTCACAGGACTGGGGGAATAAGAAAAAAGTCATAAACCTTTTCTTAAAACAGTTGGTTTTTTTAACCAAAACCATTAGAAAATCAGATTGTATTTTCATCATGTTTGGTGGATATTGGTCATTTATTCCTTCTCTTTTTGGTAAAATATTTAACAAGCCAGTATATATTATTTTAGGAGGAACCGACTGTGTTTCTTTTCCGTCTATCAATTACGGAAGCTTAAGAAAAAAATTACTCAAACAATTTATTCATTGGTCTTATAAAATGGCAACTAGATTGCTGCCAGTTGACGAATCTCTAGTATTTTCGGAAAATACATATTATGAAAATAGAGTTTTTAATAATCAAGGGTTTAAATATTTTTTCCCCAATTTAAAAACTCCTTATACTGTTATACACAACGGTTTTAACCCAACTTTTTTTAATGACAATCTAGATAAGAAAATTCCAAATAGTTTTATATCCGTTGCTTTGACAGATGACTTTAGAAGATTTCAATTAAAGGGAATCGATAAAATATTTTTTTTAGCAAATGAATTTCAAGAATGTACTTTCACTGTAGTAGGATTAAAAGATCAGTTTAAAAATAAATTGAAAAGTATCCCCAAAAACATCAAAGTTTTAAGCTTTCTATCACAAGAAGATTTATTGATTTATTTAAATAAAAGTGAGTTTTATCTTCAGTTGTCTATTTCAGAAGGGTTCCCAAACGCATTGTGTGAGGCAATGTTATGCGGATGTATTCCGATTGGATCTAAAGTAGGTGCAATTCCTAATATTATTGACAAAACTGGTTTTTTAATGGGAAGTTCTAATAATAATTATATTAAAAAAGAGTTTAAAAGTATACTTGCTCTTAATAATGCAAAGCGAAAAGAGTTAGCTCATAGCGCACGGAAAAGAGTAGAAAATGAATTTCATATTGAAAAAAGACAAAATAAATTTTCAGATTTAATTAAATAAAAACTTTGGGAGTAATACAAAAACAAGGACTACTAAATACTGTTATTACTTATTCTGGAGTAGTAATTGGTTTTGTTAGTTTGTTGTTTATACAGCCTCAATTATTAACCAGTTCTGAATTAGGTCTAATTAGAATATTACTGGCTTTTGCCACCATTGTTGCCACTGTAATGCCTTTAGGTGTTGGTAATATTAACACCAAATTTTTCCCTCATTTTAGAAATAAAGAAAAAAAGCATTTCGGTTATTTTGGCTTAATGCTATTATTCTTACTAGTTGGATTTTTAATTTGCGCTTCTTTAATATTGGTCTTTAAAGGCAAAATTATTGAGATTTACTCTGAACAATCTCCACTATTTGTTAATTATTTTTACTTGGCAATTCCTTTTGCTTTGATAATAGCATGTGTCGCTATTCTTAACACCTATGTTTCTTCCCTTTATAAAACGGTTGCAGTAACTTTTTGGGATTCTATAATGAATAAAATACTATTTGTGGTAGTGATTGTTCTTTATTATTTTGAGTTTCTTAGTTTCGATTTATTTGTTTTTTCATTTGTTGGTTTATACGCTCTACAAGTCTTATTTCTTTTAATATATGCTATAGTTACAGATTCAATTTCCTTGAAAATAAATATTCCTAAGGTAAAATCAGTGGGTCTTAAACCCATGGTTAAATACGGACTTCTATTGTCCTTGGCCTCTATTTCATCCTCGGGTTTGAAGTTTATAGATACTGTAATGATTGGAGCATTTCTAGAGTTAGATTTTGTGGGAATATTTACCGTCACTTCTTTTATTGCCTTAATTATAGATATACCATTAGTTTCACTTGAAAAGATTTCGAATGTTCAAATTGCCAAGTTTTGGGTAGAAAATAATTTAGAAGGAATTAAAAGTATTTATAAAAAATCTGTTAGGTATTTAATGCTTATTGGAGGTCTTTTACTGATTGGGATTTTATTGAATATTGAAGATATGCTGTCTTTTCTTCCCCAAGAATATGCCAATGCAAAAAATGTAACCATCATTGCTTCTATAGGCGCATTTATTAATATTTCTACCGGCCTTAATAATGCTGTTTTATTTAATTCTAATAAGTATGTTTATGGTACTTATCTTCTGTTACTGCTCTTAGTTTTAGCAGTAATTAATAATCTTATATTTATTCCTATGTGGGGAATTGAAGGTGCAGCTTTTGCATCAGCATTTTCAGTAGTAATATATAATCTAATAAAATTCGCAATCATTAAAATAAAGTTCCAAATGCAACCTTATGATTTAAATGCCTTGAAGATTCTATTAATTATTTCTATCACTTTAATAATTGGATATTTTTTACCGTCCTTTGATTTCACTATTTTTTCTATGATTTTCAGATCTGTAATAGTATCAATTTTGTATGTCTCTTTAGTATACTTACTTAAAATTGTTCCAGAGTTTGACAAATATTTTAGACTTAAGTTTTAATAAAATTAAAATATACAATTAGGACTTGAATATTGGCACATTAGAACATGCTTCTCCAAACATCAAAGACTTGACATTTCCCATCAGTTTATTACTTAATTGTACATAGCTATCTTCTGGAATATATGTGTCTGTACATCCTTTAAGTAAAACTCTTTTATTTTCTAATGGCTTTGCATCAAAATTTTTAATATTTAGATGAAAGATCTTTTTTTCAAGCTCTTTTTCATTCCCATATATTACACTTGTAGCATAAGGATTTAGATATTTGGTCAAAAGCATATAGGCCCAAACTGGAATTATTGTATCAGTAGAACAATGTAAAGCAACAAATGCATCTTTATATTGCTCCCAATTCTCCTCTTTTAAATGCTCTCTAAATTTTTTTTCTTTAAGAACCATGCCTTTATACAGCCAGTTCTTTATGTCTATAATTCTCCTGTTTTGAGACCCCTTGAATGTCTTCATGTCCAGAGTTATTAGACCACTTTTTGCAACTTTATTTACTATCTCGCTCAATTTATTTTATAATGTCTAAAACCTACTTTATTTTCTTGATCGTCAATTCTATCTAGGACAATATTTTGGTGATTAGATATTGGTTTTTTCAAACTTCCATTGTGAAGTTTCTCATAAGTCTCAAAGTCAATTAACTTTCTCTGGTCTAGTTTTTTGAAAACCTCTAATCCGCTTATTTTGGATTGCCAATCTTTAGCTATTTTACCTTCAAAAATCTTAGACTTAGATCCACTTCCATAACTTAAAAAACCAACATTATTTCCTGAAATATTTTTGTCTTTTTCATGACTTGAATAGAGCAAACTAATTAATGACATAAAGATAGATGCGGTATACATATTGCCAATATATCCACTTGCAATTTCTCCATCTTCAATCTTACTTTCTACAAAATTTTTGTAAAGAACAGACTTTGAAGCTGCTTTTCTCCAATCTTTAAAATCCATACTTTTTGAGTTTCCTATCTCTTTTTTTAGATCCGACATTAAACCATATTTATCCAACCAATTAAGCCATATATCTAGCATTATTCTTCTTCCTTGAAAAGCATAAGGAAGATGAAAAATTAAATGGTCCCAGTCCTTTAAAAAGTCTATTTTTTTCTGGGATTGAAAATGCTCTAACCCTTCATTGATTCTATCTGTATAACATTTATTGGAATACTGACCATCAAATACTGGCTCCTCAAAATAAAAATCAATAATTTCTTTATCACTATTGGTTAATTTTTGTACTGTGGTGTTTTTCTCGCTGAGAAATGAGTTGTCAATTTTCCTTCTAGGTTTAAAAAAATCTCCAACATGCTCCATGCTAATTCCAACAGTGTTTTTAAAAGAAATGATACTAGGATTAGAAGTTAATAACATAGCAACAGCACCAGCTCCTTGTGTATATTCACCAGAGGAATCTAATTCATATTTTGCTATATCTGAAGCAATTACAATCGCTTTTTTATCAGGATTAATTCTTATCCAATCTAAGCAGTTTTCAACTGCATCAATACCACCAATGCAAGCAAATGTAAGATCTACAACATCACAGTTTTTAAAACATCTAGCACCATGGGTTTTAGAAAGAATTTTTTCAACTGTTCCAACTGCATATGTAGCTGTTGGTTTAGCTGCATCTACTGCGCTTTCAGTTCCAAGATATATTCTGCCAATAGTGGAGGGGTCTATTTTATTATTTACAATAAGATTTAATAGTGCATTTGCAGCCATAGAGGCAGTATCTTCATTTACATCTGCAAGTGCCATATATTTTAGGCCTAATCCTTTTTCAAGTTTTGCAGGAATAATATCTCTTTTTTCTGCCAAACTAACTATTGGTAAAGCTATGTTTGGTAAGTAATAATCTATTGCATCAATTCCAAATTCCATTTCTTTTTTTTAAATCATTCCTAAATCTAGCTTTGCCTCTTCACTCATCATATCCTTATCCCATGGAGGATCGAATACAATGTTAACTTTTGAAGTTTCGACGCCATGAACTTCACCAACTTTATCCTCAACCTCTTTTGGAAGGGACTCTGCCACAGGGCAATTTGGAGAAGTTAAAGTCATTATAATTTCAGTATTAAATTCATCGTCGATTTTAATTTCATAAATCAAACCCAATTCGTAAATATCCACTGGAATTTCTGGATCAAATATCGCTTTGAGAACATTTATAATTTTGTTCTCAATTTTTATTTTGACACTTGCAGAATCTTTAACATCACTCATTTAAATTATTTTTTATCATCAATGAATATGCGTAAGCTTTCATCTGTTTTACCATTTCTAACAACCCGTTAGCTCTTGTAGGAGACAAATGATTAGTTAGACCAATTTCATTTATAAAATTTAGTTTTGCATCAAGAATATTTTCAGGAGACTGGTTATTTAATACTCTTATTAAAAGAGCGATTATTCCCTTTGTTATTATTGCCTCACTGTCTGCATAAAATGAAACCAGATCTTTCTCAAATTCAGCATGCAACCATACTTTAGATTGACAGCCTTTGATAATATTTTCATCGCTTTTATGAGTGGAGGATATAAGTGGAAGATCTTTGCCAAGTTCAATCAGATACTCATATTTTTCCATCCAATTGTCAAACATTTCAAACTCACTAATAATTTCTTTTTCAAGATCTATAACCTGCATGAACTATTTTTTATAATAAAGATAATTTAAACTCTTTATTCCTTAGCTCAATAGACACATTATTTAAACAATTGTTGAATGATTTCTTGAAGCTTACCTACTCTAATTAATCGATAATCTTTTGATTCTACTTGACTAACCTTAGAATATTTACTTAAATAAATTGTTTTAATTCCCATTTTTGTCACCTCTTTTATCCGTTGTTCTATTCTACTAACTGGTCTTATTTCTCCACTTAGGCCAACTTCTCCAATAAAACAAATTTTATGATCAATATAAAAGTCAAAAAATGAAGATAATATTGCACAAACCATAGATAGATCAATTGCTGGGTCTTGAATTTTTAATCCACCAGTGATATTTAAAAAAACATCTTTTTGGCTTAGTTTCATACCTCCTCTTTTTTCAATTACTGCCAACAACATATTTAGTCTTTTAATGTCAATTCCATTTGCTGATCTTTGTGGATTTCCGTAAGTAGCAGCTGAGGTTAAGGCTTGAGACTCTATCATAATAGGTCTTACTCCTTCCAAACTACAACCTAAGGCAATACCACTCAGCTTTTCTTGGTTGGTTGAAATAAGCATTTTACTAGGAGAATTTACTTCTTCGAGTCCACTTTCATTCATTTCATAAATTCCAAGTTCATTGGTGCTTCCAAATCTGTTTTTGATACTTCTAACCAAACGGTACAAGTGATTTTTATCTCCTTCAAACTGAAGGACAGTATCTACCATATGTTCCAATACTTTAGGACCAGCTATTGCTCCATCTTTAGTAATATGCCCAATAATTATTATTGGAATTAGCCTCTCTTTTGCATATTTAATTAAAATTTCAGCACTGTGCTTGATTTGAGAAACACTTCCTGGAATTGCATCTATTTCTTGAGTATGAATGGTTTGTATAGAATCAACAATAATTAATTTAGGCAAAACTTCTTCACAGGTTTTAAGGATGGTATTAACTTCTGTCTCGTTATAAATATAGCAACTGTCGTTATTGAACTTTAATCTATTGGCTCTTAACTTTATTTGTTCATTGCTTTCCTCTCCTGAAATATATAATACTTTTTCTTTTAATGTTAAGGCAATTTTTAAAGTTAATGTTGATTTACCAATTCCAGGTTCACCCCCCAGTAGAATAACAGAACCTTTTACCAATCCATTACCAATTACTCTATTAAACTCTAAATCATTTATAGGAATTCTCTCCGCTTTATCTCCAGAAATATCACTTATTCGCTGAGGAGTTTTAATACTGCTTGAAATAGAACTTTTGGAAGACTTTGAAACTATTCTCTCAGAAACAGTGTTCCATTCTCCACATTCTCCACATTTACCAGTCCACTTACTTGTTTCGTGAGAGCAGCTTATGCATTGAAATATTTTTTTAGATTTTGCCATAAGCAATAATAATTAGTCACAACATACAATTAATACGTTGTGTTTTTAGAAACGGGGCTTAAATAAGTTTTAATAGTAATAAAGATGCCAATTAAACCCCAAATTGGAATTGCAGCTTTATCTGTATCTAAATAGTTGTTTAAAACCCCATGCGTAAAATAAGTGGTTAGAGACAAGATGATGAAAAGGGTTAAAATTTTATAAAACTCATTTTCACATCTTATATAATATAGACCTGAGTAAACAAAAACAAGCCCTATTAATAAAACATTGATTAGAAATCCAAAAAAACCTTGTTCTGCTAAAGGACTTAGATACTCACTATGTGCATTTCCTCCATCTCCAAAATTAGTGCTGATTATTGTTAAATCTTTGGACTTTTGGAATGGGGCATATACAAAAGCATAGGTTCCAGGACCCCATCCAAAAAAAGGTCTTTGCAAGAATAATTCAAGTGCACAATTCCATCTATTTAAACGTTCTAAATTTGATGCATCAGAAGAAATGTTGGACATTGATTCTACTCTTTCTGAAAAATTCTCAGTGGTGTGTTCTGCATCATTTTTTTGAACCAAGTAAGAAATTTCTGTCAAATTATAAACTATAAATATTAAAGGAATAACTAGGATACCTATTAGCCATTTTAATTTTATTTTCAAGTAATAAAGAATAAATACTCCAAAGGCCAAAACAATACTTAACCAAGCAGCTCTTGTATAACTAAAGTACAGACCAATAAGAAGTATTGCTAAAAAAACAATTAATAAAATTCTCAAGTAATTTTTTTTAGACTCATATAACAACCAAACATTAACTGGAATAACTAGTGCTAAAATTGCACCATATGAAGTGTGGTCTTTAAAAAATGGCCACATTACCCAATGACCTGCTTCTTCACTAAAACTATTTATCATGTGGTTGACTAATGTATAGCAAGTCACCATTACCATGGCAAAAAGATAAGCGAAGAAAAATTGTTTGATTTGTTTTTTCCCTTTTTTGAAAAAGTGAATTCCGTAAAGAAGAATGGGAATAATGAACCAGCTTCTAGAAATTAAAAACTTAAAGGAAACCATAGGAATTTCACTGACTATAGAGGTAATAAATATCCATAGTACTTGAATAAAAACTAATATTATTATAGGGTTTTTATAATGTAGAAGATCTTTTTTAAGATTTTTTTCATAGAGCGCTTTAAATAGAAACATTAATGTAAATACCAGCAGCAATGGTTCTGTTGGAAAATAAAAACCTATTCCAAGCAAGTCTAAATTTTCAAAATTAAAAGAAAGAGGGGTGCAAAAAACTATAGTTAGAAAAATTAAATCCAACCTAAAAACAAATAGATAGCCAAGTAATATGACTAAAGGAAGCGCTAGTAGGTAGAAAATATCAAAGTAAATTAAAATTGAGTTTAGTATGATGAATAAAATCATCAAAAAGTAAGAAATTCTTCGGCTAAGAAATCCTTTAAACATTAATCTTTTAAAAGTTCTATTTGGTTCTTGACTAGTATGCCTACAATTGCTAGTAAAACAGACGAGAATGTTGATAAGACTACAATTAGCCATCTAATTGGATAAGCCTTTTTTTCTGCGGGAAAGGCTTTCTCAACAATGAATTTATGAGATAGATAGCTGGTTGCATCACTTTCAGCCTGTTCGTAGGAAGTTTCCATTGTAGCAAGTCTTTCAGAAAGGAACTCTACTTTAACTTGGAAAGATTTAAGTAAAGAGCCGTATTTTTCTGTCATAGTCATTTTAGTTTTAAATGATTTTTTTATCTCAGAATCTTTAGAATTTACATAGCCTTCAGTTAGTGCTCTGTAGGCATCGTTGGTTACCACTCCAAGAGAAGATAGTTTGGACATCGTATCTCTAAGGGTCTGCATTTGTGCAGTTATTTTATCGAGTTTTTCTTTTTTAATTTTAAAATCTGTCAAAGCTCTTTCGTGAATCATTGCATTTTTTGTATTGTCAAATAACAATGCAATTTCGTTGGCAATTAATGCTGCTGTGTCAGGACTTTTGTCTAAAACAGTAATTAATACAGCACCATTGTTATTTCTTCTAAAATTTATATTTTCTAAATAAGTTTTGGTTAAATCTGTATTGATATATTTTGATTCCAAATCAATTTCATAATGCTTAAGAAGGTTAAATTTATCTATAATTTTACTTCTTATACTACTGGATTCTAAAATCTGAAGCATTTGTTCTGCTTCTTCGTTCTCCCCAAATTTAGAAACGCTTTGGTCTTCTGTAATTACTTCGCTGAACGTTACTGAACTTGTCTTTGCAGGATAAAGTGTTACAGTAGATTCAAATTTCTCATCCATTAAAAGAGAGACTATACTGGAGGCCAATAACGCAATAATTCCAATAGTTATTAATGGATTTTTATTTTTCCATAAAAAAGAAATTAAGTCGTAAGATTGATTTTCGGATGAATTCATTTTTCAATTTTAGTTTTACAAATGTAAGTTATAGCATGAATCTCTACAAATTAAGAGGATTTATCGTGTTTTAAAAGGCTGTAAAACTGGTTCCAATTGATAACTTTTAAAAATAATCCAATAATTCCACCACCAATTACATTCAATATTATTTTTTCTAACCAATTAATACTTAGATTATTCTCTACAGTATAGACCATTGTAATAAACAATATAGTAAATGAAAAAATCCGAATTATTGAAAGTAAATGATATTTAAAATTAAATATCTTATAACATAATGCAATTTGAAATACAAGGATGAAAAATTGTGTAAAAGCACTAGCAAAAGCTGCTCCAGAAGAACCCTTATCCGGAATAAGTAATAGGTTTAATGAAATGTTTATTAAAATCCCAAAAACGGCCAATATATTTAATTGTTTCATACTTCCTTTTGCAGTTAATAAAGTCCCAAATATATAGTTACATGAAACAGCTATAAACGAGATCATTAACCAACCAAAAGTTTCGCTAGAGTGCAATAATGAAGAACCATTTATTTCATATCTCCAATTAAGAATTTCCATTCTATAGGTCCATACAGTAACACAAATAATTAAAGCAAAAAAATATATTAGCTTGAAAGACAACCAAGAAACTGGAAGAACACTTTGCTTTTCTTTTATCAATCTAGAAAATATTGGAAGTAATAGACCAGCAAATAAGTATCCAAGCATATTAAAAGCCATAAAAAATCTATAACCATGGGCATAGTTAGCTACTTCAATATTCCCTCTTATTCTCTCTACCATCACCACATCAGAATAGTAGTATACGGACATTAAAAAAATCAAAAGAGCATAAGGCATACTTTTTTTTACAATCATTTTAAAAAATAGTTGATCCCACTTTAGACTTGGTAATTGGGTATGTTTTATTAAAAATGAAAAACCTATGAAAACAGTAATTAAATACGCTACAGTTTGAGATAGGATGAAGAAGTCAATAGTTATAATTGCATTATTAGCAATACTGTATAGGAAATAACCACAGAAAAATATTAAAATCAATCTATCTGTAATAGATAAAATACTGTCTTTTTTAAATAAAAGAAGTGCAGATAAATTAGATCTAATAAATAGAATTAAAGCCACTAAAACTTGATTAAATCCTATTATAATTAACCATTTCATTTCTTTTGCTGAAAGCTCGAAAATTAACCCCATTAGTAAAAGAATACTGATGTAAAATGCGCTTAAGATTAATTTTAGAGAGAAAATTCTTGAGAAATGTTTTTGAAGTAATTGATTGTTTTGGGCGATGTTTCTAGTATTGAAGTTATTAACTCCCATGTCTAAAATGATATTGAATATAAAAGACAAGCTCAATAAAGAAAAATAAGTTCCATAAGAACCTGGACTATCTTGCTCTGTAATTTTTAATATCTCAGCATCAATTCCAATAATATAGAAAGGTTTAATGACTACATTTAGTAGGAGAACTAGTATTAAATTGGAAAGAAATTTTTTTTTCATTAATCCTTTTGGTAAACTCTTACTACTCTGTTAGAAATAGAACTTATAATCTCATAGGGAATTGTGTTTGCAGCATCTGCCATTTTAAAAATAGAATGGTTATTTCCAAATATTTCTACTCTATCGTTGACATTTAAATTAGAATCAGAGATATCTATAAATAGCATATCCATACAAATATTTCCAATCGTTGGATAAATAGCATTATTAATAAAAACACTTCCTTTACCGTTTCCTAAAGATCTAGAAAATCCATCTGCATATCCTATTGGAACAATTGCAACTTTTAATTTTTTTTCTGATTGATTATTTACTCCATAACCAATATAATCGCCTTTATTGACTGTCCTTATTTTTGATATTCTAGAAACTAAAGATGCTACGTTAGAAAGCTTTTCACTTTTAGAAACGCCATATAAACCTATCCCTAGTCTTACCATTTGCAGGCTTTGTTCTGGATAATTTTCTATTCCTGCTGTATTTAGAATATGCTTATTTGTTTTAATCCCTAATGAAGATTCAATTTCTAAAGACATTCTATGGAAGTAATCAAATTGTTGTTGAGTTAGTTTTTTACCATTTTTTTGATCACTTGCAGCTAAGTGACTAAAAACCCCTTCAACTTTTATTTCTGGTTGGCTTAATAAAAAGCTACATAATTTTTTAATATCTACAGAATCAAATCCCATTCTATTCATACCCGTATTTAATTTTATGTGAATAGGATAATTTTTCATCCCCATTAAGATAAGTTTCTTAGTGAATTCGTCCAATTGATATAAATCGTATATGGAAGGAGTTAATCTGTTTTCTATTAAATTATCCATCGATTTTTGTTCTACATTCATTACTAGAATTGGAGACTTTATACCATTTTCTCTTAGTTCCACACCTTCATCTGTATATGCTACTCCTATGTAGTCGATATGATTTTGCTCTAATATTTTCGCAGATTCGATCAGTCCTGTTCCATAGCCAGCTGCTTTAATCATAACAAGTAATTTTGTTTTTGGAGCAAGTAAATTTCTGTAATAGTTTAAGTTTTTAATTAGGCTAGAAAGATTTATTTCTAAAACTGTATTGTGTTTTTTCTGTTCTAGTTTTAGGTAAATCTTTTGAAAATCGGCAACTTTTTCCCCTTTAATCAAGATATAGTGATCTTTGAAAATAATATTATTAAAGTGTTTTAAAAATTCAGATACGTTTCTAAAAATTAAATATTTATTGGGAAATAGTTTAATGTTCTTATAGAGTTCTTTCCCAATTCCTATAAACTGTGTTATTTCGTAGCTTTCTATTAATTCTAAGAGTTCTTTAAAATTGGTTTTTTTTTCATTCAAATCCGAAAGAATTAAAGTAGTCTTAGAAGACCCGCATTCAGATTTTAAGGTTTCAAGAGAAATTTTAAGGGATTGAAAATTGTTCTGGTAAGAATCATTTATAATAACCGAATTACTAATTCCAGATTTTTTTTCAAATCGTAAAGCAACTTCAGGGAGAAATGGACTTAAGGCTTTTATGTCCTTTGAATCGTATTTTATTTGATTTAAAAATCCTAGACAGCAAATAAAATTTTTTGCAGAGTTCTCATCTTTTTGTTGGATGAAGAACACTTCTTTTCTATTGTTGTATTCAAAGTGTATTTCTTGTCCTTTTTCTACAATATTTCTTTTAAAATTAAACTCGTTATTTTTAAAATAAGTGTGAATGGTTCCTTTTAAAATCTTTTCTTTTTCAATTCGTAGTTCATCGATTGAATTAAAGTTTTCAATATGTTCTTTCCCAATATTAGACAATATCACATGAGAGGGCTCAATCATTTTCTTCATTAAATCCATTTCTCCAGGTATAGAAATTCCTGTTTCAATGATAGCTAATTCGTGATACTTGGTTAAAGAAAGCAAGGTTAAAGCTGCTCCAAATTGTGAGTTATAACTTTTTGGACTCCTGAGAACATTTATTTTTTCTTGTGCAATAAAGTTTATCCATTCTTTTATAACTGTTTTCCCATAACTTCCTGTTACTGAAAGCACTGGAATTTTAAAAGTTTTTCTGTGGAAGTTTGCCCATTTTTGTAGTGCAGCTAACGTATTTTCAACCACCAAGTAGCCTGCATCTTTTTTTATTTTTAAAGGAGTTTTATGAGTTATAAATTGTTTTATTCCATTTTCATAAACTTGGTTAATATACTTATGCCCGTCGTTAAAATTTGTTTTAAATGCTAAAAAAACGTGTTCATTATTTTGAACAAATCTTCTACTATCGTAATGAACATTACTAATGGGCGAATCAATATTTCCTATACATTTCCCTCCAGTTATTTTAGAAATATCTCGAAGAGTATATGAGTTGTTTATCTGCAATTTTTTGAACTAATAGTTTGTGAACGAATAAATTAAACAAAATGTTATGTTGATAACATTCAAATAAGGACATTCACACATTATGTAAAAATATTGAATTTTGTATTGAAATCTTAATATTATGGACGAGTTTAATTTTAAATCCTTAGAAAGTTTAGCAAGTGAGCTGAAAGAAGGAGTCTTTAAGATAAATAGCGGAGCTCTTAGCTCAGAAGATATTCTTTCTCTTTTGGATTCATCAAGACAGCTACATGAACGGCTTGCGGTATTGCAATATCTACTGGAAAAAGCCCCAAAGAAAGAAACAGTTTCCGAACAAAAGAAGGAAGAAGATTCAACTAATGTTGAGGAAAATCAAATTAATTTAATTGATGTAATTGTTGAGGAAGAAGCTAAAACAGAACAAGCAGATATAAATATTTCAACTGATTTTAAGTCTGTAAATGAAATACATTCAGATAGTCCACAAACTTCTTTAGCCGATCAATTTGGTCAACAACCAATTTCTGATTTAACCAAAGAAATAGGCATTAATGAAAAGTATTTAATAACAGAAAATTTATTTTCTGGAGATAGCCAGGCTTGTTCAACTGCAATTAAGGACTTGAATGAATTTCAAAATATGGACCAGGCAAGTGATTTTTTAAAAAATTCATTGTCTAAAAAGTACAACTGGAACCCAAAGTCTAATCAAGTAAAAAGATTAATTAATTTGGTAGAAAGAAGATACCAAATTAAATGATTAGATTTTTTTTACTTTTTACCTTTCTTTTTTCTTTTGAAGTTCAGTCTCAAACCTTAAATTTTTCTAAATATGTCGACACGCTTTGTAGTAACTACTTTATGGGTAGAGGCTATGTTAAAGATGGACACTTAAAGGCTGCAAATTTTTTAGTAGAGAAGTTCAATGAAATTAATTTAGCCCCATTAAATAACGATAGATTTACTCAGGATTTCAATATTAATGTTAATACTTTCCCTGATTCAGTTGAACTGAAAATAGATGGAAAACTTTTAGTACCTGGAAAAGATTTTATGATTTCTCCTCAATCAAGCGGGTTAAAAGGTACTTTCAATGTTGTAAAGGTGGATTTAAATAATTGGAGTTCTATCTTAAAAAACAGTAAAGTCAATCATCCACTCATTGTTTCTTTGAATGTGTCGAAAATTATAGATAGAGATACTATTTCAATGTATAAAGAGTTGCGAAATATTTTAAATAAAAGCTTCCCTGTTTTGTGGATTTCATCAGAGAAACTACAATGGTCTGTAGCCGACTATGTTTCTAACTTCCCAATGATAAAAATAGCTAGTAAATCATTGAATTATGATTTCTCAAGAGTTCAGCTAAATATCGAACATAAATTTCAAAAAGGCCTAAAGACTCAGAATGTTGTAGGGATGGTGTCTGGAAGAAGAAAAAAATCTATAATTATTTCTGCCCATTATGACCACTTGGGAATGATGGGACAAGTTAAATTTCCTGGCGCTAATGACAATGCAAGTGGAGTGAGTTTATTACTTAATTTAGCTTCCTACTATTCTGAAAATCCCCACAAGTACAATATTATTTTTATTTGTTTTGGCGCTGAAGAAGCTGGTTTAAAAGGCTCTAAGTATTTTACAGAACATCCGCTGCTAGATTTGAAAAAAGTAAGTTTTCTAATTAATTTAGATATAGTAGGGACTGGAGAGGAAGGCATTGCAATTGTAAATGCTCTTGAAGAAAATAAAGCCGCTAAAAAAATCGGCAAAATAAATACAAGATTAAATTATTTTAAAAAAATTAAAATTCGTGGCCAGTCTCCAAATTCTGACCATTACTGGTTTTCCCATCAACAAGTACCCTCAATTTTTATTTATACTATGGGTGGAATTCAAGCCTATCACGACCCGCTGGATAAGTCGCAGACATTGCCTTTAAATAAAATAGAAGACTTATATCATCTAATTATCGATTTTGTAAATAGATTTTGAAGGGTCTTTTTATTTAGGATTTTTGAGGTTTAGATTTTATTAGATAAATTCCACAAAAAATTACTAGACATAAATAAAATTGAACTATACCAAAACCTTCTCCATCAATCACACCCCAAAATATGGCTACTATTGGAATTAAGTACGTTACTGATGATGCAAATACAGATGATGTTTCTTTGATCAATAAATTAAAAACCCAAAAAGCCAATCCACTTCCTAAAATTCCAAGAATATTTATAAAAAGAAAATTCAAGTAATTGGGATCGTTATTTATCAAATTATTTGCAAAACCTGTCTTAAAAAAAAGCAATAGTCCAGCTATTGGACCAATAAATATAAAAGACCAACTGGTAATTTTTAATGCAGGAATATCTTGAAGATAAGTTTTAATAATGTTTATGTTTAAGGCGTAGCAAGCAGATCCTAAAACTGGAAATAAGGCATATAAAATAGAACTAGAGAAAATATTACCTCCTGTACTTAAAAATATTAAACTAGTTGCACCAATTAAACCCACTAAAACGCCAATTACAGCTCTAAAATTTGTTTTTTGCTTGAATATTATCACACCAAATAAAAGCGTGAAAAGAGGAGTTATAGAATTTAATATTCCATTTAAAGAACTATCTATTTTGGTTTGTGCTTTAATAAACAAAAAATAGGGTATTACACTTCCAATTATGGCCGATAGTAGAAGAACAAAACCAGTATTCTTTTTAATTTTGAAAAAACTTTTAATTCCAAGAGGAAAGAAAACAAGAAATACAATAAATATTCTGTAAAGTGTTATTTCTATGGGCGAGTAAGTAGTTAAGGCTTTTTTCATTAAAATAAATGAACTTCCCCATATTATACCTAAAACACAAAGTGTTAAAATCTGATTAATTTTTTTTGAAAAATCCATTTAGTCAATCTCAAATATATCTTTTGTAGCTTTTCTAACTTTTTTATCATACTGAGAATTATCAGTTTCAGATCTGTATCCAATAGCAGCAACCACTCCTGCACTCAAGCTTTTTTTTTCAATGTCTAGAAAATCATTGTACTTTGTAGTGTCGAATCCCTCAATAGGACAAGAATCTATTTTTAGAGAAGCACATGCAGTCATTAAATGAGTCAAAGCGATATAAAGCTGATTTTTAGTCCATTCAGAGATTTCTTCAGAACTTTTATTAAGTAGGGTTTTTTTTAAAAAGTCACCATATCCTTTGTTCTTTTCAATAGGTATTTCTTGACTTAGAGATTTATTCTCTATATAAGAGTCAATGTCTTTTTCAAATACTTTAGTAGAATTACAAAATATGAAAAGATGTGAAGCATCAGAAACTTGAGACTGGTTGTAAGAAAATTTCCTTAATGCCTCTTTTTTAACCTGATTTTCAATGATAATTACTTTAAATAATTGTAATCCATAAGATGTTGGAGCAAGACGAATAGACTCTTTAATTATTTCTATATCAGAAATTGGAATTTTCTTATCGGGATTAAATTTTTTAGTAGCATATCTCCACTTGTAATAATCGATTATATCCATATTTGGCCCAATATTACCACAAATAAAGTTCTCAATGTGTTTTGTTAGGTAATTTCATTGTAATTTAATACAACGTAGCAAGAGTATGTTGTCAAGTCATATATTTATGTTGAAAATTAACTATTAAAAATGCAGACTAGAAAATATCAATGGAAAAAGAAAGAAGTTGACCAGCCAACAAGCCTCCATTTAGCCAAAGAACTTAATGTTTCTAAAGTTATTTCAGATATTTTAGTCGCAAGAGGAATTCACGATTTTGATTCTGCCCAAAATTATTTCAGGCCCAATGAAACACAATTTCAAGATGGTTTTTTAATGAAAGGAATGGGTGTTTCTGTAGAAAGATTGAATAAAGCTATTTCTAATAATCAAACTATTCTTGTTTATGGAGACTACGATGTGGATGGAACATGTTCAGTTGCTATGATGGTTCGTTTTTTAAAATATCTAAAAGCCAAAGTTTTATATTACCAACCTCATCGAGAAACTGAAGGTTATGGTATCTCATTAAAAAGTGTAGAGTGGTCCAAAGAAAATAAAATTGATTTAGTAATCGCTTTAGATTGTGGAATTAAAGATTTTCTTGCTGCAGAAGCATATGCCAATGAAAATATTGATTTAATTATTTGTGACCACCACACCCCCTCTGAAACACTTCCAAATGCATTTTCAATATTAAATCCTAAGCAATATGATTGTACTTATTCGTTTAAAGAGCTTTGTGGATGCGCTGTGGGTTTAAAGCTTATTCAAAGTTATGTCCATAAGTTTAATTTAAAACTTGACTTTAGCCCTTATTTTCAGTTAGCAGCCGTTGCATCTGCCGCAGACGTAGTTCCCTTAATTAATGAAAATAGGCTAATTACTTATTTGGGACTTTCAGAAATAAATAAAAATCCAATTGAACCATTCGGATTACTTTTTTCAAAATTAAATAAGTTGAACGAAATTAACCTCGGGGATTTGATTTTTAAAATTGCTCCAAGAATAAATGCAGCAGGGAGATTAGATACCGCATTGTTGGCTGCAAAATATTTGATATCCGATTCTCAAGAGTCCGATCAAGGATTAAATAAAATAGAGACTATTAATGAAGAACGCAGAAAATTAGACGAATTAATAACTCAACAAGCATTAAAAGATTTAGATGAACAACCTAAAGATAGATTCACTAATTTAGTTTTTTCTGATAGTTGGCACAAAGGGGTAGTTGGAATTGTGGCATCAAGAATTATTGAAACTTATTATAAGCCGACCATTGTCTTGTGTGGACAAGGAGATATTATCACAGGTTCAGCTAGATCTGTAAAAGGATTTGACCTATATAGCATATTAGAAAATTTGAAACATTATTTTGTGAGATTTGGAGGCCACAAATATGCAGCAGGTCTAAGTCTGAAAAAAGTAAATTTAGCGTCATTTAAGGAAGATTTTGAAAATGAAGTTGGAAAACATATTCAAGAGAAAGATCTTATTCCAGAAATTAATATTGATTCTGAGCTTTCTTTACACCAACTTTTTCATGGAGTCAATAATCAATCAGTTCCTAAAATTTATAGAATTTTAAAGCAAATGGAACCATTTGGAATTGGCAATCCAAAACCAGTTTTTCTTTTTAAAGGATTACGTCTTGAAAGTCCCGCTAGAATTGTTGGTGAAAAGCATTTAAAGTTTATTTTTTCAGATTCTTCTAAGGAAAATAAAATTGATGGTATTTGGTTTAGTAGTCTTTCTTTTTTAAAAATTCTAAAAGACCAAGAAACCATGGATGTTGTAGGTATCATTGATGAGAATTATTTCCGAGGCAACAGAACTATGCAAATAATTATTAAGGATATAAGAGTTAATTAATCTTTATTTTTTCTAGAGTCAGAAACAATGTGAAGATCTCGTTGAGGGTAAGGGATTTTTATTTTGTTATTTCTAAATGCCTGATCAATTGTTAGTCTTATATCACTTTTAATATTTACAATTTCCCACGTTTGTTGTGCCCAGAAATAAACATTAAATCTAAGTGCATGATCTCCAAAATCTTCTAGTTCAATTGTAATGTTTCTTCTTTTTTCTACCAGCGGATGTTTTAGGGCACTTTGGTAAAGGATTTCTTTTACCATTTGGGTATCAGAACCATAACCCACTCCTACAGAAATATTAAACCTTGTTACCTTATCACTAATAGTCCAATTAATTACCCTTTCACTAGTTAAAGAATTATTTGGAACTATAATAGTTTTCCCATCTAATGTTTTTAGTTGAGAGGTTCTAATAAAAATATTATCCACTTTACAAATTTCATGATTTGGCATTTCTACCACATCTCCTACTTTTATGCTACCATCAAAAAGTAATATAATACCAGAAAAAACATCAGAAATCTGGTTTTGAAGCGAAAGTGTAAGTCCTAAACTAACAGCAGCTACACCCGCAGTTAAAAAAGTAATATCAATTCCAATTCCTTGAACAGCAACGATGACTGCAACCAAATAAATTACATATTTACTTAGTTGAGTTATAGAGTAAGTCCCTGCTTCATCAATCCATTTTTTTTCCCTTGTTGATCTGAGAATTAAAACTCTGAAAATACTTAAGGATATTTTGGAAATTACGATTACAAAAATTAAGTAAAAAAGTTTACCAATGGTGAAACTAAATCTATCGTAGACCCCATCTACTTTTGAATCATAGTCAAACCCAAAAATTTCTTGATGAGATAGAGAATTTATTTGATCATATAAAAGTGATTCAAGAGCCAATAAACTGAAAACGAGAAGTAGTACTTGTTTTAAAAGTTTTTTAATATTCTTTAGTCTTCCCTCAACAATCCATCCTTTTTGTTTTAAAACCCGTTCTAAGTTTTTGTTAATCCAGTTATTTACAATTAGCCAAACTAATACTACTACTCCAAAAAGACTTAGGTTAAGTAAATGTTGTTGTAAATATTCTATAAAATCCATAATCTATTGTGTTACAATAATACCCAATTCATTAGCAAATATATTGCGTACTTTGGTTAATTCCTTAATTTCTTTAATTATTGACTCATTGGATTCATTGGAGTCCATTTCTTTTAATGCTTGTTGCTTCTCTAAAATAAGATTTTCAGTCACTCTTAATTTAAAAATAAAAACAGACTCTTCTGCTGCTTGTTTTAATCGGTCAGATTCAATTTTTGTATGAATTTGGTGTTTGTTTTTCCAATTTTCACTTAAAATGTTCTGCGAAGTTGTTAAGTCTGCAACTAGACTAGTTAGATTTGGATTTTGCACAAAATGTTGTTCATTTAATACTAGTCCTTTTTCCAACCCTTCTAAAAACTCATTAAAAACCAACTGATATTTCTCATTTTTGTAGGAAAGTTTATCGGATAAAATTTCCTCTACTATAAATTGGGCTAAAGGATATTCTACGGTTGATTTTTCATTTTCGTTCAATACCTCTACTTTAATAGAATGTGCTCCATAACTTAACATTAGTCTTATTAAGTCCTGCTCTTGGTTGCTTAAATCGTGTTTTATCCCCTTTTGAAATGTTTTACTAGGTAAGTTATTTGGAGTTATAGATGGAAGAGAATTGGGAGATTGAGGCTCTCTTTTAGAACGTAATTTTTTTTGAATTTCAGTAATGAGAAGTTGCTCATCCATTTCAAATATTTGAGCAGTTTTTTTAATGTAAACCGATCGAGATACTGCATCTGGAATAATAGAAATGGAAGTAATTATATCATTAATAGTTTTAGAAATATTTATTGGATCGTTCTTTGTTTTTTCAAGTAAGTGATTTGCTTTAAATGAAATAAAGTCAGTTTGCTGGTCATTTAAATAAGATCTAAAATCTTCAGTAGATAATTGATGGGAATAACTATCAGGATCTTCTCCTTCTGGAAACAAAACTACTTTAACACTTAAACCAGCTTTTAATAACATGTCCACTCCCCTAAAAGAAGCGTTAATTCCAGCTGGATCGCTGTCATATAGAATTACTACATTATTTGTAAATCTTTTTATCAGCCTAATTTGACCATCCGTTAGCGATGTTCCACTTGAGGCAACAGCATTTTTCACCCCGTTATGGTGAAGAGAAACAACATCGGTATAACCTTCTACAAGCAAACATGAATCGCTTTTAATAATTTCACTCTTGGATTGGAATAACCCATATAGAACATTACTCTTATTGTATATGTCGCTTTCCGGGGAGTTGAAGTATTTTGCAACTTTTTTATCTGTTCTTAAAGTTCTGCCTCCAAAGCCTATTATTCTTCCAGTTATATTATGAATTGGAAAAATTATTCTTCCGCGAAAAAAATCATAGGTACCTTTTTCACCTTCTTTTATTAATCCAGATTTTTTTAATGGCTCTAGGCTGTAGTTAGAATTTTTTGCTTCACTTTCCAGAGCATTATAATCGTCTGGAGAGTAACCAATTTCAAATTCTTCTATAGTGTTTAGATTATAACCTCTTTTTTTCAAATAGGACAATCCAACAGATTTCCCTTCGTTGGTTTCCTTTAAAGATTTTTTGAAAAACTCATTAGCAAATTGGTGGGCTAAATACAATCCTTCCTTTTGGTGCTTTGCCGCTATTTGTTCTTCAGTTTCTTGAGTTTCTTCAATTTCAATATTGTATTTATTGGCGAGCCACTTCAGTGCTTCTGGATAGGATAAATGTTCGTGTTCCATTAAAAAGGATACTACATTTCCCCCTTTTCCAGAGCTAAAGTCTTTAAATATCCTTTTCCCAGGAGAAACCATAAAAGATGGTGTTTTTTCATTTGCAAATGGGCTTAGACCTTTAAAATTTGAGCCTGATTTTTTCAAATGAATAAAATCGCCAATTACTTCTACAATATCTGCAGAATCAAAAATTTTCGCTATTGTTTCTTGGGGAATCAAATTAATTTTTTAATGTAAAATTATGGGTTTACTGCATAAAAATACGAATAGTTCATTGTACACAATGCAATTTTAAAAAAATGCATCAACATTTAGCCATAGATTTTTAATTACCTATACATTTGTGTAAAATTAACAAAATGAGTAAAGATCAATACCAAGCACACGACTATTACTTTATGGACGAACTTCTTTCTGATGAACACAAATTAATTAGAGACTCTGCAAGAGCATGGGTGAAAAAAGAAGTTTCGCCAATTATTGATGATTATTATGAAAGAGCAGAATTTCCCAATCAAATTCTAAACGGCCTTGCTGGTATTGGAGGATTTGGACCTTATATTCCTGAAGAATATGGTGGAGCAGGGTTAGATCAAATATCCTATGGCCTAATTATGCAAGAATTAGAAAGGTGTGATTCAGGGTTAAGATCTACTTCTTCTGTTCAGAGTTCTTTAGTAATGTATCCAATTTATAAATTTGGTAATGATGACCAAAGAAAAAAATATTTACCTAAACTAGCCAGTGGAGAAATGATTGGCTGTTTTGGGTTAACAGAACCTGATTTTGGATCTAATCCAGGAGGAATGACTACCAATTTCAAAGAAGATGGAGATCATTTAATACTAAACGGAGCCAAAATGTGGATATCCAATGCTCCATTTGCTGATATTGCAGTAGTTTGGGCAAAAGACCCTAATAACAGAATAAAAGGAGTTATTGTGGAAAGAGGGATGGAAGGTTTTCAAACACCAGAAATGCATGGAAAACATTCCCTGAGAGCTTCTGCAACAGGAGAGCTTATTTTTAATAATGTAAGAGTCCCAAAAGAAAATATCTTACCAAATAAAGATGGTCTTGGAGCTCCATTAATGTGTTTAGATTCTGCAAGATATGGTATTGCTTGGGGAGCAATTGGCGCAGCAATGGATTGCTACGATTCAGCACTGAGATATTCCAAGGAAAGAATCCAATTTGGAAAACCAATCGCTAGCTTCCAACTTATTCAAAAAAAGCTTGCAGAAATGATTACAGAAATTACCAAAGCGCAGCTTTTAACTTTCCGTCTAGGGCAACTTAAAAATGAAGACAGAGCAACTTCTCCTCAAATATCTATGGCTAAAAGAAACAATGTGGATATGGCTTTGAAAGTAGCTAGAGAAGCAAGACAAATTCATGGCGCAATGGGAATTATGAATGAGTATTCTGTGATGAGACATATGGCCAATTTAGAATCTGTAATTACTTACGAAGGAACGCATGATATTCATTTGTTGATTACTGGTCTTGACATAACTGGTATTCAAGCTTTTAGTTAACCCACTGAAAAGAACTTATCATTTCTTCCAAATCTTCAATGATAAAACTAATGCAAGGCTTCAATGAGTCGTAGTTGGGTTTCGTTTGAAAAAGTAATTGTCCTGAAAAAAAATGTTGAGAACTATCCGTTATTGTAAAAGCATAATTACAAGCAGTATTGCCTTTTATTTCATAGGCTAGTGCAAAAACTTTTTCATCTTCATTTTTCCAAACTCTTTCTACAATAGCAGATGATTTAAAGCTGTGTTCGTAGACCATTTTTCTAAATCCCTCTGACATTTCTAAAAGATTGTCATTCAGCTCAAAATATTCACATAAGACTTCTGCTTTAAATTCAGGGAAAATAATAGTTTTGCTGCATTCAGGATAGTCTTTAAATTTTTGTTCCCATGAAGCATAATCGGGAAGTTTAAAGCTAAACATACAAGAATCTTTTATATCGTAAAAATCTTTTACTGGTAAGTCTATTCTCAAGTAACTTTTTGGTTTTGGGAAAGTTTTTTCTCTTGAGCAACTTAAGGCTACAATTAAAATAGATATTAATAAATATTTTAGGAAATTAATCAATTCTAACTTTTAGTTTCTTGATTCTTCTTTTATCCGATGCTTCCACTGTAAAATGGTAATTTTGATAGGAGATTCTTTCATTTTTTAATAAGATCTTGCCTGCTTGCTCAATACAAAATCCAGCTAAAGTGTCAGATTCTCCCTTAGCTTTCTCAAAAATTTTCCCATCTATATTTAAAATTTTATAAAAGTCAATTAAAGGAGTTTTTCCATCAAAAATATAATTACGCTCATCAATTTTTAAAAATGTAACGTCTCTTTCGTCAAATTCATCGGTGATATCTCCAACTATTTCTTCAAGTACGTCTTCTAAAGAAACTATTCCAGACGAACCTCCATATTCATCAACAACAATTGCTATATGGGTTTTTTCTTCCTGAAACTCTTTAAGCAAGTCATCAAGTTTTTTATTTTCAGGTACGAATTTAGCATCTCTTAATAGCTGTTTCCAGTCATATTTAGAATCTTCGTTCATATTGGCTAATAAATCTTTAACATATAAAATGCCTTTTATCTGATCAAAAGTTTCTTCGTAAACAGGAATTCTAGAAAACTTAACAGTTTTCAGTTCGTTAATTAGAGATTTATAATCTAAATCAGTTCTAAAGGCTAAAACATCGGTTCTAGGGGTCATAATTTGTTTTACATCGGTGTTTCCAAATTTTGATATCCCTTCTAAAATTTTTTTCTCCTCATTATTTTCTACACTATCTTTTGTTAAATCAAGTGCATGCTTAAGCTCCTCCGAATTTAATAGCTCGATTTTTTTATCAATTTTTTTATCAATTATTGACGTGCTGGATATTAGTAAATTACTTAAAGGGTTGAAAATAATTTTTAAAATGGTAATAGGTAATGCCATTGTTTTTGAAAATCTTATGTTGTAACTATTCGCATAAACTTTAGGAATAACCTCCCCAAAAAGCAATATTATAAATGTGACAGAAACTACTTGGATAATGAAACTAGTTATAAAGTTTTGTGTTTTAGTGGGGGAAATTTCACTCATTATTATTGAAGAAACTATAACTATAGCGACATTAACTAAATTATTTCCAATCAATATTGTAGCTAAAAGTTTTTTTGGGCTTTCTAGTAATTTTAAAACTCTGTTGCTGTTTTTGTTATCAGTTTCGTTAGACAAATTTAGCTTCTGCGAATTTGATAAGCCGAAAATTGCTACCTCAGAACCTGAAAGAAGAGCGGATAAAAAAACTAAAATCAACATAGATAAAGCCCATATTCCAAGATTAGGATTTGAAAAATCTACAATAATTAAAGGTTTTAATAAAAATTTAAAAGCAGGGGGAATTTCCAATTCGTGTTATTTGATTTAAAATGGTAAATCATCATTTTCATCTGGCGATGAAAATTCCTTTTCGGGGGATGGTTTACTTTCATTTTCAACAGGTTTCCCTGGACTAGAGCTTCCCATAGATTCTCCAGTACTACCTAGCATAGTGAGACTATCGGTAATTACTTCTGTCGAATATCTATTGTTCCCTTCTTTATCTTGCCAAGTTCTTGTTTTAAGTTTCCCTTCTATGTATACTTTGGCTCCTTTCTTTAGATATTTCTCTGCGATCTCTGCAAGTCCCCTCCAGGCAACAATATTGTGCCATTCTGTTTGAGAAACTTTTTCACCTGTTTTTCTGTCTTTATAATTTTCTGAAGTTGCAATTGAAAAATTTGCTACTGCCGCTCCATTTTCTAAATGCCTTACTTCTGGGTCTTTTCCAAGGTTACCGATTAGTATTACTTTATTTACACTACCTGCCATGATTTATTTTTATCCTATCAAATTTAATTATAATCTATGAATACTTATGTTTTGATTTATATAATTTTCAACAATTTTTGGAACTGGATATTCGTTCAATTTTTTTATTTCAATTCTTTCGTATTTCTTGTTTTGAAAAAGTTTTTTTATTTCAAATTCCCAGAAAGTAACATTTAGCTTTTGATGTGTTAAAAGATGGGTAACTTCTGTTTTTTTGGAAAGAATAGAAGTTTTAATTAAGTCTTTAGGCGGTGAGAAGGATTCTATTGGTTCTTCAAAAAGTGGAAACTGATACATGTTTTTCCAAATATCATTTTTAATTCTTTTTTCTAAAAAAATAAATTTTTCACTCTTTAAAATTATAAAATTAAAAAAACGTTCTTTTTTTATGATTTTCTTAGACTTTATGGGTAAGGAAAGGATTTTATTATTATTGAACGCAAAGCACTTGCTATTTAATGAACACGAGTTACAGTTAGGTTTTGCAGGTTTGCATTGAAGTGCGCCAAATTCCATTACAGATTGATTGTAAGTGTCTACATTTTTCTTTGGTAAATTTATGAAGGCTATATTTTCAAATATTTTACTTCCCAATGTAGTATCTATGGGGTCTTCAATTCCAAAATACCTGCTTAGAACTCTGAAAACATTTCCGTCTAATACTGCTTTTTTTTCATTGAATGCAAATGATGCTATTGCCGATGCTGTATATTTGCCAACTCCCTTAAGTTTGATTAATTCATCATAAGTTTTTGGAAATTCTCCATTTAGATGGTTAGAAATATACTTAGCCGAATAGTGCAAATTCCTTGCTCGAGAGTAATATCCTAGACCTTGCCATAGTTTTAAAACCATATTTTCATTTGCTATTGCAAGATCATGGACATTTGGAAATTTTTTGATAAACTTTAAATAGTATGGAAGCCCTTGATCTACTTTGGTTTGTTGAAGAATTATTTCACTAATCCATATTTTATAGGGACTTTTACTTTCTCTCCATGGTAAGTTTCGTTTATTTTCACTATACCATTTAATTAATTTTAGACTAAAATCATCATCAATCATACTTACAAAAATAAAAAACTCAGCGGTAGCTTTTTGGCTTTCATAAATAAAATTATATTTGCAATCCAATAAATGGTGAAATCCTAATTTTAACTATGACAAAAGCAGACTTAATTTCAGAAATAACAGATAAGACAGGTGTTGAGAAAATAGCTGTGCAGGCAACAGTAGAATCACTTATGACATCCATTATTGATGCAATGGAAAGTGGTGAAAATGTTTATTTACGTGGATTTGGAAGTTTTGTGATTAAAAAAAGAGCAGAAAAAACTGGTAGAGATATTTCTAAAAACACAACAATCATCATACCAGAGCATTTTGTTCCTACCTTTAAGCCAGCTAAAACTTTTGTAGAAGGAGTTAAAAATAAGATTAAGAAATAATAAAGTATTTAATAATAATTTAAAAGATTAGTATGCCTAGCGGTAAAAAAAGAAAAAGACATAAGATGTCTACACATAAGAGGAAAAAGCGTCTGAGAAAAAACAGACATAAGAACAAATAGTCTTTTTCCACTGACAATATTATTTTTATTGTGTAACCGCTCTGCTATAATCAGATAGGAGGTTAAGTGTCGTATGAATTAGTTATAAATTCATCATCAGACGAAGTAGTAACTGCATTACTTTATGACAACAAATTAGTTGAAATTCATAAAGAAGGTCTTGATGATCGATTTAATGTAGGAGATGTTTATCTAGGTAAGGTTAAAAAAATCGTACCAAGTTTAAATGCCGCATTTGTAGATGTTGGATACGAAAAAGATGCATTCTTGCATTATTTAGATTTAGGGCCACAATATAGATCAATGAGTAAATTTACCAAAGATTCTATATCTGGAAAACAGTCTACCCATAAGCTTGGTTACAACAAGATAGAGCCAGATATTTTAAAAGATGGAAAGATAAAAGAACATCTCTCTTCTAACCAAATAATCGCTGTTCAGGTAACTAAAGAGCCAATATCCTCTAAAGGCCCAAGGCTTAGTGCTGAAGTAACTATTCCTGGAAGGTTTTTGGTTTTAGTTCCATTTTCAGAAAAGATTTCAGTTTCTCAAAAAATAAAAGATCCAGCCGAGAGAAATCGTTTAAAGAGACTTATAAATAGTATCAGACCAAGAAAGTTTGGTGTGATTATTAGAACTGTAGCACAGAATAAAAAAGTTGCCGAATTGGACCAAGACCTTAGAGACTTAGAACAAAAATGGTCTAAAATGTTCAAAGAACTTAAAGATGCAACTCCAAGAAAAAAGCTACTTGGAGAAATGAATCGGGCTACTACAGTATTAAGAGACGAGTTAAATAAAGAGTTTACAAGTATTCACGTAGATGATGAATCTTTATATAATGAGCTAAAGGATTATGTTAAGACTATTGCCCCTGAAAAGGAAGATATTGTTAAGCTCTATCAAGGGAAAGTAAGCCTATTCGAAAGCAAGGGAATTAATAAGCAAATAAAAGCAACTTTTGGCAGGAAAGTTAACTTAAAATCCGGAGCCTATTTAATTATTGACCATACTGAGGCAATGCATGTTGTGGATGTTAATAGTGGAAACCGAAAGGCCACCAATGTCAATCAGGAATTAAATGCTTTAGAAACCAACTTAGAATCAGCTGAAGAAATTGCTAGACTTTTAAGGTTAAGAGATATGGGAGGTATTGTAGCTGTCGATTTTATTGATATGTACGATAGAGCTAATAATAAAAAGCTTATTGAAAGTTTTAGAAAGTTTATGAAGGACGATAAAGCTAAGCACAATATCCAGCCACCAAGTAGATTTGGAGTTGTAGAATTGACTAGGCAGCGTGTTCGTCCAGAAACTGAAATTAAAACTACTGAAACTTGCCCAACTTGTCTTGGGAAAGGAGAAGTGCAAGCTTCAATTCTAATTATAGATGAGATTGACTCAATGCTCAACTCAATTATGGTTGAGGGGATAGCAAAATCTATTACTTTAAATGTTCATCCCTTTATTGACGCTTTTTTGAAAAAAGGAGTTAAAAATATCCAAAGGCAATGGTTTTTAAAGTACAAAAAATGGATTGCTGTTAGACCCATGACAGAACTTGGTATTTTACAATATCAGTTTTTAGACGAGTCCGATAATTCTATTTAAATTTAATTGTTAAAATGGTTCCATCCCTGGGCTTGTAGTGGGGTAGAGGTGTCCCCATTTCCAATTAAATTAATTCCTTGAGATTTTTTGGTAATATGACCTATGACTGTAAGGTTAGGGTCGTTTTTAATCTTCTCATAATCTTTTTGATTAATGGTGAAAAGCAATTCATAATCTTCTCCTCCGTTAAGTGCTGAAACGGTAGGGTTTATATTGAAATCCATAGAAGTTTGATAAGTCTGTGGGTCTATGGGTATTTTTTCTTCGTAAAGCTGACATCCAACATTACTAGATGTGCAAATATGAAAAACTTCAGATGCTAATCCGTCGGATATATCTATCATGCTGGTTGGAATTACATCACATTTTTTTAAAAATTCAATTACATCTCTCCTTGCCTCTGGCTTAAGTTGTCTTTCTAGAATATAATTAAAGTTATCTAGTTCAGGTTGCATATTTGGGTTGCTTTTCCAAACCTCTTTTTCTCTTTGCAGTACGTTAAGTCCCATATAGGCTCCTCCCAAATCTCCTGTGGTAATTAATAAATCATTTTCTTTAGCTCCAGACCTTTTGACAATTTCATTTTTCATTGCTTCTCCAATTGCTGTTATTGAAATGGTTAAGCCGTTAATACATGATGTAATATCTCCACCAATTACATCAATTTTGTATTTTTCACAAGCCAGTAAAATTCCATCGTAAAACTCTTCAATTGCTTCAAGAGTGTATTTGCTAGAAATAGCCAAACCAACTGTAATTTGTTTTGGAATACCATTCATGGCATAGATGTCACTTATGTTTACAATTACAGATTTGTATCCTAAATGTTTTAAAGGGGTGAAGGCCATATCAAAATGTATTCCTTCCACAAGCATATCGGAACTTACTAAAATTTCTTTACTAGAGTTTATTATTGCAGCATCATCTCCTGGACCAAGAAGAGTATTATCATTAAATAATTTAATTTTTTTTGTCAGTCTTTCTATAAGCCCAAATTCACCTAAATCTTTTAGATCAATATTTTTCTCTTCTTCATTCATGAATGCAAATTTAGTTCAATAGTTATAATTTCACCTTGTTATTTGCAATAACAATCAATTCTTGTATTAAATACTATTCAACAATTCTTTTATCATCTGTTATTTTGAGGTATATTTGCAATAATTACAACTATTTCAAAAAGCTAGATGATCAAAGTAACAGAAAATGCAAAGTCCAAAGCTTTACAGCTTATGAAAGATGACGGTAATGAAGGTTATTTTATTCGAGTTGGTGTAAAGGGAGGAGGATGTTCAGGTTTGATGTATGAACTCAAATTCGATAATACTCTAACCGACAGCGATAAATCTTTTATGGACAACGGAATAAAAGTTGTCGTAGATAAAAAAAGTTTTCTTTATCTAATTGGAACAACGTTAGATTTTTCAGGTGGGTTAAATGGAAAAGGATTTGTTTTTAGCAATCCTAATGCGGATAGAACATGTGGGTGTGGAGAAAGTTTTTCATTATAAAAAGGATAAATGTCATATACTGAAAAAGAATTAAAAGAAGAGTTAGACAACAAATCCTACGAATTTGGTTTTGTTACTGATATCGAAAGTGAAAAAGCTCCAATAGGCCTTAATGAAGATATAATTAAATTAATTTCTTCAAAAAAAAATGAACCCCAATGGATGCTTGCTTATAGACTAGAAGCTTTTCGTGTTTGGCAAAAAATGTCAGAACCAAATTGGGCCCATGTCAAATATACAAAGCCAGATTTTCAAAATATTTCTTATTACGCAGCCCCAAAAAAGAAAAAAGAACTTAAAAGTCTAGATGAGGTTGATCCTGAACTTTTAAGGACCATGGAAAAACTAGGAATATCTATTGAAGAACAAAAAAAATTAAGCGGAGTTGCTGTCGATTTTGTCATGGATTCGGTTTCTGTAGCTACATCTTTTAAAGAAAAACTAAGTGAATTAGGAATAATTTTCTGCTCTTTTTCAGAAGCTGTAAATAACCATCCAGATTTAGTTAAAAAATATATGGGAACTGTTGTTCCTCACACCGATAATTACTATTCTGCCCTAAACAGCGCAGTTTTTTCAGATGGTTCTTTTTGTTATATTCCTAAAGGTGTCAGATGCCCTATGGAGCTATCTACATATTTCAGAATTAATGAATCTGGAACAGGACAGTTTGAAAGAACACTTTTAATCGCAGACGAATCTAGTTACGTAAGTTATTTAGAGGGCTGTACGGCTCCACAAAGAGACGAAAATCAATTACATGCTGCAGTTGTGGAACTAATTGCTCTTGACAAAGCAGAAATAAAATACTCCACAGTTCAAAATTGGTATCCTGGAGATGCTAAAGGCAAAGGTGGTGTTTACAATTTTGTTACCAAAAGAGGAATTTGCGGTTATAGATCTAAAATTTCTTGGACACAGGTAGAAACTGGATCAGCAGTAACTTGGAAATACCCTTCATGTATTCTTAAAGGAGATCATTCTATTGGCGAATTTTATTCTGTTGCAGTTACCAATAATTTTCAACAAGCCGATACAGGAACTAAAATGATTCATATTGGGAAAAACACCAAATCCACCATTATCTCAAAAGGTATTTCTGCTGGGAAAAGTCAAAATAGTTACCGTGGTTTGGTAAAGATAGGTAAAGGTGCAAAAAATTCAAGAAACTTTTCTCAGTGTGATTCACTCCTAATGACTGACCAATGTGGAGCGCATACTTTTCCATACATTGAATGTGAGAATCCAACCGCTACCGTTGAGCATGAAGCAACCACTTCTAAAATTGGAGAAGATCAATTATTTTATTGTATGCAAAGAGGGATAAGTGAAGAAAAGGCAATTAGTTTGATAGTAAACGGATATGCAAAAGAAGTTTTAAATAAGTTGCCAATGGAGTTTGCAGTTGAAGCCCAGAAATTATTAGAAATTAGTTTAGAAGGTTCTGTAGGATAAAATTTAATCATGAGTGAATTACTAATAGAAATCAAAGATTTAGAGTGTAATATTGACAACCAAAAGATTCTTCAAGGATTAAATCTTAAAATTAACAAGGGAGAAGTTCATGCCATAATGGGCCCCAATGGTTCTGGAAAAAGCACACTTTCGTCTGTCTTAGCTGGAAATGACAACTATGAAGTTACCAATGGCTCAATTAATTTTTTGGGAGAAGAGATTTCTGAAATGAGTCCGGAGGAAAGATCTTGGAAAGGAATGTTTTTAGCATTTCAGTACCCAGTTGAAATTCCTGGTGTTAGCAATATTAATTTTTTAAGAACTGCACTTAACGAAAGAAATAAATACTTCGGAATAGATTCTATCCCAGCAAAAGATTTTTTAAAAATGGTTGCCGACAAGTCAGAACTTGTAGGCTTAAATAACAAACTTAAAAATAGATCTGTAAACGAAGGTTTTTCAGGGGGAGAAAAGAAAAGAAATGAGATTTTTCAAATGGCAATGCTTGATCCTAAATTATCAATTTTAGACGAAACAGATTCTGGGTTGGATATTGACGCATTGAAAATTGTAGCTAATGGGGTTAATAAACTTAAATCTTCTGAAAATGCTACGGTTGTTATTACTCATTACCAAAGACTACTTGATTATATTGTTCCAGATTTTGTTCATGTTTTACATGAGGGAAAAATCATTAAATCGGGCGATAAATCTTTAGCATTAGAGTTAGAAAAAAAAGGATACGATTGGTTAAAAACTGATGAAAATATTTAAAACTCTTTTAAAGTTATCCAATTGATTATTAAAGATCTAAATCATAATTCATTACTTAAAGAAAATTCTAAATTAGATTTAGAAGCTCTAAACCTAGGCTCTTTCCCAAAAAGAAAAGAAGAAAGATGGAAATACACTCCTTTAAGATTTTTAAAGAAAATTAATTTTCACAACCAATTTAATTTTAAAATTGAGCATCTTAATTCTCTAGGAATCCCAAAAATTGATGGACTGGTTATTGTACTGGAAAATGGAAAATTTAATTCCAGCTTATCCAATATTATAGATTTAATGGATATTGAACTGTTATTTCTCAATGACGGTGATATTGTCAACAATTCTCAAGAACCAAGTCATAAAGATTATTTCACCAATCTTAACTTTAGTTTTTTAACTGAAAAAGTTGTTTTAAAAATAAAGCCTAATGTTAATATAAATGAGCCTATAAATTTTGTGAATATTATTTCAGATGATAATTGTATTTCTAATACTCAATTTAATATTGATATTTATGAAAATTCCAAGCTTCATATTAGACAGTATTTTTTAGGAAGTTCCAATAGTAAAGATGGTTTTATCAATCACAGAAATCAGGTTTCTTTGAAAAGCCAAAGCTCTTTAACCATTGATAAATTTCAAGACCTTAATCAGAATTTCAATTTTTGTAATGAATTTATAGACCAAGAGCAAGAAAGTAAATTCATTATGAATACCTTTTCTGCATCTGGTATTATTCTAAGAAATGATGTTTTCAATAATGTAAATGGAAAGAACTGCCATAGTGAACTTAATGGAGTTTTCGCACCTATAGAAAAACAACATTTTGACAACCACACAACCATAAACCATTTTGTTGCGGATTGTAAATCATTCGAAAATTACAAAGGGGTAATTAAAGAAAGTGGTGTAGGGGTATTTAATGGAAAAGTTATTGTTCATCAAGATGCTCAAAAAATTGAAGCATTCCAGAAAAATAATAATATTCTTTTAGATGATGAATCCAAGATTTACTCTAAGCCCGAACTAGAAATTTATGCAGATGACGTAAGGTGTAGTCATGGTTCTACTACTGGAAGATTTGATGAGGAAGCATTATTTTATTTAAGATCTAGAGGAATAAGTGTAAAAAAATCTTTAGAGTTAATGACATTAGGATTTATCAATGAGGTAATTGAAAAGTCTAATGATTCAGAGTACAAAGAGTTTGTCCTTAAAAGATTACTTAAAGATTAATTGTTATTTATTTAGAGTTTGTTTTACTTTAGGATATAAATAAATTTTGATCACTAGAGTTAAAATATCTTTCTTCTTATTATTAAGTTTAATTGTTTCATTTGGAATATCTCAAAAACTTAGCCTAAGTTTTTCTCAACATGTTCCTTACTCTAAAGACTACAAACCACTTTCTTGTATTAGTTACAAGTCCAACAATGTTCTTTTTCAAAAAAAAATAAATTCTAAATCTTGTGATTTAAAAGTAAATATTTTTGACAGCCATCTAGACAATGTAAATCACTTCAATGTTTTATTAAAAGATGAAAATTTTATCGGTATTAGACACATATTTGGCGAAATTTATTTGTTTACCTCTTTCAATAACGGTGTTGAGACCATTTTAAAATGCAGAGTATTAGATATTACTTCTAACTTCCTGAGCCCTATAAATTTATTTACTGAAAAAAACAAGTCTGGATATCCCTCCAATTATATTCTTGGAGAAAAGACTTTTGAAAATAAATTTCATTTTCTTGTAGAACTCCCATTCCAAAATGGCAAGCAAGAAGATTTGAGAACAATTACTGTTGATAATAAACTGAATATTGTTAATGAGGTTTACAACAAATTAGATTTATTATTTGCTTCTAAAAGAGATAATAAGATTTTGTTATCCAATAATGGAGTTGTTTACTTGCTTAAGAAATTTTGGAAAAAAGGCAACCATTTTTATATCTATAAACTAGGTCAGGACATAATTTCTGAAGTTCAGATAAAATTAAATAACAGAAAAATAGCGGCACTAGATTATTTTTTTAATTCCAAGGATGAGCTTGTCATATCTGGTTTTTACTCTTCCCCTATTCGATTTAATTATGAAGGTTTTTTTCTGCTTAGATACGATGCGGATTTACACTTAGTTCATAAAAATCAATATTCATTAACTGAAAATATTGTAGAAGCTTTCAAATCTTCAAAAGAAATTAAAGAAAGTGGTTTTGGATTGGACAGGTTTATAATTACAGACTTTAGTCTAGACAGTATTGGCAATTATTATTTATTATCAGAAAACATATCAAAAGCTACTATTAAAGAGGAAACTTACTGGATCTCTAGTGGTTTTTTTGTTATAAAATTTAATAAGAATGGCAATTTTATATGGGGAAGTCCAGTTCCTTTAAATCAAAAACACAAAGATTTAAGTTTCATTGGTACTTTCTTGGTTAATTCTTACAATTACAAAAAATACTTTTACAATGATTTACAAAATTCAAATTTGAGAAAAGGGGTTCCTGCTGAGTATGGAATTCTAAATTACTGTGGAACAAAATATGTGGAGTTTACATTGGCTGGGCTTGCTCAGGAAAATATTAACTCTGTCAATTTCCCAGGAAAAGATTCTGAGAAGTATGCATTTTTTCCAAATCAGCTTAACCCAAATTCTAAGGGACCCTCTTATTTTGTTGTTTTAAATGAGAAATCAACTAATATTATGCTTGCAATAGCTAAATAATATTAACTTCTCTTTCAAGTTTTATCCCAAATTTGTCTTTTATATCCAAAATAATTTTTTCTGATAACTCAAATATTTCCATTCCATTTGCAAGACCATAATTGACCAATACAAGTGCTTGTTTTTCATGAACTCCATAGTTGTTAAATTTCTTCCCTTTCCACCCGGCTCTCTCTATCAACCACCCTGCTGCAATTTTAAACTCATTTTCATTGATTTCGTAGTATACAACATTTGGATATTTTTTCTTTATCAGTTCAAGTAGATTTAAACTTACTATTGGGTTTTTAAAAAAACTTCCACTGTTTCCAATTTTTTTTGGATCGGGGAGCTTACTTTGTCTTATACTAATTATAGCATTACTTACCTCTTTGATGTCTGGATTCTTTATGTTTTGACTTTCTAATATTGCTTTAACGTCCCCATAATTAATATTTAATACTGGATTTTTCTTTAGCTCTAGAGTGATATTTAGAATAATATATTGATTTTTCATTTTGTTTTTAAATACACTTTCCCTGTATCCAAATTCACAATCTGAATTATTAAATTTAACAATCTTTCCAGATGAAATTTCTAATGCCTCTAGTTCTACAAATGTTTCTTTAATTTCCACTCCATAGGCACCAATATTTTGCATTGGAGCAGTCCCAGTATTTCCTGGGATTAAACTTAGGTTTTCAATTCCTCCCCATCCGTTGTCTACACAGTACATAACCAATTCATGCCAATTCTCTCCCGCTCCAATCTTTAAAAAAATAGACTGTTGGTTTTGTTCAATAATTTCTTTTCCTTTTATATTATTTAATATTACTAGTCCATCAAAATCTTTTGTGAAAAGAATATTACTTCCTCCACCAAGAATAAGCAACTCTAAATCTTTAAATACATTAGTTTTTGTTACTTCTATTAATTCATTAATTGTATTTATAGATGTGAAATATTTAGCCTTAACATCTATTCCAAATGTATTTAGTTTTAATAATGGATTATTTTCAATAATATTCATCTAGACAAACCTAATTATATTTTCTTGGATTTTAATATGCTTGTCCTTAAAACAATATTACATACTTTAGTAACTCTTTAATTTACTGCGTTATTAAAAAAGTAATAATTTCTGTAACAAATGACTTGGCTAATGATCAGCGGGTTAAGAAAGTGTGTGATACGCTAACCAAAAATAATTTTAATATAACTTTGGTTGGTAGGCAATTACAACACTCGCTAAATATTAATAGACCCTATAAAACAGTTCGCTTTAAACTAATTTTTAATAAAGGTGCATTGTTTTATATGGAATATAATATAAGATTGTTTTTTTTTCTTTTGTACAGAAGATTTGATATTTACCATTCCAACGACTTAGATACATTGCTTCCAATGTGGCTTACTGCATTTATTTTCAAAAAAAAGTTAGTTTACGATTCTCATGAGTATTTTTTGGGGGTACCAGAAATTCAAACTAGATATTTTGTTAAAAAAGTTTGGTCTTCTATAGAGAGTTTTATCTTCCCAAAATTAAAATATGTTTTTACTGTAAATAAATCTATTTCAGATTTGTACTTTAAAGATTATAAAGTAAGGCCATTAGTTATTAGAAATCTTCCAAATAATAGCATTCTAATAAAAGTTAAAACCAAGAAAGATCTTGGTTTGCCCAATGACAAGAAGCTTGTAATTCTTCAAGGCTCTGGAATTAACGTCGATAGAGGAGCTGAAGAGTTGTTAGAGGCTATTTCTATACAAGATGATTTTTTTCTTTCTATAGTTGGCAAAGGAGATGTTGTTGATAAACTTAAAAAAAGATGTACTCAATCAGATTTGGTTAACAAAGTTAAATTTGTTCCAACTCTTCCATATAGTCAAATGATGCAGTTTACCTTAAACTCTGATGTCGGAGTTAGTCTCGATAAGAATAATAATATTAATTATCAATTTAGTCTTCCCAATAAAATTTTCGATTATACCAAAGCTGAAATACCATTCGTTTCAACAAATCTTGTGGAGATAAGAAAAATTACTGAAGAATTCCATACTGGTATTTTAATTTCAAATCTGAATCCAGAAAGTATAATTGAGGGTTTGAATAAAGCTGTAGCTTTAAAAAAATCAAAAAATTTCACCTCTAATATTGCCAAAATGAATACCACTTTACATTGGGAAAGCGAATCTATTTCATTAATTAAAACTTATAAAAAATTTAAGTAGAAGTAGCCTTTCTACATACGTAGATTACTTCATTTTCAGAAAAACCGTATATTTTTTTTTCTTCACTATTGTATTCTTTCACTATGTCAATAGGCTTTGCAGAAAACCCATTTTCATTTAAAATTAATGGCAGACTATCTTCACCGTAAATTCTTACGTGGTCTTCTTGTCCAAAAGCTTTCAGCCTTCCTTCTTTAGAAATTATCGAGTTGTCTTGGTAAGTTTTTCCTTTTTTTAAAGGAACTTGAATTAATAAATGACCATCATTTTTTAAAACTCTATTTAATTCTTTAATAGCTTTTTTATCTTCTAAAATATGTTCTAAGACATGAAAACAAATAATTAAATCAAATCTTTGATCAGCTTCGTTTATTTTAGTTATGTCATAACTTTTTTGAGCATAAAATTGGTTTTCAAAGTCGGATGAAATATAGTTTTCAAATATTGATTTGAAAAAATTATTTAAACTTCTGTGGGGTGAAAAGTCTAAAATTTTTTGACTTTGATTCTTAAAATTCTTCCTTATATATTCTCCTAGCGCTCTAGATCTTGACAATGCACCACAATTAGGACAGATTTTGTCATCACTATTATAAAAAGAAATTGGAATAAACTTTTTTGACTTAGCAGAACAAATTAAACATGTTGTATTTCCCCCTTTGTAGATAAGGTAATAAACCATCTTTCTTATGAAAGGTTCTATTTTAAATTGCCAGCTTTTTGGTGTTAAAACTTTATAAATATTCTTAAAAAAACTATACATTTTGTTTTTCTCTAAGAAAGTAAATCAGTTTATATAAGTCAAATATTTTTAGAGAAGGTCTTGAAGAAAGCAGCTGTCTTTCTAGGATATTTGAAATAGGTTTTGACAATGGAAAAATTAACCATATCAATTTTAGTTTATTAATTACATGATAGGTTTTTATAAGTTTTATAGAACTGGTGTTTTGGATGTTTTTTTCCAAAAATACTAGGTTTTTTATAGCACTCTTGGTTTTTTCTAAAAAAATACTGCTGTCTTCAATTCCCTCATGAAAAACAGGATTATTAATTTGAAAAATAGCTATTTTATTTTCTTTAAGTTCTAAAGATAGTAGGGTGTCTTCATGACCGTAGGTTTCAATTTTTTCATTAAACCTTATTTGTGATAAGATTGCTCTTTTTATCAAAAAGTTGTTTGATCGAAAACAATGGTATGGGTTTTTAACTCTATAATTAAGGTTTTGATCTTCTCTCTTAATTCCATATAACCACCTTAGTTTTTTATTTTTATTTTTTGGCGGATTATAGTGGTGTTTTCTTCCACCATATACTACTGCATTGTCAAGTTGTTCAAAATAGTTTTCTAGAAAATTTTCACTTTGGATGCTGCAGTCACAATCTATAAACAGTAGATTTTCATAATTGGCGTTTTCTAAAAAAAGATTTCTGATTTTAGACCTTCCAATATTTTTTTTAAGAATTAGGTATTTAACCGCATTGTGGGAATTGATTTCAGCATTTAATTTTAAAGTTTCCTTATTAGAACCATCGTCAATACAAATTACTTCATATGGTTTTTTACTTTCCTCTCCTTGGTTAATTATGGTGATAATTAAATCAACAACATTGAAGTTATAAATAGGGATGCAAATACTTATCAATTCATAATATATTATTCCAAAATAGTTTGATTATTGAATTTCACAACTCTTGCTGGATATTTATTTATAATGTCAAAATCGTGAGTTGCCATAATTACTGTTTTTTCTTCTTCGGCTACTGATTTTAAAAGATGCATAATTTTCTCACTTGTTTCCGGGTCTAAATTTCCTGTTGGCTCGTCTGCTAAGATTAATTCTGGATTATTAACTAATGCTCTTGCAACAGCTACTCTTTGTTGTTCTCCTCCAGAAATTAAATGTGGAAAAGAATCTGCTTTATCTACCATATCTACTTTTACAAGTAGCTTCTCAATTCCTTCATTAATTATTTTTTTCCCTTTCCATCCAGTTGCTTTCATTACAAATCTTAAATTATCAGCAACTGATCTATCCATAAGAAGTTGAAAATCTTGAAAGATTATACCAACCTTTCTTCTGAGTTCTAATATTTTCTTTCTTTTTAATTTTTTTAGAGTTTGTTCTTTAAAAAAAATATCTCCACTACTAATCCCTAAATCTCCATAAATTGCTTTAAGAAGACTACTTTTTCCACTTCCAGTTTTACCGACAAAATATACAAATTCACCTTGATTTATCTTTAAATTAACGTCGTTAAGAATTATTTTATTTTGTTGTTTTATTTCAACATTTTTAAAGTCTAGAAAAAGGTTTTGTTCCATGGCAGTTTAATATCTTTTGCATTCAAATTTATAATAATATAGAATACTTCTTTAATTCTTCTATTTAATGTTAACACATTGTAGTTGAAAATAATAGTAAAGCCATATTTCTTATGGGTCATCACTAACTATCTTTAATAATTATCAAATTATAGTTTTTTAATGAATAAGATTATCAAGGTATTTATTTTTTCTCTAGCAATAATTTTTGCAAATATTTCTATTGCACAAAAAACTTTTCTACGTAATGATCCTTATAAAAACTATAAAATTGCTCAAGAACTTTTTGACAAAGAAAAGTATAGTTCAGCCCAATACTATTTCAAGGATGTCATTAATAAATTCAACAATCCTCAGGATGAGGTGAGAATAAATGCTGAATATTATTTTGCAGTTTGTGCATTGAAATTATACCATAGAAATGTAGAGACGATTTTAACTAGGTTTTCACTAGACCATCCAGATCATCCAAAATCTAAGGATATTTATTTCCAACTTGGAAAGCATTATTATCAAACCAAAAAATTTAAAAAATCTATCGAATTTTTTGAAAAAGTTGATCAATACGATTTATCAAGTGAGGACCAAAGCGAGTATCTTTTTAAACTTGGATATTCCAAATTTATGAAGAAAAATCTTGCTGAATCAAAAGTTCTTTTCAACGAGCTCTTGCAAAGTAAAACAGATTACGATGTTCCAGCTACATATTATTACAGCCACATAGCATATGCCCAGGGAAAGTACCAAACTGCTTTAGTTGGTTTTAGAAAGATTGCCAATAATAAAATGTTTAAGCCTTTCATTCCTTATTACATTACACAGATTTTATATCAGCAAAATAAATACGACGAACTTATTGCCTATGGACCATTGTATATTGACTCTATTACAGAAAAAAGAAAAGGGGAGTTTGCTAAATTAATTGGAGATTCTTATTTCAAAAAAAATCAATACGAACGTTCTTTAGAATATTATCAAACTTTCATGAGAAATGCAAAATCAACTAGGGAAAGTAATTACCAAGTTGGCTATTGTTACTACCAAACAAAAAAATATAAAAAAGCTATTGAAATTTTTTCTAGGGTTGCTTCTACAGACGATTCGTTAACACAGATTTCCTACTACCATATGGCGGATTCTTATTTAAATCTTGACGAAAAAGATTATGCAAGAAATGCATTTCAGGAGGCGAGCAAGCTGAATTTTGATCTTGATATAAGACGAAATTCATTATTTAATTATGCTAAGTTGGCTTACGAACTAAGTTACAATCCATACGACGAAGCAATTAATGCCTTTCAGCAATTTATTGAAGATTTTCCAGATTCTGAAGATGCTAAAGATGCTTACGAGTTTTTATTAAAAGTGTATCTAACCACAAAAAATTACGACGATGCACTTGCTTCAATGGATAAAATAAAAAATAAGGATCCAAGAATGCAGAAAGCTTATCAAACAATTGTTTATAACAGAGCTGTAGAGCAGTATCATAATAGAGAATACAAGAATGCAATTGCAAACTTTGAGTTGGTTAAAAGGTATCCAATCGACCAAAATTTAAATGCCATGAGTCAGTTTTGGATCGGAGAATCAAATTATAATTTAAAGGAATATTTAAGGGCTGTGGAGAGTTATGAAAAATTTAGATTTATTAACGGTGCTATTTTAACCGATCAGTTTTTAGATTTAGATTTTCATATTGGATACAGTTATTTTGAAAAAGCCAACCCATATGAAAACTTGTCGGGAAATGAAGCGAAAACTCAAAAAGAAGAACTTAGAAATGCTTTAAAATACTTTAGGAACTACATTCATCAATACAATTTGCCAGATTCAAGTAATTATAAAATTGCACTTTTAAGAATTGCTGACACTTATTTCTTGCTAAGAGAAGATAGCTTAGCAATAGAAAATTATGCATTGTCTTCTAAAGTGGGAAATGAAAACCATTCTTACGCATTAAATCAAATGGCTACTTCTCAAGGGCTAATTCAGGACTACCTTGGGAAAATAAACACTTTAAAAAGGCTAACAGACCAATACCCTAATTCAAAGTATCAAGTTTCTTCTCTTTTAAATTTAGCCCAAGCTTATAAGGATGAAAACAGAAATAAAGAGTCAATAGATACCTATCTAAAATTTATTAATGAATATCCCAATAACAATTTAATATCTAAAGCATATGTGGAAATAGGGAGTATTTATTTAAAAGAACAAAACCATCAAGAAGCTGAAAAGTTTTTATTAACGGTAATGGATAATTATCCAGATGCAGAGCAAGAAAATCAATTAGCTACTGAATTAATGATGGAAGTTTATAATTTAAGGGGAAATTTAACAGGTTATTATGATTGGCTTAGCTCAAGAGGAATCGATGTTAGTGTTCAGGAAAAAGATTCAACTTTATGGAGGTCTGTTGTTCTTGCAAGAGATAACGGAGATTGCAATAAGCAAATTGAAAAAGCTTCTTACTACCTAGATAATATTGAAGAACCTGTAAGAGAAATTTCTGCACATTATTTTATGGCTAATTGTTATTATGCGGAGGATAAGAAAACACAAGCTTTATTTCACTATGATTACATTTCTGCAAAACCAAATAATAATTATTATATAGAAGCTTTAAAGTATGCTGGAGAAATAACTTATGATGCTAAAGACTTCAAAAAATCTCTTACTTACTTTTCAGTTCTAGAAGATGTAAGTATTAATCAAGAAGACTTGTCAATTTCTAAAAAGGGGCAGTTTTATTGTTTTCATTATTTAGACAATCCCAATTCTACCATTAAGTATGCAAAAAAGGTTCTTCAGTTATCGGACTTAAATAATAAGCTTCAAGAAGATGCGTATTTATTTTTGGGTCAATCTTATCAAAAAATAAATCAATTAGATAGTGCGAAATCATATTACGACAGTGTCGTGCAGTTCACCAAAAGTATTGCAGCAGCAGAAGCGAAATACCACATTTGCGAGATTGCATTTAAAAGTGAAGATTATATATCCTGTGAGTCTTTAATAATGGAGCTAGTCAAGCAAAAGCCTTCCTACGATTATTGGTTAGCAAAAGGAATACTATTGCTTGGAGATAATTTCACAGCTCAGAAAGATTATTTCAATGCAAAACATAGTATTGAAAGTATTTTAGACAATTACGATGGTTATAAAAAAGATGAAATTTTAGCAGTAGCAGTTCAAAAAATAGAATATATCCAGAATTTGGAACTTAATGAAATGCAAGAACAGCCAGAGCAAGAAGAATTGGAAATAGAATTAGAAACAATTGATAAGGATCTAGAAAACACTCCGGAAGTTTTAAATCCAAAGGAAGTTGATTCAAAGGAAATTAAGAAAGATGAAAATAAATAAACTCCAAATATTACTTTTTTTTATTTCAGCAATATTGAGTTTTAGTAGTATTGCTCAACAAAATGAAAACACCGAAACTTTTTTAGGTATTGGATCTGGGAATAGAAGAATTGCTAAGATTCAAAAAACACCAATTTTTCCAATTCACACAGACTCTGTAACTATATTGGACGATGTTAAATACTATTTAGAGCCAAAGCGTCATATGACAAATTACTCTATTGAAAATATAAAGCCTGCAAGGTTAAAGATAACTGCTAATGGAGACAAGTTATATCGGGGTTATTTAAAAGCTGGAGCAGGAACTTACCTAACTCCACTTTTGGAACTGAATTATGCTTCAAAAAGATCAAGAGATGAAAGTTGGGGTCTAAACGCAAGATCAAATGGTAGTTTTTCTAGTATTAAAGAAATGGGGAATACTAAATTTTCAGATTTAAATTTAGGAGGGTATTATCAAAAGTTTTTTATGAATTACGATTTGTGGTCAGAAGTTCAGTATGAAAGAAATTCATATCAGTTTTATGGATTGGATTATAACGACAATTCTATGTATCAATTTTATGGTATAGATGTCAATGACTCCTTAGGAATAGAATCGTTTAAAAATTCTGATACTCTTTTTAAGCAAAATTACGATTTATTGGATTTGCATTTAAAGTTTAATTCTAGAAATACTGGTAGAGATACCAATAAATTAAGAATTAAAAGTTGGGTAGATTTCCACCATCTAAATAGCAATTATAATCTTTCTGAAAATCATTTTCTTCTTGGGGCTCATTCTGGGTGGCTGATATTGGATGAAGAATTTTTAGGAACTTTTGAATTAGATATAAATAATATAAATTCTCCAGACATTTTAGAACTAGACGAAAACAATATTATTCAGCCAAGCAACCAAAGTTCTAATACGTCTGGTATCGTTCGTTTTAGACCACATATTTATTCAAGAAAAAACAATTTAATTTTTAAAGCTGGAATATCTCTCCAGGCCAATATTAATGAAAATGCTAAATTTTATGTATTTCCAGATTTAGAGGTTAGCTACAGTCTTTTTAACAATGTGTTTATCCCTTATGGAGGGTGGGTTGGCAATGTAAAAAGAAATACTTTTAATGACATAAGGTTAGAAAATCCATTTATTTCTGAGGATTCACCACTTCAAAACACAGTTCAAAAAAGCAATATATTTGCTGGTGTAAGGGGTTCTTTAAGTAGTAAATTCACTTTTAATTTATCTAGTTCTTTCCAGAATTTGGATAGTATGTATTTCTTTATTCCAGATACAACCTCTTCCTACGGCAATAAGTTCCAGATGATGTACGATAACCTTAGTCAAACATCTTTTCTTGCTGAAATCACTTATCAGGAGTTAGAAAAGTTAAAAATATCAGCTAAGGGGGAATATTTTATATACAGCCCTTCTAATTTTAGTCGTGCTTGGCAAAAACCTGACTTTATATTTACATTGTCTGGTTTATTAGATTTGTCAGATAAAATTGTTTTAAAATCTGATTTTTATTTGGTAGGCAAAAGAGATGTTTTTTCTTATTCTGAGCCAGAATCAATTTATGAGCTGGAAGATGATAAATACATTTACAGTTTGCCAACTTTTGTAGACATGAATATTTCTGCAGAATATAGGTACAACCAAAAAGTTTCCGCTTTCATTCAGTTCAATAATTTCACAGCCAAAAAATACCAATATTGGCAAAATTTTCCAGTTCAATCTATTAATATTTTAGGTGGAATTACAATTAGTTTCTAATTGTTGAAAAGTATCCAATTAATTGGGTTTTTTCTTCCTTTTAAAGTGCTCTATAAATAGTATATTTGTTCATTCAAATTTTATCAAATGAGTGAAGAAAAAGATTATTCGGCAGACAGTATTCAGGCTCTTGAAGGAATGGAGCATGTTAGGATGCGTCCATCGATGTATATTGGAGATGTTGGTTCAAGAGGATTACACCATTTAGTATATGAAGTTGTAGACAATTCTATTGATGAGGCTTTGGCAGGGCATTGTGATAAAGTTTCAGTATCTATTTTAGAAGGCAATGGTATTCGTGTAATGGATAATGGTCGTGGAATCCCTGTAGGAATTCATAAAAAGGAAGGTGTATCAGCTTTACAGGTTGTAATGACAAAGATTGGTGCTGGTGGTAAATTTGATAAAGACTCCTATAAAGTATCTGGTGGTTTGCATGGAGTTGGTGTTTCTGTGGTAAATGCTTTATCCATCAATCTAAAGGCAAGTGTTTTTAAAGAAGGTAAGATTTATGTTCAAGAATACAAGCAAGGGAAGGAGCAGTACTTAGTTAAAGAAGACGGAACTACCGACTTAAAAGGAACTGAAGTTACATTTTACCCAGATCCTGAAATATTTGAAGCTCTTGAATACCAGTACGATATTTTGGCTACTAGAATGCGTGAATTGTCTTTTCTCAACAAAGGCTTGACGATTGTCATGACAGATGAGCGCTCGGAATCTAAAAATGAAGATGGGAATGCACCTGTAGAAACATTTTATTCAGAACGAGGGTTGTCAGAATTTGTCGAGTTTTTGGATGGAACTCGAGAGAAATTAATTCAAAAAGTTATAAGTGTTGAGGGTGAAAAAAATGGAATACCAGTAGAAGTAGCTTTAATTTATAATAATTCTTACGCTGAAAATATTCATTCCTATGTCAATAATATTAATACTCATGAGGGAGGAACTCATCTTTCTGGTTTTAGAAGAGGATTGACTGGAACATTGAAAAAGTATGCTGAGAAATCTGGAATGCTAGACAAATTAAAATTTGATATTTCAGGGGATGATTTTCGTGAAGGGTTGACTGCAATTGTTTCTGTGAAGGTTCAAGAACCTCAATTTGAGGGTCAGACTAAAACTAAATTGGGCAACAGAGAAGTCACTGCACCAGTCAGTCAGGCTGTAAGTGAAATGTTGAACGACTATTTAGAGGAAAATCCAGATGATGCAAAACAAATTGTTCAAAAGGTTATTCTTGCGGCAACTGCTAGACATGCAGCTACTAAAGCAAGAGAAATGGTACAGCGTAAAAACCCTATGGGTGGTGCGGGATTACCAGGAAAACTTTCTGATTGCGCTTCCAAAGATCCTACAGAATGTGAGGTATATCTTGTTGAGGGAGATTCTGCTGGAGGAACAGCAAAACAAGGAAGGGACAGGCATTTTCAAGCTATAATGCCTCTAAGAGGGAAGATTCTTAATGTTGAAAAAGCAATGCAACATAAGATTTTTGAAAATGAAGAGATTAAAAATATTTATACTGCTCTAGGTGTTCGTGTTGGTACCGAGGATGATTCCAGAGCGTTAAATATGGAGAAACTGCGTTATCACAAAGTAATTATAATGTGTGATGCCGATGTAGATGGAAGTCATATTCAAACTTTAATTATGACTTTCTTTTTTAGATATATGAAAGAATTAATCGAAAACGGTTATTTATATATTGCTACTCCTCCACTATACTTAATTAAAAAAGGCAAACAAGCCAAGTACGCTTGGGACGACAATCAAAGAAAAGATTATGTTGATCAAATGAAAGGTTCCGGAAGTGAATCTAGTGTTCATGTACAAAGGTATAAGGGACTTGGTGAGATGAATGCAGAACAGCTTTGGGATACAACTATGTCTAAAGAAAATAGAACATTAAGAAAAGTCACTATTGAAAGTGCAGTGGAAGCAGACAGAATTTTTTCAATGTTAATGGGAGATGAGGTTCCGCCAAGAAGAGAGTTTATAGAAAAGAATGCTAAGTATGCCAATATTGATACATAATTCTTAATTAAAATTTATAAAATATAATATTATGAAAGTAACCATTGTAGGAGCAGGGAATGTAGGTTCAACTTGTGCTGATGCAATTGCCTATAAAAGAATTGCTAGTGAAGTTGTTTTATTGGACATTAAAGAAGGTTTTGCCGAGGGAAAAGCATTAGACATGACTCAAACATCTTCTTTACTTGGGTTCAATACTAGAATCATTGGCAGCACTAACGATTATTCAAAAACTGCTGGAAGTGATGTTGTTGTTGTTACAAGTGGCATTCCAAGAAAGCCAGGGATGACAAGAGAAGAGCTTATTGGTGTTAATGCTGGGATAGTAAAAACAGTAACAAATAATATTTTAGAGCATTCACCAGATGCGGTAATTGTTATTGTGTCAAATCCTATGGATACTATGACCTATTTAACTTTAAAAGAGAGTGGTTTAGATAAGCATCGAATTATAGGTATGGGAGGAGCTTTAGATAGTGCAAGATTTAGAACGTACTTATCAATAGCATTAGGAAAACCCTCAAGTGATATTCATGGAATGGTAATAGGAGGTCATGGAGATACAACAATGATTCCTCTAACAAGATTAGCAACTTATAACGGAATTTCAATCAGTAATTTATTAGATAAAGATCATTTAGATAAAGTTGCTGCTGATACTATGGTAGGGGGTAAGACTCTTACTGGATTATTAGGAACTTCAGCATGGTATGCACCTGGAGCAGCCGTAGCTTTTTTAGTAGATAGTATTCTCAACGATCAAAAAAGAATTATTCCTTGCTCTGTCTTCTTGGATGGAGAATATGGCCAGAAAGACATTTGTGTAGGAGTGCCAGTTATTGTTGGGAAAAATGGTTGGGAAAAGATAGTGGATGTTGATTTAAATGAACTAGAAAAAGACTTATTTGAAAAAAGTGCTGGTGCAGTAAGAAATATGAATAGCGCATTAGACAATATCTAGTTAAATCTAGACTACATATTTATCTTTTCTTTTCAGTTCATCTATAACACAACTGTCCGACATTATAGATTTTCTATTTCTAGAAATAATATCGTAAAAGAAGTCTCTTATAAAATTTGGAATTATATAGCTTACCGACATTATTGATTGCCAATTTTTCATTAAAACTGATATTTTAATTACCGCTAAAGATTTAGAATAAATTTGTCCATTGTGGTAGAGTATAATAGTCTCTTTGGGATTTGGAAATAGTTTAATTTTTTTTTTGGTTTCTTTAAAGACATTGGATGTAGATGGACTTATTAAAATAGAGTCCGATTTATCATTTTTTAGAATATATTTCCCCCAAAAATTGCAAAATATGCATTCATCGTCTATAAAAACTATTGTGTTATTTAACATTTAACAAACTTTAAAATATTTCTATGAATCCCATCTTCAAGCATTATAAAGTATATTCCACTGTTCAATTTACTTACTGGAATTGTACCTTTAGTATATCCAGTTTTAACTTTCCTTCCCGTTAAGCTTATTACTTCAAAATAAAGCAGCTTTTTAAGATTTTTAACATTAATAAAATCTCTAGCTGGTACCGGAAATATTTCATATTTATTTTCTAATTTATTCGGGGTTCTTGAAGTCGAAATTAAAGAATCATTAGAACCCATAAATAAAGAAAGTCCACCTCTTTTATTACCTATAATAAAATCAATTAAAGAGTCATTATTTAAATCCGAAATTGCTGGTGTGCTATGAGTTCCTGTAAAAATATTATTAAAGTTACTATCTACTAAATTAAAACTTCCCGATAGGTTGTTATCTATATTATTGTATTTATAAATAGCGCCTCTTTTGCTTCCTACATACAATTCAATATCAGATCCATTTCTATAAAAAATAGGAGAACTCATTCCTATATTGGTCCACCACTCAGATACCGATACTCCTCCGAATGTTTCAGACCTTAAATCAAAATTAAAATTAATAGAATCTCCAATATTCTCAATATAATTTAAATTTCCTATTGCTTCACCCACTACTAAATCTAGATCATTGTCATTATCTACGTCAAAAAGTGTAGGGTGAGCATTAAATCCAAAATCAAAAACATTATTAAAAACATCAGTTAAGGGAGATATGCTTATACTTAAATTTATTATTGCTGGGTTTGAAGAAACGTTTTCTAAGAAATGCAATTTTCCGCTGTAGTCACCCACAATTGCATCTAAATCGCCATCTCCGTCTAAGTCTCCTAACGTAGGAACTAAATTAATATCGTTTATTTGGGAGGAAATATTTTGAAAATCACTGGAGATTTTCTTGAATATTGGATTTTCGTTGGTTCCTACATTTTCATAAGACTCTATGTAAGAATTATAATGAATTGGAATACTTAAATCAAACTCACCAAAATTAGAGACCAAAAGATCTAAAATTTGATCGTTGTTTATATCCGCTATTAATGGTTTAGATTCTCTCCCAAGTTCAATGGTATTTTCCTGGAGAAAATTTTTATTTTGCAAATAAAATTGAGGGGAATTGTTGCTTCCAAAATTTTTATAGAACCAAATACTCTCCTTATCTGCTGACTCACTACTAGAGTTAGGGGATACTATCAAATCTTTTATACCATCGTGGTCCATATCTTCATAAAATGTAGCTGGGAATAGATGCAAGTCAGCTGGCACAGAGTAACTTGGGAAAAGCGTGTCTTGAGAAATAAAGGAGGTGTTTAAGTTAACTCCTGTACTATCATTGTATAATGCCACTAGGTTGCTGTAAGAAACATCGCCAAGAATTAGGTCCTTTACTTGGTCGTTGTTTAAGTCTAAAGAAAGGATGGTTGAACCACTATGTCTTAAATTATTTCTTGTAATACTTACTGAGTCTTCAGGGTTAGGGACATTAAATAAACAAGTATCAAATAAGGTGCAGGTATTAGACAATCCAGATTCGCTAAAATTTCCCCAACAAGCATTTTTCATTTCAAAAATTAAGGTATCTAAATCTGTCGAAATATTTTTGTGGTATTCTATTACTGATCCTTGAACTCCAAAATTTAAAATATCTAAATCTCCATCGTTGTCTATATCACTAATACAAGGAACATCTGATGAAACCACATAAATATTGACATCGTTATTGTATTGGGAAGATAAAATATATGGCACATTAGCATTTATAGAAGATTGGAAAAAACTCAATGAATTAAAGGATAGTTCATTTCCACTAGAAGTATTTTTCCAAAGTCCTATTCCTCCTGAGACATAACTAAATATATCTTTTTTTCCATCATTGTTAAAATCTCTTAGTAAAACCCAGTTCTTTAAATCAGGTGGAAATAATCTTTCATATTCTGGGGCGTAGATAAAATTATTATTTTCAGAAATAAAGGTGATTACTTTGTCACTAGATCTGTCAAAGACAAATAAATCTTCAATTTGATCATTATTTAAGTCGATTTTTGAAATTTGTGCAGAATTAAATCCACCTGTCCATGGGTTAATAAGAGTGTCGTTATTTACGATTACTCGAATACTGTTTTGCTGAACTAGTGAAAAGTTCTGGCTTTTTACCAAAGTAAAAAACATTACTAAAAATGAGAGTATCGATATTTTTTTGGATATAGTCAAGTACACTAATATTTATACGATTTATTTTATAAAATAGATGGTTTAGTTCTTTAAAATATTGATAATCTAGTTAATACAAATGTAGTTCTTAAAGTCAAACATTATTAACTTGTTGTGGAATTGTTGGTAATAACCAATTGAAATTTTATATTTGCGCCCTCAATTTTATTTATATTAATAACTAAAAAAATTTTAATGCGAAATAGAAGTGCAATATGGGTATTTACCATTTTATTATTTTTAGCCTGTTTATATCAGCTTTCCTTTTCATGGGTTACAAAATCTTTTGAAACAGATATTCATGATTTAGCAGAGCAAAAGTACGACTCTCTCTCCAACGAGGCGGTCGAATTTGTAATCAATGGAGACACTCTAGTAATTGGAGGTGATAAAGAAAAACAACAGATTGTTTCCTACTATGAACAAAAATTATTAGCTGAAAACAGAGACCAACCGACCTATCCAATCTTAGATTTAGATTACCAAAGATGTAAAGATCAAGAATTAGGTCTTGGATTAGACCTTCAAGGAGGTATGAGTGTTACCTTAGAAGTTTCCATAGAAGATTTAGTAAAGAATTTTGCTGGAAATTCTTCCAAAATTTCATTCAAAAATCCTTTTAATGCTGCTCTTAAAGATTTTAAGGAAGGTTCTACTACAGTAGATTCAGATAACGATGATTTTATAGGTCTTTTTTATGCTCACTATAAAGAGCTGTATCCTAAAAACCCTCCAATGATTTTCTTTAGTAATGGACTAAAAGACTATATGGATATTAATTCAGTTGAAAAAACATCAGCTAATAAAAATGACCAAATAATTCAAACTCTTAGAGATTTGAGTGAAGATGCTATTCAAAAAACACATAGAATAATAGAATCTAGAATCAATAAGTTTGGTGTTAGCCAGCCTAATATTAAAAAGCTTGCTGTTTCTGGCAGACTTCAGATTGAGCTTCCTGGAGCAAAGGATAAAAATAGAATTAGAAATTTACTTCAGTCTACAGCTAGCTTAGAATTTTGGGACGGAGCTCACGCAGATTGGACAGATGAGTTTTTAGAGCTGAATAAGGCAGTTTCTAAAGAGTCATCAAACGATGTTGAATCAGATTTTATAGAAATTTCTCAAGACTCTCTAAATTCTTTTTCTGCTATTGAATTAGAATCTTATATGAATGATAAGAAAGCTAACGATTCTTTGCTAGAAGAAAAATCTTTAGAAAGAGTAATTCAGGACTCTATTATGTTGGCCGATGGAAAGATTTTAAATGGTAGTCTTTGGTTTATTCACACATCTAACAGCCCATATATTGGAGTTGCAAAGTCCGTGGATACTGCTAAAATTAATTCTATGCTTAAGTCAAAGGTGGCAAGAGATATTTTCAATCTTAGAAGACATAAATTTTTATGGTCAAGAGATGTAAGTAAATATGAAACATCTCAAAGTTTCACTGGTCATACTTTAATGGCAATTGAAATACCAACTAGTGGAGAGCCTAAGATTAATGGGGAAGATGTCGTAAATGCTTCGCAAAGTTTCGATAACGATTCTAAACCATCGGTTGCACTTTCTTTCAATTCAAATGTTGCAGATGTTTGGGCAAAGTGGACAGAACAGAAAGTTGGAAAAGTAATAGCAATTGTTTTAGACGATCAGGTTTTTTCATCTCCTTTTATAAGACAAAAGATAACTGGCGGAAACACAGAAATTTCCGGTGGCTTTGAAACAATTGAAGAAGCGCAAGATTTAGCCAATATTTTGAAGGCTGGTTCCCTTCCAGTTCCTGCTGTAATTGTAGACGAAGCTATTGTTGGTCCATCCCTTGGTGAGGAAAATATTAATTCTGGACTTTGGTCTTTTTTCTTTGCTTTTTTACTGGTTCTTTTTTATATGATTTTTTATTACAAGAGAGCAGGTTGGGTTGCAAATGTCGCTTTGATAGCTAATGTCTTTTTTATAATTGGAACTCTAGCTTCCCTAGGTGCAGCTTTGACATTGCCTGGTATTGCAGGTTTGGTCTTAACTATAGGAATGTCTGTAGATGCAAATGTTCTTATTTATGAAAGAATAAGGGAAGAGTTGAAAAATGGAAAGGGAATTAAATTAGCTATTCAGGACGGATATAAGCATGCTTATTCTGCGATTATTGATGCCAATGTAACTTCACTTCTTACAGCTGTAGTTCTGGCTTATTTTGGTTCTGGTCCTATCCAAGGTTTTGCTACTACATTAATTATAGGGGTATTTACTTCCCTGTTTTCAGCAATTTTTATAACTAGATTAATTTTCTCTTACTTTTTAGATACTAATAAAGACGTTCATTTTTCTAGAAAATTTACAGAAAATTTATTTACTGGAAGTACGATAGAATTTTTAAAGAAAAGAAAAGTATTTTATGTTATTTCAGCCTTGATTGTTGGCTTTGGAATTTTTTCATTATCTACCAAGGGATTAGATGGAGGTGTTGAATTTACTGGTGGAAGAACTTACAGGGTTGAATTTTCAGAAAAAATAGATAAATCTGCAGTTCAAAATGCGGTAAGTGATAGATGCGTTGATGACAACGGAAATAATATTGCACCTGAAGTTAAAACTGTAGATAACGCATATACTTTAGAAATAACTACCAAATATTTAGAAAAATCAGTTCTTAAAAACAAAGTTAAAGTTGCAAAAATAGATGCTTCACTAGCTCAAGCATTTCAGGATTTAGGTTATTCAAATATTGAGGATGTTAATGAGGGTATGACCTATACTCTTTTGACCTCTAGAGGTGTAGAGAGCCAAATTTCTGATGAATTAATTAAAGGTTCATTCTTGGCAGTGATATTCTCGTTATTTATCATATTTATCTACATCGCTTATAGATTTAGAAAATGGCAATTTGGATTAGGTGCTTTAATTGCGATGTTCCATGATGTTTTGGTTGTACTTGGGTTATTTTCAATATTTTACAATATTGTTCCATTCTCAATGGAAATTGATCAAGCTTTTATTGCTGCAATTCTAACTGTTGTAGGATATTCTATTAATGATACTGTTGTTGTTTTTGATAGAATCAGAGAATACTCTGTTCTTCACAAAAAATCATCTGCTGTTCAAGTAGTTGATAGGGCTTTAAATAGTACACTTTCTAGAACTATCAATACTTCTTTAAGTACATTTTTAGTTCTTCTAACAATATTTATATTTGGAGGAGAGTCTATAAAAGGTTTTGCTTTTGCTTTGATGGTTGGCGTAGTAGTAGGAACTTATTCTTCATTATTTATAGCAACGCCACTTGTTGTAGATTTGTCAAAAAATAAAATAAACGCTTAATGTTTTATAGTCTCCAGCTATTACTTTTAGAAGGAATTAGTGCGGGAGAACTAATATTTGTATTTCTGGTTGTTCTTTTATTTTTTGGATCTAAAAGTATTCCAAAAATTGCAAGAAGCCTCGGAAGAGGAATGAGACAATTAAGGGACGCTTCTCAACAAATTCAGGACGACATTAAATCAGCCGCTTTTGAAGATGACGAGATTACTGGATTTCCAATTGGTAAAAAAGAGAATAAAGAATAAAATTTTCTTTAAATTATACTTTAGCAGATTTTACAGTCTTTACTATTCTTCCTGCAATTTTATAAGGATCTCCGTTAGATGCAGGTCTTCTGTCTTCAAGCCAGCCTTTCCAGCCTTGCTCTACAGTAATAATCGGTATTCTTATTGATGCTCCTCTGTCAGAAACTCCGTAGCTAAAGTCCGTAATTGCTGCAGTCTCGTGAAGGCCGGTTAATCTTTGGTCATTAAACTCACCATAAACTTCTATGTGTTCTTTGGTAACAGGTCTAAATGCTTCACATACTTTTTCATAGATTTCCTGAGACCCACAAGTTCTAAGTAATGTGTTAGAGAAGTTTGCATGCATCCCAGATCCATTCCAGTCTCCTTTAACTGGTTTTGGATGGTATTCTATATAATATCCATGGTCTTCTGTCAATCTGTCTAAAATATATCTGGCAATCCACATTTCATCTCCTGCTTTTTTAGCACCTTTTGCAAACAATTGAAATTCCCATTGTCCACTAGCAACTTCTTGGTTAATACCTTCTATATTAATGCCAGCTTCTATACATATATCTGCGTGTTCTTCTACCAAATGTCTTCCGTGCGTATTTCTTCCTCCAACAGAGCAATAATACATTCCTTGAGGTCCAGGATATCCACCAACTGGAAATCCTAAAGGGAGTTGGGTATTTACATCCATAATAAAATACTCCTGTTCAAAGCCAAACCAAAAATCATTGTCATCATCGTCAATTTTGGCTCTTGCATTAGATTCGTGGGGAGTCCCGTCCGATTTTAAAACTTCAGTCATCACAAGAAATCCATTTTCTCTTACTGGGTCTGGATAGCAAGCAACTGGCTTTAATAAGCAATCAGATGAACTTCCTTCGGCTTGTTTGGTAGAACTTCCGTCAAAAGACCATACTGGACAATCTTTAAGTTCTCCACTAAAATCTTCAATTATTTTAGTTTTACTTCTCATATTTTGAGTTGGATTATATCCGTCCAGCCAAATGTATTCTAATTTTGATTTTGCCATTTCAATAAATAATAATTTAAGTTGTAACAAATATATATTTTTCCATTTTTTAATTTACTTTTTAAGCTTGATTTGTAGATAATATTTATTAACAAAAAGCCAACCTTAGTGTTAATTAAACACTAAATTCAGGTAAAACACACAGCTATTTTTATTTAATTTATTTGACAAAATCTTAAGGAGATTTTAAGTTTTATGGATTTTTAAGGAAATAATTAGTTATTTTAGCATCAAATTATAGTTATGATACAATTTATTTTTAGTAGACTTTTTTCCAGAACTACAAAAACCTTGTTGATTTTGTCTTTCTTTTTGTCTTTGAATTCTTTCCATTCCCAGAGTCAAAACCCCTATATCATTCAAGCAGATTTAAATTTCAAAAACGAAGCATATTTTGATGCAATAGACTTATACAAAAAGGGAGAAGTAAAAGAAAAAGACATTGAGGAAAAAGGTAGGATTAATTTTCAAATTGCAGAATGTTACAGATTGGATGTAGAACCTGCTCAAGCAGAAACTTATTATAGAAGGGCTTTTAAGCTAAAGTACCAAAAAAACCATCCTAAATTATATATTTTGCTTGCCGACGTCTTGGTAGAAGAAGGAGAATATGAATCCGCAGCTGAATATGTTAGAAATTATTTAGAAATTTTCCCTGATGATAAGCATGCAAATATTTTACTTTCCTCCTGCGAACATTATGCAGAGTGGGTAAGAAATAAGACCAAACACATCATTCAAAATGAAAGACAAATTAACTCTGAACATTACGATTATTCACCCGCTTGGGGAGACATAAATCACAATACAATTATTTTTGTTTCTGCTAGAGATGGATCTAATGGTGACGGGATTGACTCTAGAACAGGAGATAGTTTTATGGATTTATGGTCTACAACTAGAGACAATAATGGCAAATGGAGTGAGCCTCAACTATTGCCTAATTCCGTCAATTCTAAAGACAATGAAGGCCCTTCGGTTTTGTCCCCTTCAGGAGAAGAAATTTATTTTACTAGATGTCCTAGAATGAAAAAAGTAGATTTAGGTTGTGCTATATTTTACTCAAAAAGAAAAGGAGATTCTTGGACACAAGCTAAAGAAGTAAAATTAAAGCCCGAAGATGCAGATACATTATCTTGTGGTCATCCTGCCATGGATTCTGAAATGAAGATAATGATTTTTGCTGCTGATTTCCCTGGAGGATATGGAATGCATGACTTATGGATGTCAGAATATGACTCTAGAGAAGAGAGTTGGATGACACCAGTAAATTTAGGTCCTGATATTAATAGTATAGGAGATGAAATGTTTCCACATCTTTCAGATAATGGAGATTTGTATTTTTCCTCGGACAGTTACGAAGGATTTGGTGGGTTAGACATGTTTAAAGCTAAAAAAGTTGGAGAGAATAAGTGGGGCGATTTAGAAAACTTAAGATATCCATTAAACTCAAATGAGCATGATTTTGGAATCATCTTTGAAAGAGATACAGATAGAAGAGGATTATTCACTTCCTCAAGAGAGGGAACCAAAGGACACGATGATATTTTCAATTTTAATATTCCACCTGTGTTATTAAAATATTATGTAGAAGTAACCAATTCAGAAACTGGCGATCCCGTACCTGGTGCTACTGTAAAAGTTACTGCAATCGATACTTCTGGCGGTATTAGAGATGAGTTTGTTCAAACAACAGATATTGACGGAACTATTCTTTTTAACGAAATTTCAAAAGGCAAAAGATATATTGAACACGATTTAATTTATGAAGTTGAATGCCAAAAGGATAGCTTTTTAGTAAGAAAGTCGAAATTTTCAACTTTTAATTTGGAAGACAATAAAACTTTTTATGATCCCTTTGAGGTGCAACCAGTTGGAGATAAAGCAATTGATTTTCCAGAAGTTCAATATGCTTTAAATAAGGCTGAACTATTAGTGGATACTTTAGAAGCTTCTATTGGTAAAATAAATTCAAAGGATTCTTTGGATTTTTTATACAATACTTTAATTGATAATCCAACTATTGTTATCGAACTGCAAGCCCATACAGATTGCAGAGGTGGTGATGATTACAATCAAAAACTTTCACAAAGAAGAGCCCAATCTTGTGTAGATTATTTAATTTCAAAAGGAATCCCAGCTGATCGAATGAAAGCAGTAGGGTATGGAGAAGATAGACCAAAAATGGAGGGGTTAGAATGTGACGCAATTTCAAGTTTATCTACTCAGGAGGAGCAAGAAGCAGCCCATCAAAAAAACAGAAGGACTCAATTCATTGTTCTTAACTTTGACTACGCTCCTAAAGACAATTAGTAATATATTTTTCCCTTAAGGGGCCACTTTAATGAAAGATGATTCTAGATATGCCCAAAGAGGCGTTAGTTCAGGAAAAGAAGAAGTTCACAAAGCAATTAAAAATATTGACAAAGGGCTATTTCCCAAAGCTTTTTGTAAAATAGTACCAGATTACTTATCTAACAGCGATGACCATTGCATTGTTATGCATGCCGATGGTGCGGGAACCAAATCTTCTTTGGCTTATGCATACTGGAAAGAGACTGGAGATCTTTCTGTTTGGAAAGGAATAGCACAAGATGCCCTTATAATGAATATTGACGATTTACTTTGTGTTGGAGCAGTCGAAAATATTTTAGTTTCTTCAACAATTGGAAGGAATAAAAACAAAGTTCCTGGCGAGGTAATAGCTGCTATTATTCAAGGTTCGGAAGAAATATTAGAAGAACTTAGGTCGTTTGGCTTAAGCATTCATTCTACTGGTGGAGAAACTGCCGATGTTGGAGATTTAGTTAGAACAATTATTGTGGACTCTACTGTAGTTGCAAGAATGAAAAAATCGGATGTGATATCCAATAAAAATATTCAACCTGGTGATGCCATTATCGGGTTATCTTCTTTTGGTAAAACTTCCTATGAAAAACAATACAATGGCGGAATGGGAAGTAATGGATTAACTTCTGCTAGACACGATGTTTTTGGAAAAAATATTGCTAAAAAATATCCCGAAACTTACGACCACATTATTAATTCTTCTTTGGTCTATTCAGGTTCTAAAGAACTAACAAGTGCTGTGAAAGATTCTCCTATAAATGCTGGTAAATTAGTGCTTTCGCCTACTAGAACATATGCTCCTGTTATTTGTAAAATTTTAGAAAAACATAGGTCAGATATTAATGGAATGGTTCATTGTAGTGGAGGTGCACAAACTAAAATTCTTCATTTTATCGATAAAAACCATATAATTAAAGACAATCTTTTTCCTGTACCTCCTTTATTTAATTTAATTCAGGAAGAATCACAAACTCCTTGGGCAGAAATGTATAAGGTTTTCAATATGGGACATAGGATGGAGATTTATACCAATCCAAGAAATATACAATCTATCATTAATATATGTAATGCGTTTAATTTAGAGGCTAAACAAATAGGAAGAGTTGAAGATTTGAATACTAAAAAATTAACTATTATTTCAGAAAAGGGGGAATTTACTTACTAATGAGTGACAAGGGATTACTTAATAAGTTAGAGCAAATCGCCATAAAATATGACGAGATATCTAAACAGATGGTAGATCCAGATGTTATTAATGACATGAAGAGATATGTAAGTTTAAATAAAGAATATAAAGAACTTACAGAAGTGGTAAATACTTACAATTCTTACAAAGATGTACTTGATAATATAGAAAATGCAAAATCCATTTTACAAACTGAAACAGACGCTGAGTTTAAGGACATGGCTCGAGAAGAGCTGGAGGAATTTCAGCGTGCAAAGACTGATTTAGATGAAAAAATAAAATGGTTGTTAATTCCTAAAGATCCGAATGACAATAAAAATGTCATAATGGAAATTAGATCTGGAACTGGAGGGGATGAAGCTTGTATTTTTGTGGAGGATGTTTTCAGAATGTTTACTATGTTTTTCAAAGAAAAATCATGGAATTTTGAAGTTCTTAATTCTAATGAAGGAGGTACAAAAGGTTTTAGAGAAATATCGCTTAGTATTTCTGGAGAAGAAGTTTATGGGAAATTAAAATTTGAATCTGGAGTCCATAGAGTACAGAGAGTTCCCGAAACAGAGTCTCAGGGGAGGGTTCATACCTCAGCGATTACTGTAGCTGTTCTTCCCGAAGCAGAAGAAGTAGATTTTGAACTTAATTTAACAGATGTAAAAAAAGATACCTACAGAGCTTCTGGTGCAGGGGGACAACATGTGAATAAAACGGAATCTGCAGTTAGGGTTACGCACTTGCCGACAGGGACAGTAGTAGAATGTCAAGATGGTCGTTCACAGCACAAAAACTATGAAAAAGCACTAAAGGTTTTAAGGTCTAGACTGTATCAGGCAGAAGAAGAAAGATTGGATAAGGAAAGGGCAGATGAGAGAAAATCATTAATATCTACTGGAGATAGGTCTGCAAAAATAAGAACTTACAATTATCCTCAGGGTAGAATTACAGACCACAGAATAAACAAGACTATTTATAATCTTTCTAACTTTATGAATGGAGATATTCAGGAAATGATAGATGCATTAATAATGGCTGAAAATGCTGAGAAGTTAAATGAAAGTAAGTTAGACGAAGTATGACTAGAAATAAAATCATAGAGCAAATACATCATAAAAAATCTTTTTTATGTGTAGGCTTAGATGCTGACATTTCTAAAATACCAAAATATTTATTGGATTTTGAAGATCCTATTTTTGAATTTAACAAAAGAATTATTGATGCTACAAAAGATCTTTGTGTAGCTTACAAACCCAACATAGCATTTTATGAATCCATGGGGATAAATGGCTGGAAAAGTCTACAGAAAACAGTAGAATACATTCCTGAAGATATTTTCACTATTGCAGATGCCAAAAGAGGAGATATTGGAAATACATCTAAAAAGTATGCTGAAACTTTTTTTTCAACCTATAATTTTGATTCTATAACAGTTGCTCCATATATGGGAGAGGATTCAATTACGCCATTCCTTGAATACCCAAATAAATGGACTATTATTCTTGGTTTAACAAGTAATGATGGTTCTAAATCGTTTCAAAATTTAGCCCTAGAAAAAGGAAATTTTCTTTTCCAAGAAGTTTTGGAATCTTCTAGTAAATGGGGCACTGCTTCAAATATGATGTATGTTGTTGGTGCTACTAAAGCAAAAGATTTACTAGAAATAAGAAAGATAATTTCTGAACATTTTTTATTAATCCCTGGAATAGGAGCACAGGGAGGAGATTTAGATGAAGTAATTAAAAATGGAATTAATAATGATGTAGGTTTGTTGATAAATTCTTCTAGAGGAATAATTTATGCTGGGAAGGATAAGGATTTTGATTCAAAATCTAGAGAAGAAGCTATAAAAATTAAAAATAGAATGTCTAATTTCTTATAAATTTAAGTCATGAAAATCTACCATTCCTTATTAGACAAAATTTTAAGTTTCTTTGAGAAGAGAGCATTTGGAGTAAGTGAGTGGTTAGGAACCAAATTTGGTATCAATCCAGCATTAGTAAGGAAGTTTTTTATTTATTTAAGCTTTGTAACTTTAGGAAGTCCACTTTTAATTTATTTTCCGATGGCTTATTTTTTAGAAAACAAGGATAAATTATATTGGAGAAAAAAAAGAAAAACCGTTTGGGATTTTAAGTAATTTGAAAGTTTAAAATGGTCAAAAAGAAAATTTTAGTTACTGGTGCCAATGGTTTACTAGGGCAAAAAATCATTTACAATTTAAAAAACAGAACAGATGTTTCTTTGTTAGCTTGTTCCAAAGGAGTTAATAGACTTATTGAAACCAATGGATATAAGTATATAGAACTAGACATTACCAATAAAAATCAAGTTCAAAAGATTATCTCGTTAGAAAAACCAGATGCTGTAATTAATTGTGCAGCAATGACTAATGTGGACAAATGCGAGAACAATCAAAAAGAGTGTTGGGAAATTAATGTAAATGCTGTTGAGAATATTGCAACTTCATGTGAGTTGATTAAGGCCCATGTTTTGCATTTGAGTACAGATTTTGTTTTTGACGGAACAGCAGGACCTTACAAAGAAAATGACCAACCAAATCCACTGCATTTTTATGCCGAATCCAAACTTAAGTCAGAAGAGATTATTAAAAAAACTTTAACCAATTGGAGTATTGCAAGAACCATTATAATCTATGGAATTACCGATAATATGAGTCGTTCTAATATTGTTTTGTGGGCTAAAGGTGAAATTGGCAAAGGGAATACCATTAACGTGGTAAAGGATCAATATAGGTCCCCAACATTAGCAGAAGATTTAGCAAAAGGTTGCATTTCTATTATTGACAAGTCAGCCTATGGGTTATATCATCTTTCAGGACCAAAAACTTACAGTATTTTAGATTTAGTTTATCAAGTCGCAGATTTTTATAATTTAGACAAATCATTGATAAATCCTGTTTCTTCAGCATCTTTAAAACAGCCTGCAAAAAGGCCATTAGTTACTGGGTTCGATATTGGTAAAGCAAAGAGGGATTTAGATTATAACCCTGTAGATTTTATAGAGGGAATAAAAATAATGCACCAACAAATAAAAAAATATGAAGTTTAAAATATCTACCATCTTGTTAATGATTTTACCAAATTTTATTTTGGCACAATCTCAACAAGCTACTGAAATGGGGTTAGATCAAAAAATTGATAAAGCCTTCAAACCTTTTTCTGATTTTGTTTCAAACGTTGTGTTTTTTGAGGTGTTTAATGGAGCACCATTTGTAATAGTATTGTTAGTCTTTAGTGCCATGTTCTTTACCCTATATTTTGGGTTCCCAAATATTAAATATTTTGGAAAAGCTATAGGTGTAGTAAGAGGGAAATACGACCATGTAGATAAACCTAGTTCTGTAAATTCAGATTTGGCAGTAGATGGGGATATTAAAGACACTATTTCTGACGAAAGTAAACAAGGGGAGGTAACACATTTTCAAGCATTAGCTACTGCTGTTTCCGGAACTGTAGGAAATGGAAATATTGCTGGTGTTGCTCTCGCAATAGCTCTTGGTGGGCCGGGGGCAACTTTCTGGATGATTGTGTGTGGATTGTTGGGGATGTCTACAAAATTTGTGGAATGTACATTAGGTGTTCAATATAGAGACATAGGAGAAGATGGTACTGTTTATGGAGGCCCAATGTATTATTTAAGCAAAGGATTAAAAGAAAAAGGTTTTAAAACCCTTGGAAAAATAACTGCAGTATTATTTGCGATTTTTTGTATTGGAGGTTCTTTTGGCGGTGGCAATGCAGCACAATCCAATCAAGCTACAATAGTTATTAAAGATTTACTGGGACTAGATAGTACAAGTGCAGGTGCAATAATTGGAATTATTTTGGCTTTACTTGTTGGCATTATTATTATTGGTGGTATAAAAAGGATAGCATCAGTTACAGAAAAAATTGTTCCTTTTATGGCAGTACTTTATTTACTGGCTTGTATATATATAATTGTCCTTAATTTCAATTTGGTGGACGATGCTTTTAGTTTAATAATTACCCAAGCATTTAACCCCAAAGCAATAGGCGTTGGTGGAGTTATTGGTGTTTTGCTAGTAGGTTTTAAAAGGGCTGCTTTTTCAAATGAAGCTGGTGCAGGTTCTGCATCAATTGCCCATTCTGCGGTTAAAACAAAATATTCTGCGTCTGAAGGACTTGTTGCTTTATTAGAACCATTTATCGATACGGTGGTTATTTGCACAATGACAGCTTTAGTAATTATCATTTTTAATTTTGGTGGTGCATTTGAGTATGGAGGCACCAATGGATCTGTTTTAATTGACGGTGTCGCTTATGAGGGAGCTGGAATAACCTCTATGGCATTTGCAGAGTATATTCCTTATTCTAATGTTTTTCTCACAATTGCAGTTGTGTTATTTGCCGTTTCAACGATGATATCATGGTCTTATTACGGTCTTCAGTCATGGAAATATTTATTTGGTAGAGGAAGAGCAGCAGATTTAACTTATAAAGTTCTTTTCTTAGTTTTTGTTATTATTGGTGCTGCAGCAAGTATGAATTCTATTTGGGCATTTTCAGATGCTATGATATTTGCTATGGTTTTCCCAAATATGGTTGGACTTTATTTTTTATTCCCAGTGGTCAAAAAACAACTTGCTAGATTTTTAGGCGCTATTAATAGTGAAAAAGAATCTTGATGTTAAAATTGGGCAATGAAGTTTAATTTACTTTACTCGCCTTCTCAGCGTAGAGGAATTTTCTTTCTTCTTGTAATTTTCATCTCTTATTTTGTTTTTCTTTTTTTCGAAAGAAATTCTAAAGAAAACATTTCTCCAATTGTTGTTGTGGAGAGTGAGATAATAGAGACTTTAGAATTTGAAAAAACAGTTGTTATTCCCAAAAATAGAAATCCTAATTTTTGGAAAAGAAAAGACTGGAATCAGTTAGGCTTCTCTAGTTCTCAAATTCAGATAATTGAAAATTATCAGAAAAAGTTAAATATTTTCACTACTAAAAAACAACTATTGAAATGTTATGCATTTAATGACTTGGAAAGAAAAATGTTAGATTCGATCGTTGTAATTCCTAAGAAAGAAACCAAATCAGATTTTAAAAAGTCCTTTTTATTTCTATTAAAATCTCAAAGTCCTAACTATGATTTAAAAAACTATTTTGACACAATTTATTACAATAAAAACTCTAAAGGGGTTTTCAGCTATTATGCTTCAAATTCCAAAATAAATAACTTTTTAGCAATCAAGAACTGTTTAAATGGTCAAAAGCCTAAAGTTTACAGTCTAAATCCTAGAAACTTGAGAATGATTTTAAGAAAACCTAAAAAAATTTATAATTCTAAGCCTTCAAAAAAATCAAAATTTATTGTAAATATTAATTTGGCTGATAGCTTACAGTGGAGAAAGCTTCGTGGAGTTGGTGCTAAAAGATCCATACATATTTTAAATTATAAAAATGCTCTTGGTGGATTTGTTGGGATTTCTCAGGTAAATGAAGTATTCAGTATTAATGATAGTCTTTTTAAAAGCTTCGAGAGATTTCTTAGCATAAAAGATTCTAGTTTGGTAAAAATTAATATAAATACTTGTTCAGTAAATCAATTAAAAAACCACCCTTATATTAATTGGAATCTTGCAAATTCAATAGTTAATTTTAGGAAGCAACATGGGGGGTTCAAATTATTAGAGGATTTAAAAAAAATCCATATTCTAGATAATAAATTATATTATAAAATCGTACCTTACTTGACCATAAAGTAATGCTGTAGAATTGAATTTAAAACAGGAAATTAAAAGTCATATAAGGGATGTAAAAGATTTCCCTAAAAAAGGTATTGTTTTTAAAGATATCACCCCAGTTCTTAAAAACCCTCTGTTATGCTCCAAAATAGTTAAACAACTCTCTAGTTACTTGACTCCTAAAACCACCCATGTAGTTGGCGTTGAAAGTAGAGGATTTCTATTTGGTTTGCCTTTAACAATTGAAAATAAACTTTCCTTTGTTTTGATAAGAAAAAAAGGCAAACTTCCATATAAAACCATATCAACTGATTATGATTTAGAGTATGGAAAAGCAACCATTGAAATGAATATTGATGATGTAGGTCCAGGTGACAGAGTTGTGATTCACGATGATTTGCTTGCTACTGGCGGGACTGCAATTGCTGCTGCAAAATTAGTTATTCAACAAGGGGCAATAGTAGATGGATTTTCATTTGTCGTAGAGCTTGATTTTTTAAAAGGAAGAGAAAGATTAGATGAATTTTCAAAAAATATAAACAGTATTGTTAAATATTAAAACTAATTTGATATGAATTTTGACTATTCAGAAGACCAGCTGATGATCCAGCAAATGACTCAAGATTTTGCAAAAAAAGAAATTTTGCCAAACATTAATGTCTGGGACGAAAAACAGTATTTTCCAATAGAGCTATTCAAGAAAGCTGGCCAACAAGGATTAATGGGAGTTTTAGTTCCAGAAAAGTTTGGAGGTTCTGGATTAGGTTATGAAGAATATATTTTGGTTATTAAAGAAATTTCTAAGGTATGTGGTGCTATTGGCTTATCCTTAGCAGCTCATAATTCCCTTTGCGTTAACCATTTACTGAAGTTTGGAAATGATAATCAAAAAAATAAATGGCTGCCAAAGTTGTCTTCTGGTCAATGGATTGGAGCGTGGGGACTTACAGAACCCAATACTGGTTCAGATGCAATGAGAATGAAATGTGTTGCGGAACAAGACGGAGATTATTGGGTGATTAATGGTTCTAAAAACTTTATTACTCACGGAATTTCAGGAGATATTATTGTAGTGATAGTGAGAACTGGAGATTTGCTTGACTCTCATGGAATGACTGCTTTTGCTGTAGAGCGCGAGACAAAAGGCTTTCTTTCAGGAAAGAAAGAAAATAAGTTAGGAATGAGAGCCTCGGAAACGGCAGAAGTAATTTTCGATAATTGTAGAGTCCATAAAGAAAATATTATTGGCAATATTGGTGAAGGATTTATCCAGTCTATGAAAATTTTAGATGGTGGAAGAATTTCGATTGGAGCTATGGCATTAGGCATGGCAGAAGGGGCTTTAGAAGCGTCAATATCCTATTCAAAAGAAAGAGAACAGTTTGGTAAGCCAATAAGTAGGTTTCAAGGTATATCCTTTAAATTAGCAGAAATGGCAACGGAGATTGAAGCATCTAAAATGTTGCTTTTCAAAGCAGCATCTAGAATGTTATCAAATTCAAAAGATGCTAATTACCATTCTGCAATTGCCAAATTTAAAGCTTCTGAAGTGGCTGTTTCTGTTGCTAACAATGCAGTTCAGATTTTTGGTGGTTACGGATATTCAAAAGAATATCCAGTTGAAAAATTTTATAGAGACTCTAAATTAAGTACCATTGGAGAAGGGACATCCGAAATTCAAAAGCTAGTAATTTCAAGAGCTTTACTAAATAATTAAATTTCTTTTTGGAGATTTATTTTAATTGTATACATTTGTCGCCTATAAAAATTAAACATGTTACAGATTCCAGTAAAAGAAGGAGAGTCAATTGAAAGAGCTCTTAAAAAGTACAAAAAGAAATTTGAAAGAACAGGTGTTCTCAAAGAGCTAAGGGCTAGAAAAGAGTATACCAAAAAATCTATTGTACGAAGACAGCAAGTAATAAAGGCTGAATATGTAGAAAAGCTGAAAGCTGCAGAATAAAACATTTAAAATTTTATTTTAAGAGGGCTTAGTGCCCTCTTTTTTTTTATATTACACTAACTAAAATTGTTTTTATTGGGTAATATAACTCTAATCAAAAATTTTCTAGATTATTTAATAATAGAAAAAAGATACTCTGTTCATACAACAGTCTCTTATAGAAATGATTTAAATCAATTCAATTTATATCTTTCGGAATCTTATTCTGGTATAGAATTTCATAAAGTTGAAATGATTCATGTTAGGAGTTACATGGTTCATTTGTTAGAGGCCAAATTAGCGAAATCTACCGTTGCTAGAAAGGTAAGCACCATAAAGTCACTTTACAAGTTCTTGAAAAAAGAACAACTTATTTCTTCTTCTCCTGTTCAATTATTAGAAACACCTAAACTAGATAGTCGTTTGCCTGTTTTCTTAAAAGAAGAGGAGGTGGTAAATTTATTTGAAGAACTTAAGTTCGAAGATTCTTTTAGTGGCAAGAGGGATAAAATGATACTGTATCTTTTTTATCAAACTGGAATAAGACTTTCAGAATTGATAGGTTTAAAAAATGTGGACGTGAGAAATGGAGAGTTAAAAGTTCTAGGTAAAAGAAACAAAGAGAGAATAATTCCTTTGTCTAACAATATTCAACCTTTAATAGATCAATATCTAAGTTTGAAAGACGAATTGGGGTTTAAAAAAAAGTATTTTTTTGTTACTGATAAAGGCAATAAACTTTATGAAAAGTTTGTTTACAGAAAAGTAAATCATTATCTTTCTATAGTGTCAAGCAAACAAAAAAAGAGTCCACATATACTAAGGCATACTTTCGCTACCCATATGCTAAATAATGGTGCTGATTTAAACTCAATTAAAGAAATTTTAGGCCATGAAAACCTTTCAGCGACACAAGTTTATACCCATAATACTTTTCAAAAATTAAAATCTATTCACAAACAGTCACATCCTCGTGGCTAAAAATTTATATTATGCAAGTAAAAGTTCAATCTATCCAATTTTCAGCCGATCAAAAATTATTAAATTTTGTAAGTCAAAAAGTTAACAAACTCAATTTATTTTTTGGAAATATTCTAGTTTCTGAGGTTTTTTTAAAAGTAATTAGGGCTAATTCAAATAATAATAAGCTTGTTGAAATTAAAATTAATATTCCTGGCAAAGAGCTTTTTGCAAGAAAAAAATCCAAATCCTTCGAAGAGGCAACAGATGAAGCTGTAAATGCACTTAGAAGACAAATCAATAAGCATAAAGGAAAAAACAGCATAAAAAACTAATTTTTTTCCTCACTTTGTAAGATATACTGTTTCTTTTTATAAATTTGCACACCTTTTCTGCGAAGCAAGGGTAAATTGCCGATGTAGCTCAGCTGGCTAGAGCAGCTGATTTGTAATCAGCAGGTCGTGGGTTCGAGTCCCTCCATCGGCTTTAAGTTCTTTACATAAAAGTATTTCAGGGGAGATACTCAAGCGGTCAACGAGGTCAGACTGTAAATCTGATGGCTTCGCCTTCGCAGGTTCGAATCCTGCTCTCCCCACCTAAGCCAATACCAATGTGGCATAATATCATTATTTATATGTGTAGATATGTTATTATGTATTACATTTGTGGTCCATTTTGCGGGAGTAGCTCAGTTGGTAGAGCATCAGCCTTCCAAGCTGAGGGTCGCGAGTTCGAATCTCGTCTCCCGCTCTTTTTTAATGGAACTGCCGATGTAGCTCAGGGGTAGAGCGCTTCCTTGGTAAGGAAGAGGTCACGGGTTCAACTCCCGTCATTGGCTCATTTGCTTAACAGCATTTAAATAAAATAAATAAAAAATAAAAAAAATAAATTAGTAACTAAACAACAAAAGAAATGGCAAAAGAAAATTTCGAAAGAACCAAACCGCACGTAAACGTAGGTACCATAGGTCACGTAGATCATGGAAAAACCACCCTTACTGCAGCAATTTCTAAAGTGCTTTCTGATGCAGGACTGGCTAGCAAGCAAGATTTCGATCAGATTGATAATGCACCTGAAGAAAAAGAAAGAGGTATTACAATTAATACCGCTCACATTGAATATGAAACTGAAAATCGTCACTATGCGCACGTTGACTGTCCAGGTCACGCCGATTATGTTAAAAACATGGTTACTGGTGCAGCTCAAATGGATGGTGGAATTTTAGTATGTGCAGCTACAGATGGTCCAATGCCACAAACAAGAGAACATATTCTTTTAGCTAAGCAGGTAAATGTTCCTAGACTTGTTGTATTTATGAATAAAACTGATTTAGTAGATGATGAAGAATTAATTGAATTAGTAGAAATGGAATTGGGTGATTTATTGGAATCTTACGATTTTAATGATACACCTATTATAAAAGGTTCTGCTTTAGGAGCTCTTAATGGTGAGCAATCTGGCGTAGATTCAGTTATGGAGTTAATGAAAACAGTAGATACTTGGATTGAAACTCCCGTAAGAGACGAAGCTAAAGCTTTCTTAATGTCTGTTGAAGATGTGTTTTCTATTACTGGTAGAGGTACTGTTGCAACGGGTGCTATTGAAACTGGAATCATTAGAACTGGAGATCCTGTAGATATCGTAGGTTTAAGTGAAGAGAAAATGTCTTCTACTGTAACTGGAGTTGAAATGTTTAGAAAAATTCTTGATGAAGGTAGAGCTGGTGAAAACTGTGGTTTGCTTTTAAGAGGAATTGAAAAAGAACAAATCAAAAGAGGAATGGTTATAGCTAAGCCAGGTTCTATTACTCCACATGCTAAATTCAAAGCTGAAGTATATATATTGAAAAAAGAAGAGGGTGGTAGACACACTCCGTTTCACAATAATTACAGACCGCAGTTTTATTTCAGAACATTAGATGTTACTGGAACAATTCAACTAGAGTCTGGTAGAGAAATGGTGATGCCTGGTGATAATGTTACTATAGATGTAGAACTAATTACTGGTGTTGCTATGGATATAGGTCTAAGATTTGCTATTAGAGAGGGTGGAAGAACTGTTGGTGCAGGTCAGGTAACTGAGATTTTAGATTAATATAAATAAAAGTTTGTGTTGTTAAAGGTGCTCTAGAAATAGAGTGCCTTTAAACGCATAATACGGATGTAGCTCAGCTGGTAGAGCACTGGTCTCCAAAACCAGGTGTCGGGAGTTCGAGTCTCTCCATCCGTGCAAACGAGTTAAAAGATTATAATAGTGGCTGGAATAAAAAATTATATAGAGGAAATTGTTCATGAACTTTCAAATAAGGTTTCTTGGCCTACTTGGCAAGACCTACAAACTAGCTCAATTATTGTTTTAGTAACTAGCATTATTTTAGCCTTCATCATATGGCTAATGGATTATGTTTTTGGAATTTGGCCTGTAGCAGATAGTGCTCAGTCTTTTAGCTGGAGAGGAATATTAGGTTTTATTTATCACTTTATCAATAATTAGATCATGACAGAAATATCCAAAAAGTGGTACGTTATTAGGGCTATCAGTGGCAAAGAGAAGAAGGTTAAAGAATTGCTCGAATTAGAAATTGATCGTCATAATTTAAACGATTATGTAGAACAAGTTCTGATACCTACTGAAAAAATATACCAAATAAGAAAAGGAAAAAAAATCTCTAAAGAGAAAAATTACTTTCCAGGATACGTTTTAATTCAGGCTGCTTTAATTGGTGAGGTAGAGCATGTTATCAAGTCAATGACTAACGTTCTTGGTTTTCTTGGTGCAACTAAAGGAGGAGATCCTCTTCCAATGCGTCAAGCTGAGGTAAATAGAATCTTAGGAAAAGTTGATGAATTAGCTGTTAGCGATGAGGAAATGGATATTCCATATGTAGTTGGTGAATCGGTGAAGGTAGTAGATGGACCGTTTAATAATTTTAACGGCGTCATAGAAAATATTAATGAAGAAAAGAAAAAACTTACAGTTATGGTGAAAATCTTTGGTCGTAAAACACCTTTAGAACTAAACTATATGCAAGTAGAGAAAGACGGATAATAAAGAAATTGTAAAGCAATACTGTTAGCTTCCCTGTGGCGTTTTACATGTTTAATAAATAAATAAAGATGGCTAAAGAAATAAGTGGATTAATAAAACTTCAAATTAGGGGTGGTTCTGCAAATCCTTCTCCTCCTGTTGGACCTGCGTTAGGTGCAAAAGGGGTGAATATTATGGAATTTTGCAAGCAATTTAATGCACGTACTCAAGAAAAGGCAGGAAAGGTATTACCATGTGTAATAACTGTTTACTCAGATAAGTCATTTGATTTTGTTGTAAAAACACCCCCAGCGGCTGTCCAATTGTTGGAATCTGCTAAGATTAAAAAAGGTTCTCCAGAATCTAATAAAATCAAGATTGGGTCAATTACATGGGATCAAATAAAAACTATCTCAGAAGATAAAATGCCAGATCTAAATTGCTTTACTGTTGAATCCGCTATGCGGATGATGGCAGGTACAGCAAGAAGTATGGGTTTAAATGTAAAAGGAAAAGCTCCTTGGAGTAATTAATCATAAAATTTAACAATAATGACACTCTCAAAATATAGAAAGGAAGCCTTATCGAAGTTCGACGTAGAGAAATCTTACTCGTTAGAGGATGCCTCAAAAATTGTTAAGGATATTACAAAACAAAAATTTGATTCAACTGTAGACCTTGCGGTAAAGTTAGGAGTAGATCCTAGAAAAGCCAACCAAATGGTTAGAGGGACAGTATCTCTTCCTCACGGTACAGGAAAAGATGTTAAGGTTTTAGTTTTGTGTAGCCCTGACAAAGAAAAAGAAGCAACCGATGCGGGTGCAGATTTTGTAGGTCTTGATGAATATATCGACAAGATCAAACAAGGTTGGACGGATGTAGATGTAATTATTACCATGCCTTCAGTTATGGGTAAAGTTGGTGCTCTTGGAAGAATTTTAGGACCAAGAGGATTAATGCCAAACCCAAAAACTGGAACTGTAACCATGAATGTTGGACAAGCTGTAACAGACGTTAAAGCTGGTAAAATCGATTTCAAGGTTGACAAATATGGTATTATTCATTCTCCAATCGGAAAGGCATCATTTGAGTCAAATCAAATTATTGACAACGCAAAAGAATTTTTAGCTGCATTAATCAAGTTAAAACCTTCATCATCCAAAGGGACTTACTTTAGAAGTGTTACAATTTCTAGTACAATGAGTCCTGGGGTTAAAATAGAACCTAAAAGTGTTGAAGCTTAATCATCAAAACATTATAGAATGAAAAAAGAAGAAAAACAAGTAATGATTGATGACCTAAGCAAAAGGTTAGATGAAAACAATATTATTTATATTGCCGACATCTCCAATCTTGATGCAGTAGCTACTAGTTCTTTAAGGAGACAGTGTTTTGCAAAAAACATAAAACTAAGCGTTGTTAAAAACACATTGCTTAAGAAGGCAATGGAAAATGTACAGGGAAAAGACTTCACAGAATTGTATGATATTCTGCCTGGCCCAACAGCAATTATGTTGTCGGATACGGGAAATTTACCTGCAAAACTGATTAAAGATTTTCGTAAGAAAAACGATAAGCCAGTTTTAAAAGGTGCATTTGTTGAAGAATCTATATATATAGGTGATGATCAATTGAATTTACTAGCTGATATTAAATCTAAAGACGAACTCATTGGAGAAGTCATCGGATTATTACAATCACCAGCTAAAAATGTAATTTCAGCTCTAACTTCAAGCAAAGGAAAAATTGCTGGATTAGTTAAAACCCTTTCAGAAAAAGAAGCATAAAAAATTAAATAAAAAACAAATTTTAAAAACAAATAAAATGGCAGATATAAAAGCAATGGCAGAAGAGTTAGTTAACTTAACTGTTAAAGAAGTAAATGAATTAGCAGCAGTCTTAAAAGAAGAGCATGGTATTGAGCCTGCAGCAGCAGCAGCAGTAGCAGTAGCAGCACCAGGTGGTGGTGGAGATGCTGGTGGTGGAGAAGAAAAATCAGAATTTGATGTTATTCTTACTGCGGCCGGTGGATCTAAACTTCAGGTAGTTAAAGCTGTAAAAGAACTTACAGGATTAGGACTTAAAGAAGCTAAGGAATTAGTGGATGGAGCTCCTAAAGCTATCAAAGAAGGTGTTGGAAAAGACGAGGCTGATGGCATTAAAAAAGCTTTAGAAGAAGCTGGTGCTGAGGTTGAATTGAAGTAATTCAATTTTTTATAGAACTATAGGTCTAAGATTTCTTAGACCTATACCCTTTTTTTAATACATAATAACTAAATTTACAAGACATTGGCTAAATCAAATAAAACTACAGAAAGAATAAACTTTGCATCCAGTCAGCACCGTTTTTCGTATCCAGATTTTTTAGATATTCAAATAAAATCATTTCAAGAATTTTTTCAATTAGAAACCACCTCCGAAAATAGAATTGAGGAAGGGTTATTTAAGGTTTTTTCTGAAAATTTTCCAATTACTGATACTAGGAATCAATTTGTGCTAGAATTTTTAGATTATTTTGTAGATCCACCAAGATATACCATTACAGAATGTATAGACAGAGGTCTTACATATTCCGTTCCTTTAAAGGCGGTAATGAAATTGTATTGTACGGATCCAGAACACGAGGATTTTGAAACTATTGTCCAGGAAGTCTATTTAGGGACAATTCCATACATGAGTCCAAAAGGTTCATTTATTATTAACGGTGCAGAAAGAGTAGTAGTTTCTCAATTACACCGATCCCCTGGTGTCTTTTTCAGTCAAAGTAGACACGCTAATGGAACTAAATTATATTCAGCGAGAGTAATTCCTTTTAAAGGTTCTTGGATAGAATTTGCTACAGATATCAATAGTGTTATGTACGCTTACATTGATAGAAAGAAAAAATTACCTGTTACAACACTTTTTAGAGCTATAGGCTATGAAAGTGATAAAGATATTTTAGAAATATTTGATTTAGCTGATGAGGTAAAAGTCACCAAGGCAAATCTTAAAAAAATTAATGGCAGAAAACTTGCTGCAAGAGTGCTTAAATCTTGGGTAGAAGATTTTGTAGATGAGGATACAGGTGAGGTTGTATCTATTGAGAGAAACGAAGTTTTAATTGATAGAGAAACAATCATTGAAGACGAGCATGTTGCAATGATTGAAGATGCTGGGGTGAAAACTGTTATTCTTCACAAAGAAAATATTAACTCAGCAGATTTTGCAATTATCTACAATACTTTACAAAAGGATACATCCAACTCAGAAAAAGAAGCTGTAGAACATATTTACAGACAACTTAGAAATGCTGAGCCACCAGATGAAGAGACTGCAAGAGGGGTAATTGATAAACTATTTTTCTCTGAACAAAGATATGACCTTGGTGAAGTAGGAAGATATAGAATTAACAAAAAATTAGGTTTAGATATTGAAGAGACACAAAGAGTACTTACAAAGACAGATATAATTTCAATTGTAAAATACTTAATAGAGCTTATTAATTCTAAAACTGATGTTGATGATATTGATCATTTAAGTAACAGAAGAGTAAGAACTGTTGGTGAGCAGTTATATTCTCAGTTTGGTGTAGGTTTAGCTAGAATGGCAAGGACTATTAGAGAAAGAATGAATGTTAGAGATAATGAAGTCTTTACTCCAATTGATTTGATTAATGCAAAAACACTTTCAAGTGTGATAAATTCATTTTTTGGAACCAACCAACTTTCTCAGTTTATGGACCAAACCAATCCCTTGGCAGAAGTTACTCATAAAAGACGACTTTCTGCTCTTGGACCTGGAGGACTTACAAGAGAAAGAGCTGGTTTTGAAGTTAGAGATGTTCACTATACCCACTATGGTAGATTATGTACTATTGAGACACCTGAAGGTCCAAATATTGGTTTAATTTCTTCTCTTTGTGTATACGCAAAAGTAAATAGACTTGGTTTTATTGAAACGCCTTACAGAGAAGTGAAAAAAGGTAAAGTTAATTTAGGATCTGAACCAATTTATCTATCTGCTGAAGAAGAGGATAACAAATATATTGCGCAGGCAAATGCACAAATCACAAAAGATGGTGTTTTTGAAAATGACAATGTTATTTCAAGATTTATGGGAGATTTCCCTTTGCCACCTAAAGAAGAAATTAACTTAATTGATGTTGGTGCAAATCAAATTGCTTCTATTGCAGCTTCTTGTATTCCATTTTTGGAGCACGATGATGCAAACAGAGCATTGATGGGATCTAACATGCAGCGTCAAGCAGTTCCCTTACTTAACCCAACTGCTCCAATTGTCGGAACCGGAATAGAAGAATTAGTTGCTAGAGATTCTAGAGTTTTAATTCACGCTGAAAAAGACGGAGTAGTTTCTTATGTTGATTCGAAAGAAATTCACATAAAATATAAATTATCGAAGGATGATATACTGGTAAGTTTTGATACAGATACTACTATATATAATCTTATTAAATTTCAGAAAACAAACCAAGGATCGTCAGTCAACTTAAGACCAATAGTTAAGAAAGGTGATAAAGTTGTAAAAGGTCAGGTTTTAGTTGAAGGTTATGGTACTGATAATGGTGAATTAGCCTTGGGTCAAAACTTGAAAGTAGCTTTTATGCCTTGGAAAGGATATAACTTTGAAGATGCCATTGTTATTTCTGAAAAAGTAGTAAAAGATGATATTTTCACTAGTGTTCATGTAGATGAATATAGCTTGGACGTAAGAGATACCAAAAGAGGTCTTGAAGAGCTTACTGCAGATATTCCAAATGTGAGTGAAGAAGCTACCAAAGACTTAGATGAAAATGGAATTATTAGAGTTGGAGCTGAAGTAAAAGAAGGAGATATTTTAATTGGTAAAATCACTCCAAAAGGAGAGAGCGATCCTACTCCTGAAGAAAAATTACTTAGAGCGATATTTGGTGATAAAGCAGGTGATGTTAAAGATGCTTCTTTAAAAGTTTCTCCATCTGTTACGGGTGTTGTTATTGATAAGAAACTATTTTCAAAGGCTATTAAAGATAGAAAGTCTAAAGCAGCCGATAAGCCTATCATTGAGCAATTAGATGCTGAAGAGGTAATGAAACAAGCTGAACTGAAATCAACTTTAATTGAAAAATTACTTTCAATTCTTGGAGATAACAAATCAGAAGGTGTCATTAATGTTTTCAAAGAACAAGTGATTAAAAAAGGTGTGAAGTTCACAGAAAAAACACTAAAATCAATTGACTTTATTCATATTAATTCTAAAAATTGGACTAAAGACGATCAAGTAAATGATTTAGTTGATACAACTTTACATAATTATAATCTAAAGGCTACAGAGCTTATAGGAGATTACAAACGTAAGAAGTTTCAAATTGTAGTTGGTGACGAATTGCCAAATGGTATTATACAAATGGCTAAAGTTTATCTTGCTAAGAAAAGAAAACTTAAGGTTGGTGATAAAATGGCTGGTAGACACGGTAATAAAGGGATTGTTGCTAGAATAGTTAGAGAAGAAGACATGCCATTCTTAGAAGATGGAACGCCAGTTGATATTGTTTTAAATCCTCTTGGTGTACCTTCAAGAATGAACTTGGGACAGATTTATGAAACTGTATTGGCTTGGGCTGGACAGAAATTAGGTCTAAAATTCTCTACTCCTATTTTTGATGGAGCTTCTTTAGATGCGATTGACAATTACTCAGACGAAGCAGGTATTCCTAGAAATGGAAAAACATATTTATATGACGGCGGAACTGGAGAAAGATTTGATCAGCCTGCTACAGTTGGTATTATTTACATGCTTAAATTAAGCCACATGGTTGATGATAAGATGCATGCGAGATCCATAGGTCCATACTCATTGATTACCCAACAACCTCTTGGAGGAAAAGCTCAATTTGGAGGTCAGAGATTTGGTGAAATGGAAGTTTGGGCATTAGAAGCTTATGGAGCCTCAAATGTACTACAGGAAATTTTAACGGTTAAGTCCGATGATGTTCAAGGAAGAGCAAAGGCATACGAATGTATTGTAAAAGGTAAGAACTTACCTAAACCTGGAATTCCAGAATCATTCAATGTACTGCTTAATGAACTACAAGGATTAGGATTAAATATAGATTTAGATTAATATTCACAATAGATAAATTAAAAAAATGGCTTTTAGAAAAGACAAAAAATTCAATAGTGATTTTAGTAAAATAACAATCAGCTTAGCTTCCCCAGAATCTATACTAGAAAGATCTCATGGAGAGGTTTTAAAGCCTGAAACCATTAATTATAGAACTTATAAGCCAGAAAGAGACGGTTTATTTTGTGAAAGAATTTTTGGACCAGTTAAAGATTACGAGTGTCATTGTGGAAAATACAAGAGAATTAGATACAAGGGAATTGTTTGCGATAGATGTGGTGTTGAGGTTACTGAAAAAAAGGTAAGAAGAGAAAGAATGGGTCATATTGCACTAGTTGTCCCAGTTGCTCATATTTGGTATTTTAGATCTCTTCCAAATAAAATTGGATACTTGCTAGGTCTTCCGACCAAAAAGTTGGATCAAATTATTTACTACGAAAGATATGTAGTAATCCAAGCTGGTGATGCTAAAAATGCAGAAGGTGAGCCACTCAAGAAATTAGATTTCCTTACAGAAGAAGAATACTTAGATATTTTGGATGTTTTGCCAAAGGAAAACCAGTATTTAGAAGACACGGATCCTAATAAGTTTATTGCAAAAATGGGGGCAGAGGGTCTTCATGATTTATTGGGTAGAGAAGATTTGGATTCTAAATCTTACGAGTTAAGACATCAAGCTAATAACGAAACATCACAGCAAAGAAAAAATGAGGCTCTTAAAAGATTACAGGTAATTGAATCTTTTAGAGATGCTAATAGTAGAATCGAAAATAATCCTCAGTGGATGATTGTAAAGGTTGTTCCAGTTATTCCACCAGATTTAAGACCATTAGTTCCTTTAGACGGTGGAAGGTTTGCAACTTCTGATTTAAATGATTTGTATAGAAGGGTTATAATTAGAAACAATCGTTTAAAAAGATTAATAGAGATAAAGGCACCAGAAGTTATTTTAAGAAATGAAAAAAGAATGCTACAAGAATCCGTAGATTCACTTTTTGACAATTCAAGAAAATCTAGTGCTGTTAAAACAGATAAGAATAGACCTTTAAAATCCCTTTCTGATAGTCTTAAGGGAAAGCAAGGTAGGTTTAGACAAAACCTTCTTGGAAAAAGGGTAGATTATTCTGCAAGATCTGTTATTGTTGTTGGCCCGACTTTAAAATTACACGAATGTGGTCTTCCTAAAGGGATGGCTGCTGAGTTATTTAAGCCGTTCATCATTAGAAAAATGATTGAAAGAGGAATTGTAAAGACTGTAAAATCTGCTAAAAAAATAGTGGATAAAAAAGAGCCAGTAGTTTGGGATATTTTAGAAAATGTATTGAAAGGACATCCAGTTCTATTGAACAGAGCTCCTACCTTACACAGGTTGGGGATTCAGGCATTTCAACCTAAATTAATTGAAGGAAAGGCAATTCAGCTTCATCCTTTGGTTTGTACTGCTTTTAATGCAGATTTTGATGGTGATCAAATGGCCGTTCATGTTCCTTTAGGAAATGCAGCTATTTTGGAAGCACAGTTATTAATTTTGGCTTCTCATAATATTTTAAATCCAGCAAATGGAGCTCCAATAACTGTTCCTTCTCAGGATATGGTTTTAGGATTGTATTATATTACCAAAATTAGAACTTCCACAGAAGACCATATTGTTAAAGGGGAGAACATGACTTTTTATTCACCTGAAGAAGTTAAAATTGCTTACAATGAGAAAAAGTTAGATCTACATGCTCCAATTAAGGTTAAGATAAATAACTATAAAAATGGTGAAGATGTTACTGAAATGATTGAAACCACCACTGGTAGAATATTATTTAACGAATTAGTTCCAAGAGAAGCAGGCTATATCAATGAACTTTTAACTAAAAAGGCACTTAGAGATATATTAACTAAAATTATCAAAATTGCTGGAGTTCCAAATACTGCTAAATTTCTAGATGACATTAAAGATTTGGGATATCAAATGTCATTTAAAGGAGGTCTATCTTTTATTCTTTCTGATGTTGTTGTACCAAAAGAAAAGGATATTTTAATTGAAAAAGCCAGAAAAGAAGTTGACGAGGTGAAGTTGAACTACAACATGGGTCTTATTACTAACAATGAAAGATATAATCAAATCATTGATATTTGGACACATACCAATTCAAGATTAACACATACTTTAATGGAAAAGTTAAAATCCGATCAACAAGGATTTAACTCTATTTTTATGATGATGGATTCTGGAGCTAGGGGTTCAAAAGAACAGATTCGTCAGTTATCTGGTATGAGAGGGTTGATGGCCAAACCTCAAAAATCTGGTGCTACAGGTGGACAAGACATTATTGAAAACCCTATTTTATCTAACTTTAAAGAAGGGTTGTCCATTTTAGAATATTTTATTTCTACTCACGGTGCAAGAAAAGGACTTGCAGATACTGCTCTTAAAACTGCAGATGCTGGTTATTTAACTAGAAGATTGGTAGACGTTGCTCAAGATGTGGTTATCAACCATCCTGATTGTGGTACTCTTAGAGGACTTACAGTAGGGGCACTCAAAAAGAGTGATGAAATAGTAGTGAACCTATACGATAGAATTTTAGGTAGAGTTGCTTTATTTGATATTGAAGATCCGGTTTCAGGAGAAATTATTGTTCCAGAAGGAGAGGAAATTAATGAAGATTCAGCAGTTGCTATTGATGAGGCAGGCATAGACGAAGTACAAATAAGATCTGTATTAACTTGTGAGTTAACAAGAGGAGTATGTGTAAAATGTTACGGAAGAAATTTAGCTACTGGCAAGATGGTTCAAAAGGGAGAAGCTGTAGGAGTTATTGCAGCTCAATCTATTGGAGAACCAGGAACACAACTTACTCTTAGAACTTTCCACGTTGGAGGAACTGCATCAAACATTGCTGATCAAGCTGAGATTTCTGCCAAAACAGATGGTGTTATTGAAATGGAAGAATTAAGAACCATTGAAAGAACTACAAGTGAAGGTGAAACTGAAATAATAGTTATTGGAAGAGCTGGAGAATTAAAGATTACTGATAAATCTAAAAATGTCTCAATGACTGCCAATATCCCTTATGGTTCTAAATTATTTGTATCCCATAAAGACAAGCTTAAGAAAGGCGATGTTATTTGTAAGTGGGATCCATATAACGCAGTAATTATCTCTGAATTTGAAGGTATTTTAAAATTCAATAATTTAATTGAAGGAGTTACCTATAGAGAAGAAGTTGATGAGCAAACTGGATTTACAGAAATTGTAATTAAAGAAAATAGAGATAAAAAGATGATTCCAACTATTTCTGTTGAGGATAAAACAGGGAATGAGCTCAAATCTTATAACCTTCCAGTAGACGCTCATATTATAGTCAAAGATGGTGATAAAATTACATCTGGTGATGTGATGGTTAAGATACCAAGAATGTCAGGGAAATCAGGTGATATTACTGGTGGTCTTCCAAGAGTAACTGAAATGTTTGAAGCAAGAAACCCTTCTAATCCTGCTGTTGTTTCTGAAATTGATGGCGTTGCATCATATGGAAAAATCAAGCGTGGTAATAGAGAGGTTATTATTGAAGCTAGAACTGGAGAGATTAAAAAATACTTAATTCCATTGTCTAGACATATTTTAGTTCAGGAAAATGATTTTGTGAAGGCAGGTCAAACTCTTTCTGATGGAGCTATTACACCAAAAGATATTCTTTCTATTAAAGGTCCTACTGCTGTTCAGGAATATATTGTTAATGAAATTCAAGAAGTCTATAGATTACAAGGTGTGAAAATTAATGACAAGCACTTTGAAGTTATTGTAAGACAAATGATGAGAAAGGTTCAGATTAACGAAGCTGGTGACACTAAATTCCTTGAAAACAATGCAGTTAATAAATGGGAATTCATGGTTGAAAATGATAAAATTTTCGGAAAAAAAGTAGTTACCGATCCGGGAGGATCTACTGAGCTCAAAGCAGGTCAAATCGTTTCCGTTAGAAAATTAAGAGATGAGAATTCAGCCCTTAAGAGAAACGATGCAAAACCTGTAGAGTCTAGAGATGCACTAACAGCAACTGCAGAACCGTTGTTGCAAGGAATAACCAAAGCTTCACTTCATACGGATAGCTTTATTTCTGCAGCATCTTTCCAAGAAACTACAAAAGTACTTAACCAAGCTGCTGTTAGTGGTAAGGTCGATCACATGTTGGGTCTTAAGGAAAACGTTATTGTTGGTCATAAAATTCCTGCTGGTACTGGAATGAAAAAATTCAGAGATTTATTAGTTGGTTCTGTTGATGATTTAAACAGAATGACTAATAAAGAGGAGGAAATTGTAGAAGAAAAAACTGAAGGTTAACCCCATGTCTGAAGAGAAAAAACAACAAGGTATTAATATTGAACTTTCTGAAGAAGTTGCTGAGGGAATTTATTCCAATTTAGCAATTATCACACATTCTTCCTCAGAGTTTATCTTAGATTATATAAGAATAATGCCAGGAGTTCCTAAAGGTAAGGTTAAGTCTAGAATTGTGATGACACCGGAGCATGCTAAGAAATTACATCGTGCATTATCTGATAATTTATCAAAGTATGAGAATAACCACGGAAAAATAAAAGAAACTGATCAAGCATCTCCAATTCCATTAAATTTTGGTGGTCCTGCTACGCAAGCGTAATTTATTTTTATAATTTTTTAATAAAGGCCATTTCTAAATAGTTATGGCCTTTTTTTATATTTTCACTAAACAATGAGAATCTGTATTACTTTACTTTTTATTTCATTTTTTAGTACATTTTATAGCTTTAGCGACACTGTAAAAACTACCGAATCTTGGAGTCAAATGTCCTTATTCCCAGATTCTAACTTGTATAATATATTTCTAGGTGGACCTGGAAGTGTTCAAAGGTCGTTAAAATTTAGACAAGATAAATTGTCGATTTTCAACAAACATTATATGTTTTTTTATGAGCAAGAGGATATCTATTTTGTCAATAGTAATATTCCTATTGTTGATGCACAATATATTCTGGGAAATGAATCAGAACAGAACCTTTCTTTATACCATAGTCAATCAGTTTCCAACAGGTCTGGATATGCAGTTTCATTTTTAAAAAGAAGTCACGATGGCTATTATTCCAATCAGTCAACGAATAATAATTATTTCCAGTTTTCTTTTAATAATAAATCTAGAGATTCAACCTACAATATGAAGTTTGGATTAAAATACCAAAGACTTTACAACCAGCTTAACGGAGGTTTAACTAATGACTCAAATTTTATAAATTCCAATGATTTTGAAAGTAATAGAAAGATTTTGAATGTAAATATGCAAAACTCCTATGCCACTAACAGACTTTTTAAGTCATACATAAATCAAAATTGGATTCTTGGCTCTTCAAAAAATGATTCAACCATTTTAAATATTAAAAAAATTAGTTTTAATAATTCCTTTCAAAGATGCACTAGAGTTTATTTTGACAGTCTTAATCCAGATTTATTTCTTAATAATTTTTATAGTACTGAAAGCACACACGATTCTTTATTATTAGATGTTTTTAAAAGTTCTATTAGATACAATATAATTTCAAATAAAGACTCTATAATACAGAACTTAAACATTGGCTGGGATTCAGAAATTTTGTCTTATAAAAATAAACTAATCGATACTATTTTAACCAACCAGTCTCTGAGTTTAGATTTTAGTAAAAGTGAAATAAATAATTCTTTTAGATTAGGCGGTAACTTTTACCCTTTAGGGTATAAAAAGAACAATTATGAAATTAATTTTCTTTATGAAAGTTTTATTTTAAAAGATAAAAAGTTTAAAATTTCTGCAGATTTAACTGAGTTTAGACCAGTTTTTGAAATTAACAATTACCAAAGTAATCACCACTTTTGGGATAATAAACAGTTCAATAATATTTTATTCTGGAATGCTTCTGCAGAAATATCTTCAGGATTATTTTCTTTGAAGTCACAAATTAACCAGGCTTATAGACCAATATATTTTAGTGAATATTCAGAGCCATCACAATTTGATTCATCATTACAGGCTATTCAATCCTCATTAAATTATAATTTGATAAAGAAAAAATATAATTTACTCACTGAGATTGTCTATCAGTACCAGGGAGGAGCTCAAATTTTGCAATTACCTGACTGGGTAGGGCAAGTAAAATTCAATTATATTTTTGGAAATGAAAAAAGTAATTTAAAGCTATCTCTAGGTGTCAATGCTAAAGTTTTTAGTAGTTATGCTTTGCCTCGATATTCCTCCGAACTAAATCAGTTTACAATTAGTAATGAGCGCATACAACCTTCCTATTTCATGATTGATTTTTTAGCAAAAACCCAAATTAAAAGTGTTACAGTGTTTCTTATGGTTACCCATTTAAATTCTGGATTAACGGGATTTGATTACTTTTCTGCTTTTCATTTTCCCATTGCTGATCGCTGTTTAAAGTTTGGACTGAGGTGGGTTTTTTTAGATTAAGATTTCCTATATTTTTATTATTTTAATACAATTTTTGCATGAAGAAAATAGAGAATTTAGCCGAATATTATCAAGATTACCAAGAAAGCATAGACCATCCTGAAAGTTTTTGGGAAGAAAAAGCATCTTCTTTCCAATGGATGTCCAAATGGAACAAGGTTCTTAATTGGGAATTTGACACTCCTAAAGTTGAATGGTTTGTTGGCGGAAAGTTAAATATAACTGAGAATTGTTTAGATAGACATTTAGAAACACGACCAAATCAAGTAGCAATTCTATGGGAACCTAATGATCCAAAAGAGAAAGTAATAAAGATAACATATAAAGAACTTCATCTTAGAGTAAGTATTTTTGCAAATGTTTTAAAAAATCATGGGGCTAAAAAAGGAGATAGGATTTGTTTATACATGCCAATGGTTCCAGAGCTAGCAATAGCTACTTTAGCTTGTGCAAGAATTGGGGCAATACATTCGGTAGTTTTTGCAGGATTTTCAGCAAAAGCTTTAGCAGATAGAATAAACGATGCTAGTTGTAATATTCTCTTAACAAGTGATGGGTCTTATCGAGGGTCCAAGCAATTATGTCTAAAAGCAATAGCAGATAAAGCTTTGCAATCGTGTTTAAGTATTACAAGTTGTATTGTTCTTAAAAGAACAGGTGAAAATATTTCAATGAAGCCCAAAAGAGATTTTTGGTGGAAGGAAGAAACATCCAAAGTTAGTAGTTTATGCAAAGCTCAGCAGATGGACTCTGAGGATCCATTATTCATTTTATATACATCGGGCTCTACAGGGAAGCCCAAAGGTGTACAACACCATTGTGGAGGCTATATGGTTTATGCAGAGTATAGTTTTAGAAATGTGTTTCAGTACAACCAAAATGATATTTATTGGTGTACTGCGGATATTGGATGGATTACTGGTCATACGTATATTGTTTATGGTCCTTTATTAGCGGGAGCTACAACAATTATGTTTGAGGGGGTTCCCACTTTTCCTGACGCTGGTAGATTTTGGGATATCTGTGATAAGCACCAAGTAAATATTTTTTATACTGCACCTACTGCAATTAGAGCTCTTCAAGCATGTGGAAATGAATTTCCAGAAAAGTATGATTTAAGTTCTTTAAAAACTTTAGGTAGTGTAGGTGAGCCAATTAATGAAGAAGCTTGGCATTGGTATAATAAGTACATCGGAAAAGAAAAATGTTCTATTGTCGATACATGGTGGCAAACCGAAACAGGAGGAATTCTAATATCTCCACTTTCAAATATTACCAAGACCAAACCTACTTATGCTACTCTTCCATTACCAGGAATCCAGCCCTGTATAGTTGATTTAAATGGAGAAGAATTGTTGGGAAATAATGTTAAAGGTAATTTATGTATTAAGTTCCCATGGCCTAGTATGATTAGAACTATTTATGGCGATCATGAAAGATGTAAAAACGTATATTTTTCTAATTATCCAGGAAAATATTTTACTGGCGATGGTTGTAAAAGAGATGAAGATGGTTTTTATCGTATTACCGGTAGAGTAGATGACGTAATAAATGTCTCAGGACATAGGCTAGGAACTGCCGAAGTTGAAAATGGTATTAATGAGCACCCTTTAGTAATTGAAAGTGCTGTGGTAGGTTTCCCCCATGACATTAAGGGTCAAGGTATTTACGCCTACATTATCTTAGATAAGAGTTCTATTTCTGAAAATGAACTAACAGAGCAAATTTTAGAAACAGTTGTTAAAGAAATTGGTTCAATAGCAAAACCAGATAAAATTCAATTTGTTAAAGGTTTGCCTAAAACTAGATCTGGAAAAATTATGCGAAGAATTCTAAGAAAAGTTGCAGAAGGAGACACCTCTACTTTGGGAGATACATCTACATTATTAGACCCTTCAGTAGTAGAGGGCATCCTAAAAAATTCTAAATAAAAAGCCTCATTTTATAATGAGGCTTTCATAGAATTAAATAATATAAAATGCTACATCATGCCTGGCATTCCACCTGGCATTCCACCGCCCATAGGAGGCATTGGAGCTTCGTCTTCTGGTTCATCAGAAATAACACATTCTGTAGTTAGCATCATTGAAGCAATAGAAGCAGCATTTTCTAATGCACTTCTAGAAACTTTAGTAGGGTCAATAACCCCAGACTTCATAAGTGATTCGTACTTGTCAGTTCTAGCATTGTATCCAAAATCACCCTTGCCTTCTTTAACTTTCTGAACGATAACAGCACCTTCTCCACCAGCATTTTCAACAATGGTTCTTAAAGGATCTTCAATAGCTCTTTTAACTATTTTGATACCTGTACATTCATCTTCATTTTCTCCGCTGTCCTCATCTAAAGAAGTCGCAGCTCTAATATATGCTACGCCACCACCAGGGATAATTCCTTCTTCTACTGCAGCTCTTGTTGCAGCTAAGGCATCGTCTACTCTATCTTTCTTCTCTTTCATTTCTACTTCTGTAGCAGCACCTACATAAAGAACTGCAACTCCACCAGCTAATTTTGCCAATCTTTCTTGCAGCTTTTCTTTATCGTAATCTGAAGTTGTAGTTTCTATCTGAGCCTTAATTTGGTTGGTTCTAGCCAAGATATCCTCTTTTTTTCCTGCCCCATTGACTAAAGTAGTGTTGTCTTTGTCAATTTCAACTTTTTCACAAGTTCCAAGCATATCTAAAGTGGTGTTTTCCATTTTAAAGCCTCTTTCTTCTGAAATTACAGTTCCACCAGTTAAAATGGCAATATCTTCAAGCATTGCTTTTCTTCTATCTCCGAATCCAGGAGCTTTTACAGCAGCAATTTTTAAAGAGCCTCTTATTTTATTTACTACCAATGTTGCTAGTGCTTCACCATCCACATCTTCAGCAATAATCAATAAAGGTTTTCCAGTTTGAGCAACTGGTTCCAAAACAGGCAGAAGGTCTTTCATATTAGAAATTTTCTTATCGTAAATTAAAATGTAAGGACTTTCTAATTCAGCAATCATTTTTTCTGCATTTGTTACAAAATATGGAGATAAATAACCTCTGTCAAATTGCATTCCTTCAACAGTCTTTACATCAGTTTCGGTACCTTTTGCTTCTTCAACAGTAATTACACCATCTTTTCCAACAACCTCCATTGCTTTTGCAATTAAAGAACCTATGGTTTGATCATTGTTAGCAGAAATAGATGCTACTTGCTTTATTTTATCATTATCCGAACCAACATCCTTGGATAGTTTTCTTAGTTCTTCAACAACCGTTTTAACTGCTTTATCAATCCCTCTTTTTAAATCCATTGGATTTGCACCAGCAGCAACGTTTTTCAAACCTGCGCTAATTATTCCCTGAGCTAAAACAGTAGCAGTTGTGGTTCCATCACCGGCAGTATCGTTGGTTTTAGATGCTACTTCTTTTACCATTTGAGCTCCCATATTCTCTACAGGATCCTTTAGTTCAATTTCTTTAGCTACAGTTACTCCATCTTTAGTTACCTGTGGGGCACCAAATTTCTTATCAATAACAACATTTCTTCCTTTAGGACCTAATGTTGCTTTTACAGCATTAGCCAGTGCATCAACTCCTTTTTTAAGTCTGTCTCTTGCTTCTACTTCAAATATTATTTCTTTAGCCATTTTATTTTATTTAATTATTTAACAATTGCAAAAATGTCGCTTTCTCTCATAATAAGATAATCACTTCCATCAATTTTAATTTCTGTTCCGCTGTATTGTCCATACAGTACAGTTTCACCTACTTTAACAGTTACAGGTTCATCTTTTTTACCGCTTCCAGCAGCAACTACTTTTCCTTTTTTTGGTTTTTCTTTTGCAGTATCAGGAATTATTATTCCTCCTGATGTAGTTTCTTCGGCAGCAGATGGTTCAATAATTACTCTATCTGCTAGTGGTTTTACATTTATAGACATTGTTTATTATTTAATATTTATAGGTTTTATACAACACATTTTGTGCCATTGAATTATAGTTATTAGAATATTGACAATTTGACCTTGCTGAGGTCAAAAAATGACATCCTGACACTAAATTAATTAGGTAAATCAGTTGGAAGATTGACTGGATCGCCTGAGGACGGCAAGCTAATTCCTTCGTTTTTATCTATGTCAGTTGAAATTTCGTTATTGCCACCGCCAAAGTTAAATGCAGCTAAAAGACTTAAAAAGCCCATAACAGCTGCTAAAGTCCAAGTAGCTTTTTCAATAGTTTCTGTGGACTGGGCAACCCCACCTAATTGGTTAACATTTCCAAATGAAGAGTCTAGCCCTCCACCTTTTGAGTTCTGAAGTAAAACTATTACAATTAGCAAAATTGCTGTAATAGTTGATAATATCATTAATAAAGTTCCCATCTTATGGTTGTGTTTTTAATTTAATGTACTTAATTCGGCTTGCAAAGAAAAGTTTTTTTTCTGGATTAGACAACATCAATTGCTCATAGATTTCAATTGCCTTAGGGTAATTGCCTTGCTTTACATATATTTCAGCCAATGTTTCTGTATTCATCTCATGGTTATCTTTTAAGCTGTTTTTAGCTGCATTGGCTGCAGAATAGAAGTTCTTCTTCTCTGTAGAGATTTTTCTATCGTTTAAATTCTTAATTATATTGTCTATTTCCTTTTCTCTAAAATTAGATTTTTGTCTGGGTTTAATTAGCAACCACTCGTTAAGAGACATAATCTCTCTAATAGGACTATCAACTTCTTGCTCAGAAAGATAAACCTCTTGTTGATTTTCTAATTCATTAATTAGTTGGTTTTGAATTAGGCTGCCATAAATATTTTTTTCTAAAACATTTAAATCGTTGTTTTTTTCCTGCTTAAAATCATTTTTTTTATCCTCTTTTATTTTTTTAGTAGTATGAATTCTATCGTATAGCAAGCCTCTATCACCAATTCTCAGCGCGGTACTATTTAGCGATTTTTCAAAACCAATTCTTTTTTGATGGTTAAGAATTTTAGATAAAAACAAAAAGCAAATTCCTGAAAATGGATATTTCAAAGTGAGTTCGAAAAAAAATTCAAGGTCTTTTTCAGACGCTTTTTCGGGAGTCTCTATTAATTGCTTGATATTTTCCAATGGATATTCTACCATTCTCCACCAAATATTTTGTCGAAAACATCTTGGGTAATTTGATAATTTAAGTTTTCAACTAATTCTTCTTCAATTGAACTAAAGTCTGATGTAGCATCGTAATCTACAAAAGCACTAAATGCACTGTTGTTAAGCCCAATAGAGTCATTTTGATTGTAATAAGTGTTTACGTTTATAGACATTTTGAGTCTGTTTTGGGCTGCACTTTCACTTCCTGCTTGTATGTTTACAGGGCTAATTATATAGTTTTTTATAACGCCACTAATTTGTAAGTCTCCATTTTCAGCTACTAAATTAAGCTTTGTTTGAGATTGCATAATATCTCTCAAGCTCTCTGTGAAGGATGCTCCAAGAAACGAACCACCAATTGCGCTTTTATTATCAAAATAATCTACCTGTACTGTTTTGGCATTAATTTCTTTGGTTTCAGAACCACCAGATTTAAAACTAAATTGAGGAAGTGCACATCTAGTTAATATTATGCTTATAAATATTATTTTTAGTTTATTCACTTATTTTAAAATTTCAAATTCTTTTATCTTTCTGTAAAGAGTTCTCTCAGAGATGCCAAGTTCTTTTGCAGCATTTTTTCTTCTGCCGTTGTGCTTTTTAAGCGCTTTTTGAATAAGTTCTTTTTCCCTTTCTTCTAAAGATAAAGATTCTTCAATTTCAACACTTTCTTGAAAGGAAATATTGTAAGATGGTGGCTCTTCTCTAATGTTTTCTTCTTGCAGAGAAACTGTGTTATTGGGTTGCTCATCAAATTTAATTTCCCCATCCAATTTCGAAGAATCGCTCAGTTTGGTAATTAATGCTGTTTTTTCGTTGCTAGATAAATTGTTATTATTTAAAAGATCTACAATAACCCTTTTCATCTCTGTAACGTCTTGCTTCATTTCAAAAAGTACTTTATATAAAATATCTCTTTCTGAAAAGTTGTCACTTTCTTTTTTGCCATCTATTACCATTGGAAGATTTCTGCTAGAATCAATGTCTGGAAGATATTTAGTTAAAATAAGTTCATCAACTTCTCTAGAGTTTTCAATAACTGAAATCTGTTCCGCTACATTTTTAAGTTGTCTTATATTCCCTGGCCATGAATATTTTTCTAATATATCTACTGCTTTTGGATTTAGTCTAATTCCAGGCATTCTATATTTTTCAGCAAAATCTGCAGAGAATTTTCTAAATAGTAAATGGATGTCATTTTTTCTTTCTCTTAAAGGCTCTAAAGAAATAGGAACAGTACTTAATCTATAAAATAGGTCTTCTCTAAATTTACCCTTCTGAATAGCTTTTTGAACGTTTTCATTGGTTGCAGCTATAATTCTAACATCTGTTTTTTTGACTTTAGAAGCCCCAACTTTAATAAACTCTCCAGTTTCTAAAACTCTAAGAAGTCTAACTTGTGTAGGAAGAGGAAGTTCAGCAACTTCGTCTAAGAATATAGTTCCTCCGTCTGCAACTTCAAAGTATCCTTTTCTACTGTCTGTAGCTCCGGTAAATGCACCTTTTTCATGTCCAAACAATTCTGAATCTATGGTACCTTCTGGAATTGCACCGCAGTTTACAGCTATATATTCGTGGTGTTTTCTAGAGCTATAGTGGTGGATGATTTTTGGCATATTTTCTTTTCCAGTACCACTTTCTCCAGTTATTAAAACAGTAATATCAGTTGGTGCAACCTGAATAGCTACATCCAATGCTCTATTTAAAGGCTCAGAGTTTCCAATAATTCCAAATCTATTTTTAACAGTCTGTAAATTCATTTTTAAATAATTTTACCAATTAATGTTGCCGAAGTAAATCTTTCAATAAGTACATTTACATAATCTCCTTCTTTAGAATCCTCCTTAGGAAAAACAACTTTGTAATTTTCGTCATTTCTTCCACAGTATTCAAGTGCTGATTTCTTGGAGGGACCCTCAACTAATACTTCCATTATTTTCCCAACAGAAGATTTATTGCTTTTTAAAGAGTGTTCTTTTTGAAGATCAATTACTTTTTGAAGTCTTGACTTTTTAATTTCTAAGGGAACATTGTCTTTATACTTTCTTTCTGCGAGAGTTTTAGGTCTCTCAGAATAAAAAAACATATAAGAGAAGTTAAACTCAACTTTTTTCATAAGATCTAAAGTCTCCTGAAAATCTTCATCAGATTCATCACAAAACCCTGTAATTATATCTGTAGAAATAGCACAATCAGGGATTATTTCTCTAATTGATTTTATTCTTTTTAAATACCACTCTTTGGAATAACCTCGATTCATCTTCTGAAGAATTTTGGAGCTTCCGGATTGTACCGGCAAGTGTATGTAATTACAAATATTTCGGTATTTCTTCATTACGTGAACTACATCATCTGTCATGTCTTTTGGATGTGAGGTAGAAAACCTTACGCGCAAGTCGTTAGCTACAAGAGCTACTTTTTCCAAAAGTTCAGAAAAGTTGGTGGTAGGAATGTTATGGTCAATTACTTCTTCTTTTTTATTTATATTCCACCTGTAGCTATCTACATTTTGTCCCAAAAGGATAACTTCTTTGTACCCTTTTTGGTATAAGTCCTTAGCCTCAGCAACAATTGTAAGTGGACTTCTACTTCTCTCCCGGCCTCTTGTGAAAGGAACTACGCAGAAAGAACACATGTTGTCACAACCTCGCATTATTGAAATAAACCCAGATATTCCTTTACTGTCTAATCTTACAGGACTAATGTCTGCGTAGGTTTCTTCTCTTGATAATAATACATTCACACTTTTTTGTCCTCCCTCCACATTTTCTAAAAGAGATGGTAAATCTCTGTATGCATCCGGACCTACTACTAAGTCCACCAATTTCTCTTCTTCTAATAAAGATTCTTTCATCCTTTCGGCCATGCAGCCTAGGACACCAACAATTAGTTTTGGATTTTGTTTTTTTAGCTTTTTGAAAGACTTAAGTCTATTTCTTACTGTAAATTCTGCTTTTTCACGTATAGAACAAGTATTAAGTAGTATTAAGTCAGATTCTTCAAGATTTCTAGTCGTGTTGTACCCATTTTTATCCAAAATAGAGGCAACAATTTCACTATCAGAAAAATTCATTTGACACCCATAACTTTCTAGGTAAAGTTTCTTAGAGTTGTTGTTTAAACTGACTTTAAAAGTTGGATTTCCTTGTTTTTCCTCTAAAATAATCTTTTCCATTTTTAGCAAATATTCCACAAAGATAATTCAAATCTGTTAACTGCCATTATGACAGTGTTAATTATTGATAAATTATTGTACTTATACCTAAAAAAAAGTTAATCAATTCTTATTGCGATTTGTTCAATCAACTATATTTTTTATTTCTTTGCATTCCTTTATTAGTGTAATAAATATTATTAAAATGTATAATTTAGTTATAGTAGAGTCCCCTGCAAAAGCCAAAACCATCGAAGGTTTTTTAGGAAGTGAATTTGTTGTAAAATCGTGTTACGGACATATCCGAGAATTACCTAGAAAAGGAGATCCCATTGATATTGAAAATAATTTTAATCCAACATACGTAGTTCCGCAAGAAAAGAAAAAAGTGGTCAACGAACTTTTAAGTATTGCAAAAAAATGTAAAACTGTATGGTTAGCAACTGATGAGGACCGTGAGGGAGAGGCAATTTCATGGCATTTATTACATGCGTTAAAATTAAATACTAATAATACCAAAAGAATAACTTTTAATGAAATCACAAAAAAGGCAGTTTTAAAAGCTGTAGACTCCCCAAGGTTAATAAATGAAGACTTAGTAAATTCTCAGCAAGCTAGAAGAATTCTCGATAGAATTGTAGGTTTTGAATTATCCCCAGTTTTATGGAGAAAAATTAGACCAAGTCTTTCGGCAGGTAGAGTGCAATCTGTTACGGTAAAATTAATTGTAGAAAGAGAAAATAAAATATTAAATCACCAACCAATTGAGACATTTAAAGTGGTTGCTGAGTTTGAATCAAAGGGTGTTGTCTTTAAAGCAGAATTGGCATCTAACTTTTCATCATATAATGATGCTGAAAGTTTTCTAGAGCTATCTAAAGGTAAAGAATTCAAAGTAAAAAAAATAACTCAAAAACCCGGAAAAAGAACACCATCAGCACCATTTATAACCTCTACTTTGCAGCAAGAAGCCAGTAGAGTATTAGGCTTTAATGTTTCAAGAACAATGTCTGTTGCACAAAGGCTTTATGAGTCTGGAAGAATTACCTACATGAGAACAGATTCTGTGAGTCTTTCTAAGGATGCAATGACTGCTATTCAAAAACAAATTGAAAAAGATTTTGGTTCTAACTTTTCAAACCCTAGAAAATTCCAGAATAAAAACAAGTCTGCCCAAGAGGCCCATGAAGCGATAAGGCCTTCAAATTTTTCAATTAGCTCCATAGGGGATGGGTCACCTGAAGACAAGCTGTACTCTTTAATTTGGAAAAAAACCATGGCTTCACAAATGAGTGATGCAGAAATTGAAAGAACTACTATTGAGATAGGTCATAATGAGCAAGAGCAGAATTTCAATACTATTGGAGAAGTAATAAAGTTTGAAGGTTTTTTTAAGCTATATAAGTCCGCTAATTCAGATAGTAAAACTGAGGAGTTGCCAGACGTTTCTCAAGGAGAAATATTGAATTGTAACGAAATTTCTGCAACTCAAAAATTTTCAAGACCACCTGCTAGATTTACCGAAGCATCACTAGTTAAAAAGCTGGAAGAATTGGGAATTGGAAGACCATCGACTTATGCGCCAACTATTAAAACTATTCAGGACAGAGGGTATGTAGAGAATAAAGATATTGAAGGAAAGTCTAGAGCTATAAAGCAACTTGTATTAAAAGAAGACATTATTACTAAAATTGATTTAAGTGAAAATTTTGGCGCAGATAGAAAAAAACTTTTTCCTACAACTACTGGGGAAGTAGTAAACGAGTTTCTGGTGGAGCATTTCAAAAATATTATGGATTACAATTTTACTGCTGATATTGAAAAAGAATTGGATTCAATTGCCAAAGGTGAATTGTTATGGACAGATATGTTGTCCAGTTTTTACTCTCCATTTCATAAAACTATAGAACATACCAAAGAGAATGCAGAAAGAGCCAACGGAGAAAGACTGCTTGGTAAAGACCCTGCAAGTGGCGAGCCTTTATATGTTAAGCTAGGAAAGTACGGTCCAATTGCACAAATTGGAGAGACATCGGATGAAACTAAAAAACCAAAGTTTGCAAGCTTAAAGGAGGGGCAACATATTAAAACTATTTCTTTAGAAGAAGCATTAAAACTGTTCGATTACCCAAAATCTTTAGGTGAACACGAGAATTTAGAGGTTACTGTTAAGGTTGGAAGATTTGGTCCATATATACAATTTGGTACAGAGAATGTTTCCATTCCAAAAGGTACAGAGCCAGATGAGGTTTTATTAGAAAATGCCATTGCATTAATTAATGAAAAAAGAGCAGCAAATGCTCCAATTGCAGAATATGAAAATCTTCCAGTATCTAAAGGTAAAGGCAGATTTGGACCATTTATTAAGTGGAATGATTTGTTTATTAATGTAAATAAGAAATACGATTTTGACAATCTTTCTAATGAAGATATTATAGAATTAATAGAAGCAAAGAAGAGAAAAGAAATAGAAAAAGTAGTCCAAAACTGGGAGCAAGAGGGCATTTCGGTTGAAAAAGGAAGATGGGGTAAATTCTTTGTTATTTCAGGCAAGAAGAAAAAACAATTAGCACCTACAAAAGATCCTGCGAAAATAACTTTAGAAGAAGCTAAATCTTTTTTAAAAGCAAAATAAATGAGTCTTGAAATTTATTTCAAACCAATTCATTCAATAGAGTTTTCTAAAAACTCTATTGGAAGTGTTGTCGATTCTCATGTAAATAGTTTTCCTGAATGGGAATCGTCTGATATTGTATTTTTAACAATCCATGAAAATCGAGGAAGTTCCAGTGAGAAAAACAATGAAATAGACCATTACTCTATAAGAACTAAACTTTATAATTTTAAATGGGAAGGCTCTTTAACCATTTCAGATCTTGGTATTCTAGACGCTGGTTCTTCACTTAAGGATACTTATGCTGCTTTAAAGGAAATAACTTTTGAAATTCAAAAAAAAAGTAAGCTTTTGGTTTTGTTGGGGGGTTCTCAAGATTTAACTTTTGCCAACTATTTAGGGTATGAGCAACTAGAGCAACCTATTAATTTAACTTGTATTGACCATAGTTTTGATGTAGTTGTTGACCAAGAGCAAGAAATATCTGATAAAAACTATATTAATCATTTGCTACTTCATAGTCCTAATAATTTATTTAATTTTTCAATTCTTGGCTGCCAGCAGTATTATGTTGGTTCAGATGACTTAAGGTTTTTTGACGAACTTTTTTTTGATTATGTTCGTCTAGGAGAGCTCCAAAATACTATTTCGAAATCGGAGCCCATTTTAAGAAATACCGATCTTTTAAGTGTCGATTTATCATCTTTGAGAAATTCCGAATTTAAAAACAGCACCTCCAATCATCCAAATGGTTTTTTTGGCAACGAAATGTGTCAAATGATTAAATATGCTGGATTAAGTGATAAAATTTCAAGCGTTGGTTTTTACAATTTAAAGTCTGGGGAAATTAATGAAGTAGATGCTGAGCTCATAGCACAGTTAATTTTCTTTTTAGTGATGGGCTTTTCTCTGCGAAAAAATGATTTTCCTGTTGGAAGTAAAAAAGATTTAATTAAATACTCTGTATATCACGAAGATTCCAAACACAATCTTATTTTTCATAAAAGTAAAAAGACGGAAAGATGGTGGTTGGAAGTCCCTTATCCACCAACAAAAGATTTTAAGTTTGATCGCCATCATTTGATTCCTTGTAATCACGAAGATTATAAAATTGCTCAAAACGGTGTCATTCCGGATTTGTGGTGGAAGACCTACAGGAAGTTAAATTAGTTAATAAATTATTATATTTACAAACTAAATTTTGTATTTTCGTGAATTATAGAAATTCGTTAATTCATTGCATTTTTAAAGTAAAGTATTGATATTCAGATAAATAAATGAAAAAAACTATTACTTACATACTACTTATTATCCTTTCTGGAAATGTTTGTGCCCAACAAGATTATCAAATTACGCACTATATGTTCGATAATTTGTCCTTCAATCCGGGTTATGCAGGAATGAATAAAAATATTAATGCAACAATGATTGCTAGGCAACAATGGTCTGGATTTTCTGGAAGTCCAACGACTGCTATGGTCAATGTCCACGCACCTGTTGGTATGGTTAGAGGAGGTTTAGGGCTAACCTATGTTTCTGATCAATTAGGCTTTGAGAAAAATAGTATTGCAAGATTAAATTATTCTTATCATTTGCCCTTGGGCGCAGGACAATTAGGTATTGGAGCTAGTATTGGTGTTATTCAAAAAAGTATTGACGCAGAGTGGAGAACTCCATCGGGAACTAGTTGGGAATTAGACAATTCAATTCCTGGTGTTGCAGGGACACAAGGAGGTAGTGTTTCACAATCAACTCCTGATATAAATATAGGACTTTTTTATTCTACTAAAGAATTATACTTTGGATTTTCAACTACCCATTTAGGTGGTTTTAATATGGAAGATTTAAATATTCAAAACGTTCATCATTACTGGGTAACTGCAGGGTTTAATTACGATTTAAATGCTGACATTCAGCTAAGGCCTAGTATTTTAATTAAGTCCGACGCATCTTCTTCAATTATGGATGTAAATATTAATGCATTGTATAAGAATATGCTTTGGGCAGGGTTGACTTACAGATTCGGTGATGAAATTGCACCTATGGTAGGATATAAATATCCGTTTTCAGATGGAAGTGTATTAAGAATAGGTTATGCTTATGGTATTACAACAAGTGTTATAGGAAATTACAGTAATGGTTCTCACGATATCATGTTGAATTACAATTTTAAAATATCTAAGCCTGCACCAATTGAAAAATCCAAAAATCCTAGATTTTTATAAAAAATGAAACTATTTAAATCAAATATCGTTATAGGAGTTCCATCAAGCTATTTTTGCTCTGGATTAAAGATAAAAAGCTTTAAAATGAAGAAATTATTATATTTTATTTTAGTTGTTTTGACTATTTCTAGTTGTACAACACAGTCAAGTAACGGTCATTTAGTAGGTGCTACTGGAAGACCTATTTGGTATCAGGCAGATCCATATGGTATGCTATACATTCAGTCAGGTGCTTTTAATATGGGTCAAAGTGATGAAGATGTTCCCAATACTCATAATAATAAGACAAAAACTGTTTCTGTTGCAGCATTTTATATGGACCAAACAGAAATTACAAATAATGAATATCGTCAGTTTGTAAATTATGTAAAAGATTCTATAGCTAGAGATATTTTGGGTGCAGAATTTCCGGATAGATTTCTTATTCCTACTTATGATGATGAATTACAAGAAAAAGGGGAAGACGAATGGCAATTAAATTGGGACGAAAGATTTAGTTATATTTCTTTTAATCCTGCCAAAGAGCAAAATATTGAATATGCTCCACTATTAGCTTCTATGTTTTTAAAAGAAGGTGATAGATTTTATTCAAGAAAAGAAATCGACACAAGAAAATTAAACTTTGAGTATTATTGGATTGATTTGCAAGAGGCAGCTAGAAAAGGAAGACCTTTAGTTAAAAGAATTTCAAATTCTGAAGCATCTGTAGACCCAGATCACAGACAAAAAATGAAAAATCCGGATATGGCTTTTCCCGTCGAACCAGGTATACCATCAGGAAAAAATATCCCTGTAGGAAAAGATTGGGGTTTTGGTATTAATCGTAATTCTAAAGGACAAAATAACTCTATTAGGGGACATGATGATCGTTCAAGGTTTATTATTAAAGAAATTATAAATGTTTATCCCGACACGCTATGTTGGATTCATGATTTTACTTATGCCAACAATGAATATATGACTAACATGTATTTTTGGCATCCAGCGTATGATGAATATCCTGTAGTTGGAGTTACATGGCAACAATGTAATGCATTTAATGTTTGGAGAACACAGTTATTAAATTCATGGAGAAAAGCTCACTATGAGGCTTACGTACAAGACTTTAGACTTCCTAGTGAAACAGAATGGGAGTATGCTGCAAGAGGTGGTTTAGATAATAATCCATACCCTTGGGGAGGTCCTTATGCAAGAAATTCTAGAGGTTGTTTCTTAGGTAACTTTAAGCCTATTAGAGGTCGTTATATGGAAGATGGAGGGTTTCATACAGTTAAGGCTAGTTCGTACCATCCTAACGATTTTGGATTATACTGTATGGCTGGTAATGTTGCCGAGTGGTGTAGAACAGCCTACGACGAGTCTATGTATGAATATGGACATGATATGAATACAGAATATCTATATAATGCTTTGGATCATGATCCACCTTCAATGAAAAGAAAAGTAATAAGAGGAGGCTCTTGGAAAGATATAGGATTCTATCTCCAAACAGGGACTAGAACTTATGAATACCAAGATACTGCGAAAAGTTATATTGGCTTTCGTAGTGTTATGAACTACTTAGGAAGAGGTGGTCCAAATAGAGAGGGAGATTTTTAAAATAAATTAGAATAATTAAATAAATACAAAATAATAAAAAAATAAAATTATGAGTTCAGGAGATAGTTTTTTTGAAAGTAAGAAGTTTAAAACAATAATGAAATATGTATACGGTTACGGAGGTGCAATTGTAATTATTGGTGCGATGTTTAAAATTCAGCACTGGCCAGGAGCAACAATTATGTTAATTGGTGGTCTTGGTATTGAAGCTGTTATCTTTATGTTATCTGCACATGAACCGTTACATGAGGAATTAGATTGGACCATAGCCTATCCTGAATTAGCTCTTGGACATTCTGATGATGACCACAGTCCAAACGAATTGCCAGGTTCTAGTGACGAATCAGTTGTTGAGCAATTAGATAATATGTTAGCAAAAGCCAAGATTGAACCTGAATTAATAGAAAGCTTAGGTGCAGGAATGAAAAATTTAAGTGATAATGCTGGTAAACTTGGAGATATAAGTTCTGCTTCCGATGCAACAAATGAGTATGTTGATAATCTTAAAGGTGCTTCTAGTAAAGTAGGTGAACTTTCTAATGCTTACGACCAAGCAGCAACTTCTATTAAAGAAATTACTTCAGTTTCATCTGGTAATTCAAATTTTGGCGATCAACTAGACAAAGTTTCTGGTAATTTAACCCAACTTAATAATCTGTATGAGATGCAATTAGAAGGTGTTTCTGCTCTTTCTAAGGCCAGCGATGAAATGTCTTCCGGAATTACCAATATTGTAACCAATCTTCAGTCCTCTGTTGATGATACCAAAAAGTACAAAGAAACAATGTCGGATTTAACATCTAACCTAGCTGCTTTGAACTCAGTTTATGGAAATATGTTGTCTGCAATGAATGTCAATAAGTAATTAGTAACTAACAGTAAATAAAAAATTAGATTATGGGTGGAGGTAAGGAAACGCCAAGGCAGAAAATGGTTGGTTTAATGTACTTAGTACTTATGGCACTTTTGGCTATGAATGTATCTAAGGAAATTATTAATGCTTTTGTTACATTAAATAATAAATTAGAAAGTAGTATAGAACAAGTAGAGTCTTTTAATACCAATCTTTCTGGTGAATTCGCCACTAAACTTGCAACCCTTAAAGCAACAGGTGCTCCACCAGATGAATTGGCAAGGGTGGAATTTCACAAAAATACCAATGATAAAATTGTTGAGTTAACGAGATATATGTGTAATGACATTGTTAAGAGAAACTTATTTTTATTGATAGCTGCTGCAGATCCAGGAGTTCAATTTTCGGAATTTGACGATATTGAAATGGCCATTGTTAATGATGATGCGGATGCTAAAGTAAGGCTTAAGGCATTGGTTGCTAAAGTAAATGATTTAGGTGTAATAGCCGTAGACGAACATCATGAATTGCACGGAGCTGAAACAGACCACGATGAATTCCACAACCCATTGTTCCATATTGACGAAGAAGGGTATATACATATTAGAGATCTTTCTACCTATACAAAAAAAGACGATTACGATACTCCTACCAGAATTTTAGCAGGTGAGAGTTTTGATAAAATTGCACCTGAGGGTCTTCATTTAATGGAAAATTTACACCACCATAGAAATGATTTAATTGCTTTAATTGCTAACCACCCTAGTGATACTTTGGAAGGTGGAATAGTTTATCAGTATGAATTTGACACAAGTTTAATTAAAGACCCTGATTTTTTAATTACAGAGGGGGATAGAAAAGCCTTTGAAGAAGTGGTAGATTCAATTATTGCTTTTGAAATTGAAGAAAATAAGCTAGATCCTAAAGATGCTGAAGCTGTTAGGAATATCTATGTTAGAATGACTATTCCAAAAAAAGTAATGAATCATGGAGAAGAGTATCCTTGGATTTTTGGTCAGTTTGACCATGCTCCTATTGTTGCTGCTTCTGCAGTAATGACCTCTGTTAGATCTGATGTGTTACAAGTACAGACATTGGCCTCTCAATTGGTAAGTTCTAGAGTAAAAGTACAATCCTTTAACTTTAATAAAATTGACCCATTGGCATTTTCTGCAACCAGTTATATTAACCAGGGGGATTCACTTGGACTTAGGGTAATGATTGCTGCATATGATTCTTCAGAAGCTATGGAACTAAAATATTGGGTAGATGATTCATCTCAGTTGAACAAAAATGAATCTGAGCAAGATTTAGCCAATATGAAAACTTTTAAGGGTCGTGCTGGACAGAGCGTTTCAATTTCTGGTTCTGTTGGAGATCATATACTTTCTGGATTTATTGCAGTTAAAGAAAAAGGAGTTAAAAAATGGAAACCATGGAAATTTAATTATTCAGTTGGAGCTCCCAACGCTGCCATTTCTGCAGCAGACTTACAGGTTTTATATATTAACTGGAATAACAAAATTAGAGTTTCTGCTTCGGGTTATAAGCCGGAATCTATTAAGCTAACTGGTAGAGGATGTACTGTGAAAGGTCCGGATAGCAAAGGTTATTACACGGCAACAGTAACCAATGCTAGAGCTAAAGAAGCTAAGTTAATTGTTACTGGTATTGATGACAAAGGTAAAAGTAACGAATTGGCAAATGAAATATTTAGAGTATTTCCTCTCCCTAAACCTACTGCTTATTTTGCTAATAAAGCTGGTGGAAATATCAAAAAAGCTAATGCTGTTAATTATTCAACAATTGTTGCAAAACTTGGAGATAGTCCATTGGATGTTCCTTATGAAGTAGTTGGATTCCAAATGTATACCACTAAGAATGGATCACCTATTACTTATAAATCTAAAAACAACAGACTAACTGGCCCTATGAAAGCCGCTATGAAGAAAATACCAAAAGGTGGTAATTTAACTTTTACTGCTGTAGAGGTTAAAGGTCCAGGTGGAAAAGTTAAAAGGCTTGAAAGTGGTATTGTTATAAAACTTATTTAATTATGAAATCGTTATTAAACATATTATTTATTTTTCTTGTTACTCAATCTTTAACTGCTCAGTTACCGGGTTCTGGAATTAGTTTAGAGTCTAACGTTTTGGATGGAGTATATATTCAAGAGCATATTCCTACCAAAAGAGTGGTGTCTTATATTCACCTTAGAGAAGCTGACGTTATGTGGAGTAAAAGAATATGGCGTGTTTTAGATTTAAAGGAGAAAAAAAACCATAAACTTTATTATCCATTGGAAAAGCAAAACGATAGAATTTCTTTGTTTGAAGTTATTAGATATGGAGCTTTAGATGAAGGGTCAATAACTCTTTATGATTTGGGAGGAATTGAGCTAGATGATAAGTTTCGATTTCCTGTGAGACCTAATAATGGAAATGCCAATGATCCGGAATTCAAAAGAAAGCTGGAAACAATGTTTGGTCAAGAAACTCAAGTAGATTCTATTGAAATTGTAGATGGAGTTGAAGGTCCTGCAATAGATGATGATGGTGAAAATATTAAAATAACTGTAGTAGAAGAATATACAAGTAGAGATATTGTTAGATACGTTTTAAAAGAAGATTGGTTTTTTGATAAGCAAAGATCTATGTTAGATGTAAGAATTATAGGTATATCCCCTGTGGTATATTCTAGAAACCCTGAAACTTTAGAAATTGATGGACTTAAAAATCTTTTCTGGTTGTATTTTCCAGAGTGTAGATATGTCTTTCAGAACTTTTTTGTTTACAACCCTGATAATGATGCACAAAGAATGAGCTTTGACGATTTATTTTGGAAAAGAGATTTTTCATCTTACGTTCAAAAAGAAAGTAACGTCTTCGACAGAGCTGTTTCACCTAACTGGGATGGATTAGATGCATTATTACAATCTGAAAAAGTTAGAAACGAGATTTTCACATTTGAGCACGATTTGTGGCACTTCTAGAAACCAAATAATTTTATAATTTAGAGCCCTTTAATTAGGGCTTTTTTTATATGCTGAATTTAACAAATATCACGGTTAGTTTTGGAGGAAGAGATTTGTATAAAAATATTTCTTTTCAAATAAATCCTAAAGACAAGATTGGAATTGTTGGTAAAAATGGTGCAGGTAAATCTACCATGCTCAAATTGATTACTGGAGAACAAAAGCCAAATTCAGGATCTATTAACACCACCAATTCCTTAAGTATAGGATACCTCCCTCAAGAAATAAATGTTTCTTCTAATGAGGAAATTCTAAACGAGGTGCTAAATGCCAATAAACAACTGCTGACCATAAATAATAGGCTAGATGAGATTAACCTAGAGCTAACCACTAGAACAGACTACGAATCAGACGCATATATGCAGCTTTTAAGTGAGCTTTCCGATCTCAACGAGCAATTGCTGCTGTTAGATGGAGATAATCAATTAAAAGACGCCGAATTGATTTTAAAAGGCTTAGGTTTTGAGCAAAATGAATTGAATCTTCCATATTCTAGTTTTTCTGGCGGTTGGAAAATGCGGGTAGAGCTGGCCAAGCTTCTTATCCAAAAACCAAGTGTTATTTTATTAGATGAACCAACCAATCATTTAGATATAGAATCCATTCAATGGTTAGAAATGTATTTGAAGAATTATATTGGTATTATCCTTTTAATTTCTCACGATAAAACTTTTCTTGACAATATTACCAATAGAACTATTGAATTAGCCAATAGTAAGCTTTATGATTACAAATGCAATTACACCAAATATTTAGAGCTTAGAGAAGAGGAGATATTTACCCAGGTTGCGGCCAAAAAAAACCAGGAAAAAATGGTCAAGCACACCCAAGAGCTGATCAATAAGTTTAGAGCTAAGAAAAATAAAGCTGCATTTGCCCAATCGCTGATTAAGAAGCTGGACAAACTAGAAGACATAGAGATAGACCAACTGGAAAAAGATGGTATACAGTTTAAATTTCCAGAACCTTCTCACTCCGGAAAAGAGACGCTTAAAATAGCTGGTTTAGAAAAAAAATACGGCGACAAAGAAATTTTTTCAAATGTTGATTTGTCGATATCTAGAGGAGAGAAAATAGCATTAATTGGTAAAAATGGAATGGGTAAATCTACTTTTATCAAAAGTATTGTAAAAGACATTACTTACAATGGGAATATTCAATTGGGTCATCAAGTTATGATGGGTTATTTTGCCCAAGATGAAGCCCATAAATTAGATCCTAAAAAAACAGTTTTTGAAACAATTGACGATGTTGCTGTTGGGGAAGTAAGAAAAAATATTCGCCAAATTCTAGGTTCTTTTTTATTTTCGGGAGACGATACTGAAAAAAAAGTTCAGGTACTCTCTGGTGGAGAAAAGACCAGACTCTCTTTATGTAAATTACTACTTCAGCCCAATAATTTTTTAATTCTAGATGAACCTACCAACCATCTTGATATGATTTCTAAAGAAATATTAAAAGATGCTCTTGCAGGATATGCCGGAACTTTGCTTTTGGTTTCTCACGATAGAGGGTTTTTGGATGGTCTTACAGATAGAGTTTATTTTATAAAAGATAAAACAATCAAAGTATACCACGAGCCAGTCACTCAATTTATAAATAGTTACTACAACGATATTAATAGTGATGTAAAAGCAGCTAAAAAACCAGAAAAAAAGATATCTCAAAAAAATAAAAAGCATCAAAATCAACAAAAGTCTCTGGAAAGAAAGATTACACAGTTAGAAGAGAAGCAAACTAATTTAGAATTTGAGCTCTACGAAACCAATGATCCAGAAAAATTAAAGGAAATTCAAGAACAATTAAGTAAGCTGAAAAAAGAGATCGAAGTTAACTTTGAATCACTAATGGCCATTGGAAACTAATTTTCCTCTTTTGTACTGTTGTGTAACACTGTCTTCACCTTGTAAATTATAGAAAATAGCTTTTCCATCTATAAAATTCAACTTAAATTCTACCAAGGATTTTCTTATTCCATTTTTACGAAATCTAAGCATGTTTCCATGCATTTTCCCATCTATAAAATTCTTTTCTAGGCTAATTTCACCAGATTCATAATATTCTAAACATTTCCCAGTATATGGACTAGTTCTCTCTTCAATAAAGAAATAATTGTATAGTTCATCGTAAACTAAATCATTACAATGACAAGAATTTTTTATAATGGTAGAAGATTCTTTTTTTGGTTGACATTGGTTAAGAAAGTAAAGCGTAGATACTAGTAGAAGATAGCTAAATAGTCTTGGTGTAAAGTTCATTATATTTTAGCAATTGTTTTAAAATATTTGAAAATATTTTTGTTGAATGGAGGATATACCATTTTGAGCATGTTCCCAAATTTCTTTTTTACCACTCCTTTTTCATTAGAAAAATCAACAAAACTATGTCTGCCTCCTGATTTGCCAATTCCACTGTTGTTTACCCCACCAAAAGGAAGATTTGGATTGACTACTGTCATCATCAGTTCATTGACAGATACTCCACCAGAAACAGTATTTTCCATAAAGAATTTTATGTTCTTTTTGTTGGAACTCATTATATATATAGCAAGTGGAGAAGGCATTTTTTGAAATAGTTCTATTACCTCACTATTTTTTTCATAAGTTAAAACAGGTAGGATAGGCCCAAATATTTCTTCTTGCATTACCATCATTTCTAAGGTTATATTGGTAAGTAAAGTTGGGGCCATAAACTTTTCTTTCTCATTCAATTCACCTCCGTATTCTACTTTTGCACCTTTTTTAATAGCATCTTTTAAATGGGATTCCACTCTTTTAAAATTATTTTTATCTACTATTCTTCCATAGTCTTTAGAATTTTCAATTCCTTCTTTTTTAGTATTGTAAAATTTATCTACAGAATTTTTAAAGTATTTGGTAAAATCTGAAAGCTGGTCTTTTTGAATTAGGACAAAATCTGGAGCAATACAAGTTTGGCCACAGTTAAGAGTCTTACCCCAAGCTATTTTTTCTGCAATTTTTTTAACGTCTCCAGTACCATCTACTATTACTGGTGATTTTCCACCCAATTCTAGAGTTACTGCCGATAAGTTTTTGGATGCTGCTTCCATTACAATTTTTCCTACTTTGGGACTTCCAGTAAAATGTATGTGGTTAAAAGGTAGTTTTAAAAGTTCGGTAGATTCTTTGACAGACCCTTCTATAACAGCAACTTCATTTTCTTCATAGAGCGTCTGTATCATATTGGCTATCACTTTGGAAGTGTTTGACGAAATCTCAGAGGGTTTAACAATAACCGCATTTCCAGCTGCAATCCCATAAATTAATGGGTATAGCGAAAGAAAAACAGGGTAGTTCCATGGGGAAATCATTAGAATATTTCCTTTAGATTCGTATTTGACATAGGAAGACATTCCCACCATGGTAATAGGCGTTGGAACATACTCGTCTTTCATCCATTGTTTTAAATTTCTTACTACTTGCTTAATGTTTAGTAGAGTAGGTGTGATTTCTGTAGTAATTACTTCTTCGTTGGATTTTCTTAAGTCTTTATAAAGGGCATTGGCTATAATTTGGTGGTTACTGTCACTGGATATAAAATTTTCAATTCGCTTAATTTTTTCAATTCTTTCTTTTAATGAAGAATTTCTTAGCCTTAGAATATTACTAGGCTCTGACTGAAGCTTAAATATTCTTTTTATTTCTTTTACACTATCCATTTCTAGTCTTTATATTCCATTTTGGTCCATGGCTGGTAAATAGCCCCTCTAATTCTATCGTCTTTACTGTAGCCATAGGCTCCGTCATATACCCAAAACATTTGGGTCATAATGGTACCTACAAAACCTCTTTTGGTATCTATCCAAAAATGGGTGCCTTCGTAACCACCACCTATCCATAGACCTTTGTCTCCTCTTCCATTTTCTAAATATGGTTCTCCGCTCACCCAAAGATTATAACCATTGTATCCATAAGAATTATCTTTTTGAGTATGGGGAGATGTAAGATCTTCAATAGTACTTTCTTCTAAAAATCGATAACCATTTAATATTCCTTTATTGAGTAGCATTCTTAAAAAATCTGAATAGCCGTTGGCAGTTGCAATCATTCCTTCTCCACCAAGATAAAGTTGATGTTCAGGACGATAATCTGGCACATCTTGACCAAAAATATCTAGTTCTCCAACCTTAGCAGTTCTGAGTAAAGAGTCTTTTCCAGAAAATCTTGGGAGCATACTAGCACCTTCTGGAAGATCGTAAGCCAATCCTTCAATTTTCATGGGATCTGTAATGCGTTCTTTAACTAGTTCTGCCAATGTTTTTCCGGTAGCTCTTTCACAAACTAGTCCCAAAACGGTAGTATTCATTCCATAGTAGTAGTAAGATCCAGGATGTTGACAAAGCGGTAATACTGCCAATTTATTGATTAGATCTTGACTGTTTTCAGCCCTAGCTACATTTTTGTCTGCTATGGCCGAATCTAAACAACCTACGTTGGTGGTAGAATAGTAAAATCCAGCTTGATGGTTTAGTAGATGAACAATGGTCATTACCGAATCGTTTTCTACATATTTAATTGGACATGGTTCTTTTCTTAAAGAGTCTTCTTCATACCAGTTTATAGAGGCTACTTCCAAACTGTCTTGGGTTACAGCAACTTTTAAATCACTAAATTCTGGGATGTATTTATTTACCGAGTCATTGAGAGAAATAATGCCATCTTCCATCAAGTCTAATGCCAGGCAAATGGTTACAATTTTGCTCATAGACCAAATTCTAATCCAAGAATCTCCATCTATATTTTCATTGGCTAGTAAACGTTGGTTTTTTTCTAAATTTTCATAGGCTACAACGCCATTAGAATCTTCTAGTCTTGTATATATAAATGGGTATATTTCTCTATCTACAAATGTTTGAGTAATGCTATCTATCTGACTTTTATTGGTTATCTCTAGATAAGACTTTGGCTCTGTTTTTGTTTCTTTACAGCCAAAAATTATAAGAAAACACAAGTAAAATAGGAAGAGAGATTTTTTCATTTTTTTAATTTTAATGGTGGAGATGAATACTCTAGCTTAAAAACATCGAATGCTGCAAAGTTAATACTTTTAGTACCATTGCTAGTTGCGTATAATCCTAGATGGGCTCCTGTATACCCTTCGGAAAGTAATATGTCGCTATTGGTAGTTTCAAATAATTCCCAAAGATCGTTGGATTGGTATCTAAAATAGTACTGGTAAGTATTGTCTTTTGCTATTACTTTAAGCTCTATATAGTTTTTGAATTTTTTGCCCATTACCAAGTCTTTTTTAATAATGGGATTTTTCTTTTTGTCGTTGATTACAAGTTGAAGTACGTTTTCTTTGTCCTCCCTTTTCACGTTAAAAAGTAGGTAGTTGTCGTCTTTTTGAATAAGGCAAAGACCTGCTTCTTCCCCATCTAAAGAAGGTTTAAATCTCATGGTGGTAGATACCTCAAAATTGGTTTCTTTTTGTTTGATTCCAATAAAGTTGTAAGCTGTTCTCTCTTGTATGATTGGTTCTTTACAGTACATGGTAAGATAGCCGGAGTTGGTAGTTAGGTCATAGCTGTTCTCTAAAGGAACTCTTCTATGGGTCCAATATTTGGATAAGTAGTTTTCTTGAAACTCGTATTCCCTTGGTGTTGGAACATAGATAGAATCTTTAATGGGAAGAAAGTAAGAATAATTTTTTTCTATTTTCCCAGTGGAGGGATTGCAAACAGGCCAATTGTATTTTATTTCTTTCCACCAGTAGGGTTCCTTTTCCCACTTTACAGGCAGGATTAAGGTTTCTCTTCCCATGTTAGAAGCTCTATTTACTTCGTTTCTAATTCCTAGGCAAACCATTCTCCACTCACCATTAGGAAGCTCAACCATATCGGCATGGCCAGTGCTGTTTATCCAATAATCGTAGGAAAGATGTCTGGTAGATAGAATTGGATTTCTGTCATTGGCATCGTAAGGCCCAGTTATATTGTTGCTGGCAGCAATCATCACAGCGTGGTTAAAGCTTGTTCCTCCTTCGGCAATGAGTAAATAGTACCAGCCGTCTTTTTTATAAATATGCGGTCCTTCTGCCCAAGTTCCTTGACAGGCGCCTCTCCACAAAAAATGTCTTTCTCCTACAAGCTGAAAACTGCTGGAGTCTAATTCTTGAATCCATATTTCTCCTTCTCCTTGGAAGTTTGGATTTTCAGGAGCATGGTTCCCTATGTAGTAGATCTTGCCATCGTCGTCAAAGAAAATGTGGGGATCTATTCCTGGAGCTCCTTCCACAACTATGGGGTCGGACCAAGGTCCCTCTGGCTTAGAAGCTGTGATAATAAAGTTGATCATTTGGGCTGGTTCGTCTTTTTTGGGCTGGTATACGTTGGTGGTGATAATATAAAACTTTCCATTGTGGTAGCGAATGGTAGGGGCGTGAATTCCTCCGTTGGACTGTACATCTACCAAATTCATTCTTCCTGTACATTGTTCTTTTCGGTGCAGTCCATGGCCTATTAAGGTCCAGTTGGCCAAGTCTTTACTATGGTGAATAGGAAGCCCTGGAAAATACTCAAATGAGGAGTTGACTATATAGTAATCTTCTCCCACTCTACAGATAGAAGGATCTGGGTATCCGCCTTTTATAATTGGGTTGGAAAACATAGGTATTTGCCCCAAAGCTTTGAAGTTTACTAAGGATAATAGCAGTCCTAGAAATAGTATTTTAAAAACAGTTTTCATTTAAAGTATTAAATTTAACCAAATCTTTTGGGATTATAATGCGATGTAGAATTCAATATTATTTAATAGCTATTTTTTCTTTAGCCTTCGTTTTTTCTTGTGATAAAAAGGAGGATCCTATAGACAATGAAACAGATGGTTACCAGCAGTACGGAACACCAGTTGCCAATATTCCAGACAATGAAGAATTGGTGATGTACGAAGTTAATTTAAGAGCTTTTAGTAGTAATGGCGATTTACAAGGCGTTCAAAATAGATTAGATAATATTGCAGAATTGGGTGTAAATATTATTTGGCTTATGCCTATTCAGACCAATGGTGGGTTCATTAATTCTCCTTATGCTATTTCCGATTATTATGCGGTGGATGAGGAGTATGGAACTTTAGAAAATTTAAGAACTTTTATTGAAGAGGCGCATAACAGAGGAATGTTAGTCATTCTAGATTGGGTGGCCAATCATACCGCTTGGGATAATACTTGGACGGTAGATAGTAGTTGGTATACGCAAGATGCCAATGGAACTATTATTCACCCTGCTGGAACGAATTGGACAGATGTAGCCGATCTTAATTTTGATAATGAAGACATGGCCAATCAGATGATAGACGCTATGAAATATTGGTTGCTGGAAGCCAATGCCGATGGGTATAGATGCGATGCGGCCGATTATGTGCCTTATGAATTTTGGAAAAGGGCTATTGATAGTTTAAGAGCTATCCCTAACAGAGAATTGGTTCTGTTTGCAGAAGGAGCTAGAAACGATCATTTTGAGGCAGGTTTTGATTTGAATTTTGATTGGAGTTTTTATAATAGAACGGTATCTATATTTGCTAGTGGTACCAATGCCAGTTATTTGGGCAATCAGCATAATATAACTTACGGAGCTGTTCCAGCAGGAAAAGAAAAAGTAAGATTTACTACCAATCATGATCAGTGTGCATGGGATGGTACGGCTATAGATATATTCGGTGGTTTGGATGCTTCTTTAGCTGCTTTTGCAGCTACACTTTTTTATCCTGGAGTTCCACTAATATACACAGGTCAAGAAATTGGGTGGAATATTCAGATTCCATTTTTTACTAATTCGGTTGTGAATTGGAATTATGGTACTAGCACATTAGAAAAGTATAAAAAATTGATGAATGCCTATACTAATAATGAAGAATTTAAATCTGGTGAGTTAAATGACTATTCGAGTAGTGATTTTATTTGTATTAATAGAGAAATAGTTGGTAATAGTGCGTGGTGTTTGATAAATTCTAAAAATACTATTTCTAGTTTTTCTCTGCCGCTAGAGCTTCAAAATTTTAGTGGAACTAATTTATTTGATGGTAGTAGTTTTGTGTTAAATGGAAATACTATTTCTTTGGCGCCTTTTGAAACCTTGGTTTTTAAATAACTTTCAATTTGCCATCCTAAATTTCATGCATTTTATCATTAAAAATGCTGTTTTGGTCAATATTTAGGTAAATAACACCTAAATGTGGTAACATATTTTATCTGTTATAGTATATTTATGGAATTAATAAAATTTTAATTATGAGAATTTCAATTATTCTTAAGTTATTTTTATTTTTCTCACTGTTTTCAATCATTGATTATCAGGTATTTGCGCAAGCACCTGAGTCTATGAATTACCAAGCAGTAATAAGAGATGGTTCAGGTAATATCGTTGCGAGTCAGAGTGTTGGTATTAGAATAGATATTTTACAAGGTAGTGCAACAGGCACAAGTGTCTATCAGGAAACTTTTACCCCCACTACCAATGCTTATGGATCTATCGCCATTCAAATAGGAACGGGATCAGTAGTCAGTGGAACTTTTTCTTTAATTGATTGGGGAGCTAATTCGTATTTTGTAGAAACTGCAGTGGATATTTCGGGTGGGACTAATTATACAGTAATTTCTACCACTCAATTTGTAAGTGTGCCTTATGCGCTGTATGCTAAAAATTCTAGACTAGACTCAGCTGGTATTCAAGGAATGATAGATGCGTCTGGAAGTGGTTCTGTTGGGGGAGGTTCATCAACCACTAATGATTTTATGTGGACAAATTCAACTTCAATTATAAATGAATCTGGAACTGCATACTGGAGTGGGAACCCACCAGGGAACCAGCAATCTTGGACTGTACCTTCTGGTTATGTTTGGAAGATTATAAGATATACCGGATCAACAAGTTCATTAACAGCAGATGAAAATGGTGAGTACTGGTTAAATGAATCTCAAAGTTTAACATTTAAGGGGAACGGAAGCAATGGTGGAACACTGTCATTTAGTTTCATGGCATGGCAGTATTTAAAATCTGAAATTAATTTTAATATTTTAAATTACTCAGGAACAGGATACTGGAACAATAACCCTACCGGAAACCAGGTTTCTTGGACTGTACCTAATGGTAAATTATGGAAAATAAAATATACTACAGGTGCATGTCAAACAAGCTTTGGGAACGGTGAAAAGTGGCTTGACGAAGGACAAACAATTTCATTTACTGGTAATGGATCTAATGGTTCAACACTAGCTTTTTCATTTATGGCTTTTGAATACGACAAGTAAATATTTGAATTTTAAAAAATACATATTGCCAATACTGTTTGCCCTTAGTACTTTGCTAGGGCATTCTCAAACCCCAGAGTCTATGAATTACCAGGCGGTAATAAGAGATGGTTCTGGAAATGTAGTGGCCAGCCAACCAGTAAGTCTTAGAATAAAAATTTTACAAGGCAGTGTAAGCGGAAGTTCTGTATATATAGAAACTTTTACTCCTACTACCAATGCTTATGGTTCTATCGCTATTCAAATAGGAACTGGAACAGTGATTACTGGAACTTTCAATACCATTGATTGGGGTGGAAACACTCATTTTGTAGAAACAGCAGTAGATATATCTGGTGGAACTAATTATACAGTTATTTCTACCACGCAATTTGTAAGTGTCCCTTATGCATTGCACGCTAAAAGTAGTGATGCATGGTCAACGAATTCCAATCTTAATTTTACTAATAATAAAGTTTCAGTTGGAAATACATCTAGCTCTAACCAGACTTATCCATTGAGCGTGGTTAGTCTTCACGATGGCATCACATCACGAGGAATAGATGTATTAAGAACAGATAATTCGGGTAGTAATATTGGGGTGCCTATGTCTTTTAGCATGCTTAATAGTAATAATCAGCCATTTGAATTTGGTAAGGTTCTAGGAAGAACAGAAAGTAATACAGCTGGTTCTGAAGTTGGGGGTCTAAGTTTTCATGTAGCAGACGGTACAGGTACTTGGGGACAAGCTTATGAACAAGAAAGAATGCGAATAGACAATGGAAGAATTACCGCCAAAGTACCCTTTAGGCTAGAACCATTAAGTTCTGCACCAAGTTCTCCTTCTGAAGGTGATATGTACTATGACAATGTTGCCAATCAAGTAAAAGTTTATAACGGATCATCTTGGGATAATTTGGCTGGTGGTTCTTCTAGTCCATGGACAGAATCGGGCAGTAATATTTACATAAGCTCTGGAAATGTAGGTATTGGAACATCTTCTCCAGCGGTTAAATTAGAAGTTAGTGGCCAGGCTCGTTTTTCTAGTTTAACCCATTCAGGTACTTCGACAAATAGAATTGTAACGGCAACCTCTGTCGGTGATGTAGGTACTGGTACTGTATATTCTCCATTATCGTCACCAAGTTTATCACATACAGGTACTTCAACAAATAGAATTGTAATGGCAACTTCTGATGGTGATTTGGGAACTGGTTCTGTATATTCTCCATTATCGTCACCAAGTTTATCACATACAGGTACTTCAACAAATAGAATTGTAATGGCAACTTCTGATGGTGATTTGGGAACTGGTTCTGTATATTCTCCATTGTCGTCACCAAGTTTATCACATACAGGTACTACAACAAATAGAATTGTAACGGCAACTTCTGATGGTGATTTGGGAACTGGTTCTGTATATTCTCCATTGTCGTCACCAAGTTTATCACATTCAGGTACTACAACAAATAGAATTGTAACGGCAACTTCTGATGGTGATTTGGGAACAGGCTCTATTAATTCTCCAATATCGTCACCAAGTTTAGCTGGAACTGGAGATAGAATGGTAGTGGCCAATGCTAATGGTGATTTATCTACCCAAGCTATTCCAATAGTAGGAAGCTCTAATCCAAATGGAAGTAATACTGGGGACATGATGTATTGGGATGGTTCTTCTTGGCAAACAATCGGAGTTGGAACAGAAGGTCAAACTTTAAAAATTGTAAATGGTTTACCTAGTTGGACAAATTCATCACAGGGTTTTTCAGTTAGAACTGGAACTGCAAACTACTCTGGTTATGATGCGCCAACTTATGACATGAATATAGACACAATTTACCTTTTAAGTGGACAGTGGGTAGAGTTTGAAATAGATATTTCAATTTCACACGGCAATACCGCCGGAAGCGCTCCTACTATTGGAGCGTCTGTTGGTATAACAAATACAACAGGTGATGAAATCATTAGCTCAGGATCTTTTAGTGCAACACAAAATGCACTTGGTTACACTGGGACCTCTAACGGAAACAGGTTTATCAAAAATAATTCTGGTTCCACTAAAATGTATATTATAACCGGTTCATCATACACAAGCTTTACAACTAACGGCAGTTATTATCCTTATGCAAATCGTAATGCAAGTTGGAGCTATATGATTAAAAAGTATTAATGATTTATTTTGAAATATAAAAACTACATATTAGTTCTTGTTTTCTTGTTCACTAACTCTTTAGTGAATGCACAGGAGCTGTTTGCTCCTGCTGGAACAAGTGTAAGTACTTCTGCGGTAGTTTTTGAATATGCTATTGGAGACGTTATTGTAGGTTCTAATAATAATTCTAATTTTCAAATTACTCAAGGATTTTCACAATCTAGATCTTCCTCCGTTTTTTATTCACATAATAATAATAATCTAAATAGTACAAATAATTGGTGGTCTAATGATGATGGTACTGGTACTCATCCTAGTGATTTTACAAATCCTGATTATGAATTTATTATCCAAACTGGAGATACCTATACAGCAAATGCAAACTGGACAGTTGCTGGAGATGTAACAATATTAGGTGTTTTAATAACCGGAAATAATGTGATAACAGTAGCCGGTAAGAGTGATATAAACGGAACTTTAGCTATTTCTAACAACGGAGTTTACGACGCAGATGGTCAATTTGATGCTTCTAATGGTGCAATTGATCAAGATGGAACTTCAGTTTTAAGAGTGTCTGACTCAGTTACCTCTATTGGCACCTTAGATGCTTTAGCAGGAACAGTAGAATATGACGGTGAAAATTATGGTACCTGGCAATATATACTAGGTGATACTTATTATAATTTAAAAACCTCACAACCAGGTTTGAAAAAAACAGCTGGAAATATTACTGTTGAAAATGAATTAGAAGTTTATCACCAATTAATTATAGATGATGGTTTTGAAGTTGATGTTTTAAATAACTGTACAATACACGATTCTCTTGGCCTTTCTAATAATTCTCAACTAGATGTCGGGGGAATTTTGGATGCAACCAGTTCTGGTTGGTTTGGGACTGTTCCTAATCATACAAATCCAATAATCATTGTTAGAGATTCAGTAACAAGTTTTAGTAATTCGACTTTTGGATTTAAAACAGATGGAGATTTGAAAGTGATATACAGAGGACAAAATAACCTTTCTCAAACAATTGTTTCTGATTTATTATCTAATCCCAATGGTTCAGGTTATTTATTAGAATTGGACAATAACTCTGGTTTTAATCTTTATGAGAAGTTGAATGTAAAAGGAATCAATTTTAGTAATGGAATAATAAATACAAATAATGATACAATTTTTGTAAACGACTCAAGAGAGATTTTAAATTACAGTGAAAGTTCGTATGTGAATGGTAATATAGCTACTTACTTATATCCAAATAGTTCAAATCTTAATGATCCACCTGGTGTTGTAACTTTTCCAATTGGAGATGCCAATAATTACAGACCAATTTCTCTTGATTTCCAATCATCTACAATAAATTATTTATCAAAATATACTCAAGTAAACTTCACAAACTCATCTATTTACAGTTCTAGTTTTTCTGGTGCTATTACACGCGTAGCTAAATATTATTGGAAAATATCTGACCCATCTTCTTCACCATCAACCAAAATCAAATTTGACTTTGACAACTCCTATGGAATAGACGATTTGTCTTCATTAACAATAGTTGGTTATGATGGCAATAACTGGGTTGAAATTCCTTCCACAGTTACAGGTACTGTAACTAACGGAACCATAGAAACTACAAACGCTGTAACTGATTTTTCCAATTATTATTTCACACTAGCTTCTACTAATTCTAATACCAATTTGTTGGGGAATCAAGCCACTGCTTGGACAGGTGCTGTAGATACAGATTGGAACAATCCTGGAAATTGGTCGGCTGGAATTCCTAATAATACGGACGATATTGTAATTTCTGGTGGAGGTAATAATCCAGTAATAAATACTGCCGGTGCAGCATGTCAAAATTTAACTATTTCTAGTGGCGGGTCTATCACCATTTCCGATGCTTCATATAGCATAAACGTAGACACTTTAAAAATTGAAAATGGGGCTCAAGTAACCATATCTAGTGGCGATGTTTATACTAATAACGTTATTCATTCTGGTGATTTAAATATAAGTGGTGGTAATTTAGATATAGATGGAAACTATACTGCCAGTGTTAATGTAAATGCCAATATAAGTGGTGGAACTATAAAAGTAGAAGGTAATTGGACATCATCTGGAAGTGGCTTTGACCCAACTGGTGGAACTGTGGAGTTTAGTGGAAACGTAGCTCAAACCATTAGTCTAGCATCAGGGAATAATTTTTATGATTTAAAAATAAATAATTCTCATGCTTCTAGTAAAGTTTCTGCTCAAGGTAGTGCTTTAGTAGTGAGCAATCATCTAAACATTATAGATGGAATTTTTGAGTCAGCTTCTGACTATCATGATGTTACAATAGCAACTGGATCATCATTACAATTAACGGGCGACATCACCGTAAGTGGTAATTGGACCAACAATGGAACTTTTATTCACAATAATCATACAGTAACTTTTGACGGTTCTACTGCTCAATCGATTGCTGGGGCGAATAATTCTTTTTATAATTTAATCATAAATAATTCTTCTTCTGGAATAAATTTAAGTTCTGGTGTTGCCATTACAGGAACACTGAATTTAACACAAGGGCATGTAGATATTAATTCAATATCTGTAGATTTCCGACCTGGTTCTAATGTTAGTAATGCATCCAATTCTTCCCATACATTTGATGGACCTTTGGTAAGATGGTTTAATTCAACTAATCCATTTACCTTTCCATGTGGAGATGGTACTAATTATAGACCAGTTACTTTAACATCCAGTAATAGTAACAGCAATAATATGTTTGCATCCTATTTATTTGCTAATCAAAATCAAAGCTCATTAAATTCTTCGCTATCGTCCATAGAAACTTATGGTTGGGACATTCAAAGAAGCACTGGTACAGATGGTTTTAATATAACCATTCCATTTGATGCTAGTTATAGCATAACCGATTTTAACAATTTAACTATTGCTTACTATGATGGAACGGAGTGGACAGAACTCCCTTCTACAGTTACTGGAACTTCAGCTAGTGGAAGTATTACCACCAATAGCACTGTTAGTGATTTTTCTAATCGTTATTTTGCATTAGGGTATAAATCCCAAAGAACCTACGTTCCAGACGACAACTTTGAGGCGTATTTAGAAACGCACGACGCTAGTGGAAATGTAGTGAGCGTGGGCGATGCCAGTTCTATGGGTGATGGGATAGCTAATAACGATTATGTAACTACAGCCAATATTAGCTCGGTACTCAATTTGGATGTGCAAAATCAAAACATTGCAGATTTTACAGGGATTGAGGGTTTTTCTTCGATTAATAATCTCAACTGTGCTCAAAATCAATTAACATCTTTAGATATTAGTCAAAATCTTTCATTGGGAGTTTTGAGTTGTAATATTAACCAATTAACCAATTTAGATGTAACTCTGAATACTGCTTTAAACTCTTTAAACTGTCAAGACAATTCATTGACTTCTTTGGACCTTACTAATAATGTTTCTCTAAACACTTTATATTGTAATAACAATCAATTGACTACTTTAGATTTAAGTCAGAACTCTTCATTAATTAATTTGAATTGTCAAGACAATCAAATATCAAGTTTAGATTTTTCTCAAATTGCTGGACTGGCTACCCTTCAATGTCATAGCAATCAACTTACTTCTTTAGATATAACTCAAAATACTGCGTTAACATCTGTTACTTGTTATACTAATCAAATATCAAATCTAGATTTAACCCAAAATATTAATTTAACGTTTCTACGTTGCGAAAGCAATCAACTTACTTCTTTAGATTTAACAAATAACACATCATTAAATTATTTTTACTGTGATAATAACCAACTATCAAGTTTAGACTTAAGCAATAATAATGGTCTAATTAGGCTTTCTGCTGCAACAAATCAACTTACCTCTTTGACAGTCAGTAATATGCCAAATCTTAATGAACTTTTCTGTCATTATAATCAGCTTTTAACTTTAGATGTTAGAAATGGAAATAATACCTCCATGTCCATATTTAAAGCCCATAATAATTCTGATTTAAATTGCATTTCTGCAGATGACGCTGCTTGGGCTACTTCCAACTGGACTGATATTGATGCGCATACTATTTTCTTAGACGATTGTGCTTTGTTTGTTGCTTTAAACGCCGACTTCTCAGCAGATGCCACCACGGTTTGTCAAGGGTTTGCTGTTAATTTTACAGATGCTTCTACAGGCTCCGCTGGCATCACTTCTTGGAGCTGGGACTTTGGCGATGGAACAACCTCTACTTTACAAAATCCAACGCACACTTACAATACCGTTGGAACTTACGATGTTAGTCTTACTATAAATGGCAGTGTGGATACAGAAACCAAGGAGGGTGCTATCACCGTAACTCAAATAGGAAGCATTTATGCCGATGATTTTGAGACGCAAGGCAGTTGGGCAGGAGATTTTGGAACCACCAACGGGCTATGGAATATTTCCTCAGGCCCTACTACATCTGTTTCTACAGGGCCATCAGGAGCTCACAGTGGCAATAAATATTTTTATTTTGAAACCAGTGCTGGTGGGTTAAACTCTGGAAGTATCGTATCTGCAGCTATAGATTTAACCTCACTCAGTGCTTCTACATTACTTACCTTTTGGATGCATGCTTGGGGAGATGGAATAGGCACATTAAACGTAGGAATTGGAAATTCTCCAAGCGGAACATTTACCAATGTATATACTGTTTCTGGTCAACAAACTGCCAGTGAAACCGATCCTTTCCAACAAGTATCTATAGATGTTAGTGCCTACAATGGCCAAACCGTATATATTCAACTTAATTATGTAAGGTCTTCCACAGGAACAAGTTGGAATGGCGATTTGGCCATAGACTTATTAGAAATAAAATCTTGTGTGGGTTGTATTGCACCTACCAATATTTTGGCATCTAACGTTACTGTCAACAGCGCCGATATTTCTTGGACTGCTGGTGGAAGTGAAACAGCTTGGAATTTTGAGTATGGACTAAAAGGATTTACTAAAGGCACAGGAACAGTTTTAAATCTAAATGCGACTTCTTATAATTTTACGGGCCTTAGTGCCTCTACTATTTACAGTTATTATGTGCAGTCCAACTGCGGATCGGACCAAAGTGCTTGGCTAGGGCCTTACGATTTTCAAACTACTATCACCCCGCCAAGTGGTGTTACTTGTAGTAGTGGGGCTAGTAATTTCAATTTAAACAATGGCTTTGATGCAGGCGCACCTGGTTGGACAATCACTGGTTCGGGTTGGTCTACTGCCGTAACATCTGGAAATTCGCCGCTTTCTGGTCCGATTAGTGCTCATCAAGGTTCTAACTGGGCAGAGTTTGATGCTCCTACTTTTTCTTCTTCTACAGGAAGTTTAATTTCTCCAGTAATAGATTTAACCAATTCTAGTAGTTCTGCAGAACTTTCTTTTTACTTACATGCTTATGGGGTAGATATAGGTACTTTAAATGTTGGTGTGGGTGCTTCAGTTTCTGGTCCTTTTGCCAATGTTTTTTCTTGGACAGGGCCTATTCAAACAGCAGATTCGGATGCTTGGACAGCGGTAGGGGTTGATCTATCTTCTTATCTAGGCCAGCAGATTTATTTAAGCTTTGACTACACTGCCAATGGAGAAGGAGATTTAGGAATAGATTTGGTACAAGTACAGTCTTGTAATCAAGCTTTACCAAACTTTTCAGCAGATGCAACTACGGTTTGTGAAGGAACTACTGTCACTTTTACAGATGCTAGTACAGGTACTCCAACTTCTTGGAGCTGGGACTTTGGCGATGGAACTATTTCTACCAACCAAAATCCAACGCACACTTATGCTACAGCTGGAACTTATGATGTTACTTTAACAGTAAATGGCAGTGCTGATACGGAGACTAAGACGGGTTATATTACGGTTAATAGTAATCCAACAGTTGACCTTGGTGTTGACGTTGCCATTTGTGATGGAACTACGCAAACATTAGACGCTGGTGCTGGAGCTAGTAATTATTTATGGTCAACTGGTGCAACTACCCAAACTATTGACGTAACTACTGCTGGAACGTATAGTGTAATGGTGGGGAATGGAACGCAGGCTAATACCAATTCTCTCGATTTTGATGGAACTGATGATTTTATAAATTTAGGGACAAATTTAAATAATATTTTTTCAGCAAACACCTGGAGTATTTCAACCTATCTTTATTACAACTCAAATACAGGTTTTGATGCATTTTTTTCCTCAGGATGGCCAGTACAAATGTATCTAAATGGTAATAAAATTGAAATATACTTAAGTTCAGACAACTCAAATAATTATTTACCTGGTGCTAATGGTTTTACTTCAAACACTACTTTAACTAACAATACTTGGTATAATATTGTTTTCACAAGAGACGGGAATAACAATAAAATATATATAAATGGAGTTTTGGATGCAACTTCTGTAAGTTCTGGTAACGTTGCTACTACTACAGGTAGTGTTCCTGTTGAGATTGGTTCGATAGGTGGCTCATGGACCGCACCTAGTTATTACTTTGACGGTAGAATAGATCAGTTAGGTCTATGGAGTTCAGCTTTATCGCAACAAGAATTACAAAACTACATGTCTACCCCACCAACAGGAAATGAAACTGGACTAGTTGGTTATTGGAACTTTAATGAAGGTAGTGGAAGTATAGTTACAGACTTAACTTCGAACGGAAATAATGGAAGCATCAATGGAGCTTCTTGGAGCACAGATGCACCAGCACAATATGCTAATAATTGTACTGCAACAGACGATATTGTAGTATCCGTAAGTCCAAACCCAACAGTAAGTGCTGGAGCGGATCAAACTATTTGTGCTGGAGCTAGCGTAACTTTAAGTGGTAGTGGAGCGGCAACTTATACTTGGAACAATGGGGTTACCAATGGTCTTGCTTTTACGCCCAGCTTTAATTCAGGAAATATTTCACTACCATGGGGACCAACTACAGTAAATCAATCTACAGAAAATATTACGATAGAACCTTCTCAGTTAGTTACCATAAACATCAATCATAGTGATGTACATAATACTGGATATGCTAGTGATGGAATTAAACAAGCATATATAAAATACACGTATGCGGACGGTACAGTAGACGAATTTAGATTTCATGGTAATGGTGGTATAAAATTATATGACCCTACTACTTCGACTTTTAGTACTAATACTTATACAGTTGGTGTTCATTCTTCTGATTTTATGAATATTGCCAATACCGCTAAACAATATTATGTAGAATGTACGTCTGTGTCAGGGTCCAACTCATGGATATTTAAATCTTTAAATACTGGGCTAATAGACATAGAATTACATGAAAATTCACCTTGGACTGGCTTGAATAGTGTTTCTATTACAGAGAGTAGCAATTTTACCTATACAGTTACAGGATCCGATGCCAATGGTTGTACTGGAACGGACGATGTGGTAATCACTGTAAATCCATCTCCTACAGTTGATTTAGGAGTTGACGTAGCAATTTGTGATGGAACTACCCAAACATTAGATGCTGGTGCTGGAGCTAGTAATTATTTATGGTCTAATGGTGCAACTACCCAAACTATAGATGTAACTACAAGCGGAACGTATAGTGTAACTATTGGAAATGGAACGGTAGTAAATAATACCCATTCTGCCAATTTTGATGGTGGTAACGATTACATTAATATTGGAAGACCAATTGACCTTTATGCAAACGATGTAGCAACTTTTTCTATCTGGTTTAATTCTACTGCGTCTACCAACACAAGAATGTTTTTATCGAATGACACCCAGCCAACCAATCCAGAGTTTAGTTTTGGATTGAAAGATGGGAATGTTTTTGTAGAAGGTGGTCCACCGTCTGTTAGTCCACCAAGAGTTACTACCACAACTAATTATACTGACGGAAACTGGCACCATGCTGTAGCCATAAAAAGTGGGGCAAATTGCTTAGAGCTTTATGTAGATAACCAATATATAGGAATTCATTGTAGTGGTTCAGGAGATATGGATACTGGCGATGATTATTTAATTGGCGATGTAAGAACTACCCCAACTCACGATTATATTGGGCAGTTGGACGAACTAAAAATATTTGACAAGGTACTTTCAGCTACAGAAATTGACGAACTCTACAACTGTCCATCGACTACTATTTCTAATTTATTAGTTCATTACGATTTTGAAGCTGGAACTGGTGATATGAATGGCATGATGATCAATATGTCTAATGCTTGGTCTACTAATATTCCTAGTTACAATTGTAGTAACTGTACAGCAACTGACGATGTAGTAGTAACGGTAAATCCACAAGACGATGCTACTTTTGCTTATTCGGCCAGTAGTTATTGTTCGGATGATTCGGATCCTACACCAACTATTTCAGGAACTTCAGGTGGTACGTTTAGCTCTACAGCTGGATTAGTGATGTCTAATGGCGTATTAGATTTAGATGCTTCTACAGCTGGGACTTACACCATCAAATATGTAACAACTGGATCTTGCCCAGATTCTTCTACCCAAGATGTTACTATTACTCCAACCCCAACAGTAGATCTTGGAAACGATGTAGCCATATGCCAAGGGGATAGTACTTTATTAGATGCAGGATCTGGCCATACCAACTATTTTTGGAATACAGGTGAAACTACCCAAACCATCTATGCTGATACTGCTGGAACCTATAATGTAACGGTCGGTAATGGAACACCAGTTACAAACAACAATAGTTTGAGTTTTGATGGTAATGATGATTATGTCCAACTTGGAAATAGTAATCTTTTACCTTCAAATTCTGTAACTTTAAGTATATGGTTTAATGCATCGGATAACGGATCTATAACAAATGAGATATTTATCTCAGATGTTAGTTGGACGACCTATACAATAAGAATTCGCGACCAAGGTAATATAGTTTGGAGAATCATGCCAAATGCTGGTAGCGGAGGTAATGTTACTGCAATTAATACAATAGGAAATGGAGTAAATTATAATGATAATAATTGGCACTATGTCTCATGTACGTGGGATGGAAATCATATGAATTTGTTTGTTGATGGTATTCAAGTTCCGTCAAATCCAATGCCAACCAGTTTTAGTTCAGTGAGTTTTACAAATGATAATGCTACTGTTGGGAGATATCCAAACACAAATGAAGTTTTCAACGGAAATCTTGACAATTTTGAAATTTGGAATACAGCCCTTACCCAATCCGAAATCCAGTCTTACATGTCTTCTCCACCAACTGGAAATGAAGCTGGACTGGTTGGTTATTGGAATTTTAATGAAGGCAGTGGAACTACAGTTACAGACCTAAGTGGTAATGGAAATAATGGAACCATTAGTGGTGCCACTTGGTCTACGGATGCACCTTCTCAATATGCTAATAATTGTACTACAACAGACGATATTGTAATAACAGTCAGTCCACTTCCAACCATAGACCTTGGTGCAGACACTACTTTAATATGTGCTGGTACAAGTGAAACTTTAGATGCTGGAACGGGCTTTGCTTCTTACTTATGGAGCGATGGTTCTACCAACCAATCCTTATCGGCCACCACAGCTGGAACTTACACCGTTACTGGAACCGATGCCAATGGGTGTACTGCTAGTGATAGTATGGTAATTGATGTCTTAACAGTTGATATAACTCAAAATGATACTACGATATGCGCAGGCGATAGTTTGGTGTTGTTGGCTAATGGTTCTCAAACTTATCCATCAGGTTCAAATAACAGCCAACTTTCAGGAATACTAAATAATGGCTTGGTAGGTTACTGGCCATTTAATGGAAATGCCAATGATGAAAGTGGTAATGGAAATAATGGAACGGTTAATAGTGCTACTGTAAGTCCAGATCGTTTTGGAAATATAAATAGTGCATATGATTTTGATGGGGTTGATGATTGGATTGAAATTCCATATTCAAGTTCAATTGGAGTTCAAAATGGACTTAGTATTTCAGCTTGGATTTTAATGGACGGTGGTACCAGTTCAGGTTCTCCACCTAGGTTATTGGAAATAAGAGGAGCTTATGGCGGGGGAGGCGATGCTGGCTATGCTATTTTATCAAAAGATAATTCTCAAATTTCGAGAGCTTTTGAGTGTCGATTTTATAATAATAATGGGTTAACAGATGTGTCTATACCCTTAACCTCAAACGTTAATGCACTTTCATGGCATCACATTGTTTTTACATCTAATGGAAATACCGGTTTAGCAAATTTTTATGTTGACGGGATTCTACTAAATACAAATCAATCTAATAATAGTATTAATAATTGTAATTACAATAATAATTCTATTTTCATTGGTGCAGAACCAAATTTGGCAGGAAAATGGGGTGGGTCAATTGATGAATTAGGAATTTGGAATAGAGCTTTATCCACTCAGGAAATTCAGCAACTTTATACAAGTTCTAACTACACTTATTCTTGGTTACCTAATGGTGAAACTACTTCATCCATTACTGTTCAGCCAACTACCACCACCACCTACACAGTAGATGTTACTAGTGGAACTAATACTTGCCAAAGTGATGTAACGATTTCGGTTCAACCGTTACCAACGGTGGATTTAGGTGCAGACATTGTTCTTTGTAACGGAGTTAGCCAAACACTAGATGCTGGTTCGCATGCTTCTTACCTTTGGTCCAATGGAGCAACTACCCAAACGATAGATGTAAATACTGCTGGCTCTTATTATGTAACGGTACAAGATGCATTGGGCTGTGAAGCGAGTGATACATTATTAGTAGAAACCTTGTCAGTAGATATTACTCAAAACGATACTACGATATGCGCAGGCGATAGCTTAATATTAAGCACTGTAGATTTAGAAAATGGAAAAGTAGGATTCTGGTCTTTTGATGGAAATGCCAACGACCAAAGTGGCAATGGAAATAACGGAACTGTTTATGGAGCAACACTTGCCCAAGACAGACTTGGAAATAACAATAGTGCATACCAATTCCAAGTAAGTTCTAGCGGAGGCTGGGGAAGTGCACAAGACAGAATAGTGGTTTCTAACCCTTCAATTGGAAATAACAATGCTTTCACTATGTCTAGTTGGGTGTATTTAGAAACCAAGCCTGGTTCTTTTGCTAATAGACCACATACTATAATGGGAAGATGGAACGGAAATGGAACCTCTGTTTTTAGACATCAGATTGATTATGATGGAACGCTTAGTACTAATTTGCTTCAAGGAAGCAATTCAAATATTTTTGCTTCTGTTTCAATTAATTACAATGAGTGGAAACATGTTGTAGTTTCTTATGATGGAACTACGCTAAGACATTTTATAGACGGAGAAAAAGTTGGAGAACAAGTACTTAATATTCAAATGAATAGCTCAACATCTGATCTTACTTTTGGTGAACTTCATATGGGCAATGGTCACTGGTATTTATTTAGCGGATACATGGACGAATTGGGTTATTGGAACAGAGCTTTAAATACTCAAGAAATTAAAAGTCTTTACAGTGAGTCTACTTATTCTTGGTCCCCAGGTGGCGAAACCACATCCTCAATTACTGCTAAGCCAACCACAACCACAACATACACAGTAGATGTAACTAGTGGAACTAATACTTGCCAAAGTGATGTGACTATTACCGTTCAGCCATTACCAACGGTAGACTTAGGAGCAGACATTGTTCTTTGTAATGGAGCTAGTCAAACACTAGATGCTGGAACGACCTTTGCTTCTTACTTATGGAGTGACGGTTCTACTGCTCAAACATTATCTGCCACCACTGCTGGAACCTATACTGTTACTGGAACAGATGCCAATGGATGCACAGCTAGTGATAGTATGGTGATTGATGTATTAACTGTAGACATAACCCAAAACGATACGACCATTTGTGAAGGCGATAGTTTGGTTTTAGGTCTGAATGCAAGTGGAGGGTCTAGTAATAGTATTAGTGGAAATAATCAATTTGCATTAGACTTTTCATCGGGTCAATATGTTA
>Ga0206126_10000045_pt1 | contig 157895 bp, 136 predicted proteins | sample Helgoland_Spring_5_FD_148621 | JGI IMG/M metagenome (GOLD analysis project Ga0206126, IMG submission 148621) | Pelagic subsurface seawater microbial communities from Kabeltonne, Helgoland, North Sea - Helgoland_Spring_Bloom_20160412_1 | ecosystem: Environmental > Aquatic > Marine > Epipelagic...
GTAGTGTAAGGGTAGTCTAGAATAAAAATAGCATGTTGTGGAGTAAGAGTGTGTGCTGTGTTTTTAAAAAGGGGAAGGAAGAGGAAGAGCAATATATATAGCCCAGTGGTATCCTGGGCAGCCAGGGGTTGGGGGGTCCAGGGGGGAAGGGGAGCTGCAACACCGCCTGCTATCTGCTCTTCCTCTTCCTTCCCCTTTTTAAAATCACCGCACACACTCTTACTCCTCGACATGGCATTTCGCCATGGACCCCCCTGCTATCTGCTCTTCCTCTTCCTTCCCCTTTTTAAAAACACCGCACACACTCTTACTCCTCGACATGACATTTCGCCATGGACCCCCCTGCTATCTGCTCTTCCTCTTCCTTCCCCTTTTTAAAATCACCGCACACACTCTTACTCCTCGACATGACATTTCGCCATGGACCCCCCTGCTATCTGCTCTTCTTCTTCCTTCCCTTTTTTAAAATCACCGCACACACTCTTACTCCTCGACATGACATTTCGCCATGGACCCCCCCCAGTGGTATCCTGGGCAGCCAGGGGTTGGGGGGTCCAGGGGGGAAGGGGAAGACGTTCCCATCGACAGTCAAATCTCTTCACACGGCCCTTCCACCACAATGTGGCAGCTTACATACCATAAAGTATGGCCTCAGTCGAAAGTCGACATCCGTATGCCAGGGCCGGCTTTGTATGCACGCTATGCCACTCTACGTTCAGCAATAAGAGCAACCTTAGACGGCACCGTGTTACCTGCACCGGGCCAACGCTGCCAAAGGCCTCTACCGACGTAAAGTGTGAGCGATGTGACAAGCATTTTGCCCAGAAATGGAACCTCCAGTGCCATCAGCGCATCTGCACCGGCCCGAAGGCGCCAAATACCCCCGCCGACCGGACGTGCCGGAAGTGCCACAAGCTGTTCAGCTCCAAGGCATACTGTGCAAGCCACTCCATCCTGTGCACCGGGGCAAAGCCCCCTGCGGTTCTGGCGTGCGAGCACTGTGGCCGGCAGTTTGGTGATGCATGGAGTTGCAAGCGCCATCAGCGCACCTGCACCGGGCCCAAGGTCCCACTACCCCCGGCCGACCTGACGTGCCTCCAGTGCGGGTTCGTGTTCACCACGGCCTTCAGCCTGAACCGCCACCGCGGGAACTGCGGCGTGGTGTACACGTGCGCCAAAGGGTGCGGCGCGACCTTCACCGACAGGCGTGCCTACTGCAAGCACGAGAATGCGTGCACGTGGCGCCCGCGGGTGCTGTTTTGCCGCGTGTGCGGCGATCGGCCCGGCTTTTACGACGAGGCGCACTATGCCGAGCACGTGGCAAAGCACCACACCGACGATCCCGAGCTGCCGCCGTGCGCGGTCAGGCCGCCGCCCTATACCGTGAGTGTCGGCCGCTACACGTGTACCGCCTGCGGCTTTGCTGCCATTACCATGGCCCAGTTCCGCCTGCACTGCCGGGAGGACCACGACGGCATTGTCACGGTACCAAAGTGGAACGGTGTGCCGGAGCGCGGTGATGGCCCTCTGGGCACGGAGTGGGATTTCGATTCGGGTACTTATGCCACTGTGCAAGCAGATGACGCATGCAGGCCAGGCGCCTAGCCCGCGCGGAGCAACTCTGGCGCAGCAACACGGTAATCGCCGTGCCGTCGCAGATTATCCCACACCGGCGCTATAACGTGGCCATGCGGCAGAGGGGAGGCTACCGGTCCGTGATAGCCGGCGAGTGCCCAGACTACAAGATGCGCCGGCCAATGTTAGGGTGCAAGCACATGATAGTGGCACGTAAATATTTGAGACGGCACCCGGAGGAGAGAAAGTGGAAAATGGGTGGTCTTCTGTTATAGCACCGCACCTGTATAAAAGCATGCGGTATACGAACGAAACGAGTGCAGGGAACAAATGACAGAACTCCTCAGAGCATCACACAACTCGAGATAGGCTGCACGTATAAAATTAGCGAAGGAACTTTACAGCGTTTTGAGGCTGACAAAGGCCCCGAAGATGCAGGTACGCTAAGCGAAGGTAAAGAGGTTACACTGATAGGTAAGCAAACATCAGATCCCAGTACTGGGATAGGGTTTATCTCCTTGTCTTCTCCAGTGTTTTATACATTTATTTACAATGGTCAACTGATCAGAGTACTGGTATCTGGGCGGCTGCGCCAATATACGGCGCAAGACACAACCGCTACCTTTACCAAGATTGACGTGGGCACGGCAGCCGCTAGTAGCGCTGGCATCAGCAGTGCCATGATGGTGCAACGGGGAACGTGGAAGTTGTAACTGTATTTAAATCATGGATAGGCTTTGTTAGTTTTTATTACATCTTGCTTGGCAGGCTTCACCGCATATGCCGATTAACACCCCGTCTAACAGCAATACTGCTATTGAGGCACTGTGGCTTCTGACAGACAGCCACCGCCGTCGCCGGTAACCTTCTTGTCATTGTACTTGTGCTTGTTTGTGTCCCACCATTCGTCCCAGTCGAGTCTGTTGTCGTCTGTAGCCAGCCGGGCTTTGTTCCACGCAGCAATGGCTGGCGTGCAATTCCTCTTATAGTGTTCTTCCCTGGTCATTGCTTGCTGGTTAGCCGGGGACGTCCCCTGGTCGGCATCCATGTAACCTTTAAGTAAGCCGGAGGACCACGGGGACCTACAGCAGCCAAAAACCGTCGTTGTCAATTTATGTATAACGGCGGGCACGGACAGTGCGCTTATGTTGCAGTTCCTGGAAAATTCCTAACAGCTTTCGAGACCGCGTTCATTACAATTTGAGAGATGGTCAAGCTGTCCACACCTGAGGTACGGCGCGCCATCCGGCGCCACTTTCGCCACCGCGCGGTCCTGGACCTGGCAGTGGACCTCGCGAATCGCGTGTGGTTCTCCATGACGGCGGTGGAGGAGTGCGCGTGCCTGGTGATTGCCATGAAGTACCTGGAGGACGAGCCGATGCGCCTGTCGTCCCTGTTTCACGCCGACATGGTGCCGAACCTGCCAGCGGCGGAGCGAGCAGTGCTCCAGGCGCTCGACTACAGGGTCGAGCCGATGCGGGTGCGGCCGGCCACGCCGACGCCGTTCGTGTAGACCTGGCGGATCCGGGTATTAAAGTAGTTTGAGATACAGGTGTGTTTACTATGGAAGACGACTGGCCGAACTGCGACGCCGAGGCCGCTGTGGCGGCGCTGAGCGTGCACTACCGCTTCCCGCGCGCGGGCGCTGTGCAGCTGCTGCGCGACCAGGGCATCCTGCGCCCACGCGCCGAGGCCGAGCAAGACGACGACGACGTCGAGGAGGCGGAGGGGTGGGGCAGCGAGGAGGATGAAGAGGATGGCGATGCGATCATTCCGATGCCGGGGCAGGACCTTGTGAGCGTCGGCGCGATGGTCGTGGGCACGGGTGAGGAGGGGTTTCAAGACGGCGCGGCGGCGGCGGCGAGGTTCAACGATGTCCGTGCGATGCTGCTTCTGCCTGACGGGCGCGTGCTGGTGGCGGACTGGTGGAACCACCGTATCCGCGTGCTGAGCGCCGACCTGCAGCAGGTGAGCACGGTGGCGGGCGACGGCGAAGAGGGGCACCAGGACGGCGGTGCGGCGCAGGCGCAGTTCAACCGCCCTCGTGGCCTTGCGCTTCTGCCCGACGGTCGTGTGGTGATGGCGGACAGCGGCAACCACCGCATCCGCGTGCTGAGCGCCGACCTGCTGCAGGTGAGCACGGTGGCGGGCGACGGCGGGCAGGGTCACCGGGACGGCACTGCGGCGCAGGCGCAGTTCAGCTACCCTCGTGGCCTCGCGCTTCTGCCCGACGGGCGCGTGCTGGTGGCGGACAGCGGCAACAACCGCATCCGCGTGCTGAGCGCCGACCTGCAGCAGGTGAGCACGGTGGCGGGCGACGGCGAGGAGGAGCACCGGGACGGCGCTGCAGCGCAGGCGCAGTTCAACTTGCCTACCGGCTTCGCGTTGCTGACCGACGGGCGGGTGCTGGTGTCGGACTCCGGCAACTACCCCACCATCCGCGTGCTGAGCGCCGACCTGCAGCAGGTGAGCACGCTGACGAACGTCGACGAGCTGGACAACCCTGCAGGACTCTGCCTGCTGCCCGATGGCCGCCTGCTCGTGGGCAACGGCAACCGCATCCGCGTGCTCGAAGGCTTCCCGGCCGCGCTGTTGGGCACCAAGCCCTCCCACAAGAAGCCCAAGAAGACGAACCAGCAGCAGCAGAAGGAGAAGAAGCGCGCCCTCGCCGGCGGCGCGAGCTCGACTGGCCGCCTGGTACCGAAGCGCAGCCGCTCGGGCGCGAGCAGCAGCATGGCGGCGCCGTCCAGCAGCGACAGCGAGGGCGAGGAGCAGCCGGGCGGCTCGGCGGCGAAGGCCGAGCCCCTCGTCCTGTATCCATCTTTTGGCCGATTACGGTTTTAATACATACATGCCCCTAGGTTACCTTGTACACGATATCCGGCAGCAAGCGCCTGTCCTGCAGCAGCACGAGCGCATCGTGCATTTCACGAGCGGAGTGCAGCCCGTTGCCGGCCGGCAGTACAGCCTGCGCGTGGACAATGAGCTCCGTACTGTCATGTGCACGAGTGTATTACCGAACGATCGTGCCGTCCTGTGCGCGCCGCAGCCCGAGCAGCGCGGTGTGGTTCCGTTGCGCGCGCTGGCGACGGGTACCGCGGTAAACACCGCCTAGACGTAGGCGGCAATGCAGGCCTGCACTGCCTCCGGCACAGGGAGCGCTGCCATCCCCTCCCGGCAGGACAGGCGCTGGCCCCGGCTGTCCTGGGCGCGCAGGCGCAGCAGGGCGTGCGTGACGCTCATGCCAATGCTGGCCAGCTCGGGCGTGTAGGCGGCATGCACGCGCTCCAGTGCCGTGCGCAGGTGCGGCCCGGCGGGTGGCAGCTGGCGCTTGCGGCTAATGTAGTAGAGAGTGGCCTCGGCCGACACGTGCCACTGCTCCATGTCGCCGCCGCGCGCCTCGAACCACCCCACGGGGCAGCGGCGCACGGCCTCCAGCTGCCAGGCGTAGTGCAGGCCCTGGTACAGGGGAGTGTCGTCAAACATGTGGCAGAGCTGCTCGAACGGCTTGGCCGGCACCTCCTCGGGGCGCAATGCCAGGTAGCAGGCCCGTGGCAGGCTGCGCTCGGGCAGCAGGGCGCGAACCATGTCGGCAAAGGCCGGCTCGCGCAGCACGGGGAAGAACATGCTGCCGCTCAGGCTGTAGTGCTGCTGGTCGAACAGAAAGTGCAGCAGGCCCACGTGCATGGTGCAGCCGGCCTCTTCCAGGTAGTCGAGCACGCACTCGCGGTCCAGCACGTGCAGGGCGCCAAAGAGCAGGTCGGCGTCGAGGCGGACCGGCGGCATGTGGTGGGCGCAGAGGCGCAGCAGCACGTTGGCCTGTGCGGCCTCTTCCGCATCCAAGGCGCGGTGGGCCGCATTGCGGTAGATGTGGTCCATGTCCCGGTGCGCCGGCTGTATGTGGCCCGCCAGCACGTCAAAGAGGCCCCACTGGGCAACGTGGCGCAGAATGGCAAAGCGCATGTGCGGGAACAGGTTGCACTGGCGCACCTGCAGCGCCCACACGCAGTTGTCTAACGGGTCAGCAAAGGCCCGTGCCAGCAGTCGCTCGACCGTGTACGTCTGCAGCACGACGGTGGGGTAGTGGTGCATGGCGAGATGCCGGAGGGCCTGGCGGGCCAGCGGGTGGGTGTCCACCGCGGCCTCGAGGACGCTGACGGTGTGGCTGGGCGGGCCGACAAAGGTAACGGCGTCGTGGGCCACGCGGGCCGCTTCGTGAATCGCAAAGTTATCCATGCGTCAAGTTTAATGAGAGCAAGTGGCAGTCAAGTGGCAGTCGAGTGGCTAGAATATTCCAGGAACTACATTCCATTCGATACGTGTGTCCATGTCCTCGGAAGTCCCCACCATCGCAACGTGCCCCAACTGTCTGGAGTGCTGCTACGGCACCTACCTCGACCATGGTCCATACGACATCGGCGGTGCCAGTGTAACCGTGTGTCCCGGCTGCGAACATGCACATGAGATGGAAGGAGAACTGCCACGTCGCAGCCGGTGCAAGAGCCAACAAGGCATTTGTTCCTGCAACGACGACTACTTGCGTGCCAAAGGTATTTTACTTCACGACGGCAGTATCCAGCGCGGATACTGCCACGAGTGCTTTCGGAAGCTAGTACCCATCGGATCCGCGCGCGACGGCGGTGCACCGCACGACGACTGGCACGATCGACGGTATCACAAGGCATGCTTTCGGAAAATGCTTCAATAAATAGGTTTACCCCTACCGCTTACCGCCACTGAACCTCGTCGACCGAAACGGTGGCGCCGGTAGACTTGAGGCGGAAGGTGTCGCGGTCCAGGAAGACGGCATCGACCCAGCGCCGCCCGACGCGCACGTGGTAGGCCCCAAACGGGTGCGCGTCGGGATGCAGCAGTCCTGCCCGGCGCTCGCTGTCCCACTCGGCGTGGCAGCGCTCCACGGCGTGCATGTCGAGGCGCTGCAGGGCGGCCCAGTCGACGGTGAGCGCGGGCATGAGGACGCAGCCGCAGTCGCCATCGGGGTTCTCGTGGAAGGGCAGGTGGGTCTCGCGCGGCGCGGAGAGGCCAAAATAGAAGGAGACGGCCATTTGTAATTTGTGAGCGGCACTCTCTCATTAATTTCTGGGATGAACGAAGTGGAGCAGGCCATCGTCGAGCAAAAGCTGACACTGTCGGACTATGCCCACGAGCCGACACCGGGCCTGGCACTGGCCATGGCGGCGATCCCGGACCTACAGTCGCGCACGGTGTTTGAGCAGCTGCAGCTGATTGTGATGGCAACAGGAGTATTTAGGGCAGGTGGTAAGGAGGAGTGAAGAAAGGGATGGGCGTGGCCGAGTGGACGCGTGAAGCGCTCGAACGCATACCCAAGATAGAGTTTGCAAAATGGAAGTCAAGCGTGCGCACTGCCTACTATATAGCACTAAAAACGTTAATAGCCAAGTCACTGGGAGTCAGCGGAAACGCCATTTCAATAGAAATAGAAGTAAGTGCCGGGTCACAGGATTTTTCGGCAACAGAGCAGTGGAAAGCATTAGCAACCAACACACCGATACTGGAAGTCCTTCAACACCTGCACAAGCGCACACAGCCGGACGACGGGCCACTTTTCGGATTACCCGAAATCAAATCGCAAACAGCAGACGATGTACGAAGTGCAGCTGCTACATATTTAGGAGTTCATCCGGGCAGTAAAAAAAGTAGGTACGCGAACCTAACGGCTATTTTAGTGAAACTGTACAAGCTTTTAAACCCAGCATTGCGAGAGGCGATTGTAGAATTACAAACTGGCGTCGCACGAGTTTCTGGACCTTTGAGGGTGAGAGCGAAAGCAGCACAACTACGCAGCCAGATGAACCAAGGCGCGTTTAAGCAAATTGCAACAAGTCTTCGCGGTCTTTTAACAGTCCCCGATGGGCAAAACTACACCACCTACCACAACATATTCATGTCCCTTATACCATTGGCTTCGCCGCCTGTCCCTTATACCAAAAGTAGAAGAATACCACCCTTAATCTTAAATGCACTGGATGACTCAGAAATACCGCGCGTAATTCCCAACGACCTAGATAGGTGGCGTACCGTTGCTAGAAATGCAACACTATTACTCCCCGAAGATCGATCTCCTACAGTGGTTATCATTCAGCGCCTATTACTCACACAATTACTGCAAGAATTCGAATTGGAAGCTCCGACCGACCGCCCACCCCCGGTAAGTGCGTTCAAAAAAAAACCATCGACACTACAAAGTAGACAAACTGATATAGAACTAGAAGAACTGAAAGCACAGTCTCCAGCTAGAAAAGCATTGGCCTCGCGCGGTGGGTCGCGCAACACGGTGGCAACGATGTTTGAATCTGATGAAGACTACCAAAGATTTGCAAGGGTACTACTATTATCCAAGAAGTTACGACCATTAATGCACAAACGCCTAGATGAATTACTGGGTCTTGTAAACAGCAGCAAGGTCACGACATTCGGTCATCTAAAAGAAGAACTAAAACAGCTTATAAACAAATACGCTGCAGACCAATTAGATGCATGGTTTGCGGTACGTCAGGAAATCGATAAGTACGGCAGTGTTACAACAGAGGCGACGGGCGGCGGCGCCCCATCGGGAAAACGCCTTGCAATCCGCAGGGCCCCACTGCGACTTTAGCGATAAAGCAGAACGAGCGCCGCGATCGCTCCGGCCAGCAGCGCGCACGCGTACACGCAGCAGTAGGAGCGCGGCCACGGGTCGTGGAAGGGCTGTATCAGCAGTGTCGACCGCTCGTGGGACCTTTCGGAAAATTCAGTGTCCATGGATAAATTCTGATAAAATTCCCGTGCAATTCCGCTCATTAATTGCCGGCGACATGGACCGTGATCGCATCTACGACAGCCCTCTGGGCCTGGTGCGTCTGTCGCCGTCCGGCCAGGTGTCCATGCCGGCCGACATTGCGCTCCCCACCGACATGCCTCCTGTGCGCAACGTGGCCACGGGCGGCTGCCTGACCGCGTTTGTGCCGGAGTGTGGCACCTATGTCATCATGTACCTGCACGGTGAGGTGAACCTGGACATGTGGGAGTGCGGCAGCACTGTGGCGCAGGTGGCGTGCGGCCTGAAGGACCTGCTGGTACTGTACGATACGGGCGAGGTCATGCAGGTGGACACGTCGGCGTGGGAGGCGTATCACATTGCGCTGCCCGGCAAGGCGGTTGCGGTACGGGCGGGTGAGGGCGTGTGGGCGGCTCTTTTGGCGGACGGGTCGCTGTACACGTGGGGGTCGCAGCGCGGGTGCCGGCAGCTGGGGCGCGACGGCGACGAGCAGGTGCCGGGGCGTGTGGCGGGCACGTATGCGGACGTGCATTTCTCGGAGCTGCACTTTGCGGCGGCCCTCACGACGGGCGGTCAGCTGTACGTGTGGGGCGGTCGCGGCAGCACGGCCCCGGTGCTGGCGACGCAGGGCACGTTTGCGCGTCTCGCTGTCGCGCGCTGCCATGTGATTGCGGTGCGCAGCGACCTGACGAGTGCGTACGCGTGGGGCGATTTCGGCAAGCCCAACTTCTCGGCGCGCTCGTGCGCGCTGAGCGACCGTCCTGTGACGAGCGTGGTGGGTTGCTGCTATTCGCGCGAGCTGTACGTGGAGTGCACGGTGGGGGCGCCCGTGTGCCGCGGGCCGCGGCGCCTGCTGGACGTGGACGTGGGGGCGGAGCGCGCCCGTTTGCGCATGCCGTACATTTTGGCGGAGGCCCTGAGCCGGCGGCATGCCGCGCGTGCGCCGATTGGCCGCAAGCAGCGCACCTCTACGGAGCAAAAGCGTCCTTTGCGGTGCGAAGGCCGCCTGCCGCCGGAACTGTGGAAAGTAATTATCAGGTTCGTTCATTAATGGACTACGGTGTGTACCTGTCGCGCGGTGTGTCGCGCAACACGGTGGCAACGATGTTTCTCGCGGATAGCGTGGACAAGCTGGGCAACTGCCTGCAGCGCGACGCGGTGATCAACGCCACGTACCGCACGCACTTTACCGCGCGCGGCAACGTGCACCACAGCGCGCGCCGCTACCGGCGCATGTTGGGTTATATAAATACCTAAATATCGGCGCCATACCCGTCACGCTCCCGTATCGTCCAGGCGGTCAAGATAGCTGGCTTTCACCCAGCCGACCCGGGTTCGAATCCCGGTGCGGGAAAATGCACAGCAGGAGTGTGGCGCAGTGGTCCGCGTGCCGGGCTCATAACCCGGAGGCCTGCCCACGTCCTGCTAGCCATTTCTTTTTGCAACTACCGCCCCATGAGCACACATCCCTGTCTCGCCCTGGCCAGCGTCTTTCGCGATGTGGCCCTTGTGGCGCTGCTGATGGCAGCGGCCCTGCTGTGCTACGACTGGTGGCAGCGGCGCCTTGCGACCGCGTACGAGGCCGTGCCGCCGCGGGAGATGGTGCTATAGCTTGATGGCGGAACAGGACATGGGGGTTTGACGGGTCAGCGGCACAAAGTGGTACATGTCTATATCATCCTGCCTGTATAAAGCTCATAAATACCTACGTTGCACATGTCCGACCGCCTTGTCCTCTTTCCGGTGCAGCACCAGGACATCTGGGATTTTTACAAGAAGGCGCAGGCCTGCTTCTGGACGGCCGAGGAGCTGGATTTCACGGACGACCTGAAGGATTGGGCGAAGCTGACGGCGGACGAGCGGCATTTCGTGACGTACGTGCTGGCCTTCTTTGCCGCATCGGACGGCATTGTGAACGAGAACCTGGCCGCGAACTTTGCCACCGAGGTGGAGTGGCCCGAGGCGCGGTGCTTCTACGGGTTCCAGATCGCGATGGAGAACATTCACTCGGAGGTTTACTCGCTGCTGATTGACACGTACTTGCGCGACACCCCCCGCGCGCGCGACGAAGCGCTGAACGCCATTGAGCGCATTCCGTGCGTGAAGAAGAAGGCGGAGTGGGCCCTGAAGTGGTGCGACCCGGCGCAGGCGACGTTTGGCGAGCGGCTGGTGGCGTTTGCGTGCGTGGAGGGCATCTTTTTCAGCGGCAGCTTCTGCGCCATCTTCTGGCTGAAGAAGCGCAACCTGATGGCCTCAGGGCTGGGCACGTCGAACGAGTTTATTTCGCGGGACGAGGGCATGCACTGCGACTTTGCGTGCCTGATGCACCGCAAGGCGTACAAGCCTCCCGCCTCGCCGGCGCGCATCCTGGAGATTGTGCGGGACGCGGTGGCGATGGAGCAGGAGTTTGTGACGGACGCGCTGCCGGTGGCGCTGATCGGCATGAACGCGGGACAGATGTGCACGTACATTGAGTTTTGCGCGGACCGGCTGCTCGAGGCGCTGGAGTGCCCGAAGCACTACGGCGCCGCCAACCCGTTTGACTGGATGACGCTGCTGTCGCTGCAGGGCAAGACGAATTTTTTCGAGAAGCGGGTGAGCGAGTACAGCGTGGAGAAAGTGGCGAGAACGTTCTCGACGGAGGAAGACTTTTGAGAGTCACAAACACAAGAGGCATGGCCCAGGCTGCTGCATGTGCGGTGTGCGCGCGCGCGTTTGGCTCGCCGGAGGCCTTGGCCCAGCACTGCCGCGACAAGCGGCACAGCGCCCCCGCGCCCCCCCTTCCTGGGCTCGAAGGCAAGTGGGTGGCCCGTGCCGCGTATGACGGCCGCAAGAGCTTTGGCCGCTACCTGTGCCTGACCTGCGGCAACAAGCGCTGGCTGTCGGCGCACGCCTTCCCCAAGTACGCGCAGCGGTGCAAGGCGTGCGAGACGGCGTGCCTTCCCCTGTGGCTGTGGCAGAACACGGGCAACCACCAGGGCGAGCGCAGCAAACCGGGGAAGCCGCACGATGCGGGCCGGTGCGGGGCGTGCGCGGCGGGGGTGTGTGCCCGGTAACGCTAGGATAGGACTTAGTACAATAGTGTGGTTGACCTGCTTTCTCACAGCCAGTAATCCAGTCTTGACTTCCAGAAACGTGCGGAGAACGTTCTTCCCACCTTCCCGGACTTGACTCATTTTATTGCCGATGGCCACCGAGCATATCACGCCCTTTGGCACGGTGACGCACTGCCTCGACGGCACGGTGCAGCTGCCGCCGGGGCGGGTGTGCATGCCATCGCCGCTACCGCCGGTGCGCTACGTGAGCACGGGCAAGTCGGTGGTCGCGTTCGTGACCGAGGGCGGCGATTTGTACTCATGGAACGCGGGGGAGCCCCAGCTGCGCTTCTGGAACTGCGGGGTGAACGGCCCGGTGCGCAGCGTGGCCTGCGACGGCGAGTGCCTGCTGGTGCTGTTCGAGAAGGGCATTGTGGCCCACCTGTACTGCGGCCGGCGGTACGGCAAGTCGGGGTTTCGCGTGCGCCTGCCAGCCGCGGCGGCGCACGTGCGCGCCGGCCACAAGTGCTGGGGCGCCATTTTGGCGGACGGGCGGCTGTTCACGTGGGGCAGCGACGCGGATGCGGCGCAGCTGGGGCGCGAGGGCGACCTGCTGCCGCGCGAGGTGCCGATTGGGCCGGTGGTGGACATGCACTGGTCGTCGCTGCACTACGCGGCGGCGCTGACGACGGAGGGGCGGCTGTACCTGTGGGGCGGGCGCGGGTCGATGCGGCCCATGTGCATTGACTACGGCGTGCGCTTCTGCCGGCTGGGCGTGTCGCGGATGCACGTCATGGCGATTGAGTCGGATGGCAACAGCGCGTTTGGCTGGGGGAGCTTTGGGAACACGGCCTTTCGGTGCCGCCGCTTCTCGGCGGTGGACGGCCCGGTGCAGGACATTGTGGCCAATGCCTTCTCGCACGAGCTGTTTGTGCACTGCCTGCCGGACGCTGTGCCGCACAGCCCGGCGCCGCGCCCGCGGCAGCCCATGTACTTCCAGGAGCAGCGCCGCGCGCGCCGTGCGGCTGCCATTAGCGTGCTGTGCGTGGACCGCACGCATCGTAGCGAGCAGCGCCGCGCGCGCCGGTCGACGACGCAGCAGCGCCCGCGTCTGGGGACGGACCTGCTGCCGTTGCACTTGTGGCGGGAGGTGATCCAGTGGGTGTAATCGTATATACAGTCTATTTATCCCTCCTGCAGGAGCCGCCGGGCCTCGTGGCCGAACGTGCCGGTCTGCTGTGCCACATGCTCGAGCGCGTCGCGCATGCCGGCGCGCAGGTGCGGGGGAAAGCGGCCCGCCAGGTTGAGCGCGGGGCTGCACGACGCGGGGTTCATCAGCAGCTCGCCCACGCGCCGCACGTGCTCGTCGTCATCAAAGGCGCCGTGTGCCATCCAGACGTCGAGCAGGAAGATGGGCTGCTGCGGGTAGGGCTTGTAGAGGCCGCGGCGCAAGAAGTCGGGCAGCAGCGGGCGCACGAGCGGCGTGAGGTGGCGCAGGCCGTCCATCTTGAGGTAGATGGCACTGATCACATGCTCGGTGGGGCCCTCCTCGCGCCAGCGCCGAGCGACCTCGGTGCGCACCAAGGGCGAGCGCATGTCCGCCGCCTGGATCACATCGTGCCATCCAAGGTCATCGGCGCGCCAGAATGCCCTCAGGCAGGGCAGGATGGGGCGCGGGCGCAGCATACCGGCCCAGCAGACCACATGGGCGCGGCCTTCGGGATCGCCCCAGTGCAGGTACAGGGACTCGCGCAGCCCAGGTGTGTCGCGCGTGGCCTCGGACCGCACCCTCGGGTCCTGCTGGTAGCGCTCCAGGAAAGAGAGGGAGCTTGAGGAGCCCTGCATATTTCGCAGAATTTAATGCCTCACAAATTCGCACAGATGTGGAGCGTCTACACTTTCCCGGACGGGCTGCGGGTCTCGGGCACGTTTGTGGACGGGCTGCTGCAGGGCCCGGCGCGCGAGCTGTACCCGTGCGACCTGCTGGTGCAGCGGGAGTGGCACGACGGCTCGCCGGTGAAGAGTGGCAGCGGCACACTCACGTACCCGGACGGCACCACCTACCAAGGCGCGCTGGTGGACGGACAGCCGCAGGGCGAGGGGCAGCTGTGCACCGCGGCGGGTGTGGTGTGCTCGGGGCAGTTCGTGGCGGGCGCGGCGCATGGCATGGCGGTCCAGCGCATGCCCAATGGTGAGGTGTTTGTGGGCGGGTTCCGCGGCGGGCGTCGCGATGGGGCGGGCACGTTTACGTTTCTGTCGGGCGAGCAAATGAAGGGGGTGTGGGTGGACGGGGTGTTCCACCATGCGGTGGACAGTATATAGCAGGGGGTGCGTGCGGTAGATGGAAGCTGCCGCGGAATTGAAGGGTGAGCTAGTGCGAATATGGCAGGAGCGGCAAAAACTGCTGCAGGAGAGTGCGCTGGGTTTAAAGGATGCGCTGACTGAAGCTGTGCAGGTAACGGATGGTCTAACGCAATTTACTAATGATGATCTTGTTCACAAGGTAATCAGTGCTCTGGTAATCAAAAATGAGAGAATAGGAAAGATACTGGCGAGTTGGGATACGCGAGACGGTGATCTTGACACCCTTTTGTACAAGGAGGACAGGAAGGGCGATCATTTTCGACCAGAACGCTTTGTATTTCGGGGGCACACCGGTGATGTAGTTGACAAGAAGTGGACTGCCGACGGGGGCGTACAATATTATGTGGGACAAAAGGAAGATGCAGGCGACGTCTGGCAGTGGTTGAAAAAAGGCAAATTGTCTGAAAAAGATGGTCTCTATGCTGATGCATTTGACGTAAAATATCGTTTGGAGCACGCTCGGTTTGGTGTATGGCCTAACGACAAGACAGATGCAAAAACCGCAGGCATCCGTCGCAAAGAGGGAACCAAGGGAACCGAGGGAACCAAGGAAACCGAGGGAGGAGCCGATGGCGCTACGACGGAAGGCGACCCAAAAACTGACAAGCGAACAGAATTAAAATTAAAGCAAAACAGGAAGTGCGGGTACTGCACTGATGAATTGCCGTTAACGTTTCATGTCGACCATGTTAATGAAGATCCTGGCGACAACTCTGACACGAACTTGGTGGCCTGCTGCCCCACGTGCCATGATCGCAAGGGTCGAGCATATACCAACCGAAAGGACTACATTTTGCGGCCTATGATTTACCGTTTGAACCTGAATCGCAAAAGGTGGGGCCAGCAACTGGTACCGGCAGTGTGGCTGGAAAATTATTCCGCGAAGCTCTTTTTCCAGCCGATTCTGCAGTACCGTCCGTCGCCAGTGGACGGCAGCGAGGACAAAGCGTACAAGGATGAGTGTGAAAAGTGCACGGTACTTTCTATGCCGGTCGATCTTGCGATTACTGGTCAGAGTCACGATGAAGGATACTACACTATTCGCCGTACGGAACACAGCGATATCAAAAGAACCAGTAGTACAAGCGTGCCCTGGGTGTGGCCCGCTGCCAATAATGCTGATGGAGATGATAATAAGGGTTTGATTAGCGGCCACAAATTATTGATGAACTTTCAGAACGGTAAAGACCCCTATCTTGGCACTGTAGGTGCCATTGTCCAATCCACCCACATTGCAACTGCACGGCAATACTGGGTAGAGTACGATGACGAAGAGATTTCGATGCACAGTGTCGAAGATCTGTTGCCAAACGTAACAACACTTATAACGCCAGTACGAATAGGCGACTTAGTCATGATGAAAATAAAACGGCAAACGTTCACGGGAATAGTGACAAGCATAGCCGGCGACGACAAGCATACTGTATTATTTGATAACGGTAAAGTACGTCACGATATTTTGGAACAAGAAGCTAAGCAGATGCGACTTCGTTTTTTGCTGCTGCTGCAAGAAGAACAAGATGCCATGTGGGAAGTGTTTGTACCCCGCACAGCAGACGAAGCTGCCTACCTCACCAAGGCATTTACGACACCCACCTAGCCGCGAATGCGGCGCGCCAGCTGCATGTCCTTGGGCATGATGGTCTGGCGGCTGGCATGAATGGCGCAGAGGTTGGTCGACTCGAACAGGCCCACCAGGTGAGCTTCGGCCGCTTCCTGCAGGGCCATGAGCGCCGTGGCCTGGAAGCGCAGGTCGGTGCGCACGTCTTGGGCAATCTCGCGCACGAGGCGCTGGAAGGGCAGGCGCCGAATGAGAACCTCGGTGGACTTTTGGTAGCGGCGAATCTCGCGGAGGGCAACGGTGCCGGGCTTGTAGCGGTGGGGGCGGGGGGCCGGGGGGGCGGAAGCCGGGCGCTTGCCTCCCTGCAGAAAGTGGTGCGGGCGCTTTCCCGGCGTGGACTTGGTACGGACCATCTTCAAAATTTATGCCACAATTCTGAGCACGTGGCGAGAATTTTCTCAGAATTTGAGAGAGGAGTGGAAGCGGCGATACAGTGGCTGGAGCTGCAGGGGGCGTGTGGCGCGGTGCACGGGGCGGAGGGTCATACCGGAGTCGGGGCCGAGGGTCATACTGGAGTCGGAGCTGCCGAAGTTGGAGCCGCTGGAGCCAGAGCTGTGGATGGCTCTCACAGCAGCTGCAAGACGCTGTGCAATGCTGGTTTGTTTACTGCCGGCTGGCGGCTGTGGCTGTGATAAACTTGAACTGTCGTCTGTACTCCAACTTGTGTTAAATGATACTGAATTTGTGAAGGTGTATGACGGCCTACTGTTGTCGCTTACAGACATGAGCATTACCCCGCTTATCCATTTCATGACTGATTCATAGTCTTTGTAATTGTCGCCGTGCAGTGCGGCCTGTACCGTTTTTAAGTAGTCATTGGAAGTGCTCGTCAGGCTGCCTATTTCAGCCGCGGTGTTGGAAGTGTCGAGGTCTGAACGTAAATTATAGATGCATTTCGAGATTATGCCAACGGTCAATAAGTGCATGAACCAAAGACTCGGGTCATTGCCCAGCTTCTCCGCGTACTCGGGTTTAACTACCGCACTGGTTTGCAAGGTCTGAAACAATTCGAGTTTTACTTGGGGGAAGTTCTCTGTCGCCGCCCCCCTTGCCTTCCGCATTGCCGTAATGCATGTCTCAATCGTGCCGTCGGTGGTACGTGCAAAGACGCATATTTGTTTGGCCCGTAGCCAATACTGTAGTGTCTTGGTCGTGGCAACGTAGCACTCCTTGTAAGTCTTGTCGGTGTAACGACGCTCCAGGCCGGTGATTTGCAGGTCTGCACATACGACAGTGTTACCAGGATCAGCCATACCAACAGGTTCCCCCTTGAGCGTGGCATACGTAGCCCACGTGGTTGTTTGCGGCTTAAGCAGCTCGATATACTTTTGGCATCGCGCCTGCTGGACTTTGGCTACTCTTTCCATACCAAACAACAAAATTTGCATGTTTTGCAGGGCAGTCGTGAAGTTATCTGCCAATGTCACGCACTCACTCATGTAGACATTCACAGTCTGATCCAAGCACTCGTCTAAGCAGTATATGACCTTGTCTTGCTGTACGGAAAGGGCTGGAGTGTCTGTAAATTCGGCCATAAATTGATCGGTAAAGTACCGATATTTTTCTGGGAAAGAGAACTCTCCCTGTGTGTCGATGGTAGAAGGTGGACTACCTAAGGGACTGCCCGATATTTCATCAAAGGGACTACCTAAGGGACTGGACACTGCAGCAGTGCCGCGGGCTGCAGGAGTGCTGGGGGCTGCAGGAGTGCTGGGGGCTGCAGGAGTGCTGGGGGAAACGAAGGGCTCGGCCTTCGCCGCCGTGCCGCCCGTCTGCGCCTCGCCCTCCTCGCTGCCGCTGATGGACACTGCCGCCGCCGCGCTGCTGCTGCTCGCGCCGCCGGCGAGGGTGCGCTTCTTCTCCCCTGCAGGAGTGCGGGGGGCTGCACCGCCGCTGACGTCGATCGAGTCACTCAGATCATACAAATACTGTTCTATTTCACGTTCTGAATTTGACACCTCTTTCAAATCCTCCGGCCTTATCGGCAGAACTGGCTCCAGCGGCACCTCTGGCTGTGCTGTGTCCAGTCCTAGGACCTCTTCGTCAGCCAGCATCAAATCAAGTAGCGATTGACCCTCATATTCTTCGACCGGCATCGTTTGTGGTAACGATTGCACCAAGGTCTGTAGTGCGCCTGTCGTACCGCTTTCATTTAAAACTATTTCAAGGACGCGTAGTTTGGTTGCTTTTGCGACTGTGGCGCTCCCTTTGAACGTTATTGGCAGTGTCTTAGCGGCGTACTGCGTAGCAGCACTCGTGGCATCTGCCAATGACTGTCCATCACCTACTATGGTTAGCACATCCTTGGCTGTTTCTGTATGGTTGCAGGTTAAAAAGTCACTAAGGACACTTTCCATGACCTGGCAGATGAGTGTGTATGCACTGCGCTGCGTAATGTCAGTAGTCGTTGTATCAAAATGCTTGAGGAACGCTACCATAAATTGAGCGGCGGTCTCTTCCGTTTTGGCGCGCTGTTGGGTGTGTATTTTTGTAGATGTTGCGTCGCTAAGTTTGATTTTGGACATAAATATCTCCGCTGCAGTGTCCCACCCCGTCGCACCCGCGGTCAGCAGCACTGGAGCGTTTTTAAAGAACGCCAGAGTCGATGCCACCGTTAGTGACCACCTTTGGAATGTATTGCCAGAGGCGTTGTAGGCCTGCAGCAATTCTGGGTTTGTACGCAGAGCGGCGATTGCGTCGACATCCACGTTGCAGGCTGTCATTGCCAGCTTGCATCCTATGTTGTACCACATGCACCCGCCTGCCGAAATTTTGGTTATTCCGGCGCCTGGTCCTATTTCCTTAAACAGGGGGACTAGCTTTAGATTCTGCTGTGCACTGATCTCTTCGATCGTAGTTCTGTCACGAATGAACGCTTTGTCCATGCATTGGTGCGCGGCATCTTGGAGCGCACGCTGTATCACACTCCTGTGTACATACAAGCTGTTATGGTAAATATTCTTTTTTTTAGCTGCATCGTTACCTTCATGCTTGATGCCAAATCGTTTCCAGTGTTCAGTAGTAGAGTCCTCCAGCAGTTGCGCCATAGTCTCCCCCCCTTCCTCACCTCCTATATATACTCCCGGCACTACCGCAGCGCCAGCCCTTTCAGGTGCGGCACCTTGTACAGGGCCACCGCAAACGTGTAGAGCGCGCGAAAGTCCAGCAGCTCCAGGGCCGCCAGGACGTACATGATGCCAATGCGGCGCACCGCGGCCTGCGCGCCGGCAAAGTCGCGCGGGTGCGCCGTCAGGGCCCAGTCCACGGCGCGGCCGACACGATCCGCGTCCTGCAGCCCAAAAGCGTGCAGCAGCGGCACGCTGTCCCGCGGGCCGACGCGCTCCGCCAGCAGCAGTGCGGGAGTGCGGCCGGCCGCGCGGGTCCATTCGCGCGTCTCCACAGGGCGCCGGCACCGGGCCAGGTCGTGAATGCGCACCGCGGCCCATTCCTGGCGGGTGCGCACGTCCAGGAGCGTGTCATCGAACTGGAGCGGGCGCGCGGCCGACCAGCCGCCCCACACGCGGAAATCGCGGCACAGGCCCGGCAGGTGGGTCATCCCGCTGGCGGCCACGTAGCCGTACTGGCCGGGCGCGACCTCAATGGTCGTGGCCACGGGGGGAGGAACCTGCATAGTAAGTTGTGTCGCAATGTACGGCGTGTGCCAGGAACATTCTCGGCAGCAACAGTAAGTGGGCACACAAAATAAATAAGATGGCAATATGGCCGTACTCGATTCCACTCGACGTGGACTGGCACTTTTTGGACCACGAGCTGGGTCAACTGCACGAGGTGCTGCCCGAGGGCCCCCTGCCGGTGATTGATGGCGTGGGCGACTGGGAGATGCTGGACTTTTTGGACTGCTACGGCCTGGTCACGTACCGCGCCGCGGCCACCCCTGGCTGCACCTGCAAGCGATCGCGCTGCCTGAAGAAGTACTGCCGGTGCTTTGCGGCGGGGGAGGTGTGCGGGGGCGAGTGCAGCTGCACGGGCTGCAAGAATGACGTGCCGACGGCGCGCGGCGCCCCGGAGCTGCCGAAGTTTTGCAGCTGCAAGAAGGGCTGCGACAGGATGTACTGCGTGTGCCGGCAGGCGGGGCGCGAGTGCGGGGTCAAGTGCCGGTGCGTGGGGTGCGGCAACGGTCCATCGCGGCTGAAGCGCAAGCACGACGCCTTGCTGCACGGCACGGCGCGGGTGGGTGTGCGGCGAAAGGTGACTATAGGTAGTGCATGAATGAAACAGACATGGCGGCACACAGCGCGCGGTTATAGGGCTACTGCCGCTGTCATGATTCGGTTCTAGTGCAAAAAAAAGGGAGCGCGAAACCGCGCACGGGACTCGAACCCGCACTCTCCGCCTTAGAAGGGCGGCGCCTTGTCCAATTGGGCCAGCGCGGCATAAAGGTGCCTGCGGTGGGGCTCGAACCCACGGCCACCAGCTTAAAAGGCTGGCGCTCTGCCGACTGAGCTACACAGGCGTGCTAGGAATACGGCGATTTATTGCCTTTTATAGTACCGACTTTCTTCTTGGCCTTCCTGACTTTCTTGCAGCGGCACCTCGGGCTCTTGCAGCAGGACGGCATTCAGGTCCTCGCCTCCCCCCTCAAGTACCCACCAATCCTTGCCCTCGGCGAGCGTGCGCGCGCAAAAGTCGGCGTAGGGCAGCGCAGGGGTACCGACGCGGGCGCAGTGGTCGCGGTAGAGGTGGTCGCCCCACCAGTGCAGGTAAGCGGCGGCGTTGGCAGGGCCGGCGTGCGGGTCCCGAAGACGAGGAGCGGGCATGTACAATAATAAAATAAGTGAGAGGAATGTGTGTGTGTATGTAGTAGAATATTCTGGGCATGTTACACGAATGAGAGACTGCTGGGCTTCCTGTCGGGACCGTCGTGCGTGAGGCGGAGGGTCTGCATGTCGGTGCTCTTAGGATGAGCATTGGTTCCACTGAGGCCGGTGCCGGGGGCATGAAGTCTTCCGCTTTTGCCATAAACGCCAATCGTCCCCAGAGTACTAATAGTTGTATTCGCGCCCCACCCAACTATGTTCAAAATAAACAGCCCCGCTGCCACAAATACAATAGCAAGCATACCATGGTCTGTGTAAGCTTTGCCCGCACTGTTTGCACTTCTAACGTCGTAGTAGCCTGTGCTGCAGTCTTTGCTCTCGTCTGAAAGAGCGTCGATAAGAGTGATAATACAAATAAGTAACAACAAAACGTTATCTGGCGAAATTAAAGCTCTCATTTTGCTGTCGTTCGATATTTCAAGGCCGTGTAGGGTAATAAAAAACAGGCAAAACCCTAAAAGAAGTATGATCTGTACAACAACGGTTTGGTGCACGCCCGAAGGCTCTTTGTCCGTAGCATTTTGATACAAAGCGCCACCCGCCATCACCAACGTGGCCATCGCAAAACAGTAATTAAGGAAGCACGACAATTTACAAAATATGTAAGTCGTACCGCCAGGCAACGACAATGATGGTTTGCTAGAGACTGTCGTCTCGGCTGCATCCCCGATTTTCGATTTTCGAAGTTCCATCGGTACTACCTTTTTAGGATTACCCTTGGTGTCGGTGTTTTCTACGAGCCTTACTTTACCCTCTTCTGGCCAGGTGACTATATGAGCTAATTGCATGACAACTGCACACAAGTAGAACAATGCCGCCAACAAGTAGCTTATTCCCATATGCCCACCTTTATGCCGTATAATACGACATGTCGATGTTGTGCTGTCTAGTTCGTCCCAAAGCTGGACACCTGCCCCCACGGTAAGACCTAAAGTTATAACATGAAAAACTAGAAACCAGTCGTACCAACACTTATGCCAGTTGCCGGCGTCTTGTGCTGAACGCAGGTATGGCTCCATAACCCAGGTATCGTCAAATACTGCTAGCTTCGCATGTATTGCACGTGAGGCTTCCTGTGCTATGTGTACAGTAGTTAGTAAAAGTGCAAAAAACAGCAAAGGGTTACCTAGCACATCTTCGGAACAGGTGGTATCCCATGCCTTGCTATCATTGTCAAAATTGCCATCAGCATTGCAGGTGAATATGGGAGGTGCGGTGCTTGTATGGCTGTTATAATACGCCTCTGCGTCTTTGCATGTAACAGCCGTATTTATATCGCGCACAGCATAACCCTGGAGCAGTGCCGATGCAAATAAAAATGCAAATGTACCAAATGCAACAATTCTGGACCGCATCAAATTCACCCCCTCCCCCTAATGGTATAAGTAGTGCGTGTCACGTCTTGCGAGATGCTGGGCAAGCTGGTGACTTCGCACGACCGCTTCCACGTGCACAAGACGCTGGGCCTGGCCTGCCTCGCCAGCTTCGTGTACCAGTACGGTGTGCACTGGCCGCGCTACGGCACGCTGGGCGCCACGACACCCCTGCTCCTGCTGCACGTGGCGCTCTCGTGCAGCGGCATCCAGTTCAGCGTGCCGGCGCAGCGCATACTGAAGTGGCCCACTATGATCTGGGAGGAGTACCGGCTGCATGCCATCGTCTTCTCCTTCCGCGCCCTGCCCGTGGCCTGGCTGCCGGTGGGCCTGGCCCGTCTGCTGTGCATTGCGGCGGTGCACGTGGCCGCCGATCAGGTCACGGTGCACTGGGGCCAGCCGGGCAACACTACCGTGCGGGGGGACCACGCGCGCCGCAAATCGCCGCGCGTGTGGTGGATGACGCGCAGCTACGCCGTGTACCAGTACCTGGCGCTGGCGAGCCACCTGGTGGGCCGCGACGGGATGCAGCTGGGGTACAATGCGTTTATTGCCGTGCAGTCCTCGGCCTTCTGCATGACGCTGCACCGCAAGGGGCTCATCACTTGGAAGGGGCACGCGCTGACCTATCTGGTGTGCATTGCCCTGAGCGGCGCGTACATTGTGCAGTCGCTGGCCTGGTGGCAGACGGCGCTCGCGCTGCTGTGCGGGTACGGCCGCATGCAGGGCCTGCCCAAGTACGGCCTCTGGCTGACCTACTGGGGCGTGGCGGAAGTGATTCAGGCATATCTGTAGCGGTCGGCGCGCACGCTCGCCAGGCCAAAGTAGCGGGGCGACTCGCGGCGGTAGCAGGCGTACCAGCCCGGGCCCTGCCACCCGGGCAGCAGCGGCAGGTGGCGCTCGTCGCGCGGCAGCCAGCAGGAGGGCACCGGGGCGCGCGTGGCGTAGGTGACCTTGCGCGTCTCGGGGTCGTACTCGGCGTAGTTGCAGTCGGGGCCGGCGCCCAGGTCGGCAGCGAGGATGCGCGTGACGCCGGGCACGGGGGGTGCGTCACGTCCTTGCAGCGCGCCATCGCAAAAGAGCCACTCGGGCGGCGGCGCGGGGGAGCGAGGGCGCTTGGGCATTTCAAATAATAAATGGCGCGCAACTTTTTCATGGAACATTCTCTCGACGCGCGCATGTCACATATGCTCGGTGCAGGCTGGCAACACAGAGGAGCATGCCCTGCTGCAGGAGCTGCGCATTTCCCGCCTCCCGCATGAATCCTTTCCTGTACGTCCTTGCCCTCGGGGTGCATGCCCCGAACGCGCTCGTGACCATGTACAACGCCACGGAGGCGGCGCGTGACCGGATGCCGGAGGTGTTTGAGGTGCGGCTGGAGCGCGGCCCGGGCTACGTCTGCAACTCGTCGGACCCGGCCTCGTGCCGGTGGGAGCCGGACAAGCTGGTGGTCTATTACTAAACCAGTGGCACGCTCTCGCCGCGTTCATCCGACTTCCACCTGTGCGCCGGGGCGATCAGGAAAGTTGAGGGCCAGGGTAAGATAGTCGGGAAAGTCGTTGGCGTAGCGCGCGGCCTGCCGTACCGCAGCAGCCGACAGGCGGGACTTGACGGCTTTTAATTCCACCAATACACAGCGCTCTACCAGCATGTCCCAGCGCACGCTCACGTGCGACAGCGGATTGCCCTTGTACAGCACGGGCATGGCCACCTCCAGGCTGCAGCACAGCGGCCGTAGCTCCACCGCAAGCGCCTCCCGGTACACCTCCTCGCGCCAGCCCCAGCCCAGCTCCTCGTACACGACGCGCGCGGCACTGATGACGCGGCGGCGGACAGCGTCGCTACGCTTCGATGTCATCCGGGAAATAGTGCTCCACCAGCCCCGGAAAGCGGTCGTCGGGGGCCAGGCCCACCACGCGGCGCCGAAAGTGGTGGGCCAGCACCCGGTCCACGTCGGGCCAGTCCGCCACCGCAGCGTGCACGTCCCAGAAGCAGAGCTCCAGCAGTGCGTCGTCCAGGCAGCGGTGCACCAGGCGCTCGGCGCCCCACATGTTCAGCAGTGCCGCCAGCACCAGGGAGTCCTCCGGACGCGTCGGCATGCGCCCCTCGTACACGAGCGCGATGAGCTGCTGCAGCATGTCCTTGTCCATGCCCACCGGCACCGCATCGTCACCGTGCTTGGCGTTGGCGCGGATAAAGTCGCAGTGGCGCGCAAAGGGCGCGAGCAGCACCTCCTGCGGTGCGGTACCGTCGTTGGGCTGCAGTGCCAGCGTGCCGGCGTACTGCACCGACAGCTCGGCCACGCGCGGCAGCGGCGGCGGCGCCGGGCAGTACAGGCGGGTGCGGGCGAACCACTTGGCAAAGACGCCGCGCACCAGCGGGTCGTCGTCCCGCAGCCCCTCGCGCAGGTGCCGCGCCCACCGGGCAGGCAGGCGGCGCTTGGTGCGCATGTGCAGCAGCAGCTCGTGGCGCGAGTGCACCTCGCTGCCGGCCAGGTCCAGCATGCATGCCGGCACGTCAAAGCCGTGCGCGGAAATCGCCACGAGGCCGCCGCAGCGCAGCACCTGCCGAGGGAAGTCGGTGCTCAGGTCCATGAGCACGCGGGCCACCTCGACGGAGCTGCGCCCGTGCCGCACCAGTTCCCCCATGTGGTTCGCCACCAAGCAGTTCGCGGCCTCTGTCGAAAGGCTGGCGCACTCGCGCAGCAGGAGCGCGGCATCGCCATGCAGCTCATCGTCGTCCAGGTGGTCCACCACAGGCGGCAGCTGCGGCAGGACAAAGTGCTCGAGCTGGCTTGCGGTGGGGAGCAGCAGCGGAATGGCGCGCATGCAGTGGGCCGGGTGCAGGGCAATGCCCCCCGCGGCCGCCTGCACCGCAAAGGAGATGTTGCAGCTGCACAGCACGGCCATGGTGAGCACCAGCTCGGGGGCAAGGTCGGGCGCAAAGGACATGGCGTAGGCCATCTCGACGAGCAGGCCGGGGCTGGAATCGATGCCGGGCTCGTCCTTGAGCTCGCTAGCGTAGTGCCGCAGCAGGGTCAGCTTGTCGGAATCGTAGGGCACGGCGCACAGGCGCATAATGTCCATGGCGTAGCATGGTGAGCTGGTGGGCAGCTGCGCCAGGGCCCGGATGCACTTGCCCACCGGGCCGCCGTGCCGCGCGTAGGCTAGCACGGCCACGGTCTCGCCAAGGTCGCAGTCATCGGGATCGGCCAGGATCAGGTCGAGATCAGTTTCGCCAAAGGCGTGCCCCGGTTGAAACATGAACACCCAATTATTTTATGACCTGTGTAGCCGGAATTTTCGCGCAAGGGAGATCTGCAGCGCGTGCAGTGCGCCCGGCGGCAGGGGATCCTTGTCCCGGCCGCACTCGCATGCGTGGGCCTCCTGCAGGCAGGCGCGGCAGTCGCCCAGGCGCATATGCTCGTAGAGCACGACGGCGAAGAACAGGTGCGCAATGGCGGCGGCCATGGCAAACCAGAGGGCGAGCACGGAGGACGGGTACGAGGCGCCCATAATGGTCAGGGCAATGCCCAGCGTGCCCTGCAGCACCTGCAAGCCGGCCACCGTGTGCGTGCGCTGCACCATGTGCAGCACAAAGTAGAGGGCGCAGGCGCACGTGCACGGGACGCACGATGCCCCAAAGGTCAGCTCCGCGCTAACGTACGCCAGCACGCCGAGCACGACGGCCTCGCCACCGGTACAAGAGGCGTAGCAGCGGCTGAAAGGTGTGGCCATGCGCGTGCAGCAGTGCGGCCATTCCGGAAGGGGGCGGCCGGGCGGCGCTGCGGTCCATGGGTCGATATCGGCGGACGCCGCTAGAGGGTGCGCGGTGCATGATGCCATGTGTGTGCAGCCAGTATATAGTGGTGCAGGCGTGCTCTGCGAATGTTGCGTGCAATTCTAATTGTGATGGTATTGTCCATAGCGTATACCGACACATCCGTGCCGACTTCAGCGGACGCGTGGGGGCTAGAATACGACGATGAGGTATTGGCGGATGCCGGCAGCGGGGGTGGCAGCGGGGGCGGGGGCGGCAGCGGGGGCGGCAGCGGGGGTGGCAGCGGGGGTGGCAGCGGGGGCGGCAGCGGGAGCTACGCCCCGGTGAGCACTCCTGCACCGACCCCGAGTCCGACTGCCAGCCCGAGCCCGGTACCTACTGCAACCCCGACCCCCAGCCCGACACCGAGTCCGACTGCCAGCCCGAGCCCGGTACCTACTGCAACCCCAACCCCCAGCCCGACACCGAGTCTCACGCCTGCGCCCACGGCGCCGCCGACGCCGCCCACGCCAGCACCGCTGGAGGTCCCGAACGTAGCAATCGTCAAATGGGGTGGCGTCGGGTTCGGCGGGGTGGTTGTGCCGGTACTGGTGGCAATGTGTTTGATAAAAAGGCACACCTATGGGGAACGCATGGACATTCCATTTGAATCTCACCAGAATAATCCAGGCACACTGGTGTTTTAGCAGCATAAAAAACTTTCTTTGCAAATGGAGAAAGTGGAGATTGTGGTGAGTGGCGGGTGCGAAACGGTGTGGCCCATGAACGCAATGGGCTACGAGTACGACGGGCACGAGATCGTGGCCTACGACGTGGCCGCGGCACGGTTCTTCCTGTCGGGCGGCGGCACGGCTGGCCACGGAGAAGTTGGCTTTGCGGGCTTGGACCCTCCGGTGGCCAGCGGGCGGCAGATGCCCTGCATTGGCCAGTACGTCAGCTGCTGGCTGGGCGATGCGGCGGTTGTGGCTGTGACGCGCACCGCGGCGCTTCTGCGCACCAACGGCGGCGTCTACTCGGTGGCGTGCCACATGCTGCAGCCACTGCATGGCGTGTCCGAGGTGGGCTGTGCGGTTGTGCTGTACGGCAACGGACAGGCGGCGCTTTTTCGCAACCTGACGGTGCGCGGTGGCGCGGCCGGCCTGCGCGAGACCATTGAAAGTCGCTTGCGCGCGGCGGGCGTGCGCATCGGCTCGCGCACACTACTTGTGGAGCGCCAGTCGGCCACGTGTGGCGCGACAGCCCTGCGTCAGCTGCCGCAGCGCAAGCGGCTGGTGCTGCAGCTGCAGGGCACGTGCGACGGTGTTGCCAAGAAAGGTTGCGGCTTTGTCGTCATGACGGCGGATGCGGCGCTGGCGCACGTGACCGCGACGGAGGTGCTGGAGGGCAAGCCGTGGCTGCTGCCCATCTCCCTGGAGCTGCTGGGCACGCACATTGGGGTGCACGGCCTGCGCGTGGACCACCTGATGGGCCCCTACACGACGCACGACGACGGCATTGTCGCACTGGACACGCCGCAGCGCCCTGTGTGCGGCGAGGCGCATGCCGTGACGGCAGAGCAGCTGGTGTGGGCGATCCGCTCGGGCACGGTCGAGGTGCAGCCCGATGGCACGTTTGCCATGCCGGCGCCGGACGGCACCTGCTACACTCCGGTCACGTGCACGGGGCGGTCGCTGCGCGCGCTGGAGCTGGAGCTGTACGACCTGTACGACGCGTGCCTGCCCATTGGCGAGCACAAGGTCGAGCTGCCGGGGTGCCCGCCGTCGCTGCTGCTGGAGCGCTTTGGCACGGACTTTTACAACCCGGAGACGGGCATTGTCAGCTCTACATAAATTTTAGGCATGCCGCGCAGTCAGGTGGGTGTACAGCGCATGCGCGTCCAGAACAACGACAACGTCTTCATTCTCAAGCACCGGCTGCCGTTCGTGGCGTGGCGTGGACACCGCTTTAGCGAGAAAAAGCGCACGGCGCTGCTGATGCGCCTGGAGAACCAGGAGGCGCACTCGCACGAGTACACGGCCAAGACGCGCCTGCTGACGGCCGTCACGGGGATGCTGACGCTGTACGACAACGCGGGGCGGCAGTACAGTGTGCATCACTCGGACGTGGTGCGGGTGTAGTGTGTGCCAAAGAGCTTGTCGGGCCACGCGGCGCTTACCCCAAAGTTCGTGCCGGGGCGCAGATGGTGGCCACGATGGTGTGCGCTGCTCCGCACGTGCGCCAGTGTGTGGCTGATCTCGTACTGCAAGAGCATAGCGGCCAGCAGCCAGCACCCCTGCCACGCAGCCAGCACTCCTGCCACGCGCGGTGACCAGTCTCCCGTGTACTTGACGAAACGGCTGTCTTTCCAGTTCACGTGGTGGTCAAGGTGGTACCGTATGTGCAGCTGGTGTGCCGCGCGGTGCAGTACGTACTCGCCAAGCGGGGCAAGCAGGAACAAGGACATGCAGAATTGAGCTAGCGATTGCATTTAAATACAGTTAATGTATACCTTTTATTTTAAGTTGCCGCTCGTGTAACTCAGTTGGTAGAGTGTCTGTCTTATGAGCAGATGGTCCAGGGTTCAAGCCCCTGCGTGAGCACTCTTTTTTTTTGCCGAAAGCCGCGCTGCACGGCAGACACGGCCCTGCACACCGCGCGCGGCCATGCGCAGGCGGCAGGAGGCCAGTAATGCGTCACGGCGCCGCGCTCCTCCCGACGCGCGCCCAACTGGCCTTCCACGCCCAGCCTGCCAAGGGCAGCGGCCGCCACGCACGTGCATGATGCGCCGTACGGCACGGTCAGGTAGAGCCCGCCCGTCAAACCGTCCAGGTGCAGCACCAGCGCCGCCGGGTCGTGGATCACGGGGAGCCCTGCGCCGTACACGATCTCCGCGCCGAATCCCCGCGCGGGCCGCAGCGTGAGCACGATACCGTCGGGGGGGTGCGCGCCAAGATTGCGCACGGCACGTGCAATGGTGGTCGTGACCCGCACGAGATGCATGCGGGTGTACGCGGCACCGTGCGGGCTGACGTGGTGGACGCGCAGCAGGCAAGTGTACATACCTAGGGGGAATGGCCACCGCCGCAGTAATCCAAAAGAACAGGTGCGCCTAGGCGGATGGCCAGGAGTGCATCGGTCTGCTGTGTACAAAGCCTTATCGTTACTGTCCCGATCTGCGACAGCCTACAGGTGCTTATTCTACGGCTGCCTCCTCGGCCGCCTCCTCGATGGCCATGATTGCCTCGACGACATCGTTATCGTTCTCTCCCAGCGCCTTGATCGCATTGGCCCGCGAGGCTTCAGTCTGCTGCATTACGAGCCTGATAGCCGCCTCCTCGATGACCATGATTGCCTCGACGGCAACGTTATCGTTCTCTCCCAGCGCCTTGATCGCATTGGCCCGCGAGGCTGCAGTCTGCTGCATTACGAGCCTGATACTTTCCTCAAATACTGCGTCATTCGGCGGTGTTCCAAGTAATAGCTCCTGTATGAATAGGGGTAAATCGGTGTTGTCGTCATTCCACGGAAGAGCAACCATATTGTAGGCAGCTAGAATAGCTCTTGTGTTCCTCACTACAGCGTTCACTGCCGTAGCGAACGATTTCGTGCCCAGCGCACGTTCAAGTTCAGTTACCACGTCTTGTTCTTTTGTTCTTAATACGGTTCGAAAAAAATCCATATTATTGAATACGCGTCCTGCGCCTCCGCCACTAGCTGATGGCGAAGGGTTGTCTATAAGAGCTTCACGTATTGCGTTTAGAGCCTCACTCTCCTCCCCAGTGATGTCGCTGGGAATGAAACCATGAAACCGTAGGAGGTCGTTCAGCGTCGGTGCATCAGCGCTGCGGGTCACTAGTCTCTCGTAGTCTGCCCCTCTACGTGGCATTTGCACGGTACAATCGAGGAGGCGTACTTTTATCGGAACCTTATCGCCGATCGTCCGTAAGGGTTGTATATTTACCATTTGTTGGCCGTCTGGACTCTCCTCTTGTACGTAACCATGCTGCTGTTTCCCACCCACCCCCACTACTACGGCCTCACCTTTTAGCGTGTATGCTGGCAACTGTGGAACATAGTTGCGGAGCACCGACCAGGATTGGGTAGCTTTAAGTGCAGCAGTGCGCACCGTGTTTTGTTCTTGTTCGGCTTGGTACGGGTTGGGTTTGAGCGCCACTTCACTTCGTGATAAGTAATGTGCTATTCGAACGAGTGCTGCAGAGCCGGTATTTAGGTTTCTTATCCTCGTTGCAATGGTTTCAGCCAAGCCCTTACTATTACTACTGGCTGCATTAATAGTAGTCAGATACTTTTTGGCTTCACGATAATTAAACGCGCCAGGGTTTGATTCTACGGCATTAGCAAACTCGGTGCGGATTATAGTTATTATTTCTTTAACTTGTAGATTTTCCAAGGCGCTTTCTTCAAACGCTTCGGCAGATGCAGCGTTGGCAACTGCCGTCATGAGGCGTTGAATTTGAGTAGGGTCCGGTACAATAGCGTTTGCTTGACCTACAGCCTCTATCTCTACCAGGATTGATAATTCACCCTCGCCAAGGAGCTGCGCCGTTTCAGCGCTCCTGTCGCCGGGCGGAAGGGCCTCGCCGGCAAGGCGCTGCTCCTCTGCAGCAGCCTCGTCGGTAATGCGCTGCTCCTCTGCAGCAGCAGCCTCGTCGGCAAGGCGCTGCTTCTCTGCAGCAGCCGCGCGCCGCTGAAGGTACTCCTCGCGGAGCGCCGCTTGCTGCACGGCGCGCTGCGCCAGCTCCTCGGCAGCCGCCTCGACTTTCACCTTGACAGCCGCCGCCGCCGCCTCGGCAGCAGCAGCCGCCGCCGCTGCCGCTGCTTCCTCTGCCTTGGCTGCCGCCGCGGCAGCTGCCGCCTCCTCCTCCTCCTCAGCGGCCTTGGCGGCGGCAGCTTCCTCCTTCGCCAATCGCTGCACCTCCGCCTCCGCCTCCGCGGCAGCAGCCGCCGCCGCCGCCGCTTCTTCCTCTGCCTTGGCTGCCGCCGCGGCAGCTGCCGCCTCCTCCTCCTCCTCAGCGGCCTTGGCGGCGGCAGCTTCCTCCTTCGCCAATCGCTGCACCTCCGCCTCCGCCTCCGCGGCAGCAGCCGCCGCCGCCACCGCTTCTTCCTCTGCCTTGGCGGCAGCCTCGTCGGCAATGCGCTGCTTCTCTGCAGCAGCAGCCTCGTCGGCAATGCGCTTCTCCTCTGCAGCAGCGGCGGGGGCGGCGGATTTGCGCTCGTCTTCCTCCTCATTTTCCTCCTTCTCCTCCTCCTCCTCATCCTCCTCCTCCTCCTCCTCGCTCGCCCTCGCTGCAGCCTCTGTGGCGGCCTTTTTAGCCCGCTCCGCCTCCGCTCTTGCAGCTGTGGCAGCATCCTCCTCCTCCTTCTTTTTAGCCTGTGTGGCAGCCTTCTCCTGGGCAGCCTGCTCCAGCTTAGCAGCGGCAGCCTTCTTTTTGGCTTCCTGCGCCGCCTTCTTTTTAGCCTGTGCGTCAGCCTTCTTCTGGGCAGCCTGCTTCAGCTTAGCAGCGTAAGCCTTCTTTTTGGCTTCCTGCCCCGCCTTCTTTTTGGCTTCCTGCTCCGCCTTCTTTTTAGCCTTTGCGTCAGCGGCAGCCTTCTCCTTGGCATCCTTCTCCACCTTCGCTTCAGCCTTTGCTTCAGCCTTCTCCTTGGCAGCCTTCTTCGCCTTTGCGATCCTCAATGCCTGAAAAGCAGCCTTCCTGTCGTCACGGAGCTTCCTTTCTTTCTCCTCTGCCGCTTCGGCCGATAACAGCACATAATTGCCTGCTGCAGCTTGTGCTTGCTCCGGGGAGCCACCATCTTCTAGGATAGCGTTACTCTGTCGACGCCCCGCGTTATATCTAGCAAATCTGTCTGCCGCTGTGCTGGCCAGCCATTTAATCGCCAGTGTACCCAATACACCTAATATCGCTATCCTGAAATCGAGGCGGCCTTCGCCTGTTATCAGTCCAATGGACTTGAATGCGTCAAGGACTTGAACTTTTGTCAATAGTACGACGTTTTTCGTTGCTTCAACTAAATTCTCAAATGTGGACGTCTGTGATATCGCCACCATCGCCGCAGACCCCCCCGTAATCGCCGCAGACCCCCCCATACCTATTGCCGTTTTAGCTGCACGTCTAAGCCTTCCAAAGCCCGGCCTTCCGGTCCCGGCTGCGGTTCCCCCTGCAGCGCCTCCGCCTCCGCCTGCGCCTGCCTGTAGCTCCGCTAATGCGCGCCGCCTGTTGCGGCACCTTAAATAAAATGGCCATGCCAGTGCGGTTACAAGTAGCATAGAACCAGCTATCTGTACGAGGGTGGTCGAAGCCGTACCTGAAACCGCAGATATCGCTTCTACGGCAGAGGGGTTCGCCGCAAATGGTGCACCAGATCCCAATAAGTTGGGTTGACTTGCAACGAAGGCCTCAGCAGCGGAGATTGTGGAGTTCAAAAGGGGGCCGGTCTCATTTAACTGTGCTAGCTGACGTACTGCAGCTGCTGCTTGAACTGTGAAACTCACCAAAACCTGCGGGTCCAGCGCCGGTAGGTTTGCTACAATGGCTACTTGTAGTGATGTGGAGGCTGCTGCTGCTGCGGCTGCTGCGGCTGCTGCGGCTGCTGAGCCTGGGCCTGTGGCTGAGGCTGCGATTGCGGCTGGGCCTCCGATTTGGGCTGGGGCTGCGGCTGAGCCTGCGGCCCCGGCTGCGGCGGCGAGTGGGGGCACTACTGCTGCGATTGCGGATGTGAGTGCGTTTGCGGCTGTGGCTACGGCTGCTGCTGCGCCTGCTGCGCCTGTTGCGGCTGCATAGGCTGCGGCTGTGGCTACGGCTACGGCTGCGGCTGCGACTGCGGCTTGTTTCAACTTCGATAGATCCACAGGCGCAGGCGGAGGCACAGGCGCAGGCGGAGGCGCAGGCGGAGGCGGAGGCGCTGCAGGGGGAACCGCAGCCGGGACCGGAATTCGTCTGTGCAGGATATGTGCGCGACTGTCTTTCCATTCTTCAGCAAGTATATCCCGCAACTGATTAAACACATTGGCGAAGGGGCATGAAATAACTACTGCGCTGTGCGCAATCTTATATGGTGCGTGCATATTTGGTACAAATGTCATGCGGTTTCCTACTCCACTTCCACTGCGCCACACTGCAATGCCTCGCCGTTTAGGTCCGTTGACATACGGGTTAAGTGCAGTAACAATCACGTCAGAAGTGCCTATTATAGCAATCGCCGCCCGTGGCATGTACCCCCAGTCTGGCGTTGCCATGTCGAACTGTCGACGACTGGTTCTTATAGGTGACACTACTTATTTTTGCCGCGCGAGCGCGCCAGCAACCGCGCTCCACGGGCCGACCAGCTCATGAGGTGATGTTGCCAACCCGTAGCCGCTCCGCAGGTCAGTGGCCTGCCCGGCGCACACGGCATAGCGGCCGGCCATCCAGGCACGTGCACGCGGGGGCGGCCCGTGCGGGCACCTGTACAGCAGCCGCAGGCTCGCCTCGCCGGAAATGTCGCACACGTACCGCGCCCCCGTCGACGCCACCGCGAGAAACCGGTTGCGCCAGGCGCCGACGACGGCAGCGGCGGGCCCACCGGGCAGTGGCAGCGTTTCCCAGTGCCCGCTGGGCCACAGCGCGTTTATGTTGCCAGAGTTGCAGACGTACACAAAGACCTCCTGTACGCACGTCACGGTGCTCGGCGACCGGGTGGGTGCGATGCCCACTGCAAGTATTTCCAGGAACCCGTCCCTGTCAAAGACGCGCGTCTGCACGTCGTGCAGGCACATGGTGAGCATGCGCCCGCTCGGGGCCACACATGCCACGTCGGCGCGCCACGCGAGGCGTACTGGCAGCGCGTCTGGACCAGCAATGGTAAATAGCCCCTTTGACGTGCCACCATGCACCACGACGCCTCCGTCGTGCGTGGGCCAGCCGCGCCAGGTGGGCATGTGCCACTTGCGGGCGATGCGTCCCTGGCGCACGCACAGCACCGCGGGCCCGGACGTGCCCACGTAGAGCGTGTCGCTGCCACCGCATGCCAGCCACACTACCTCGGTGCAGTGCAGCGGCAGGCGCACGGACCTTTTGTCGCCGCGCACGTGGCGCAGCAGCACCTGCTCCTCCGGCGGGACGGCATGCCAGCAGGCGTCCATCTCGCGGTGCAGCCCGTGGTTGGTGCACAGCAGCCGCAGCGTGTCGCGCCATTCTAGCCAGGGCGACAGCAAGCTGACGGGAAACTGCATGTTGTATAAATGCCGGTAATTTTACAGTACACCTGTCCGCGCAGTCGTGTCCGAGTTGGTCAAAGGAGCAAGGCTTAAGATCTTGTGTGTTCGCACTTCGCGGGTTCGAACCCCGCCGGCTGCACTCTATTTATTTTTTTATTATTTTTTACACCGCTGTGCTGCCGGGGTAGCGCACGCGCACAGGCAGCAGGCTGTCCTTGGTCCACTTGCTCCGCTTCCTGTCGATGGCACGCACAGCCCCTGTCGCCAGGGCAGAGGCCAGCATGGTGGCCATCGCGCTGCGCGTGTGCTTCCACACCAGCACCACCGCAAGTGCAATGGCGCCGGCGTCAAACAGCGACTGTGCTGTCGCCTGCACGACGTCCTTCCGAAACGGCATGTGCGGGTGGCAAAATGGGCGTCCATTCCTCCAGCTCGTAGCCGACGTAGAAGAGGCAATAGGCCGCCGCCGCCAGCACACGATCGGCCGGCCACGCACTCCCTGCCTCCATAAAGACGGCCGGCGCGATAACGGCAACGAGCAGCGGCGTGGAGCGACAGCGTGCCATCGCGTGCAGCCACATGGCCACGGCCATGGCCCACAGAGGGCGCCGTTCCGGGGCCAGCAGCGCGGCGGCAATGGCAAGCGACACGGTCAGCACAGGCAGGATCCGGACATCGTACAGGAGCTGCCGCATAAAGAGGAGTTGTAGCCATTTATTATCGACAGGTTAACGTGCGAGCAGGCAGCCCGAGTGCATGGGGTCACCTGGCTGACGATAGCCATAGACCACAAGATACGGCGTTCCGGGGCAGCAAGTGCGGCCGCAAAGGCAAGCACAACACTAAGCACACGGACGATGTGGATGGCGTTCATAAGAGACCGTGTCGGGTAAAGTTATATTATTAAACAGCGTCTGCATCACCAACGTCCGCACTGGTGCTGCGTCGAGAGATTGTTGCCGGGATAAAATCGCGGACAACGACCAGTATGGCAAGGCTGGTGTAGGCTGCCAGAAAGAGCAGCACGGCGGGCACATGCAGCCCCGATGTGCCAAACACAAATCCGCACAGCAGTAGCGCACCGACCTCGTGCACGCGCACATGCGGAAACATGATGTACATGAGGAAGCAATAGCTGGCGACAACGGTGTACACGGACGGCGCAAGGCATGAGCCAGTGACACACAGCAGGGCGGATGCGCTTGCCCAGACCGTATGCACATGGCCCAATGGCGGGACATCAGACGAGGTGTGTGGCATATATAAAACAATTGTCATTTATCATTCAGGAGCAGAGCATGATCCACAAACTTACAAAACATCCGCTCTCCATATGTACAGGGAGAAGCGGCAACAAGCGCTACCGTCGCCTCTGTTGTGGATGCTTCTCCCACACCGTGTGTACTGCTTTAGTGGTGCTGTGCCTGGCACTGTTGCACAGCATCCCCCGCGCTGCCGTGCACATGGTCCCATTACCGGAGCGTGACTGGGACTGGGGCCTGCACAACAGCTACCTGCGCACGCACCCCCCGCTTGTGGAGCAGCACCGCCGCGGCGCGCGGCTGTTCGAGATCGACGGGTACTGGTGGCTGGGCGGCAATTGGATCGTGGCCCACATGCCTGTGGTGGGAGCTGGCTCGCACGTCCAGACGGTGGCAGACGCCGTGTGCACGCTGCGGCAGCTGGGCGACAACACCACGATGCTGCTGGACATCAAAAACGCGGCGTGGCCTTCCTGCGGGTCCAGTGCGGTGCAGGAGCTGCGGCGGGCGCTCGGGGCATGCGTACAGGATGGGCCGCTGCGCGTGCTGGTGGATGTGACGTGCAACGGCTACAACAATATACAGTGTGCCAGGTCGCTGCGGGGCACCTCGATTGCCAATACGACGCTGCTCTACCGGGGGATAGACTACTGGTGGGCATCCGAGCCTGATGACGGGCCGCGCGGCGCCATATGCGGCGAGTTTGAGGAGGCCCTCTCGACTTCCCCTGCCAAGCCTATACTGATGTGGTGCGATGCCGACAGGGCGGCGTGCGAGCGGGCAGCCCGAGTGCAGGCGGTCACTTGGCTGCAGGCACCGTACGAGCGCGTGGCGCGTGGGGAGAAGTTGTAGCCATTAAATGTTGTTGCTCGAAAGCTTATAAATTTACTCGCGCCAGCACTCTTTTGATACCTTAAAAGAACCCCCTCATGTCCATCTGCCGCATGCGCTTGGCAGGGCGCACCGCTGCCGGTGTGCTCTTGCGCCACACCAGGTCCGCGGGGGCCCCCAGCGCCGCCAGTATGCCGCTGCTGCCCGTGGCCGTCACGGCACCTGGCACGGGGGCAAAGACGGCCTCCACGTCCGCGCTGCTCAGCGCCAGCAGGCGGCGCATGGCCCCGCTCACTTGCTGCGCGTACCAGTCCGTGTCCAGCTCGTAGCTGCCCGCGCGAAACTCGTCGGGGTGCACCGCACGGTCGCCGACCCCGCCCCGGCCGCGGGTCACCACGTAGGGCACGCGGTCGCGCACGGCAGGGGCAGGCTGCATGCGCCGGGCGACCTTGACGTGCGGGGGCTCCACCGCGTACGCCTCAGGCGGCTTGGTGAGCTCCTTGGCAATGGTGAAGGGCGCCAGGTCGGTGGGCACCTGGGTCAGCAGTGCCACTAGCGCCTCGCGTGTGACGCGGTCGGCGCCGGCGGGGTCGTCGTGCATCACTAGCTGCTCCATGGCGCGGCGCTGGGCATCGGGCAGCAGCGGGAAATTGTCCCGGCGCACCATCTCCAGCCCCTTCGTGTCCATCTCGCCGTCGCCCTGGCCCTCCTCGTACTTGCAGCCGCAGTAGCGCTTCTTGCCCTTGAGTAAAAGAGGGCGGTACACCTTCTCGAACTCGAGGCGGTTGGGCTTGGGTATGAGGGCGTCGACCATGGCCGCGAGCTGCTCGGCGCGGGCAGAGGCCTCCGCCACATCGGTCACGCCCTCCAGGTGCAGGAAGACGGAATCGGTATCTAGAGGGCGGGAGTGTGAGTGTAAGGGCACTAGACGCGCGCGCACTGCAGTAGAGCGTACCTCCATACACGCACGTCACCCCCTCTTCCTTCTCGCACAGGGCCTTGGTGCCCAGGGTCAGCTTGCGGCCCATGCAGGTCACCGCGGCGGCAATTTGCGGCTGCGGCAGCATGCCCACCTCGGCGGCGCCCGTGAAGCCGTAGATGGAGTTGGCCACGAGCTTCAGGGCCAGCTGCTGCCCGTTGGCAATGGCCTTGGGCAGCCCAGGCGCTGCCGCTGCCATCTCGCGCTTGGCCTGCTTGCGGCGGCCCAGCAGCGTGCCGAGAATGGTGGGCAAAATACCCCGTGGCGCGCGGCAAAAGTCCGTGGCGCCGCAGCGGTGGTACCGGCGCGCGTCGGCGGGTACCGCGGCGGCCGGCACCCGGGTGTACTGCAGCACCAGCGCCGCAGCGCTCTCGGGCACGCCCAGGCTGCGCGCCAGCTCCCAGGCGGTCACCTCGGTGCGCTGCGTGGTGTAGCACATGTTGAAGGCAAGCATGATGGAGGGGTACAGCGAGGCAAAGTCGAGCGTCACCACGCAATCGCGGTACAGGCCCGGCAGCGGGTCCAGCACCACGGCGCCCGCGTAGCCGGCGTCGCACAGGGGCACCTTGTCCGGCACGTACACGTTCAGCTTGGCCGCGTAGTGCGACAGGAGGGTGAAGACGCGAATCTGCTGCCCCCCGTTGACGATGCGGTCCAGCGGCACGAAGGTCACCTTGGCCATCTGCATGGCGTTCATCCAGACGTTGCGCGTCGCGCCCAGCCGCCACACGAGCCACGAGTCCTTCAGGCAGTAGGTGCCCATCTCCGCCCGGCCCTGCGCGTCGTCCCACAGGCGCCGCATGTCGTCGTAGCCCACCGGTGCCTTGGTGGCCCCGAGGTGCGTTTCGGAGACGTGCGCCAGGCGGTAGCTGCGCTCGCTGTGCTGGGCGCGCCACAGCTTGAGCAGGTCGGCGACGACGCGCCCGGGCAGCGCCACCCCGCCGCGCGGGAGCACGTGCGGGGTGCCCTCGCGCGCCAGCGGCCGGGTGTCCACATGCAGCATGGCGCACCGCGTCAGCAGGTAGGGCAGGTCGAAGCCGTCAATGTTCCAGCCCGACACGAGGCAGGGGTCCTCGTGCCCGACGAACTGCACCAGCTCCTGCAGCATGTGCGCCTCGCTGGCGGCCACGTGCACCTGGCACCCCGCCGGGTCGTACTCGTCAATTTGGGGCAGCGCGGCCGCCGTGGGGCGCCAGGTGAAGAGGTGGCACGCGCACGCCGTGGCTTGCAGCAGGTCGTAGTCCATCACCACGGACACCTGGATGATGGGATCCACCTCGGCCTGTGGAAAGCCGCCGTTTGCCTTGGGCAGGCACTCCATGTCAAAGACAAGGAGCCGGAAGGGTGCCCAGCTGCTGTCCTGTGTGTCGGCCGCGCGTGCCATGGCGTCGTCGCACAGGAAGGACGTGCCGGTGAACCAGGTGCAGGGCGGGATGCCCTCGCGCGCGTAGAAGGCCTCGACCCGGCCAAGCCGGCGGTTGTACCAGCCCTCCTCCTGGTCGTCGCGGCGCGGGGGCCGGCCGCGGATCCAGTACTCGTGAAAGGCCACGGTGGGGTCGGCGGCCAGCAGCCCGCGGCCCTGCACGTAGCGCTTCGTGGCATGCGGCGGGCCGCGCAGCCAGGCGTTGCGCACCCAGACGGTGCGGAAATTGGGCACTACCGTACGCACGGCCCCACCGGCTCGATCGCGACCGTAGAAGGTGACGGACCCGCTCGAGCGGGATGCCACGTGCGAGAGCACTTGCATGGCGGCATTTATGACTTACTTCAGGTGGCGCCACTCACGGTGCGTGCTTGGAAGCCCGTGGAGCCGGCCAATCGTGAGGTGGTAGAAGGCGACGAAACAGTACTGCGCCGGCGCGTGCAGGTTGTACTTAAAGTCAAAGTAGTGCGAGTAGTCACCGTTGGCATCGTCGTAGCTAAAGTCCTCTTTAGCGGCAAACAGCCCGGCGTACGCGACGATTGACAGCACCAGAAAGCCGCAGTACAGGTGGGCCTGGAGGTCGGAGATCTGTATGCATAGGATAACGCACGTCAGTGTCATCATGCACAGTGTCTGCGCCGTAAACCCGGTGTGAATGTTCCCGCTGACACGTATGCTCCACACCGTCAGGCCGACGTACCCCAGCGAGCCAATATAAAACGCGGCCTGCACAGCGTCCTTGGCAGCACCCTGGATTTGATGCAGGCGCATGATATCTTTCAAGGCAATGTGCATCCCGACCAGGGTCAGGGCTGCGGTGGCGCAGAACATCTCCGCCGTGATGCCGCTGCGGGCCACCATTTCGCTGATGGTCTCTAACTTTTCGGGCGGCCCCACGCAGGGCCAGTGGCCGTGGCTGTTGTGTATCGGCACACATCCGTCCTTGTGGTACCCTACCAGGGGCGGTATTGCCAGCAGCGCCAACGGCAGGTATACCACGAGCCACGTGGGCGCCCGGTCCATAATTTCAGCCGTGCAGGCCACTTGTCTTATAGTGTCCACATGCCCCTTCGCGGCTGCGTCGTGTGCAGCACTAGCCCCTGGCATGGGATGGGTGTGCGGCAGCTGGTGGAGATGATGGGAGGTCGCTACTCCAGCGTTGCCGATGCGGACGTCACGCACGTCGTAGGTGCACGCATCACACACCGGCACCACGTGGCGTGCGCCATGTTTCCGGAACTGATTGTGCTGCACCCGTCATGGGTGTGGGCGTGCTACTGGCGCGACGAAAAGGTGCCCACCGAGCGCTACGAGCTGGACTTTGTGCTCGCGGCGCAGCGCACTGGCACGTCGACCAAGTATGGCACGCGCGCGCAGTTCAACGCCGAGGTGGCGCAGTACCAGCGCGCGGAGATGCGCACGGCCGGTATGGGCACAACACTGGTACGCGTGCTGCGGCTGCCCCAGTACGCGCGCAGCCGGCACTGGCCCTTTGTGTGCCGTGTCCTGCTGCCGACGCGCTTCTGGGGCCCCATTGTGCGTGACGCGAATTGGGCGCGCCGCCGGGCGCTGCTCATGGGGCTGCGGCACCGGCGGGTAGCAGGCAATGGCCCGCTGGCGCGCACGAGCCGCCTGCCGCCCGCGCTGCAGCGCCTCATATTGCTCTACTGCTAGCATGCCGCCGCCCGATGTCATCATGCAGAACGTGGTGTGCACCTTCAACCTGGGCGTCGGTGCCATCTCGCTGCGGGACCTCGCGAACAAGACCCCGTTCGTGGAGTACAACCCGAAGAAGTTTGCGGCGGCCACGGCACGGATCGTGTACCCGCGCACGACAGCCCTGTGCTTTGCCTCGGGCAACATGGTGTGCACGGGCGCCAAGAACGAGGACCTGGCGCGGCTGGCGGCGCGCAAGTACGTGCACGTGCTGCAGCAGTGCGGCTTCCAGGTGTACTTCCACGACTTCAAGATCCAGAACCTGGTGGCCTCGACGGATGTGGGCGGGCTGCTCAAGCTGGACGAGATGGCCACCGCGTACGGCACCTGCGCGGGCTACGAGCCGGACATGTTTCCCGGGCTGGTGCTGCGGCTGACGGACCCCAAGGTGGTGTACCTGTGCTTCCGGTCAGGCAAGGTGGTCATCACGGGGGCGCGCAACCGGCAGATGATCCTGGACAGCTTTGCGCGGGTGCATGCAGAGATCATGGTGCCCTTCATCGACCACACCTCGCAGTCGTCGAACTCGGCCGTGTACCGGCGCGAGTGCGCGGCGCGGCAGGCGGCCGAGAACGCCAGTGGGTTCACATAGCGGCGGGATCAGCCTGCGACCCCAGAAGCAAACCTGGCTCAAGTGCGGGAGGTGGGTGCCAGACGGCGTCGGTGCACACACCTAGTAGGGCTAGCACGCAAAGGCCGACAAGGGGGAACATAGAGAACTGCACATGTACGCACGTTTTGCTTTATATCCACATTACCACTATATAAAATGCGTGCATGTGCCCCGAATGAGAAACATCATTGTACTGCTGCTGGTGGGGGGGGGGGGGAGCGGTAATTCGTGGACACCCTCGCAGCGGTATCCTTTGCCAGCAACAGTGTTGGACGATCAGGCCGAGACATCCGACCTTGCCGATGGCAGCATCCTCCTCAGGCAAGTAGATCGTAATATAGAAAGCAGCGCGCTTCACAGGGCCCTGGCCCACAAGAATTCGTGCGCCACTGACTGCCCAGCTGGACAAACAAACTACGACGGCGACAACAGCCAGCAATTTTGCTATTGCAGGAAATGTGCCGCCGGCCAGTTTAGTTCTGGGGTGGAAGGCCATAAGTCCTCGGCACTTCCGTGCGAGATATGCCCAAACGGCAAGTTCTCGGGAATTGAAGCTGGCAGTTGCGAGATATGCCCAAACGGCAAGTTCTCGGGAATTGAAGCTGACAGTTGCACACTATGCCCCGTGGGCAAGTATCAAAGTGGCACCATGAAAGCGGACTGTGACGTATGCCCAGGTGGGAAATACATGAACACGGCAGGAAATACCAATTGCGTGTCGTGCCCCGCTGGCAAGTTCACATACGCGTCATCGGGTGCAACTTTCTGCACGGCGTGCCCCGTGGGCAAGTTTCAAACCGCCACTGGGCGAATAGACTGTGATAATTGCCCGTCCACTGCGTATGCGTATCACGTAGGGCAGGCAGAATGTACCGCGTGCCCTGGTAATTCGTTGGCGGTAGCAGACCGCACGAGATGTTCATGCCCTCCTGGGCAGTTCGTAAGCATGGATGTAACAACGTCATGGAGCGAGAAATTCGCCGGCTATTGTCATTTAGACACAGAAATCCAGATGTTTGAGGGCAGCGGGGATAACCCAGGAACAGATACCGCAAGCCGTGTCCTGGCATGCGGCAGCGCGTGTCTAGCAAGAAAGAATCCTGTAGGCAGTACAACATGGAGCAGTATGGACGAGGCTGGTGGGGCACTTGGGTTTGTTGTAAAAATCAGTGGGAAATGTTACTGCGAAAGTGGCGACAGTGCCACATGCCAAGCTTCAACGGCCTCGCCCGGGTGGACGCGGTACGACTTTACGCCAGGCGCATGCGCGGCATGCCCTGCTGGGCAGTTTTCGGCCGACGGGTTGGCGCAGGCGTGCAACTACTGTCCCACAGGCCAGTACCAGGACCAGTCGGGGCAATCCAGCTGCTCCGACTGCATCGCCGGCAAATATACCTCCGCGCCAGTAGAGCACCCGATCCGGGCGGCAGAATTAAGCAGCACACACGTGTCTTTCCCGGTCGGGAACTGCATCGACGGAAACCCGACTACCATGTGCCACTCAGCGGATACCACTGCCGGCGGCGAATGGCTTCTATTGGACCTTGGCCGCCCCCAGGATATAAGCATGCTAAAGATATGGAATCGTGGTAATGGCAACCAAGATCGCCTTGGGCATCATGAGGTGCAGCTGTCAGATGACTCTGCAACGTCGTGGAGCTATGCAGGTACTGGCGAGTGCAGTGGCGACACTGAAATCCAGATGTTCAACGGCGACAACGGCGATAACCCAGGAACGGATCCCGCAAGCCGTGTCCTGGCGTGCGGCAACGCGTGTCTGGCACGCGAGCCACCGTCAAACAGCATGACATGGAGCACCATGGACGAGGTTGGGGTGCTGGGCTTTATTGTAGCCCACACTGGGCGCTGCTACTGCGAAAGCGCCAATAGCGCCACATGCGACCGTGTGTCCAAGGGAACGTGGATGCGGTACGATTTTAAGCCAACTAAATGGACCACCTGCGGCACGTACCAGGCTCCTCCATCGGCCGGGCCATTCGAGGAGCCGTGCTCGGGGACAGCGCGGTACGTGCGCATTCTGCAGAAGTCAAATAATGTACATCTTAACCTGGCCGAGGTGAAGGTATTTCAGGTGCGCCAGCCCGACAGCTGCGAGACATGCTCCGCGGGAAAGTACCAGAATGCCGAAGGGGCTTCCGCGTGCATTGGCTGCGTCGCCGGCCAGTTCAAAGCGACCACGGGGGCCAAGGGATGCGAAGATTGCACCGCGGGGCAGTACCAGGCGGGGAGACCCCGTCACATTGGCGGAGGTGGCGGCGTGTACACATACCTTACTAAAGCGGGGGCAATGGCGGCATGTACGGAATCAGGTGCCCGCCTGTGTACGCAGCTTGAGGTCAGCACTGACATGCCCAATGTATCCCCCCCTATCAACCAGTGCCGTGCGGGTTACGTTGCCGATGGTACGGCGGCCGGTTACTATATGACAATCGATGAATGCGGTGGGAAAGGGTGGCATAACTGGTCTGGGAAGGACGCCGGCGCCTGGTGCTGTTCGGCGGCGGCCCCTGCCTGCACGGCATGCGCGGCCGGCAGGTACTCGGCCGCAAAGGCTGCCGGGTGCACGTACTGTGCGACTGGGAAGTTCCAAGCCAGCACGGGGGGCACGGACTGCGACGCGTGCGCCGCGGGAAGTTACGTTGGGGGAATGCCCCGTCACATTGGCGGAGGTGGGGGCGCCTACGATTACGCTACCTGGGCGGCGGCGGCGGCGGCATGCGCGGTAACAGCCACCCGCCTGTGTACACGGCTTGAGGTCAGCACTGCGATGCCCCAGGTGTTCCCCCGCGCCAATCAGTGCCTTGCGGGTTACGTTGCCGATCGTACGGCCGGTTACCACCTGACGGTAGGCACTATAAACAACTGCGGCGGGGCAATAGGGTGGCGTGATTGGTCTAAGGAGTACAACGCCGGCGCCTGGTGCTGTCCACACACCCCGACCGTTACCCCTAACACGGTTTGCACGGCATGCCCCACCGGAAAGTATCAGGAGCAGACTGGACAAGGGGCATGCACAGTATGTGCTGCCGGCAAGTCCGCTAATATGACGGCACCATTTACTGCTGTGCAGGCGTACATACACGCCACAAAAGCGGATGCCGTTGCCTGGTGCACTAGTAAGGGCTACGACCGGCTGTGCCAACGTGCCGAGCTCGAAGGGGCCGCTTTGGCGGGGCGGGTGCCTAATGAATGTACATCGGGGTGGCTGGCTGACGGTTACACTGGATATTACATGAGTTCAAACGGGGGGGTTGGGTGTGGTGCCAAAGGGTGGCATAGTTACTTTCCGGGCAATGCATCGGCGTGGTGCTGCAAGGATGCGGCCACACCTGCGAGTACATGTACCGACTGTGCCGCGGGCCAGTTTACTGGGGAAACTGTACACCCGGTCAAATCAGCCAGTATGAACTCTACGCATGCAGCTTATCCGGTAGAAAACTGCTACGATGGGGACCTTGGCACGCATAATTTTTGTGCCACCGCAGCCCCCGCGGACGGCCAGTGGCTACAATTTGACCTTGGGGAGGCCAGGACAGTCTCCATGGTTAAGATATGGAACCGCAATGACGGTACCGCCCAGGATCGTCTGGGCCTGCACAAGCTGCAGATCTCCAATGACGCGGCTACATGGACCACCTGCGGCACGTACAACGCTACTGCGACCGCCGGTCCATTCGAGGAGCCGTGTGTGGGAACTGCGCAATATGTGCGCATTGTGCAGCTGTCCGTGAATTACCTGAATTTGCGGGAGGTGCAGATCATAGAGGTGGGCCAGCGGGTCGCCTGTGAAGAGTGCCCTGTCGGCCACTATGCCGGCAGCCCCCCTGCAGCCAGCTGTACCCCGTGCCCCGCCGGCCAGTACCAAGACAGTGCAGGTCAAACGAGCTGCACGCAGTGTGCTGCTGGAAGGTACACGAGGGCAGTAGAGCACACAGTGGAGACGGCTACTATGAGTAGTGAACATGCCAATTACCCTGCCGCATTTTGCATTGATGGCATTCATGGGGATCCCAATAACTTTTGCCACACTTACGGGGCGGCAACGAATCAGTGGCTCCAATTAGACCTTGGCAGCTCCAAGGCGGTCTCTATGGTCAAGATATGGAACAGAGGAGCCAACTCTAGTCGGCTCGGCACGCATACGCTGCAACTGTCCAATAATGCGGTGGCATGGACCATCTGCGGCACATACACTGCCCCCCGAAATGCCGGGCCATTTGAGGAAGCGTGTGTGGGGACAGGGCGGTACGTGCGTATTCTTCAACGCCACAATACCATCTTAAACCTGGACGAGGTGCAGGTATGGCAGCTCGGGGGCCGTCCTGCCTGCGAGGCCTGCCCTGGCGGCAAATACCAACCAAGTACCGGTAGCAGTGCATGTACAGAATGTGAAGCTGGGCAGTACGCCAACGCAACGTGGTACAAGGCGTTTGACGGTGAGTGTAACACCCCAGGCGACACAGGTGGCGAAGTCCGGATGTATAATGGCACTGTGGATAACCCAGGAACCGATTTGGCAAGCCGTACCCAGAAGTGCGGTGAAGCTTGCGATGCAAAAAATGCCCCGAAAAACAGCGTCACCTGGAGCACCATGGACCAGCGTGGGACGCTAGGGTTTACTGTAAAGAACACTACGGACCAATACAGTGGCCGCTGCTACTGTGAGGCGCAGAATAGCAGTACATGTACCCAGAATATAGGTGCATACAAACGGTACGATTTTAATCCCATTACTTCGTGCACGGCGTGCCCCGCCGGCTCGAACTCTCCCCCGGGTAGTACAGGGTGCAGCGCATGCGCGGTGGGCACGTATCTTGACCCAAGTATCGGGAACTGTACAGCATGCCCTGCAGGAAAATTTCAGGCAAGCTCCGGCAGTGTTCAATGCAGCCAATGCGCTGCTGGCCAGTATTCGCAAAATTGGACCAAGGCTTTTGACGGTGAATGCTCAAGTGGCAGTGAAATCCGCATGTACACTGGTGTGGATAATCCGGGGACCAATGATGACAGCCGTGCACAAGCTTGCGGCATGGCATGCACAACCAAGAAAGACCCTGTCCATGAAGCACAAGACAGCGCCAAAATAGAATGGGAGGACATGGAAAGTGCACCTGGGTTTATTGTTAGCTCGTCAGGGCGCTGCTACTGCGAAAGTGCAGAGAGCCAGGACTGTACCAAGTTAGCAAGTGCATACACGCGGTACGATTTTAACCCAATTGCGGCATGCCAGCACTGCCCCGCCGGGCAGTATAGCAACGGGGGTGCCGCGGGTTGCGAGGTCTGCTCGGCGGGGAAGTATGCCGCAACGCATGGGACTGCCGCGTGCGGCGCCTGCCCCTCGGGAAAGCACCAGAGCGGCACGGGAAGTACGGCATGTAGCGACCACAGCACCGTCTGTCCCACTGGCGAAGTGTTGCGGTTCGCGGCCAACATGACGCACGACATTACGTGCACCGGCGACCCGCCCGCCGCCGTGGTCAACGTCACCATCACCAGCGGCCAGTGCGCCACGCACCTGACCGCCCTCGAGTGCGCTGCTATCTCCTACTGGGAAAGGGAAGATGGTGTGCCGCGTGCCATAGCGACCGTGTGCACGGCGGGGAACGATGTCGCGTGCTTAGCTGTGACCAACGAGAGGCAGCGCACGCAGAATCTGGTGCTGCAGTACGCCACAACAGCCGACCTCTGTGCCGACAAGTGCTACAGCAAAATGTACCCGGACACCGTGACACACGTCATACACCGGGGCACGGTATGCTACTGCGCGACGGCAATGCCCAATGAGACCAATGCACTTACTGGCGCGGGCTGCAGCGACATGCATGTCTACGAGAGGGGCCCGTGTATCAAGGCGACACCGGGGGTGAAAGGGTGCACGCGCGATGCGAATGGGTACTACTACTTTAATGGTCAATTGGACGCCGTCGACAGCTGTACCAACACCACCTGCATCTGCAAGGTTGCCAAGACGCTGTCCCCGACGCCAAAACCCACGCCCCCGCCGACGCCGCACACCCCTTCGCCCACCCCGGCACCCACGCCTGACTGCGTGCTCAAGAGCAGTGGCGCGTGCGCGAGGGTGTGGGGCGACAACGATACGGCAGCAGAGCAGCGGTGCACCAACTTGCTGTACCAGTTTGCAACCACCTATAACGCGAGTGTGTTCACACCCCTCGCCCAGGATCAATCGCACATCGACACCAACATGGAGCCCCGTGCACGATACCCGCTGGGGTGTATCTTCTACAAGAACCACAATGGGCAGTGGAAGGCCGGGCTCTGTTCCAAAGCCACCTGTGCGAGTGGCACCGATGACTGCTGCACAGGCAGCTTCAACGCCTCGCAGGACATTTACGGCGTCTGCCACGAAGACTGCTTCTTCAATTCGCCGAAAACCTACGACACGCCGGCACCTGCCCCCACGGATAATCCCACCCCGTTTCCGACTCCCGTGCCGCCGACACCGTACCCCACCGGCGTCCCCACTCCTGCACCAACGCCCGCCCCCACGCCCCCGCCCGCGCCGCACGAGCACTGCACGTTGCCGTTCCGTACCTGCGCAACGGTGGGGCTCGATCCGTACGCCGTCCACCAGTGCGCAGCATGGGACGGGCCCGAGTACGCCACGTGCACCATCGATACCTTCATCGGCCGGCCCCAGGGTCTCATTTTAGTCGGAAGCCTGCTCTATTACAACAAGCACGTGTCCGACCACGCGTGCTCGGCGGATCACATCTGCCTGTGTAAGGGAAACCGCACCGCCGCCGGGGAGTGCTTCGTTGCCGCTGCCGTGCCCACCGGCGCACCCACCCCCGCCTCGAGCAACATGTGGAACTACGACAGTGGCCGGCCCAAGGACGATTCCGCATTTGGTGCCATTGCTGCCGTGGGAGCAGCCGCCCTGCTAGCAATGGTCGCGCCATCATTGGTGTCTGCTATCCGGCAAGCAAGCGAGTAAACGCCACCATTTAAGATGGGGGCACGGTCTAGTAAAAGGGACGTCGTCATCCACTACGACGAGGCCCATCTCGCCCTGCAGTGTACCGATACTGCTCCAGATCCAGGGGCTCTTGAGGGGTGTACGCCTGTGTGGTCCAGGCGTACCTCTCGCAGTCCGCCGGTGGCACTCGATACTGCAGAAACAGGGGCAGATCTGCGTGCCCTGCGCCGTTCTGCCAGCGACCCCGGGTGTGTACCAGGTTGTCGTGGAGCGCCTGCCGCATACTGGACCAATCCCGCCGCAGGCGAACATGGCGAGACTTGATCGCATGGCACAGGGCACAGGTTGCCACCAGGTTAAGCTCGCGATCGTCGCAGCGGTTTTCATTCAGATGATCCACCTCAAAGGCGTCGCACAGCACGCGAGCGCAGTAGCCGCACATGCCCAGCTGCCGCATGCAGGCCCTGTCCTTGGACCTCCGCGACAGCCTCCGTGTCATGGCACAAATCTTATCAGTTCAAGCCCATACCGCACGAAGTAGTCGGGCGCTACATCATCGCACGCCAGGTCAAGCAGTGCCACATCGCAGCGGTAGGCAGCGGCAAACGCAACGCAGCGTACGTGCTGCGCGTCCGTCATGGCGGCAAAGGACGGGACGACCAGCGACGTAAGTAGGCAGCGATGCACCGCAGCGGGGTCCACGCCCCGGCCGTGCAGGAAGTCCATCGTCATGTCGGCCCGGGTGCGCATGGACACGCAGAAGCCCAGCAGCGTAAGCAGCCGCATCTCCTCCGTCGCGAGCTCGGCCGGGCGGACAGGCCATTCCTGCACCAGGATGTACTCCACGAATTCCGACATGCGGTCGAAGGGCGTGCAGTGGTGCGCCTTGTAGGCCATGGCCGCCGCCGCGCCCAGCCGCAGGTGCCCCACAGGGAACCCACCTGTGCGCTCGACCACGGCCAGTGCGCAAAAGGCGGCGCTCACGCTCAGCTCGGTGCCCTCCCACAGCAGCTCGACGGCCTGAAATCGCGAAAGCATCAATCTGGAAAGTGCGAGGCATGCGTGGCACGTTCTCTCATAATTCGCAAACAGCGAGCATTTTCAAGATGCCTAGGGCGGACCCACAGGATGACTGGTGCATCGTGAGCAAGTGGGCAGCTGGCCCGCCTGTTCCTGTGCAGCCGCCTCTTGTCCGTGCACCCACACTACTGCATCCGGACTGGGTGGAGGTTGTAGCGGCTAGCACCTGCCTCGACTCGCCGCCCGCGGAAGAAGAATAAACCCGCTTGTTAACACATATTTGTTGTACTAATGTAATCATGTACGTTTGTGAGGGGAACGGAGGTAGATGAAATGAAACCAGCCCGGGTTGACGCGGTGATAAAAAGACTTGAACTATTAATAAAGACCGAAGATGATAAGTGGCTTGCCGCTACGAAAGATCTTGACACTAGTAGGGGCTGGTTTAAAAAACAACAAATACAGTACCATGCCTCTCGATCGGCTAGTTCAAAGGCGAAGCTAGAAGTACTACGGCGTAAAGTACTACGGCGTAAAGCTGATGCGGCACCGCCGGTACAAGGCCCTGCCTATCGCCTTAAATTCTAGTACACGTCCCCATTGTTAACACACATCGGAATTCCTTTTCAAATCCCTCATTATTGACTCATGAGTCTCACCTGTACCGCCGTGGACAAGATGGCTCGGAATGGCCCTACAACCGCCAACATGCACGCGCTGATCAACATGCCGCACACCGCGCTTGCCTTTGAGCTCATGTACCGCCCCCTGCCGCAGCTCATGCTTAAGCGCGCGCTGGCGGGCATTCGGAAGCTGTGTGTACCGCGCCAGCGCCTTGTTCTGAAAGTGTGCCGGCGCTACCTGATCCATGTGCCCGCATGGCCAGCTGCCGCAATGCTGGCCGGCGACGAGACTAAGTACCTGGCTGCCGAGGTCGTGCGCATGATGCCCACCGATCAGCAGGCGCCGTTGCTGCCGTACCTGGTGGCTAGCCGGACGCGCGCCGCCAACGAGATTGTTCTGGAGCTTAGCCGAACCAATCCGTGCGCCACCTTTGTGGCGGAAGCGCTGAGCGTGCAGCGGAAGCCGAGTCCGCTGCTGGAGTACGTGAACGCATGCGCGCTGCTGCAAATGACGCCGTACCTGATGTACCACGGCTTGCGCGCCGAGCTTGTGCGGGCACTGCGCGACAACCCGCCCATAGCAATCGGCTGCGGTGTCTTTACGTGGCTGCTGGAGAACGGCGGGGAGCCGCTCTCGTTCTTTTTTCCGGCGTGGCAGTATCCGGATACGGTGCACGAGGCGCTGTTTAGCACGTGGTACTACGCGACACCGCACCTGCTGGAGCGCTGCGCCGACGAGCACCCTGCGGCGCTGCGGGCCTTGGCGCGCACCTGCCCTCTGGTCAAGGCGGCGTACGGCTGGCACCGGCGGCGGAATGTGATGTGCGGGCTGTCACGGTCGCGGCGGCCCAAGCCCGGATGGGCGGCATGGCTGGCGGGCCAGAGTGGCGAGGTGCGACGGCTGGTGCTGGAGTGGGTATAAACATGTGTTGGCAGCTATGGTGTATATATGATCGGACGTCGGTGCACCGGTGGCCGCAGCGTGTCGGGCGAGGGGGGGTCCTGCTTCTACCGCGCGGTGGCGTTTCAGCTCACGGAGCAGGAGCACCGGCCATACCTCGACAGCTACGAGGTGCGCGGCCTCCGTGCGCGCACACGCAGCTTCCTGGAGCTGCACGCCCGGGACCGTATCCCCTCTGATCGCGACCTGACGTGGCGCGATGTTGGGGGCTATGTTGACGGGTACGCAGAGGCGCCCATCCCGCAGGCCATGGCGTACGTGATCGGGCAGCCCGTGACGGTGCACGTCGGGTGGGCGCGCATGCGGTACGGCAAGGAGCTGCCGGGCAAGGGTGTGCAGGTCAGGCTGACTGGGCAGCACTACAGCATCATGTACGATACGTAGTGTGCGTCCACTGCATGGCAGCAGGCGCGGCGATAGTGGGTTGGGCCAGCGCAAATCCACAGGTGACGCTTGCAAACACGGGGATAGCGTCGCGCGCAGCGACGAACGGCAGCACAAGCATAAATGCAGTCGACATTGCGGCCAGTGCAACATGCGCGCCGGTCAACGGCATGCGAGGCTCGATGTGCGAGAGGTCCTTGCGCGTCGGCGCGCCAACAAGGCCGGCGCCCCGCTGTATGGCAGATGCCCATGCGCCCAGCAGCGTGCCATCGGTGCGGGCTGCAACAGCATTGGGATTGCCATGCACACTGCTGATACCCGTCGCAGGATCAAATGCCATGGACGCGGCACCGCGCTGCCAGCGGCCCAGTAGCATTCCCGGCACGATGCACGCCAGCCACCATGATTGCCAGCCCCATGATGCATCGTACACATACATGAAAGGCCACAGCGCCCAGGAGATGTCAATAGCCGTGTTCCCGGCATTGGACACGGCCCAGTGCCCAATGACCGGAGCAACCCAAATCTCGTAGACTTCCCAGGCGAGCACGAGGAATGCCACGACGAAGCTGGCCGTGCCAATACTGTACGGTCGCAGCAGCAGCCCTAGCAGTGCCCCGCTGGCCACGTGCATCGTGGTGTGCTTGACCGTCACAATGCTGTACTGGTCGTCAATGTACGAGACCCACATTGGTATATATCACCTGCCTAGCTTGTGTGCCACAAGTACCGCCTTATTGTTTACGTCAATATCCCCAGCAGTGGCACTTGCCGTCGGCAGTCGTCGACGTGTCGATGCCGCACGCTACACAAACGAACCAGGACGTGCACAAGCGGAAAGCGGGACGGGGCATTATGTGCACTGCCACTCACCTGCAATGCACGAGGGGAAGTTGCCCTGGTAGCAGCCGCGGGACTTACACGTGTAGGGCTGGTACGGTGGCGGCAAGGTCGGGCACGGCTGCGTTGCGTTGCAGTGCAGCACATGCGGGTAGCAGCGCTTGAAGGCGTTGCCCAGGCACTTGGTCAAGGGGCGTGTCAGGAGCGACTGTGTCACAGCGACAAGGAGACATTGAAGGAGGGAGGGCATGGGTAGGAGCGAAATGGGTGGATACGTGCCAGGCTTTAATCCGTACTCGTTAGTAAAATAAACACTGTATGATTCACATGTACCCCGTCTCGGCAACGCGGCTGGCCTTCACGTCGATGCGGTAGACCGTGTCCAGCTGCCGGCGCACCCCGGCGATCGTCTTGTAGATAAAGTCCGCGAAGCGCTCAGGGTGCGCAATCTCCTCGTCCTCAAGGTACCACCCGCGGTGCACCGTCGCCTCGCGCGGGTCCTCGTAGTCCAGGTAGACGTAGTGCGCCAGCGGATCCGCCTCGCCGCGCGCCGTGCCGCCAATAAACAGCAGCTTGCGCCACGCGTCGTAGCCGATGCAGTGCACGTGCGTGCCCACCAGCGCGCGCGCCATGTAGAGCCCGCCCGGCAGCAAGGGCAGCTTGTCCCACGTCATCGGCGGCTGCTTGCGCCCTTGGAAGGGCGTCTTGGTAGCCGTCAGCGCCTGCATAAGTGCCTTGACGTTCAGCAGGCCCTTTGCCGGCAGCTGCAGCGAGCCGCGGGTCATGCGCCGGTCGCCCGTGAGAAACCGAACGGCCTCAAGCGCGCACTGCTCGTGGCCCAGCAGCGTCATGATGGTGCGGTCGTGCCGCATCGGGATATGACCCGTGCTGTCCGGTACCTGCACCTCCGTCGGCAGCGGGCGCCGCAGCTCGACCTCGCGGGACAGCGCGCGGCCCTTCAGCACAAACGGCAGTGCGCCGGCATTGCACATGCTCGACTTGGGCGGGGCCACAAAGCCAGGCAGCTCCTCGTCAGGCTCCTCGTCAGGCTCCTCGTCGGACTCCTGCTCTACGTCGGGCGGCACCGCGGTCTGCATGTCACCCGTCGCAACACAGGTGTACAGGAACCCGCCGCCCTCGTCGTCTTCCACCTCGTAGTCCGGGCCCACCCGCTGCTGCTCTTCGGTGCGGCGGCGCTTGTGGCTGTCGTCCGACTCCATGTCGTCCGCCGGGCGCTTGGTCAATACCGAGCCCGATTCCACCGACTGGTAGGCAAACGCGGAGCCGGCGCCGTCAATCACGCGGAAGCGCTCGCCCACGCGGTACTGCTCCTTCGACCGGGCCAGCTCGTGCGCCAGCGTGCGTGCAGCCTGGTATTCGCGCTGCCACAGCCCCAGGGCATTCTCGTGCGCGGCACGGGCCGTGCTGCTGCAGCCCGCCACGCGCATCGCGTCGTGGTAGTGGCTAATGCGGCGGTCGGCCAGCTCCGCCGCATTGGCAAAGCTGTACGCGTCGCGCAGCATGTCCAGCAGGTTGCGCGCGCCTGGCGCATCCAGGTCCTCAAAGCGCTCCACCGCGGTCGTGTAGTCCTGCTCGTCGCCGCGGAAGAAGACGCCGTCCTTGTACAGGTCGTTGTAGTTGTCCTGCTCCTCGTACTCGTCGCACGGCCGCGGGCGGGTGTACATACGGGTGCCGGCCTCCGAAATGTAGACGAACGGCCCGAGGTGCTCCTTGCGGGTGTCGGTGCGGAAGACGCGCATACCCGCGCGAAAGCGCTCGCGCTCCAGTCCACGATCGAGAGCGGCCATGAGGTGAATTTGTGCGAACAGTTCACTGGAGTGTTGGAACGTTCTGAAAATATTCTCATCTGGCCTGCCTTTGACTTTCATTATTCTTTCTCTCCCTTCTCAGTGTCCCGCGATCCAGAATGTTGCATTTCATCGGGCAAGGTCGGTTCATCCTACTTTGCTCGCGGATCGCGGGCGCCGAAAGGGGATAGAAGTCTAATCACGTGTGTCACGCGCGATCCAGAATGTTGCATTTCAGCTGGAAGTACTTGGCTTTGGCCGGTATTTCCAGTGGATCAAGCGCGCGCACCTGCGACCTGCGTCTGCCATAAAAATCCCCTCTGGTCTCTGTCGCGATGGACGACGCCCGCCCTGCCGCAGTTCGGTTCGTCCCTATTGATGACGATGGCGTGCGCGGCATGTCTGTGCTCGAGGTAGAAACAATACACGACTTGCGCAGCGACCGTTTCGGGGGCACGCAGTCTTGCGGCACCTGCGGCGGGAACTCGCTGTCGTGCGTAGGGCACTTTGGTCACATTGAGCTGCCTGTCACCGTCGACCATCCCCTGCTGCCTGGTGTCACCATGTCGTGTCTAGCTGTCCCCCCCACCCGCATGCGCCTTCCCAACGCGGAGCACGACGCGCCTTTGACCTGCCTGCTGCACCGGGTGTTGCGCGCTGTTCAGCGGCACGCCCGGTGCACGCAAGGCAGCGAGAAGGCGCGCCACTCCGCAGTGGAGGCCGTGCGCTTGGCGGTGCGTGAGTACTTTACCAGCCCCTCCACGAGCGGCAACGCGGGGCTGTGTGCCCGCATGCGCGGCAAGCAGGGCACGCTGCGGCAGAACCTCATGGGCTGGCGTGTCAACAGCTGCGCGCGCGCTGTGGTGGCTCCTGATCCTTGCTTGGCGCCCTGGGAGGTGGGTGTGCCGGGTCCCATTGCGCGCGAGCTAGGCTTGAAGGACGGTGACAACGTATTGATGAATCGGCAGCCGTCACTGCACCGCGGCGCCATCATGGGACATGTGGTCCAGGTCCGCCCCCATGACTTTTGCTTCTCCATCTCCCCTACCGTGACCCCGCCGTACAATGCCGACTTTGATGGTGACGAGATGAACCTGCACATCACCAACGTGCCGTCGTCGGCCGACGCGCGCTGCCTCCTGGGCGTGGAGAACAACCTGGTGTCCCCCAGCAGCGGTGCCGTCGTGGTGCGCCCCGTGCAGGACGCCTGCTTGGCGCGCTGGCTGCTGACGGGCGTCGACGCGGCGGGCCAGCGGGCCGAGCTGCTGCGCGGGTGCGAAACGCGGGGAAGCGCGGCGGCTGCCCGGCACCTGCACCACATGCAGCTGGACGCACACGATGCCATGCAGGCACGAGGCTTTAGTGTCGGGCTCGACGACTTTCTGTGTACCATCCCCGTGGACGGTGCCGACGCGTACACCCTTGGCAAGGCGGCCGCCGCGGCGCTGCACCTCGTGCCCACCACCAACCGCATACGGCAGATGGTCGAAGCGGGCAGCAAGGGCTCGTGTGTCAACCTGGCGCAGCTGTACGGCTGTGTCGGCTTCCAGACAGTGCGGGGCAAGCCCGCCACACCGGCACCCGGTGCCCCCTCCTCGTCGGCTTTCGTGGGGCGCTCCTTCACACAGGGCATGCGCCCACACGAGTTCTGGATGCATGCGTGCGCGGCGCGCGAGGGCATGATCCAGACGGCCGTCAAGACCGCCGATGCGGGCTACCTGATGCGCCGTATGGTCAAGACCCTGGAGAACGTGTCGGCCGCGTACGATGGCACAGTGCGCACCGCGGCCGGGTACGTGGTGCAGTTCCTGTACGGCGGCGACGGCATGGACCCCAGCACCAGCCGCTTTGAGACGCCGCGCCCCGTGCAGCCGGGCGAGCCAGTGGGGGTTGTGTGCGGGCAGGCCATTGGGGCAAAGCTGACACAGCTGACACTCGACACCTTCCACAGCACGGGGGTTGCCTTCAAGCACGGTATTGCGCGCGTCAAGTCGCTGCTGGATGCCACGTCAAAGGACTGCGGGCTACTGCGCGGCGTGGAGCAGCCCTATCGGTTCGTGCGCTACGACGTGACCGATGCGGTACGGCGCTGGACGCGCGCCACGCGGTCGCTGCCGGCACGGGTGCGTTTTGAGATGCGGCTGCGGGGTGGTAACTGTACCGCACTTGTGTGGTGCGGGGAGCTGGACATGGCCTGGCTGGCGGCGCGCGGCCTCAAGCCGTGGCATGTGGCCGCCCGCGTGCGCATGACATGCATGTGCGCCTGCGATGGCACCTGCCTGTACGCGGCGAGCAAGGAGCACGGCACGGGGGGCGAGCCCTGGGCGGGCGACACGCTGGCGGGCGGCAGCGTGGTGCTGTGCACCGAACCGCCGCTGCTGCACGAGGGGCACCTTTCCGAGCCGCCGCTCGTGGCCGCACGCCTGGGCATTGAGGCGGCCTGCACGGTGCTGCGGCAGGAGCTGGGCGAGTACATGGGCGGCGTCGACGCACGGCACCTGCACCTGCTGTCCGACGCGATGACGCAGACCGGAGCGGTGCTGGGGGCCACCCGTGCCGGCATGCGCCGGGCCGATGCGGTATCCGTGCTGGGCCGCGCCTGCTTCGAGACGGGGCCGCAGATTCTCGCCGCGGCGGCCAGCACCGGCGCCAGCGACCCGTTGCACGCCGCGTCCAGCCGCTTGGCAATGGGGCTCGTGCCACGCGTGGGCAGCCATACGATGAGCGTCGTCGAGAAACGTGCACCTGCCAAGCCGGTGCGGGTGCGGTCGTTCATGGACGTGCAGCCGGCCAAGCGCCAGCGGTTCGATCATTTCATGACTATTTAATACCCCTTGTAGCCGTGGCGATACCATGTCGCTCCTTCGCACCAGCAGCAAGCCGCCCACCAGCGAACCCGCCTGCGCCTGCCAGGCCAAGGCGTCCACCGGCCACTTTAGCCTGCGGATCGAGCCGCGCACCACCGACGTGCGCGACAGCGACACCCACAACGAACTTATGCAGCTGCAGCAGTCGGAGCGCCTGCAAAACCTGTTTCTGCCCAACCTGGGTGCCGTGCCCGTGCACCAGCATGGCACGGGCTTTCACATGCACCCGGAAGCAGCCGCGAAGGGCACGGTGGCACACATCGAGTCCCTGCACGACATGATGGACGATCACAATCTGCTGGCGCGCGTGCAGGTGACGCCCAGCGCCGAGGATACCGCCGTGGCCGTGTCGCTGACCCGCGATCACGTGAGCGAGCTGATGACCAACGGGGTGGTCGACCTGGAAGTGCCCGTGCATGAGACGACGATCCGCCTGCACTCGACGCAGGAGGGACGCATTACCGCCGCTGAGTATGTGCAGTAAAGAATTGTAATACATGCTGTGTTGTTTATTTAAAAGAGGAGGGGGGCACGGCCTGGGCGGAGTAAACCTCCTTGTGGGTTTGTTTCTGCGCCGCCGCTCGCCTCTCCCAGCTCTACTTGAATCCTATCTATAATCAGATCTGCATCTACGTACCTTTTATCCTTTAAAGCGTGCACAAATGCCAACTTTCTCGTAGACGAGTACTGTCGGACAGGGCGGGCATGCCGCCGGTATAAGGTCGTCCGTTAGCGGCATCCAAAGCGGCTAATCGTATTGACTGAAACCTCTGGACCGCGGATCCTGGACGGCTAAGCCCGGGAAACAACTTTAAAGCCTTATCTAGTATTTCTGCCAAAGCATTATCTAGTATTTCTTCCTCCGTTAATGCTTCCATACACCCCAACCCCCGGTAACCCTTTATACCCACCGGATCTTGCCCGGCACAGCGGGCGCCGAGGCGGCAGCCACCACTACTACCTGTGCCAGCGCCAGCTCCACGTCCTGCCCGCGCCAGCCCGCCCGCACGCAGTCGGCGTAGTTGGTAAAGCCCAGCTGCGCAAATGCCGTCATGCCCAGCGCGTCGCGCCAGTGCGCCAGCGGGAAGCCAAAGCCCGCCATCGACTTCATGTCCACCCCCAGCGCGTGCAGGTGGGCCGCGTCCCAGCCCAGGTTGCGCAGCTCGTCCGCCGTGAAGCGCAGCGCAGCCACCTGGGCCGGCGTCGGCTGGCACTCGAGCATGCGCGGCGCTGTCAGGCTAAGCTCGGCCACCTGCGCCTTGCTCAGGCTCGCCAGGTGCGTGCCGCGAAAGCCGCCGGCCAGCATGGTGGGCCAGCGAAAACCAAAGTCCAGCAGAGCAGCAGCCCCGTGCTTGGCCTGTAGCGCGCCCCAGCCGCACCGGGCCGCCACCATCATATCGGGGGTCACCAGCAGATCGCGCAGCGCCGGCAGCAGCATGTCCTTCCACTCGTTTCTAGTGCGAAGTGCGCACAGCAGCGACGCCTTGTCGGGCCGTAGTGCCTCCTGCGCGCGCGCGTGCTCCCTGGCGTACCGCGTCGCCACGAGAGGGTCGTCGCCGTAGTCCATTGTCTCCCTGCGGTCGTGCATAGCTAAATAGTACTATATAGCGCCCGCTCCACCTGCTGAAAAAGATGTACGGCCCAAACAAGGTGACCGCTCCCATTGCACGCTCGACCGCGTACGACTTTAACTGCCACCTGTCGCATACACACACCAAGGACTCGCGCGTGCACACTGCCGGCCAAGCGTTTCCGGCCAATGACCCTGAATCGCTGCATGTGATGCCCCACGAGTTGCTGTTTGAGGAAGTCAATGGAAGGTCGGCACGCAATGCTTCCCGCATGAAAGCAAAATCGTCGCTGAATGGCGTTCGGCTGGCGGCAGACGCCGTGAATGCAATAAACGCAACCCTATTGTCGACATTGGGCGATGAATGCAACATTGACACACCGGAGGGGCGCACAAACATTCTAAAGGAGCTTAAGGTCAACGACGACAAAACTGTGCGAGATGCTATCAACGATACCCTGAATCGCTACCTGCGGTATGTTGGTGTCGCCATCACCGGCATTTCCGGCGGAATGGCCACGGCGCTGCAGCGACAAGGCTTCAGCGCCACACGTGGTGGCCTAATGACTATTATGCACAGGGGCAACGCGATCCCGGCCGGCGCGCGCGTGGCGATGCAGTTTGATATAATGGACATCTGCGAGGCGGATCTCGGCCGCATCGCCATGAACCATGGCGGATCGGGTGTCCCCCATGACAAGATCTTGCCAAGGCTGGTGGAAGTCAAGGACAGTGATGGAGCCGTTTACGACCTACACGCAGCAATGGGGAGGCAAGTCAGCGTAGAGAACATACACGCACCGGGGGTGCTTATGCCACGTGCTAGTTTTATGCTCCGCGAGAGCAGGCCTTTTGTACCGGTGTAAACAGGTGTTTACCTGTATAAGTTTTCCGCACGCATCTCCCGATAGAAGATGGTGCACGCGCACTTGAATGTTACCGCCGTAGAGGGGGACAATAACACGCCGATTGCCGGCATTGGCCCCCCCCCCAATTTAGGAAATTTGATGGCGTCTTTTCAAGCTGCTTTAGACCAAGCGGTGCCTTCTATGACACAGACACCTGCGGGATATTACGGTCAACAGTTAACAAACCAGATGGACGCAATAGCTAACCAGGCACCTCCTGGCGCCCCGGCAAACCCACAAGGAGCCTTCGCCAATGCAGCATGGGCAACCACGAGTCTTTCCACGATGTTTCTGACATCATATTTAGCCCTTCCTACAATTGCCGGCAGCCAATACCCTTACTGGGAGGCAGTAGAGTTAGTACACGACCAGTTTATAAGAATTGTCGGTAGAGTTAGTTCACGTGAGCGGCTAGGTTTCCACCTAAAAGATTGGCTACGAACTGAGCTAACGTTCTTCACCCCATTTCGAATTCCTGACGTGGAGGCTTTAGGGTTCCCTGGCACTGGACTCCAGTGGTTGCGGTTTTTTAGGTGGGCGGTTTCTAATCATACGGTTGCTCCAGCAGCTGTTGCTGCACCTGTTAATCTGTTCGGAGAGGAAGACACTACTGCTGCATCACCTGACAACGATATAGACCTTGCCGCCACTATTTGCGGAATCCGTTACGCACAAGCGGGACAAAATATTACAACAGCTACTGCACGTTGCACCCTGGCACACGACATTCGGCGTACGTTCACTGGGACTGCGGATACGGACGGTGCACATATGGTCTACCACCACGGTGTGCTAGATGTGCAGTCAGTTCCCGGTGCGCGTTTTATCGCGCTAGACGAGTGGAACACGCTAGCCACAGCCGAAAAACGGGTGTCCGCGTATCCGCTGTACGTCTACGAGCCGCTGATTAGTGTGCCGCTGCTGAAACATGAGCAGCACTTCTACCCGGACCTACGTTCAGATCAGACTGTAACCGGACTTTGGAAAGTAATCTTTGCCGACAATCCACAAGATCCGGAGGCGGCCCTCGAGGCCGTGTACACAAACGAGTTGTACGGTAGCGTCGATAGCGACAAAATCATACAGATACGAAACAATGTTGGCGACCCACCAGGTGTAAACCCGGCACCTAATCCTTTACATAAGACGACCTACTACATTAAGTGTGCTGACAATGAGGTTGATTTTAAGCTTACCAATCCCACACCGTTTCATCCGTGTAGAGCGTTGTATTACCTGGGCATGCGAGCAGGCGGGCCAAGGCCAGATCATGTTGTACATCTCTTCGACCAAACGGGTCAAGTCGAAAGGAGAACAGTGGACAGGAGTGCAGTTGGTACGTATGGTAGTATATACAAGCTTGGCGCATGTTTCGGTCTCGATCATGCTGAGGAAAGCGTGCTTGGTTGTCCGCTCGCGATCCAAATTATAGAAGTGGACCAAACCCCCGGAGTCCCTCCCAACAGAATGTATATAGCCCGGGGTGCACCGCTGATGATACAACCGGAAGTTGCAGCGGGGGTCACCACACTTAACCCCCGGCAAGGTTTGCCAACGGTGAATGAACTTTCCAACGCGCTGGCCCGCAAGGGCCGCCACAACGAAATCGGCATCGCTCTCCAGGCACTGCAGAACGGCAAGCAAGGCGATCTTATTCTGTACGACGGAGTGTAATACATCCCCATGCCAATCTATCTGTCACCTGCTCCCATCGCACCTCCTTCTCTAGTGTATTGTGCCGATGGTTATCGTACATGGCACGGTCCGTACTTAACTTTTCCCATCGATCGACGCACTTGTCCTGTGGGCGTAGTGTCTGAAGCTTGTCACGTGCAGTCGCGTGCCCCTCGAGGTCGAGGTACTCCCCCTGGCGCGCGTAGGTGGCGTTCCTGAGATTCACACGGTCGCGCAGCGCGTCGTCCTCGCCGCCCCAACCCCAGAAGTGATTGGGGTACCCCGGGAAGTCTCCAGCGGAGAACCCATGCACCCCGCCAAAGTACTTTTTGGCGTTATTGTACCGGCGGAAGCGCGCGCCAAAGTGCACGATCGGCATCGGCCACGGCTCCAGATACATGCGCAGCAGCGTGTCGTCGGGCACCAGGTCGCAGTCGTGCAGCAGCACGCGAGCCGCCCCCTGCTCCCGCGCCTTGCAGTATCCAATGTTAAGCAGCGCGCCGCGGTTGAAAGGGTGCGCATCGCACTGCTCGACCACAACGACTTTGAGGTGCTGGAATCTCGTGAGCACGCAGTCCAGGTGCATCTTGCGGTTACGGTAGGGTATAACTACCGTGGGGATATCCGGTGGATCGTCCGCCATCGCACTACAATGAAATTGCCACACGCTGCCACGGTGCGCAAGTCCGCCCACCTGCACGACCTGCAAGGCCGGGGGTACATGACCATACCGGCGGCCGACGTGCCGCATCTGAGCCTGCCGCTGGGCTATCAGTGGTACTACTGTGTGCTGCCGCTGCCGCGGTATCGCCGTCCTGGATTTGGCGATGTGCCGCAGCTAGGCCAGGCCGTGGGTCGCTACCACGTGCACAAGCTTGGCCCCGGGTACGTGCGCGGTCGCGCCGTCGGTGCCGTGGCGCTGCGCTAGTAGTATATAGGGTGCCGTGCCAGTCCGGTGGAATGGTGCAATTTATTGGCAATGTGCTCACCTCGCACGCCGACGCCGACCAGCACGAGGAGCGCGACAAGGAGCATTTTCACATCACCCCGAGCGAGGCAAAGGCGCTGGACGCCACTGGGCTGCCCGTGCACCTGGAGCATGCCGACAATGTGCATGTGGGGAAGGTGGTGCGCTCGTGGGATGACGAGGACGGCAAGAAATGGGTGCTGGCCGACGTCGACACGTCCACCATCGAGGGCAAGTTCGTCAAAAACGACCTGACCTCTGCAAATCCCATCTACAGCGGGCTGAGCCTACAGCACATGTACCGCAAGTACGCGGACGGCCGCAGCAGCAAGTCGGGCATCGAAGTGAGTATCTGCAAGGAGCCGCGGCGGCCCGGCTGCGGTATCGTGCACGCGTCGGCAGCAACAGAAGCGGCGCGGTATAAACTGCGCGCGAGCAAGGGCCGAAGCATGACCCAGGACGACTCCACAAAGAAGGCCGAGGAGACTCCCACTACAGAGACCCCCGTCGTGGAGCTGGCGACAAAAGTCGAGGCATCGGCCGTGCCGAGCACCACGCAGCTCATGGCGGAGGTGGTCGAGGCTTCGCGCCAGAACACCGACCTGCAGGAGCAGCTGGCAGCCACCTCGAAAGAGCTGGCAGCCCTGAATGCCAAGGCCGATGCCGAGCGTAACGCCGCGTTCCAGCAGAAGACGCAGATGGCGGAGGAGCTGGGCAACGCAGTGCTGGAGCACGTGGCCAAGCTCGACCCGTCACTGGCGGGCGAAGAGACCAGCAAGGCGATCGCCACGCTGCGCGAGAAGTACCCCGCCGAGGTGACGCGCGTGCTGGAGGTGGCGTGCGCCGCGTCCAAGCACGCCAAGGGTCTGGAAGATCAGCTGACTAAGTTTAAGGAGGATACCGACCGCAAGCTCATGGAGCAGGCGTACCATGCCGCGGTGGCCAGCCGCCCAGGCTGTCATGGCACCGCAACCGAGCCCGCGACAGAGGTGGCTGTGCACGCGTCGAAGAAGGCTCGCACGGACGAGAACCCGTATGCGGTGCGGCGCGACGCACCCAAGTCAATGTACGACCAGCACGCGACCATTTCACAGATCCAAGAAGCGTACAGCTCGCTGTCGCGTGGGTCCACGACCGATGCCATGCGCGACGTCGCCGGTATCATTACGTCGCAGCGCAATGCCGGCTTCCGCTAAGGCAATTGTATATAAACCCTACTTCCTGTATTGTGACATGTCAACATCCGCCACGCCGGGGCGAACATGGTTTGACCCGGAAGACGGTACGCTACCGCAGCCGGGCACGTCCTATCTGGGGCTGCACGTGCCCTTGACCCACATGCGCCGCAACGCGTGCACCTTTAGCGACTTCCACACGGATCACGAGGACCGTGCACGGCGCAAGCTGCTGCGGATGTTCCTGCGCATCAACTTTTGTCTCATGGCCGACGGCAAGCTCGGGTCAGGGGCTCGTGCGTATCTGGAGTGGGATGCGAAGGATGCGCTCTCGATACCGACATACTTCCGGGTGCACGCCGTGTACCAGGTGGCCGATACCGACACCGCATTTCCCGAGCGTGCCGTGGAGGTGCTCGGCAAGCTGATACGGAGCGACTCGGAGCAGCAGGGCAAGGAGGGTGTACGGCGCAACGAGCTGGTCGTGCGTGCCGACTCGTGGGCAGCGCTGTGCGCCACGTACACCGGGAAGCTGCAGGTCATGGGGCCCAACGATCTTACGTGCGCGGCACCGTGCGACGTGTTCCAAGCGTCGCGGTGCGGGGACCGGTACATACCAGGGATGTACATCCCCCGGCAGCAGACGCTGCAGATGGCCGCCTCGGACCTCAACATTGACATTTTCTTCGAAAAGTACTGCCCCTGGTACCAGGAGCGGCAGCTGACCAATGTGCCCCTACGCTGCCCGCGAAACCCGGCCACTGCGGCACAGCTGCTGCACCTGTCACGCACGGTACCAGAGCAGCTTAAGGACGAGCTGATGTCCGCGTGGGAGCTGCTCAAGGACAGGGCCGAGCGCGCGCGAGGGCGCGACAACTATGTGCTGTGGGCGCGCGCCGAGATTGCGCACGGGCTGCACGGCCCGCAAGCGGGATACGTCCCTAAGAGCGAGAGCGCCCTGAACATGTACACTGGATTGCCCTTCCCAGTGGCACCCTACCCCGATGCCACACTGACCCCGTTTGCGACTTGGGTGGCCAAGTTCCTGATGGAGTGCGAGACATATACGTTCATGTACAAGCAGCACCTGCTGCTGCTCAAGCTGCTGCTGGGTTGCTTTGACGTGGCCCGTGAGGCCAGCAACGGCCAGATCCACTACAGCGCGATCCTGGCGGGTCCCAACTCCACGAGCAAGTCGTATGTGTTTACACTGCTGGAGGACCTACTGATACCAGGCACGGTAGACCGGGCGACGCGCCGCACCGAGAACTCCTTCACCTACAACCGCGACCAGGGCTGCCGCGTGCTTATTGAGCACGAGATGTCGGCAGACTTTTTTGGCGACAGCAGCTCCCGCAAGGACGCGAGCGCGCGCACGTCCCAGACCAAGGAGATTCTAACCAGCCACGAGGCCACCACGGAGGCTTGTCAGTATGTGGACGGCGAGCGTGTCATGGTGGAAACCAAGAGCCGTGCCCACCTCTGCTACCTGGCAGCCACCAATGACTGGAGTGTGGGGCAGAGCAAGTCCGGTGAGAACAGTCGGGACAGCGCGCTCGTGTCTCGCTTCGACGTTATCTTTCCGACGCGCGGCGGCAGCGTTGATAACAAGTCCATCATGGCGCTCATGGCAGCTGATCGCGACCCGTCGCAGCTGGAGCGCGACGGCAAGGCCCAGCTGGTGCAGTGGGTGCGCACCATGCAGCAGGTCAACTACTGGGTGCACCGCATGGTCCATGTTGGCGCTCTGGAGCCCATCAATCTGGACGCCGTGCACGCCGTGGTCGACCAGTACAGCACACACGGGAAGATGGCCCCCCGTGTGATTGAGCGCATTGTCATTATGGCCCGCCAGTGCTGCATACAGACCGCGGTAATGGCGCACTACGGCTACACGGCCTCGCCTCGCAAAGGGCAGCTGCCACAGCCGGCGCACCTGCACGAGCTGGAGCCGCTGCTGGTGGTCACTGCCGAGCAGGCCAAGTTCGCCCTGGGGCTGTACGAGGCTGACCTGTGCAGCTCTGTGGCCGAGCCGTTCGCCCTCGCGCTACGCAAGCTGACCTTCCGGCCCGACACCGACCTGGGCTTTAGCTACCTGCGTGTGCTGGGCTGCGACAGCGTCGACCAGCTGACGGACGAGATCGTCATGCACGTGCCCGATGGGCATGACGTGTCGCGCGACCTAATTGTGGCCTACATGGACTCCTTGCGGCAGCAGACACTGTCGTGCCACCCTTACGTGCCGCGTATTGGTACGGCACATGGGGTAGGGCCCGATCGCGACAAGCCACGGCAGCCTGCTTACCGGATGCGCGGTGTGGCCATCCACGTCAGCATGGTTGATGCGGTGCCGGCACGTGCACGTCCAATGGAGGAGCTTATTGCGCAGCGCTGCCATGTAGGCCCGCCTGGCCGCGAGCTTACGACCCAGTGCATTCCTGGACATGCCCACCTGCTGGCCGTACGCACCGTCGAAGGCGCCATGAAGCCCTACACTCGAGCCGGCATGTACATGCCACCTGAATCGGCGGCGATTATGGGCGACCACTCGCGCGATACGTTATGTCAGGAGCAGCGCGCCAACACCGACATGCGCGTGAAGGCGCCGCTTGAAACCAAGGAGCTGGCACGCCGGCGCGCGCCGTGCATGCGGGCCTTTGCACAGCAGTGTGCGCACAGCGAGCAGCAGCAACGCGCCTACCCGGATGCCTATGAAAGCGCGTACAAGCGCGCGAGACCTGCCTAGTGGTTGTTTATTAATATACGCATGCGTTAACCTCCCCCAATCACCTCTGCCTCTCGGATCGTGCCCCGCCCACCAAAGTACCTTTGTAGCGCTTGTGTGGTATTGGTGAGCGTTAGCGCGTCTAGCTGCTGCACAAACTGGTCGGATCCCAGCTTACTAGGGTCCAGGTGCGCCAGCAGGTCGTACTCCAGTGCTTCAAAGTCCAGCTTGTTCATCCGCAGCTGCTCCCGCACCGTGGTGCGGGCCGTCGCAAACCGTTCGGCACTAAAGGCCGCCGACGTGCCCGCGGACCACTCGCGCAGCTCATTTTGCGCGATCAACTTGCCAGCGGCGCGGTCCGTAAGGTCGAAGGTAGCGTTTAGCGTCAGCATGGGCGTATCGGACCACGACAGGCGCAGCCCACCCGAGGGGCGGTACGAGATGCCTTTTTTGCGAATCTTCGAGTTGAACGCCGCCCCTAGCCCGCCCACCATGAGCTGGTTGGACACGATCAGTGCCGCCCGGTCGGACAGGTCAAGCGCACGAGTGCCGCGCATCGCGGCCACGTAGGGGAACGTGCTGAGGCCCGGAACCTCTGACGTGGGCACCATCGGCACAGGTACGCGTGCGGGACTTTGGTACAGCTGCGGCAGGTCCGATAACGGGGCTGCACCGCTGCGCACCCGCGCCATCGTTTGCGCGATCTCGTCCATCTGCAAGTACGTGAGGTTTGTTCCCGCCAGGGTGGGTATACCCGCCGCTACCACGCTCAACCCGGCGATCGCCCCGTCCTTTGCCTGGTACAGCGACCGGACGGCGTCGTCAAACGTCGCCGGGACGTAGCCGTTCTCGCCTGGCAGAGCCACCTGCGACCGCATCTGGGCCTGCGCCATGTAGGCCAGGTCTGCGTAGCTCTTGCGGGCTTCCTTGGCGGCGTCCTTCATGGCAGCATCGGGCAGCTGCGCCGCAAGCTGCTGCAGCCCCCGCACGCGCGTGCCATTCGCGAGCGCCGTAGCCATGGCCAGCGTGTTCACCAGCGGCAGGTCAAATCGCTGCATTTTGGGTCGCGCGGCAGAATCCAATACAGTCCCCTTCAGCTGCCCACCCTGGATCTTGAACTTGACGCCGTGCGCGTTTGTGGCCTTGGCTATGCTCGCGAGGGCGCTGGCGGCAATGCTGGCTTGTGCCCAGCCGCCAAAATCGGCCACCTTGCCCAGCACCGCCGTGAGCTGCCGCTTGCTCGCCGGCAGGGCAATGATACTATTGTACGCCGCTTCTGCGATAGTCCGCTTGGTCCGTGGATCCAGTATGGTGACCCGGCTAATGTTCGAGCCTTCGTCAATGCCCATAAACAGAGGCTGTGACAGCACCGCGGTGGACGCGGGGCCGGCGTGCGCCCACACTTCGCCCTGCTGCAGCGGCGCGGGGTACGGGTGGGCCCGTGTGCGGTGGATCGAAAAAGGCCGCATCGGGTTCATCGAAAACCGAGTGGACGCAGTGTGGGGGGGCATGGCGGCTGCAGGTGCACTACCAACGCGCTCGGTGTTGCGCACAATGCCGCGCACGGGGCCGTCAAAGACACTGGACGCCACGTGCCGTATCGTGTCTACCGTAATGCGCGCGTCGCTAAACAGAGTGTCGTAGTGCCACCCCAGCGACGGCATGTCGGCCGCAGCGATACCACGTACCGCCAAAGTCGCCGTGACCTCGGGATTGCTGAGTGTGGCCTCTTGCGTCATGGCACGGTACTGTTGCAGCACCTGCGACAGCATGCGCGCGTCGTTGAACGACTTGATTGGGTCAATCACCAGCTTTTCCAGCGCCTCCTGCGCCCGCGCGAGCGCCCGGCCCTCGTTGGGATCCTCGTTGCTCACCGTTGCCAGGACCGATGCCACACTGCCATTGGCGTCCGGCACGTAATACATGCTCACATCCTCCAGCCCGTTGGCTTCCAGGGCGGGCTGCGAGCCGTACATGGAGACCAGCTGCTGAATGACCTGGATCACCTCGCTATCGGCTCCGTACGGTGGGGCTGCAAACCCCAGTGCCATGCCGCGCGTGCCACCTTTCATGCTGATGGCAGAGGATGAAAAATGCGGTTCCAGTACAGCTCGCGTTGTAGGAATGGCTTTGAGCGTGCCTGGATGCGTGTACATGTCTCTCAGGGTGTGGATCCCTGCCGCGGACTCCGCCTCGGTTATGCTATCGCCGAGACCGCTAAACTTGGCAGCAACCGCGCGCAATGCTTTAGTCGGGTCAATGGGCCCGGCCAGCACCATTGTTGTACGCGCGGGGTTGCGCAGCTGATGGTGCAGTGCGAGTAGCTCCGTGGCGTTGCGGATGCGAATGTCCTGCCCATGATTCTTGCCAATGGTCGACCCGGTTCGTCCGCTGTTCCAAATGTAGCCCAGCATATCGCCATTCAGCTTCGTGATCATGCCGCGGTGCTGTGAGCCGTACTGCGAGTTGAACAGGCCCTCGTCCGCGACATTGCGGAGCTCGTACGCCAGGGCAGTTGGCGAAATGCTCAACAAATTGCGGCCGACCATGGTGTCGTACTGAAAGGCCAGCGCAATGTCAAGGTGGTACTCGTCAGCGGGGTCGGTGTTTATCAGCATACTTGTCGTGTGGGCTATCTTCAGCATGTCGGTGTACGCGTTGCCATTCATGGCGCGCATATAAGACCAGGTGTGCTTACCGCCTTCGCCGGGTGTCAGCGCGCGAAAGTCGGCATGCTCCAGCACGTGGGCCATGCCGGCAGTGCTCTCGTCCTCCAGGCGCGATCCGCCTACCACAAGGCGATGCATGACCATGCGGTTCCCCTTGCCAAACGGCACAATGGCCACCTTCATGCCGTTCTCCATCATCCTGACGTGCGTAATGCCCCGATCGTACGACAGCAGCTCCATGTTCATCTCGGCCAGGTCCTGTGGGCTCACCCGCATAGTGCTGCCGGCGCGAAAGGCAATGTCGGTACCTCCCATGTTCGTGTGTGTACACACGGTGTGTTAAATACCCCGGCGCCGCCGCGACGCGGGTAGTGGATCCGCGCGGTGCAGGCCGTGCCGGCAAAACTGGTCCGATTTGTAGACGTAGCTGACCCAGGGCGTGCCGTCGGCGACCATACTAAAGCACCACTCGCGCAGCTTGCGGTTCATCGTCGGCCGCACGCACATGGCGCGGTTGGTAGCACGGCTAATCTTGTACCGTACGAGCACGGGGTGTATGGTGTCAAAGTCGTCGTGCAGCGCCTTCCAGTTGATCTGCAGCGCATTGCTGATTTTCGTGTGCCATCGTACGGTGTGCCCAATGCGTAGGTACGTCGCCTCGTTCAGCAGCTTCAGTAGGTTGGACAGGTACGCGCCTTGAAAGCGCATAAATGGCTGGCCCACCGCGGGTGTCGATGCAAACGACTCACACGGGCCGTCATCTTCCTCATCACTGCTGCTGCTGCTGCTGCTGTCGCGCATTCGGAACAACACCCTGCCTATTTAAAATAGGTGGAACTTTCTCGACTTTAAAAATGGCAGCAAACTGCTCCACTGGAAACGATTTGTCGTGCACACACGTTTGCAGTGCCGCAAATAGTGCATTCTTGGCCTGGGTGAGCGATCGCCTGGATATACCCACTTCGGCAATGGCATGTGCGTCTGGCAAAGCAGTGCTTAAATAATAATCGAACGGTATGGCCATGATACCATCGCACGCGACACCCCGTCGCATCCCGTACATTATCGCCGCCGCCGTACACTCAAACGAGCAGCGGTACGGCATCTTTGGCGACAGCACCTCCCATGCCTTGACAAAGATGGCGGCGTAATAGCGACACACGCACTGCTTACTGTCTGCCGTGATGCCATCCGTAATATGGCGCATATTGCGAATACTGTGACGAGTGGCCACAAAGATATCTATCAAATGCTGGTAGTGCAGTGCCGTGCGGTCGCGCAGGTAGTTGCGGATAACGCGCTGAGCGTTGCGGCGCGCCGTGTCGAGCGCGGTTTCGATACGATAGGTCTCATACTCAATACGGCGGCTCGAGAAGAGCAGATCGTACAGAAGGATACAGGCGCTCTGCTCGTTCGTGTGCACGCCGTGCGTCCGGCGCCGTGTGCGTCGGTTTGATGAGGGTATTTCTGCGGTGGGCCCGCATCGCGCCGCACATGCGAGCCCACTTATGGTACACTGGCCGTTATGCATGCGGCACGTCATTCTGTCGCAAGCGTGGATCACGCCAATGCGCTTGCACACGTAAAGGTCGCTGACGTAGACCACCGGGCCATACGGGTGCAGTGCGCACAGTTGGCCCTCGACGACGTGGTCGCCCTCGAGGCAGACATGCGCCTTCAGCTGCTCCACATCGCACGTGAGCCGGCTGCAGTGGTGCCATGCCCCCGACGTGTCAAGCTGCACGATGCGACGCGACTGGTACTCACGGGTCACAATGTCGCGCGCGGACTCCAGCTGCGTGCGCACGGCGGACATTAATTACTGCACGGCATGATTTACGCGGCAATGTCTGTCCTGCTCTTCTCGCTTGGCTGGGCCATCAAAACCAGAAACACATAAATCTAGCATGGCCACTCTGGATCAAATGGATATCCCTCAAATCGAGACGGCCGTCGAGGCGAGCAGCGAGCCGCCGCAGAAGCGTGGCAAGACCACCGGCGATGTTCGCAAGGCGTTCTGCGAGCAAATCAGAGCCGCCACGGGCTGGTTCGACACCATGAAGGACGGTACGTGGAAGAACGTCACCACCGACAAGAGCAAGCGCACGCTCTTCGTGCTGCAGGCCCCCGGCGGCGGCGACCAGTTCTGCACCGTGGGCAAGGCCTTCAACGCGCGCCTCTCGCGCGAGGAGCTGCTGCAGCCGCTGCCCTACGACACCAGCGACGAGCACACCGAGCTGAGCGTCGCCCTGAGCATGCGGCCGCTCGGCGACAACGCCTTCTGGACCAACTTTGACGAGGACATTGCCGCGGCGGCCACATCGTTTGCGGACGTGCGCATGAGCGCCATTGAGAACGCGTTCGTCCCGCTGCTGCTCAGCAAGCCCGAGGAGATGGCCGGCATGCCCGGCACCAAGCTCAAGAAGGGCTTTGGCAAGACCAAGAAGGAGATCAGCTCCACCTTGGATACGCTCTGGGGCGGCACCGGCATGAACGCCGAGGGCGACATTGTGCGCTTTCGCCGCAAGTGCTGGAACTGCACCGTCGACAACCTCGCGGACGAGGGCACGCAGAAGAAGTGGCTGACCGTGGCGGACGAGCGCGGCGATGGCATCAACTACATCGAGGAGCACCAGCCTGTGCGCACTGGCGACACGGTGCTGGTGTGGTACCGCGTGCTGGCCCAGGCCTGCGCCGGCAACTTCCACCTGAGCCTCGAGCCCAAGCAGGTCATGCGCCTCGGGCGGGGCGCGGATGGTGCCGCCAAGGGCAGCGCGGGCCTGGCCGCGTCGCTGGCGGCCGCCATGGAGCGGGGCGAGGAGGTGTAGCTCATTTATTATTGTATGCCACCTGTCTTTCATCATCCGCGTGCGGTGGGCATGACCTATGGTGAGCACGCGCGGTTCTCGCTATGGCTGGCATGGGAGTTTGCGGTGGCAAGTGCCCAGGCCATTGTGCATGCCATCTACCCCGATGTGTACATCACATCGTCCACAGACGCAGCGGCCCGCATTGCACAGCAGATTCGGTCGCATCTGGAATAAGCGAGGAATGTGAATACAGAGAAGCTCATTATATTACGAGTATGGCGTCGTGCTTGCCACACTTGTTTTCGGTGTGGACGTGAGGGGCACTATGCGGACAGGTGCTACGCGAAAACACGCGTAAACGGTCAGGCGATAAAGCGTCACCGCAGAGCGTCTTGCGAGTCGGAATCGGAGTCGGAATAAGCGAGGAACCTACTACAAGCGAGAGTTCATTTTATGTTATGACCCTCGGTGCCATGGACGACCGTGCCAGTGGCCGTTCTCCCCCGCCGCCAAACCACGGCCGGCTTCTGTGCGCGGTACCTATACTGACCGCGTGTGAGCGCCGCACACGCTTTCTCCTGTTGATGCTGGCACAAACGCCTCCCGAGAGCCCTGCCTTTGAGACCCTTCGGCAGCAGCTGCGCGAGGTGGAGCAAGCGAACCCGGAGGTGCCGTGAGAATGTATAAAACCTTGTCGGTGTCACGGCGCCGCTGCCACCATTTGCAGCACATCTCAGCAGCCAGCGCGAGCAGCGCACCTGTCGCCGCACTGTACAAGAAGGTATCGGCCACAGCCAGTAAGGGATGCATGGCTATCTGTGACACGAAGCAAAAGGTATGGGCTCACTCCTCCTCCTTCATTAGCTCGCACGAGTCGAATACCCCAATGAGCTCGGCGGCGCGCGCCACCTCGTTGCTAGCTGTTTTGAGTGACTGCTGCTTCACCTTCCAGGTGTCGTACGGCACATCACCCGCCAGAAAGTCAATCATGGTGTCCCACAGGATAGCAAAGTAATCATCGTTAAAGTCCACATGGTAAATCTTGGTCTTTGTCTGGGACCATGAAATAAACAGTGTCCAGTTGCAGGGCTCAATCGGTATGCAGCGCATCTCGGCGTGCAGCTGCGGGATGTAGTAGGCAGGCACCCCCTGGTGCGGCACGCTTAGGCCTTTGGCGTTAATCTTACAGCTGCACTTGATCTCGAGGGCACCATACCCCTTGCCCGGCCAGTACACGACACCATCGGGCGAGCTGCCGAACCAGTCGTGTGTCGGGTGCTGCTCGAAGCCTACTTCCCATGTTTTGATGTGGGGCAGGTGGTACATTGCAGTGGCCATGGCGTTCGGCTCGTTCTCGATGCCGAACTTGACATTCTTTTTGCCCCGCTCGTCCAGCGGCGGCCGCGGGCGTATGCCCATCACCTCCTCGCGGTAGGCGGTAAACTGGTCCTGGTTATCAATAAACAGCAGCTGGCTGAGCTTAGATCCCGAGAGACGGTTGCTCCGCCGCTTCCACCATGCGGGGGTGCGCTGCGGCGTCTGGTCCAGGCACCGCAGCACATGGGGCAGGGCCTCGTCCTCCGCCAGCTCCTTGTAGCGATCGGACATCGTGACTTGCAGCGGCATGCTGGTACTTATGGTAGGGCACGCATGGGCGAGTGCATGTCATCTTTAGTAGATCATGGCGACACTGGGATTCCCAAGCACCAGGTCCGCTTTTCGCAAATGTATATTGTCGCATGGGGCACGATTGCCGTGGCGGCCGGTATCGGTGCCACTGACCAGTACAAGAACGGGCCCGTGTCTACGTTGGCACTGTCAATCACAGGTACCGTGTGCGCGGGGGTACTGCTGCTGGGCATCATGGTCGAAGCGATACAGGCAAACAAACCTGACGAGGACAACTGTTTGGACTACTGCCTGCAGTGGATGTCAAACCACAACGTGCCCGACCGGGGGGTGCACATCGTTGTACAGCTGCTGACGATCACGAGCACAGGCATAGCGTTTGTCAACATGCACGAAGAAAACTGGAACTGGCAGTCTGCCTTTAGCACTTGCCTGCTGATAATGGTGTTTATCTATAATGTGATGTATACCCCCTCTGTCCTTTTGTCTACGGCAGCGTACGACCTGCACAGGCCCGAGTGGAAAAAAATACTGGAGACCGCACACGCTTCGACTGCGTACGTGTGGAAGAAGAGCTATGTCGAGGATCGTCTCATGCCCAGCGCGTAGTACATGACAATGGCGGCCACGGCGATGGCAGCTGTCGCCCGTGCGTATGCAGCAAAGTCATCCTCTAAATCGTCCGCAGGGCCCTCGTCACTTCCGTCCGTAGAGGAAATGGACCACCCTTCATCTGTCAAGGATGTCTCATCCTCGCCGGGCATGGTTCGCGCGAATGGGGCGTGTCGCGTCCCACGCGCTCTGGGCCTCGTTCGCAAACTTGCGTGCTGTTAGCTGGTCTGCCACTACGATGACCGATTCGCCAATGTTGTGGTTGCTCCTGCGTGTAAAATTATAGCTGCCTAATAAAACGTGAGTGGGCTGCCCGTTTGTGATCCGTACCAAGAACTTGTGGTGCATGAGTGCACGGTAGCGCCCCCGTGCGCACCCCACCTGCCGCGCAAAACGGTGCAGCCCTAGCGCAGGGCGGTTGTGCACTGTGTCGGCCGTCACGGTAATGCGGCACTTTGGCACGCGTGCGAGCGTGCGGATGGCTTCGGGGTTGGTTAGCCATGCCACGCACCCCAAGATCTCGTCGCTGTTACATATAAAATTAAGCACGGCCCGCTCGCAATCCGCGGAAAAGGCGACGTCTTGCACGCTCACGTCTGCCATAAGGAGTAATGGGGAGCATGTACCGGCGCGGTATGCCCCTGCGTCAGCGCCGCCATCTTGCTGGCAATCAGGTGTATGTCCCGCAGGTCGGGCAGGTGGGTCATGCGCGGCACGATCTCGACAGTGCACGAGCCTCCTGCGCGCGCCAGCAGGTGGGCGTTGTTCACGGGCACTACGGCGTCAGCATCGCCGTGCAGCAGTAGCTTGGGCACGGACTTCATGTGCGAGATGCAGGTGGTGTTGTCGAAGCGGTTGTCGACAATCCAGCGCAAGGCCCAGGGTGCCATGTGCTTGATGGATGCAAATCCGCTGACAAGGCCCAGCCCTGCTGGTGCCCGGTGCTCGCACGCTCCCAGCGCGACGCCCACACCTATGCTGCGCCCCATGACGTACACAGGCTCCCCCTCAATGCGGCACATCTCGTCGTACACGCTGCGTACTGCTTGTATAACCTCGTCATCGTAGCGTTTCCCTTTGCGCACGCGTAGCGGGTAATCTGGCGCAACAAAGTTGCAGCGGCACTTGTCGACAATGGCGGCTGGAATACCGCTTAAGCTCAAGTCCGACAGTGTGACGGCGTTACCGTGGCAGTATAGGACCCACGATGTCGCGTCATCCCGCGTCAGCACCATGCACTCCGTGCCACCGACTTTGTACGTGGGCATGAAGCTTCGGTTGCCAAGCAGGCGTGGCCAAAGCATGCTGTCGACAGCACTGTCCCGCAGTGACGTACCGAGACTGCACATTCGCGGGCACTGGCGCGTGCCCTTTATACTTCCTGCTGTGCCACCCCATGTGCTGTCCACACCCTGTCCACGCGGCGACGGCGGTAGGGCAACAGTTCCAGGACAGTGTTCAGCTGCAGCACAGCGATCGGGAGAACGTAATACGGAACGCTCAGCATCCATACACACTGTGCAACCGCATCGAACGGATCAACGCGAGTAAAGCACGAGTGGCGTGTGGTGCCTACGTACAGGATGAGACGGCAGATGGCGGCCCACGAGGGGTCAGCACCGTTGTGCAGCATGGTCAGACACAGAAACACCGCCGCGAGGACGCACCGGCGACGCGTTAGTACGGACGCCTTCAGGTACGTTTCGGTGCGTGCTGCACAACCTAGCATCAACACGGGCAGGCACAGCAGCGCGCTTGGCGAGCGAAGTGCGCCACATGTGTTGCGAAGCATGTACATGGCAGCAAATACTTCATGCACGTCCAGGTCACGGTCGTGCATGCAGATGCAGCACATGGCAATGACCACGGACCAGGCATAATAAAACTCGCCTGTGAGCTGTACGGCCGCCCACGTCGATACTGCTAACACATCCCAAAGCTCAACCACAGTGCGCCTCATTTATGCCATGACTGTCCGGTCAACACCTCTCATATCCAACTCTGCAGCGGACCCGGTGGCAATCGCGCACGAATACATGCCATGGGGGATAATAGCATTATTGCTGTGTATTATTGTACGGTTACGGGCAGGCGGCACCCGGCTACGTGTGCACGGTGCACCTATGCATTGCCAGTGACACGCATTGGTGTGGAGACGGACCCTAGCCACTGGGTCGTACTCACGACACCGAACGCGACGGGAATGACCACAGCAACCCGAAACGCGGCCGCAATTTGGTCACTTACGCTGTACGTGTGTTGCCAGGCCAGCACTGCAAGCAGCACTGCCGAAAATGACACTGCAGTGGCAACACGGGTGGCCGTCATCAGGTACGGCGAGTTTTCCATGAGAGCGGCAACGTACACAGCTCCTACTGATGTTATGACGTAGATACTAGCAGTAAAGTAGACACCCGGCAGCAGCAGCGGGGTGCAGATCATTAAAGCCGTAAGGCACACCCATGCCAATTTAGGCCCATTCTTAATTTGCGCGCTGTAAGCGTCTTGGGTCTGCAGCCGCAGGGCAACGTATTGGGCGTGTCGCAGGCTTTTTAGTTCACTGCCTTGCCTTGCCTTGCCTTGCCTTGCCTTGCCATATACCTCGTTATTGGGGCCAAGCAGCTGTTGGATCTGTGGATTTTTCTCTAACGGTTTGCCCACATCGAATGGATCTCCTGACGCATCTGCCCAGCGCCACACGTAAACCGTCTGTTTTAGAACACCTGCATCTAGAGTGTCCTGCACCACAACGACACGGCCCGCAATACCAGCAAATGCACCTTCTAGTTGGTAGATCCGAAAGGTGTCTGTCATAGATATAATCCCTTTTGCATGTACAGGTTATATACACACACTACCGATTGCGGTGCTGCTTTGGCGGAATGTACGACGCATGTATCGGCGGCCTTCCCACTGGCCCGCCCCAGGGTGAGGATGCGCCGGCGGCCTGGCTCTGTGTCGGCTGGTTGGCAACAGTATTGCTAAAACCATAATGGCTGTACTTTTTGCTCGGCATTTATCATGGCATAGCGCGCTGCATACTTATACCAATAATCATGTAAACGATATACAATGCACTTGCGGGAGGCACAGTGGCAAGTGTTTCTGCGGCTAAAAGGTGCGACACAGCTGCCACGTATGCACTCAGGTTTCACCAAGTCGTATCGCTGGCAGCAGGAGCAGCTGCCAATAGTGGTACTAGACATAAGTAGAATGCCGTGCATGCACATCCACAATGTGCTGCGCGTTGTTGCTCGATTTAGCGCAACTGCACCTTACGGGGGGTATACACAAGGTAACCTGTACCTGCTGTACGTTGCAGGGCTTGTGTACGATGATGAGGTGCGTGTGTACTGGGCATTTGAGCGGCTCGTGCATCGTATAAATAAATACGGTCCCTCGACACAGTACGGCTGCCGCGTGGTGCCAGACTGGGTTATCGGCATCGGCAAGTACTTTGCCGATATCGACAGCGACATGTGGGACCTGCTTATCCGCCTGCGCTGGATATATGTGCTGTTTGGACAAACATTTGCTACACATGCCGGCCTACTCGCGGCCTGCGACTTTGTACTCCAGGACGCATCTGATATCCACATGTTTGCCATGTGTGGCGCCTTGCTGGAACACGCGCAAAACATGGACCTGAGTTCGTGCGAGTGCAGCCTAGAGCGGGCTTCTGCGGTAATTGGCCAGAAAGTTCGTAGCGATGAGGAGGCTGCCTACATTATTTGTCGAGCACAACTCTTTCTCACATGTCCTGGGTTTTCACCGATATCCACGCCCCTGAGGCAGAGGAAACAATTAGTACTGACGGCGGCAACGCTACCCCAGGCACATGGGAGTTTGCCAGTGCCCCCACTGTAACAGTCGTGAACGCGGGCGTGTGCTCCTTTCGCGTGCACAACGCGGCGACAAAGGTCATCTCCTTGACCCTGGGGCCAGATGATCATGTTGGTACGATCCTGACGAAAGGCGCTTCCGGCTTGGTGGAGGCAGGACAGGCGCTGCCATGGGCGGTGCGGCTGCAGAAGTGTCTCGCAATTGGGGAGGCTGCATCAGGCCCATGCCTGGTCGTCCTTGACGCACCAGCCACTAGCGAGATCAGCAGTGCCCAGGCTGCTCTTGCACATCACGGGTCGCGCATTCACGCGTTGAAGGGTACCTCCTGCCTGCTAGTGCTCGCGGGCCACCCAGAGACGACGTACCCCATGATTTCGAGCACCGGTGTGGCGTACACCTCCATGCCGTGGTTTGACCTGTGCAACGGCGCGGAATGGGGCATGGCGGTCGACATCAACACGGCGCCATCCGACCCAATGCGCATGCTTGACTCCCTTGCACTGCTGCTCGGCACATGCACGCTGCACGCCGGGCCTCGGGTCTCAACGGCCCCGTACACGCTCGGCCGGCTTCACCCGGAGGAGGTATTTTGCTACGCTACCTTCAGCGAGAACGTCGTACCGGGCACCCCGCGTGTGAGCAAGACACGCGGCATCTCGGCGCACACGTCCGACGGCAAGCCATGGTCGGCGAAGGTCATCTTGCAGGAAGACGAGTTCAGGGAGGACGAAGACCCGGTTATGCGCCATCTGCGTGTCATGTTGAGCGCAGAGCACGCGAGCGCAATTGGGTCGGCATACTTTCACCTGGCCGCGCTCTTGCGCGACACTACGCCGTCCCTGGTACGTCGCGCCATGTCCGACGTGCATCGCAAGCTGGTGCCTCCGCATGTGCCGCCGGCACCGTCGCTATGCCGGGTGGCTAGCATGAACCCGGGGCAGCAGCATAGCTCGTGGTAATGGCGGGTCGAGCGTGCGACATCCTAGACCTGCTGCCCGACGGCGCCGTTGTATTTTCCGACGACCCCACCTTCTTGTCGTTTACCGTGCCGCACAATGGGGAGCTGACCAGCGACTGCCTGGACGGCCTTTATGATCAGCTGTACACGACAAGGGTGGACGTTGACTTTGGCACACGCATGGTGGGTGTGCACTTTAACACTGAGCCATTTGCGCTGCTAGAGAGCGGAGCGCCCATCACCACTGTAGAATTGCAGGCGGACACGGAAAGCGAGCGCCTGGCCGCTGCCTTGGCACACTCTTTAGGGTGCATTGACTACGATAATCTGCAGCCGCGCTTTACTATTGAAACGGAAGGCGATGTGACCCGCTTGATGATCGCACGGCTTCATCGCGTGTCGCACTGTGCGCTTGCTGCACAACTACCCCGGGAGTGTACTCGCGTGGTGTACCTATTTGCCTCGAAGAATATAGCGGTGCACTACGCAGTGCGCAAGAAGCGCAAGGCTGCCTAGCTCTTTCGCGATCGGATAGATAGCTCGCGAGTGCCATGCTGAATGACGTGCCCATATTTCATTATACACACTACACCGCAATTATACAGCGCTTCCGCTTTCGCTCCTTTGTGTGTTTGTGCGCGAGCCGGTCGCGAAGCTGCTTTTTTAGCATGCGCCCTACAACTTCGATAGTGTAGTGTGCAGTGTGGGCTCGCTTTATGTCTGCCAGCACGTGCCGCGGATTCGCCCATGCCTTGTCGTGACGTTGCCGCACCGGGGTGACCCACGTATTAGTGTCGTCTAGCGTGCACTCCCACACCTGCCCATGCTGCAGCAGACACCCGGGTCCTGGTGCCAGGCGCATAAACGGCTTACCATGATCGCTATCGACAAGATCGCCCCTACTATTTACCACGAGATCCACAGTGTGCTGCGGTTTCCACTTAAACAGCACTGCCTTGTTCCCCAGCACATCGTTCTTGTTGTGGATGACAAGGCCATCAATGCGGCTGTGGTCCTGCTCATTGTACCACTTTTTGGTTATGGCTGCAGCAGGGTAAAAGGTCTTGACACATATTGTGTAGCCGCCTAGCAGCGTTGGCAAATGCAGCCGCTGCAGCATGTTTAAACGCCAAACATATGGTTTGTACTTCAACGGCTGTTGGTCCACCTCATACACATCAAACACCACAAAGCGGCGCTCTGCTTCCATGAACTCGCAGTCAAGTACCATTTCCTGCTCAACTCCCGCGCACGGAATACAGTGAGTCTTTGTCTTTCGTGCAAGCCCGCATACCAACGGCAAGCCACTGGCCTGGTGCCGCATCACACACAAGACGATACGGGTACCATCATACTTTAAGGACACCAGCGGGTCCATATCCGCCGGCAGCGCGTGGTACAGACTTACCGGCTGCATTTGCTGCATAATGCGCCGGTAATACGCCCGTGCTTCCGGTGGGAGCGGCTGCCGCCAGCTGCAAAAACATGGAAAGGGAATACCAGGTGTATCATGCATGGGTTCTTCGCGCCTTCGGCCAAACATGAGTATCGCGCAGAACGGCGCCAGATCGTGCATTACCAATTCGAGCTGCGGCATGCTGTCAGGACCGCTGGCAACAAGTGCAGTCAGCTCCGTAACACTATTCACGTATTCAATCTCGATGTTGCACGAGCGTGCTGATCGCGTAAAGTCGACACGCCAGTCCCCGTACAAGTAACTCCATCGGCGTTTTGTGCAGTTGATCCACGCCACGTGAAGCTTGGTAGGAGCCGCCGGGCTTTCAACACTTATACACAGCCTGCATGGCACAGGGGCAGCTGCGCGTACAGATGCTACCTTCCGCTTGCGCTGCCACTTCCCGTTGACGCAGCGTAGGTCGGTCAGGTCGGCATATCGCAGCTGGGATTCGGACACCGTTGAGGTTTTCCCGTGCGCGTAGCACGCATGGATGCTGTCGAAGTACTGTGCTGGCACTGGTACCCGAAACTCAACCTCTGCGTGTGGCAGGGACGAGGCATGCTTTGTTAGGACATCGTGCACGAACCTACGCATGCCCGGTACTTATACAGGTGTGTGTATGATGTGCGTAAATGACTGGAACGGTTTACAATATGACTAGTACAGTGGTCACGTCACTTGTCAGCGTCAACGCGATTGCACTCGTCATGCTTGTCGGAGAGGGCATCTCCGAGTACCTATCCACAAAGGAGCGAATCGCGGATAGTACGGCTAATGCGTCACGCATACGCCTACAGTTGCTACGGCTTGTAACGTGGATTCTAGCGGTCATTGGTACATTTAAAACGGTGCTACCGAATGACCTGGCAGACAGCATTATCTCGGCGTGGTTTGTTGGGCAGGGGTTTGCACTGCAGAGGTCGCTCCAATCTCTCGTTGCGGGCATCGTGCTGCGATACGACTCCATTGTACGACAGGTCGTCGTAGATGGCGAAGGCACTGTACAGATAAAGGAAGTAATGTACACAGTAGCCAGCTGCAGCATGGTGAGTGTCACGCTAGTAGAGCAACACGACGCACCAACAATGAAAGACATACCTCGAGGCAGGTATACACTAGTAGATCAGCAGGATGTACCGGCAAGTAAAGGCCTACATCGAGCCAGGTACACGGTGATTGAATGGGAGTCGCTTTACCATGCCACACTGGTACCCCCCTAAATTTTATCAATCTTCTTAGCAACAACAGCAGGAGGAAGCTTCAGCGGGCGTAGAGGGCTTTGGGGCGCTGTGGCTGTCTGCAACATGGCCTTGTAGCTCGACCTTCGGCGCTGCCTGCAAAGAGCGACATCGGTATCTGGCTTGGCCTCTTTCGGCATACTGACGCAAAATGCGCTGCCAGTTCATATCGAGTGTGGTGTACACAGGTGTGCACAGGGGAGGAACACCCCACACGACCAGCAACTTGGCCACGTAGCATGACATGCGGCGCAAGTCGTCACCACTTTGCACAGGGGGCGCTCGCGTGGTAGAGAACGTTCCGCGAATCGAGAGATAATGCTGTACGAGTTCCTGCATAACCACACAATTAAATATGAAGCAAGCCAAGAAGAGCACGGGACCTTTCTCACTCGGGATCCACACAGTCGTAGGCTACGACAACCGTGAGGTCGATCCGCCGATTTGCGTGATTACCAGCTCGAACGGACACATCCAGTACAGGCGGCGCGACGCCTTCTACGACCGTAAGGCCCGTAACGTGCACAGTGGCAAGGTCGTGCGCACTGGAAGCAGCTGCAAGGTAAAAGTTGGCCGCAACCAGTGGGTTCGCGCCCGCCTTGCTTGAGATTATTCTCGGAACAGCAAAGTGTGACACAGCCTGGATTCTCATTAAAATTCTAATGCTGACTACTATGATTCCACAATTGCTGCGGGCCGAGCCTGAGCTGGCGCCCGTGCTGCACGATCGCAAAGCTGTGCACGACCTGCTGAGCGAGGCATGCTTCTCCGTGCTGCAGTGCACCATGCCTCCGGAGGAGCTCTTTTCGGACTCGTGGATGGCAGCTGCCCAGAAAGAGGCCGCCAACCGCGTCGTGCACGGCAACGGCATTGACTGCCTGATGGAGCGCCTGACGGACCGCGTGGCGCACGAGTTACACATTGACTCGGACGAGGCGGCACTTCGCATCGCCGGCTGCGACACGTACGTGTACGAGACGGCCACGGATTGGCGCGCGTGGTTTTACGCCAACGACGGCGGTATGACGGTACACGTTACCGGGCCGAGCAAGGCACTTGGGTCGGCACTTACTAACGAGCTGACGCAAGCCACCCGGGCCGCTGCGTACGAGAAGGTTGCGCACGCGGAACCGTTGCCAATGGTGGACTTCGACACACTCGACCCGGCCCCCGGTGTCATGAAATGCATTGGTCTTGTGGTCGACGATAACAGCGCCCTGCTTGCCGTGATGGGAAGGTGGGGCCAAGTAGGGGGCCCGGCCGTAGGGGTTGTCCCTATTGATGCGCTGCAGATGCTGATTGCAAGGGCGGGTCGCGAGGTGCAAGAAGGGCGCTGGATTTCACTGGTGCCCAGGGCAAGTACACTTCCTGTGCTGTGCCAGTGCAAGTCGGAGTTTATCGCCCATCTGCACATCATGGGTCACGTCATGAACACGGGCTTCCTGCCGCCTATGTGCACAAGCCCATCATCGTATACGGCGCACCACGTGTTTGCCGAAACACCCGCCTTTGGTTCCGACTCGCTGTACGCGCGGCGCGGTAGCTTGGGACAGATGTCGCCCACACGCAACGTGGGCGGGCTGTTTACGATGGGACTGGCCCAGACACTCGCACAGCTACGTGTGTACAAGGAGGCACCTTTTATCCACATGGTGAAGCGATTCAAAGCAGCGGGGGCCACGGACCTTGACAAGGTCGTGAGCCAGTGGATCGCACTTCGCCTGCCGCTGCTGCCAGGCACGCTTGGGACCCCGGGCGTTTGCGCCAAGTCGATGCACAAGCATGCGCAAATGACCGTGCTTTCGCTGCGCACCCGGCAGCGCATGGAGATGCGCCAGAGTGCCATCGATCATTGGGCGCCAAGTGAGATCGACGCGGTGCTGCCGAGCACTGTGCAAGAGGACATCGACGCAATGCGGGCACTTGGGCTTACGCCGTGCACCGTGGAACATGTGCCTGGTCTGGGCACTGTGGCATCTGACATAGTGGACCCCGCCGTGAAGCGCAGGCGCGTGGCAGACGGCACACACACTGACTTCCCCTTGCGCGTCATGATGAACCCCTCATGCCACCTTGACGTGCTGAAGCAGGTGCTGGAGGACTGCAAGTCTCGGTACAACGTAGACGGGGCGTATGCGCACTTTCTTCAACACGCTGCCCCGGAGATTGGCCAGTCGCTGACTCTGGAAGACGTCGAGCGGTTCCGCGCAGCGTGCATCCGGTCCCCTCTGTACGGCCGCGTGTTCCTGTGGATGTGTATTCATAGCTACAGCTGCTGTGCTGCGAGCGACGACTCCGGTATTCTTGCCCGGACATGCCCACCCGTGCAAACGGGGGTCGCGTGGAAAGGCGGGTGGCAGGTGGTCGGCACCCTGACCCGGTGCACGGGCGGCTCCTACATCGACTGCGGATGTGGCTCGATGCTGTACTGGCGACAGGTCCTGATGGGGGGGTGGTCGTCGTACCTGTTCGAGATCGACCTGACGGCCCTGCAGCAGCTTGCCGCGAACCTGTCCCCACTGCCCGATGGCGTGCACATAGTGCCGTGCGACTGGACCGGCCTTGTGCTCTCAGACATTGTGCCCGAGGGGCCGGCCGTGTGTGCTGCGTACCGCCCGGGATCGGAGCTGCCGGCGGTCGGCACGTGCACGGAGGCCCACTATATGCTGGCGGACTGTGCCGACTACGAGACACCGGGATGCCCCGTGCACTCCGACTTTATGGTACCGCATGGCAGCAGCCGCTGGCGGCATCGCTCGAACAGTGCCGGGGCGGTCGCCAAGGCGGCCCTGGTGCAGCGCATGTACATGGCTACGTGAACCCCGTTACCATGTGAATGCCGTTGTCGCTAGCGGCCCTCGGGAAGCAGGGGTACTCGCGGTATCGCTGCCCAGTGCGCCACACGGTATGCCGCATGCACACAAGGTCACATATCACACTGAATACACAGGGCACGCCCGGACCTGTATCGAACATGTGCCGCTTGCGCAACGTGCGACTGTCAAACGTGACGATATGGCCGTCCGTGTGCCAGGCGCATACGAGCACGCGGCTGTGGCGGATCAGCGTGCATGGGACAAAGATCGAGGTCACCGGGTACGTGCCAAACGCGGTCCCCACTAGAAGCGGGGGGGCCGACACACAAAATACCGTCAGTCCCGGGTACAAGGGGGTCACGGAGCCTGTGCTGAGCGTGTACGTGTAGGCGCGGTTCTGTGCCGTCGAAAACACAATCTGGTTGCCGCATACCATGGCACCGACACTGACCACTGCCTCGTACGGCGTGAACCAGGCCTGTGTGCACGGCCCGTCGATACGGTGCAGCATCAGCCCTGTGCCGCTACCTATCGCAACAATGTTCTCGTTCACAAGCGCCAAACAGTACACGACGCCACAGTCGCGCCCTAGCCGGCGGTGCCCGCTGCTTCCCCACACCTCAATCGCAGTGGAGGTTACCGCGCAAACCGCATCAGCGCAATGCGACAGCTGCATGCCCCCCGTATTGACGCAGTTGGGAAACCCATGCACCGCGCGGTACAGCTGCATGACCCCCGCACGGCCACCGCACCACGCCTCACCACACCGACGTCGCACGCTGGCTGTCCACGACTCGTCGGGCAGTCGGATTACCGTACCAAGGCGGGCAATGGCAGGGGTATCTAGGTAGCTGCACATGTATACCAGTACATCACCGGGAAGCATAGTGCATCGTGTATATTTAAGAGCCAGCATTCCAGGTGAATCCGTAACATGATCATCGTCGCTTCTTTAGACCAGGCGAACCTGCGTATACGTGCAGCCGCAGAACACATACGGGCTAGTATTCAACTAGCGTGCAACACGTTTCCTCCTGTTCGTCGGTAATAAACACCACTCCTCCCGTATGGCGAATTCGATGTCCATGGCGCTGCTCCATGCGCAGGACGACGAGGACTCGGTGCGGCTGCCCAACGCGTGCAGCGGTGCACTGATCCAGTTCGATGACAATGACGCCGGCCTCGTGCGGTGCTTCTCGGTCATGACACGCGAGCCACACGTGATCACGCCGGAGAAGTGGTCCATGATCGAGACACCAACCCCTATGCCAGCGCCGCCAGAGGAACTTCACACGCTCATCAACAACAAGTTCCTCGTCGATCACGTCACGCGCGGTATCATGGCCGACAACGCCTGGCAGGTGGAGGTCAACGGCGAGGGCGCTCTCGTGGCAATACGGCTGCTGCCGCCGGGAGAAGGGAAGGCACAGGAGCAGTGGGAGGCACAGGCGCAGAAGATGATTGAGTGAATAAAGCATGATTGTCTGTATCTCCCATACAATGAAGCCCAAGCACATGTGGGCCGGCGGTATCCTACGCGGCCAGAGCGGCGCCTGCCCGCACAAGATTGCCCGTGTCTACACCAAGACCATGCCGCCGCTGCAGCAGGGCACCAACCCCGAGTTCCCGAACCTCACCCACGCCGTCACGATGGCCGTCACGTACGAGCAGCTCCGGCTCATGGTCGAAGCGCCGTACACGTGCATGGCCCCCCTTGACGCGCAGGCCGGCACCGTGCCGCGGCACATGCGCCACTTTCACAATGGCACCTTCCTGGAGAGCGTCGGCTGGATGTGGCACGCGTGCCGCACGGGCATTGCCGTGTGCATCCGCGGCGGCGAGGTCGCGCTCTTCGTCCCCTTCTGCAACCCCGCGTACCAAAACACCTGGTCGCCCCGGGCGCAGTCGGCCGTGCCGGCCATTGGGCTGCCGTGCGACCGCTGGTGGGCCAATGGCTGGACGCTGTGCGGCGACGAGGTGTCGGAGCAGCTGTGGTCCGACCACGGCGTGTGCGCCATCCTGAACATGCTCATGGTGTGCTGCGAGCGGCGCACCATGGCCGACTGCGACTTTATCATCAACAAGCGGGACAGCGCGTGCGTGCGCCTCGACGGCTGCGACGCCATGAACCCCCTCGACCTGTACCAGCCGGCCCTGCCGCGCCCGCCCCTCGTTCCCGTGCTGTCCCTTTACGTCGGCGACCAGTTTGCCGACATTGCCATGCCCCTGCCTAGCGACTGGCACCGGCTCGCCCGCGGCACATTTGAGGGCCAGCGACCGCTGCCGCCCGTCCCTCGGCCGCGCGACGTGCCCTGGGAGCAGAAGCGCGACTGCGCCATCTTTCGCGGCTCGCTCACGGGAGCGGGCGGGCACCGCGGCACGCACCAGCGGCTGGCGCTGCTGCACATGCACGACGGCGTCGATGTGGACGCCAAGGCCACCAGCGCCAACCGCCGCCTGCGCTTCTGCCCGCTGGAGCGCAGCGTGGTCATACCGGACCCGACAGGCCTGAACGTGGGGAGGCACAACTACGTGCCGTTGCACCAGCAGCAGGAGCAGTACCGCTACAGCATCACAGCCGACGGGCACAGCGGCGCCGACCGCCTCGCGGCACTCATGGGCGGGGGGCAAGTGGTGCTGAAGGTGGACCCCCCCGCGCACGCCCTGTGCCCCGACACGTGGGCGTCGCAGCGGCTCTTTGCGTGGGAGCACTACCTGCCGGTGTCGGCATCTCTCGACAACCTGCACGATCGCCTGCGGTTCGCCCGCCGCGACGGCTGCACGGCAATGCGACAGAATTGTGAATCGTGGGCCCGGAATGAAAGAGAGCTGACCATGGACTGGTGGCAATCCTGCACCAGTGAGATGTCACGCCTTGCGCACGCACGGCAGACCTAAATGCATCAGCAGCTGCCGCCGCGTGCAGCCGAGCACCTGCTGCACGTGCTCCCCGAACACAAGCCCCCCCCGAGCGCCGCTGTGCTGAAAGATGTGCTCTGCGTTTACACCTAGGTTTCGGGCATCGCGATAAGGGAACATCCAGCAGCGGTTGTGGTAGTCCCGTGTGCACATACAGCACAGCAGTGTACCGCTAACCCTGCGCTGCGTGTTTCGGCCGCAGCAGCGGCAGCACCGGGAAATGTTGGCCACGAAGCTAAAGCGACGCACTGTGCGGTACACATGTGCCCCAAAGCCGTAACGGGCCCGAAGGTATACACTGTACTGTACGTGCCACGGCAGGCGGCACACAATGACGACTGGGGCAACCGTGATTGCGTGCGTGATCGAGGTGCGCGCGAGCGCAACAAGGGCGTGGCCGCCAGCATATGTGCCCACAATGCGCAAAACTTCTACTGGCAATGACTGAATTAGCGACATCCTATAGTGTGGGTGATCCACTGCACATATGTGATGCGGGCAAGGATGTATGGTGCGTCTACATGGGGCACCACGGCGACGTGCTGCAGGTGCAGATGCTCGAGCAGGGGGTAGATTGCATGTACCGCATCGGCAAGGACCTGTGGGACATTGACGACGACATGGTCATAGAGCACCACAAACTGGCAGGCGACGACAACAAGGCACCTGCCGCCTTCCACGAGCTGGGCTTCCGCATGATTGATGGTGGCACCTTTGTGCGGCACAGCGATGAGGTGGGAGACGCCCTGTTTCCCGTCGGCGACATGGCCTTCGAGGTGGTCAGCGACGACGAGGAGGGGGACACGGGAGAAATGGACGACTTCATCGTGCCCGACGACGAGTGCGAGCCTTTCACCCACGCCGTGGCCGACAACGACTTTGTGCGCGAGACCCACGCCGCCGTGCGCGGCTTCAACGAATGGGTGCCCAAGGATGACCGTGAGGCGCAGACCCGCAGCTTCATGATCCGGCAGGAGGCGCGCGCCGCGCAGGTCGACGACGAGGCCCGGTTCGCGCGCAACATGGCCGGGGCGAATTATCGAAACCCGGACTAGTTTTACAATGGAGCAATACTGGAAAATAAACACCACGATCCCCACTCAGCCCACCCCGCACGACGGCAGCCCGGTGACCGTACGTGGGCATATGCAGAGTAAGCGTCGCCGCACCGCGCGACATCGTAGCGAGGGCGCCCATGCCATGCTCGAGGCGTACCGCGAGCGGCGTTCGGTGGCGCGGCAGGGCGATCACCCCGTCCTGCGCTGGCTCACTATTGCGCGCGCCTACCCGTCCGCCAATGAGGGCGATGACGAGCCCGCGTGTCCCCTCGACGCCTACAACGCCATGCCGCTCCTCCTCACGTGCGAGCAGTGCCAGGTAGTCGAATGCAAGGTGGCGGCACGCGTGCTTGATTGCGGCAAGGCGTACCCGCACGGCTATCTCGAGTACGCCGCTGCCTTCTTTCTCTGGTGGTACCGCATCGCCGCCATACTGACCACCCCCGAACTTCCCCTGGCCACCGAAACGTCCAGCTGGCTCAGCGCGGAAGCCATTGAGCGCTCGCTGGTGGTACCCGACGTGCGTCGGGCCGCCATCCGGTTGTCGCAGCAGCTCGAGATCCGCGCGGGCGAGTTCGAGGTCGTGTCGGCCATGATGGGCAGTCGCTCGCGTACGCTGTCCGTCACGCTGCAGGCGCTGCGCACCGGGGACTGGAACGTCAAGACACACCACACCATCATGTACGGCACCGTGCTAGACATCTACCACGGCGGCCTGCTCGGTACAGTGCAGCTGGCGGTTGTGGATTCGAGGTACCTCGGCCGTATCGGCTTTGCGTTTGCCAAGGAGGTGATTCGCTGCCCTGCAAGTCCGAACACCGCACTGGGTGCCTGGCCGCTCATCTTTGTGCACGGTGACCACTATCTGACGTCCTGGCGCACAGGGTACGTCCTCTGCCGCTCGTTCGCCGACGCGTATAGCACGTGGTGCGACATGTGCCTGGCAATGGGGGGGGTCATCGGGGGGCGCTACGACGTTCGTAAATGCACTATATAATACACCTTACTAGTCTTTTGAGATCATGGATACATCTATTCTGAGCAATCCCGCACCAAGCAATGGATACAATGCCGTGCTCGGCGCAATGGCGGCGCAGGCCGCACCCGCCGAAGGCTCGCTCGGGGGTTTTAACCCCAGTGTGCAGAATCGTGTCAAGCAGACATTTGTCAACCCCGTTGCAACGTACCCTTTTCTTGTCAAGCCATGGAAGGCCCGGTGGGAGATGGGCTTTCACGAAGGCGATCTCATGTTTATTTTTAAAGGCAACAATATCAAGAACACATCGTCGAAGATGGTCGTGCTGGCCAACTTGCCCACGCTGAACCATATCATGGCTGACGCCACCGATATTGAAGCCGTGTATAAAGAAAAGCTCGACTGGGCCTACATTGGGGTCATGCGTAACAGCGCGGTGGCATCTAATCAGATAGGCGGGGGCATGCATCGCGCCTCACAGGCACGTGGCGGCAACCAGCGCCCTGCTGAGCGTATAATCAACATCGATGTACGTGGGTCAACTCGTATGTTTAACTACTGGGAGAATGCCATGCCCGGCCAAAAACTTCACCTGGTTTGGCGCAAGGTGTATATGGGTAGTAAACGACTGGGTAACCCCAATGACAGCAAACACGCCGCTATGATGGGCGCAGAAGACGGACAATGGAGTCTGATTCGTGATGGTGCTGTACTTATGGTACGGTATCATAACAAACACGGGAGGAAAATAGGCAATGACCTTAACCGTACAGATTATGAGGCCGGCCCCGGCGCTGGTGATCGACGGATATTCCCGCATGGTGCAAGCCCATTTTCCCAGACATGGCAGCTACTGCCGTACAGCGGCTTTGACGATGACTACATTGACGACCCAATTTGGTGGAATCCCCAGATTATTCCCAGTCGCCAAATGCATTGCCCAATTACGGTCGGGTTTGTGTTTCAGGGCATAGGCGCAGGCGAGCGCTCTGACGTAGGTATATCAATACGTAAGGCGACACAGCTTGCAGAGGATCGTTTTAAGCTTCCGATGGTACATTGTTTTGTGCGTGTATGAAAGAGGCTACCGCTAGTGCAAAGGTTTCCCACAGTGTCGTCCGGCGGATACTTTCGTCCACATGGCTATCTGCAAACATTAGTGGGTGAAGATGTCCTCGTGGATCGAAGTGCAGGATTGGCACGCGACGCACGTGGTCGGCGCCTTTCCCTGGGAGGAGTGGATCGAGGAGTTACAGTATGTACTGCCGCTGCCGCTATACGACATTACCCGGGTACTCGACCCTTCCCAGGCGTACGACATGGCACTGCACGCTGCGCATTGGTCACCGGACAAGCACGTGCAGCGGGTGCACATACCGGCCGGCCTGGTGCGCCACATCACCGCACTGGATGTGCACTGCCCGAGCCAGGTGGTGTACATGGCGCGCGCGCTGTACAGCCACTGCTCGCGGTACGTGACCGGCGTTCCACGGGTGTGTTGCCCACCAACTGCACACCTGGACCATGTGGAAGCCTTGCCGCCGCATCACGTGCTGGCACTCGTGCGCGCCACCTTGACTCCACTTCCTGCCGAGGGCCTGTACGCATGGCTTTCATGCGTCATTATGTACGGCTCTCGCCGTGTGCACCGTCTTTGCAACAGATACCGCTCGCGCAAGTCGTCCGGGCGCAAGGGGCGCAAGCACTCCGTGTCCGTGGAAGCACGCGAGATTGCCGACAGGGTTGTGGCCGGCACGAATCAAGCCTTCGATGCCATCGTGGCGCTGTCGCCGCGCTTTGCCCCGCGTTTCTGCTGCCACGTGGTCAGCGTGGCATCAGGCCGCATCAACCTTGTCCTATCCGCTGTGCCACACGCTCCTTGCGGTGAATAGAGCGCCACACGTGACTGTCTAATGTGCCTTCTGCCAATATGTAATACATGGTACATGCTTTTGTCTGTCCAATCCTGTGAATCCTGTCCTCACACTGCCGCAGCACGGCTGGGCACCATGGAATCTCCAGGAAAAACGCTGTACACGCCCGCGTCAGTGTCAGACCGACCCCCGCTGCCCCCATGGACAGGACCGCCACATCCAGCTCACCAGACTGCATGCCGTCCACGACTCGCTGCCGCGCCGGCAGCGGCGTAGATCCATCGATACGGCCGACACGTGTGGTGGGCGGTAGCGCCTGCTGCATAGCATCTAGCATCACCTTGTGGTGTGCAAATATAAGCGTGCCGGGGCGCACACGTGTGGCCACCAGCGCAGCTGCCGATTGGGCCTTGGCGTGCGCGGTTGCGCGGTACATGTCCATGATCAGTGTCTGTGCCAGCTTGCTCCCCGCACGCATTGCGATGTCAAACTTGTCCTGCAAGGCTGCCAGCTCCACTGCACTGGCTTTGTCGGCGTCAACGTACAGTATGCCCTGCAGCTTCTCTGGCAGATCAGGTAGCACATCTGCTTTTTTGCGCCGCACCGCAAACGCACGGTCGAGCAGCCACTTCAGCTCGCGGGGGCGGTCGCTGCCACGCGTGTCGCGCGTGCAAAATGGTGTGCGCCGCGGGTTGCAGTACCGGTTGGCAAAGGAATGGAAGTCGGTGACGATGGTTGGGCGCAGCGCGTGCAGTAGCATGTAAAGCTCTTCTGGGCGATTTGGACAGGGGGTACCGCTTAGTAGCAAGGCATGCGGCGCGGCCAGCACAACCGGCAGTAGGGCCTGCGCGCGCTGCGACTCCCGCGACTTCATGTAGTGGGCCTCGTCGACCACCACAACCCCGTACCCTCCCGCCAAGGGCGGCTTGCCGTATGAGCACACCTCGACATTTTCCAGGCGCCACTCTGCCAGCGCCCGTCGCCAGTTCGTGCAAAGGAACGCCGGGCAGATCACCGCGCTTGGCAGGTTGTAGTGTGATAGCACGGCCAGCGCCTGCATCGTCTTGCCCAGCCCCATCTCGTCGGCGAGCAGGCACCGGCCATTGAACTGGTGCACAATGCGCCGCACACCCTCTTTCTGGTACGGGAATAGGGTGGTCCACAGATCGTCAGGCACGCGCACTGGCTTGCCTTGGTGTGGCCGTGGCACACGGGTCGCTAGCTTTACAAGCTGATCAGGAATCAGATCGTGCGGAACCATGTCCAGTGGTACCTCCCATGCCAGGGAGCCAACACTATACGGCTCCAGTATGCGCACCGTTGCCCCATTGGGGCAATGCCCTGTCAAGCGGACGACACTGGAGGATATGAACTCACCCTTCATTTATATACCCCCGCCGCGCGGGTCCTTGGCGAACTCTAAGCCCGTTTTTTGGCCAGTCACCATTGCCAGGCGCTCTTCCCTGCTGTACGGATCAACACCTGTTGTCAGGTCCACGTCGTCCATGCCACAGAAGGTCGACATCTGTCGCTTGTACGCTTCCCACGTCACAATGCCCTTGTCGTACGCATAGGTAAGCTCCTCGACACTCACGCGCGGCATGCGCTCGAAGCGGATCGTGGCATTGCGATCCTTGGCCGTCTTGGCAACGTTTGTCATCCGTTTGCGCTTCTTCGGCGGTAGCCCATTGTTGGCGATGTTGTACACAAACGTCATGGCGCTGGCAATACCGTGCTGCCACTCGTGCACGGTGCGTGTCATGGTGCAGTGGAGCATGCCCGCATCGTGCCGAACTGTAATGTCATGCATGCAAAAGGAGCGAGGTACACCCAGCAGAACAAATATCTCCTGCTCAATAAAGCGCATGCGGTCCACCAGCTGGTCGGGGGCGTGGCAGTCGGGCCCGCGCGCCACCTGCTGGCCAATGGGCAGCGGCGTGATACTATCAATGGCGTTCTTGACGGCAGCATTGACGTTGTGCGACGCCATGCGCTCGCGCGCGCCGCCCTCCATGCGGTCCCCTCCTGCCCGCAGCGACTCCTGCTGCGCCTCCAGCTGCTCCAAGGCCCCCTGGTTGCGTAGGTACGAGTTCATACTGTTCTGCTGCACGGAGCTGGCATCGGCGTAAAAGTCGTACGTGACCTCCTCGGCGGGCGCCGTCGCGCCGTCGTGCGTCTCGGTGAAGCACGGGGGCCGCGCGCGCGCGCGATCGGCCGATATCGCGCAGTCCATCTGGTCGCGCACGAGCTCGATCTTGAAGTGCAGCGGGCGCATTAGCGAGTTCAGGTCGCCGGTGAGCGACGGTGAAAAGCCAAACACGTCGAGAACATACACGTGCGTCATCGGCACGTCAGGGCTGCCGTTGTGCATGCGCGCCGGAAACACCTGCAGCACCTTGCGGTAGTGCTTGTCTAGCTGCACGGTGATACGGCACATTGCCCAGGGTACAACCACTGGATCGTGCCCGGGCCGCGCATGTACAATGGCAACGCCGTACACCATGGCCTGCGCAAAGATGTCGCGGCCGAGATGCCGGTACACTTCCTGATCCAGGTCGGTGGGGCCCAGCAGCGGCCGCTCAAAGACGTACTGCTGAATAAGATTGGCGCAGATGCGCACCGTCGGATATGTGTCGTACACCTGCCGGTAGGCGACACCCTGCGACATCGAGAGTGTGGCCTCCTGTCCGTCGGGGTCAAGAAGACGTAGCATGTCGTTGGGTTGTACCAGTTTTTTTATACTTAAAGGTGCCCGTACAGCTGCCGATGATACCCCTGTTGCTGTCGCTCGCAGCTATTGGGCATAGCCAGCAAGGCATTTTGGAGTGTCCCATATACGTGGGCACGGCTGACATTTCCAAGACGTGGAAAATAACAAACACTACTTGCGAGTTTATTGTAGCAGAGGGAGTCACGCAGGTAGACGCCATATCTATTTCGCGGTTTACGGCGCCGCATGTAGCAGGATGGATAGAAATTAATCGCCAGCGCATAACAGAGGATATTGCCGTCACACCGCACGTGGAACCATTCGCCATTCTGCCTTCATGGTCGACACATAGCAACTCCAGTGTGCCTATAAAAAACAATACCGTAACTGTTTACGCACCCGAGACCTCGTACGTATCCTTCGGCATGGCAGAAAGCTTCTGGCTCGTGACGGGGGAGGTTGTACGCGACGCTTACGACGCCCGAGAGGATGTGTACGATGTGCCTGTTGCAGTCATGTGGGCAGCACACGGTACCGCATTTGTAGTGTGCCTCGCAATAGCCACCACACATTACAGCAGCTGCTGGCTCGAAGTGGCACTGTTGGCATGGATAGCCGTATGCACCTTTGCAGACCTGGGTGTGTGGTCGGGTTGGGCGTTGTCACTCACCGACGGTCACGGGGGAACTATGTTTGCTGTAGTAACGATTATGCGCGTACTGCTGCTTGCTTACCTGGCATACACGGTGGTAGATAAGCCGTGTCTCAAATGGTACGCCTCTAACGAAAATAGATACCGATACGGTGGGGGTGCAGTATTGCTTGCTTACGTTGGAGCTATGCTAGTGTGGGGGTACGATGGGCTTGGTGATTACCCATTGCTTGTATTCGCTCTGTACGTCGCCACAGCTGCTGCGGTAACCTTGCTGCACCCGTTTCTGCCACTATCGGTGCTGATCACACTATTCAGCATTGTGCTCAATGTAGGTGCCGGTGCACTTGCCCCACTGTGCATGTGGTGGTCGTATGCGAAGCGCAGTCATGCAAAAGCCACTGCATACAGGTGGGTGCACGGCCGCATAGAGCCGCCGCGCCTACATATTGTGCACATTGTCGGTGTCATCTATTTTATCTACACCGTAAGTGTGATTGCATCTATTGCGCACCCCAGCATGCGCAAATGGACGCTGGTCACAGTCATTTCACTGCATCTAGTCGGGCTTGCGGCCAGTGCGTGGTGGGAGCACGGTTCTCCGTACAAGCATGTACCCATGGAATTACGGCCAATATACTATGCGGTCGATATTACACAGGCACTCTACCTAGTCCTGCTTCTCATTGGCAAGAGTCACGATGTAGCCGCCATCACAGTGGTCCTTGTAGGATGCGTGCTTTGCTTCTTAAAGCTTAAGCGAAGTCTTGTACAGCACGGGGGGACGTAACAGTTGCAGCGGCCAGAGCGGCCGTCTCGCGCTCCGTCTGGTTACGGCGCAGCTTGCACTTATGCATTCGAAACGCGTACGCGGACAGCACAATAGACAGGAACGCCGGTGCGGCATCAAGCTCCACTTGGCCAAGGAGTATCCCGTATAGCAGCCACGTCACCTCCACATCGCACGGCAGCACGTAGTCCGGCTTGATCTTGGCGGTCACCAGCAGAAGCACAATCAGCCAATGCACGGCGGATAGGACAGCGTCATTGGCCAGCGAGCCGTGCTGGCTGTACGTGGCGGAAGAGTAAAGTGCGGCAAATACGGCCAGTGCAATAGCTACATCGATGAACGCGGTGTGTTTGCGGATATCGTGACATTGGGACATTGTGCGTTTACCTATGGAGTTTCAATGGGACGTCCTAGACGAGCACCACATGAACATGCCTGTGGTACACAAGCGGTGTGCACTGCTAAACGAGCTGTGCAAATCGAAGCGGCAGGCACGCGCAGCGGCCGCCATGGATACCACTATCGTGAATGACCTCCATGCGTCCCACGGAAACTTTGTCGTGGTGCTAGATCTCAAGGACGTACGATTCCGGCCCTGCATCTACGCCTTCGCCAAGGAGTCACTACGGCTGCAGGCAGCGCGCCCGTATCACACGTACGTCGTCAACATGCCAACGTGGGGAACCAAGGTGTTCAAGCTCGTGCGTAAGTGGCTGAGCGACGACGATGTAGCTGCGTGCAGTGTGCAGCAAGGGCCGTGGGCAGGGGCGCAATAAATCGCATGCATAGGGCGATCAAACTCGGATGTCACTGCACACCCGACTTGGCACATCGGTGGTACGCCCGCTGCAACGAGTGCGGCTGGCGGTTCAAGATCGTGCACTTGGTGCCGTCCTTCGGTGGCACGCTGGTCAGCACGACATGCCGCAAGGGGGCACGCGTGCACAAGGAGAAGCTGGCTGCGTAGGCAGCGCAAGCGCGGTACCGCTGCATCTGCACGTCGCGGCTTTGCGCCTGCATCTCAAGCCTCCTTGCAGACGTTCATAGGTGTCGCCCCCTCTGTCGCCATAAATGGATGCTGGGTTATGCAAATGTAATATTTGCGTGAGCGTACAGTCGCACGAGCTCGTGCATGTAGCATCGCCAGCGTTCTGGCCGGATGTACTGCTTGCCAAATCTGCGCCCACCGTGGGCAATCAATCTGGCGTGTTCAGTGTTGCCCAGTAACAGGTCTAACTTGCTTTGTAATGATTTGTTCGTCATTTCAAATCGTTCGTAGTGGATGCCAGGTACTGCGCTGCGCAACAACACGTCGTCGTAGTAGCCGCCGTGTAGCACGGCAGAGCCACCACCGTGAAAGTACCACTTTAGACGTTTTGAGTACGCATTACCATCCGCGTCAAGGAGCACTCTGTACCTAAGCTGATTATGCTGTGTCATGTACTCGCCTGGGGGCATGTCGGTATCGTTTCGACCAGCCGCGCGCATAAGTAGCTCTCTAGGTGTATCACCTGCGGTGGGGTACCCTGTCATGCTGCCGCGCCAGACAGCAGCGTTAATCTTGTCGTTCCAATTCGAGGGTTTCCGACTTGGGTTAACATGCTCAAACAGATCACGGAAGGGGATTAAAATATCCTTTGAGCACTGGGGTATCTTGGCTACCGACAGCACAGGCAGTGCATGAGGAATAGGTGGCAGCTGATACTGCGGTACCTTGCATCCTGGTGCAAACACAATAGGAAGATCGCATTTGCGGTCGTTGACGAGTAAATAAATCGTTTTGCCAAGCGTGTTGTAACCTGTATACTCCGTAAGCGTTTTTAAAGTATCTGGCCGGCCAATACCCCCTGCGCGGGAGTTCGTGAGTCGCAGCAATATACGCTCGGCCAGGTGTGTCCAGCTGTGATAGTGCTTTCCCCACCCCATGATAACTTCTCCTGCCTGACCATGCCGTATACGAACCAGAGAAAGCCCGCAGTCGCTGGCGAACTTGCCTCTGCAGCGCTGGTCAGTTGCAGCAAGTAGTTCTCGCACTTGTGTGAACGTAAAATGTGTATTTGTCCACGTGTTTAAATCGGGATGCGTGCTTGGATATGCGCTGCATTCGAGTGGAGTATGCTGCTCCATCAAGGTAAGCTGCACTCGTAAAACGATTATTGCTACAACAGACGCTATTCCTTTGCGCGCAGACATCGTAGCGATATCGCACCAGTTATATTGGTAATAACAAACGGGGCGACCGGCGGGGGTAGGTGGTGACCTATGGGTGAACGGAGCAAGTAACGCAGCGTGCATAAGGAACTTGCACGTGCAGCGTGCAGCATGCAGCAAGGGCCGTGGACAGGTGTGTGCCAATAATCAAATGCATAGGGCAATTAAGCTTGGATGTCACTGCACACCAGACTTGGCACATCGGTGGTACGCCCGCTGCAACGAGTGCGGCTGGCGGTTCAAGATCGTGCACTTGGTGCCGTCCTTCGGTGGCACGCTGGTCAGCACGACATGCCGCAAGGGGGCACGCGTGCCCACGGAGAAGCTGGCTGCGTAGGCACGGTCCCGCTGCATCTGCACGTCCCGGCTGTGTGCCTGCATCTCAAGCGCGCGCATGTACAGATCAAATAGCCGTACACGCACACAATATACCTGCTCTCAGCTGATGGCAGTGCGCCGTGCTGCCACGGCGTGCTTATTCCGCCGTCTTCCTGATCGTGCTCTCAATTTGTGGAAGTGCAAGCGCGCGCCAGGTGCACGCGCACGCTGTCCTCGTCCCCGTACCGCTTTTCAATCATTAAAACGCATATCTGGCTGTCGTCCTTGTAGTAGTGTCCGTTCAGTGCGTCCAGCACAAACTTGGCCAGGTTGTCGGCATCCGGCTTGTACACGTGCATGCGCGGGGCCGACCGCTTCAGCACCCCTTTTGTAGTGCAGTGGCTGACGGGACGCGCAAACGTGAACCGCAGCGTGCATCGGAGCGCGCCCGCCTGCATGGATGCCAGTGGCGTGCAGTCCTGCCGGCACATTTTCAGGAACGCCGCCTTCTCGGCGGTGCAAGGATCGTAGGTGCGACCGGCGCGCGTGTGCCGGTGCCGCTTCTGCGATGTGGGACGGAAAGGGACATGCAGGGACACGAATGTGGACATGTCTATGTATTAACCAAGTGACAGACAGGAAAAGTCCAGCAGCAGCCGCGGGTGCTCGCGCATGGCATGCAGGGCACGACTGGCTTCTTCCGGGGCGGCGTAAGTGACGTAGGCGACGATCTTCTCGCGATGCGCCAGCCACTCGGTGACTTGACCATACTCGTCCAGCTGCTGCCGTAGTGTCGCCAGTGTCATGTCCCGAGGGATGCGTGTGATACGCAATGTACATCCGTGCCGCTGCCGCGAGGTCATCCTAATATATGAATTGGACTAACTATACGTGCCCCACGTCCCTCCCTCCGTACGTGCACGAGTGGGCCACTACATTTGCCGACACCTGGCGAAGCAGCCTCGAGCTGCGGGTGGCCGTGTTTGTGCTCGTGCTGCAGTTTGTATTCCTGCTGTGGGCGACCGTGCTGGTGCGTGAGGTATCTGTAGCGACCACTACCGTGCTGTGTAAGTTGCTGGTTTACGGCTACGAGGCTTCATCCGCAGCATCGACCCACACTGTGCGCACTTCCGTTCCGACATTGGCACACGGCACACGCCACAAAACGGGTGGGGGGCCGCCGCCTGGATTGCCACCCGGGCAGGGCAGGGACGAGTGAGGCCGTCCATCAGTAGCTGGTGGAAAATGGGCCACCACGGCCACGAAGCTCCGCAAGCGTTGTTGGCGCGTGCGGTTGATGAACCGCCTTTTCAATATTGCTGTTCACCACGCGATAGTCGCGGCACAGGAGCACTGCATCTTTGAGGGCACGCGTCACAGCATTCTGCTCGTTGCCAGTCTTGTACGGACCGGCGGCAAACACAGTATTGGCCCGCCACCGCGCGGCTACCACAGCACAAAAGTAGTCGAGCAGGTGATTATCATCATCATATTCCAACACCATCTGGACATTGAGCCCATGTAGCTGCGGCAGGGCACGTGCTAAGTTCTCGCAGGCTATGCGTGCGTTGCCGGACAGGCCAGGGTCCATCACATTGTGCCATAATCCGCCACAGTGCGCGTGAATCGCATCGTATTGGTCATCTTCATTAACGTGTTGTTCGTATGTGTTACGAACCGTCGGGTGTATTAAGGTGTGCTTCAACTCACCGGCAAAGCGCGCCACCAATGATATCATACGGACAATACGAATGTATTTGCCCTCTGTATGTTCTTCGAGAACCCGCAATAGTGCATCGTCATCGCGCATGTCTTTTTTGGCTAATGCACGATCGCGATCAGTTCGCATAGCGCGTACCGCCTCGTGTGCCATCAGATCACGCATAGTATTGTCATGCGGCGGGGGGACGTGGGCGGGCTCTTGAAGTGCCACTGCAACCCGACTCATCAGCGCTCCTGCTCTAGCTTGTAAGGCGATTACTGGTAAACCAGCCGCTTGGGCAGTTTTAATGTCCCGCTCTATTTGCTCTACGGCAATTAACAGTCCTATCTTGCTGTTCGCCATTTCAGTGTCGGCCCCTACCAACTTATATCTCGGGGCCACTAATGCAGCTGTACACGATGTGTTCAAACGATGTGGTGGGCTCAAACTGTGCCGCATCCTCGCTGTTGGCGTTAATTTCGGCAAGGAACGTACGGGCGTGCTCTTCTGGCATAGCGCACGTATGTGCCGCCTGCATCTGCACGCATGGTACAAGTGTTCCACTACGAAACTCAGTGAGATTGCCTTGTTGCTCTGCCTCGCGCACCTGATCATAGACTTGCAATATTTCTTGTAGCATCTCCGGGTCGTCAACGATGGGGATCTCATCGGCGACTGCCAAGAACGACTCGACGATCGCTTGAAGCCGTCTACAGCGGTCGGATTGTAAAAAGCGATACGCACACGATCGCATCATCTCCGGGTAGTCCGTGTCGCCTGTCAAGGAGACAAGTCGGTAAAAGTCACGTGTCAGTTCTTGCATGAGCACCGTCGTGGCCCCCATCATGATTGCCTGCATGTGCGGGGTGAGCTGAATGTCGTGAACGACATTCGACCCTGTCCGCATATTCAGTGGTGGTCATAAGTTAATTATAGTGCAAGCTGGTCCTCACCCTTACAGGTGGCCAGGATAGATTCTAGCCGAGACACCGTGGTTGGGTCGGTGTGGTACGTCTCAATCAGATGGGCGATACCATTTTCCGCATCTTTGAGCAGCTTGGCTACGACCGCCTGCTGACGCATTGCATCAGCTTGACGCATGATATCATCAAGGCGTTCAAGGGCAAGGCCGCGGCCATCTGCCTTAAACCAGCGCCAGAGAAATGAAAAGTACCCCCGGTCAATTCCAAAGTAACGGCTGTCTGTACACTGTAGGCGATCACATGGCTGTAGCTTGGACACAACACGCAAGTTGACAAGCACCAGATCCTTCGGGTCCATGTTTCGTACTGTAGTGAGCTGTATTATATAGACGCACAGTGCACCGATACACGGTTTGTGCCCCAGCGCTCATTAATCGCCCGGTGCGCGACCTCCTCTGTAAGCTGTGACATGACTCGCTCGTCTTTCATCCACCGCTTGTGACATTCGTTACACACTTTGACGACCTGCTGCCCCAGTGCTATACTCGTCAGCTCTGTTAGTTGCGTACAGCAGTGAAAGCACTGGTCCGAGGCCGTATCATCTGTCCCGTAGCTGCAGTTCACACACCGTACGGACCCACCATGGTAGCTTTTTGTAGTTAGGTGCATAATGCACATGCACCTCGGGCAAAGCATGTACATCTTGCCATAAAAGACCAATAGCTTGCCCATCAAATCAAATTCGAACAACGGGCAGTATCCGCACATCATGCTTTGCTGTGCCTTCCAATACGACCGGCCCGTGTCCGCGACGCATCGTACCCGTCTTGACTGTGCAGAAGCCTTTTCTACACGCTTGCCACAGTACAGTACACCACTCTGATCATCGTAAATCACCTTTTGGTGGCCGCATGCCCACACGTTTCCAGCAGAACACGAGTCGTCCACCACAAACGCACGCAGTTGCTTACAGCAGGAGCACCCGTACACACGTGTCGACCGTTCCGACACGCATACCTGCTGCTCCTTCTGGACGTGCACCGGCAGTGGGTAGGTACGTACCCGATAGCACATGCCCCAAGCGCTAAGAAACTCATGCAAGAGTAGGCATTCTGTGTTGGTAAGTGCACTCAGCTGCTTAAGCTTACGCCACGCCGATGCTGGCGCCCGCGACATGTAAACCGATGACAACAGTCGCGCTACGTCGGCCGATAGCCCGGCTGCACATGCCACGTCCGAAATAGGCACGTTTGCCAGCACTAGCGGATGTATGCGAGAAAACAATGCCATGCGCGCAGGTGTCGTGAACATATTACCGTCTGGCACACATGTGGCACGTACATGATGTGCTATCGATTCTACCACACTGCAGCTGTCAACAACCGGCGCAGGGCACTTAAAGCAGCGTACGTGTACAATGGCACGGAGTGCGTACACAAACATGTTTGCGGGGTCTTGCATATTTGCGTTTAGTGCGTGTCGCATGGCGTTAGCTTGCTGCTTGACGCTCTGTACAAATCCAGACCAGTTGTAGCTAGCTTGCAAAACAGAGCACAGCCCCGGTACCATACTCACTGCAAAAGAAATGTACTCCTTGATGGCGATGAACACGATACTATAATTGTCATGCTGCACCCATTCGGCCATATGGGCCTGACCAATACGGTGTGTGACGTAGTGACGATACAGCAGTAGCCGCAGCGGAACACCAGCTTGCACATCGGTGCTGTCATACACACCTAGCATGCTGGCATGTAGCAAGAGACTTACAAACTCGTACACCTTTGCGTCATTTGAGATGTAGCCAGACACGATATCACTAAAGTTGCGGACCGAGCACCGCATTGGCCACGCTTTGTTCAGCACGTGCCCAATGGGGTCGGCAGCCCGGTTACACGCGCGCTGTGGCAGGTAGCATGTACGCACTATTCGGTGCACCATGTTTGGCAAGTACACTGCACGCAACTGGTTGCATTTAAGCGGCGGGTAATCACGTAACGCTTGTTGCACCTGGGCCTCTGCAATGTGGCTACCAGTTCCGAGGCTTACAGCAGCCGGAACATACGCCGAGACTTGCTCAGGCGTACCGTGTTCTAGTGTGGCGGCAATACGCATTAGTGTCGCGCTGCTACCAGACACACACCACAGCCGGTTGGTCGACTTCACGGCTTCACTTACTAAATCGACTTTGCCGCAGGGGACGTCTTGGAAGGGGCGACTTTCTCCGACAAAGCCGCCCGCCGGCCTAAAAAAGGCCCCCTACTTTCATCTGATACATCATCGGGGTAGCGCAGGCGCGCCTGTGACAGGCACCGTACCCCGTCGGACTCGTACGACTTATACGCAGATCGTATGTGCAGAACTACAGGAAGCAGTACACCGGTGTACTTGCCGCTACTCACAATGCAGTCGCGTACGTCGTACTCACCAGGTACCCCCACTAGGTTATAATGGTCGCTTAGCACGACATCTTTGGCATTATTGACGTTGCTGGTCTCCAGTCGGTAGTACGCGTTCGATATTTCCTCTCGGCGACACAAAAGGCACAGGGTTTTGGTGTCGCCCTGTTCTTTTCCAGGGTATACAAACTCCCGCAGCGTAAATGGAGAGCTTACTAACAGCGACATACCCTCACAAGCATTTCCGCGTACACACGGGCGCTCACTACCCACAGGCTCACGCAAATACGACTCTTCGTACGCGCGCGGGCAGCACGTTAGATCCGCTGATGTGCAGGGGCTGACTTCACGCAGCGATTTTTGATGCTGGGATAGAAGAGCATCAATCTGCGCGTGGTCGTGGCCAGGTGCCATTAACGCACAGAGCCGGCTGTACGTATCACTCGCATTGCTTTGTGAGTATGTGGACTGTTGTGGCGCTCGCTTGCGTTTGCCGGACATCAAAACTGCAAATGAGTACTAGAATGAGATGTGCGATTACGCAGAAACTGGTGGCGATCACGTGTGGTTGGTTGCAGCGCCGAGCGGGTAGTATCACCGTCCACACGGGCATCAGGGCTCACCAGGGTGGGCCCACCTACACCTGCGGCTGCCTGTATGTCTGGCGTAATAAATATGAGCAACAGACACACAATGATCTCAATGCCCTGTAGTACCAGGCTAAACAGATACCGGAATCGGTTGCTGTGGACAAGCCCGTTGCACGCCCCAATAAGGCACCGCTCTGCATAACTAGTCGGTACGGACAATGGAGAACACAGCAGGTCAATTTGGGCAGAGCAGTAGTTTTGCGCTATTTTAAAGATCTCTGCATTTTGAATTTGATCTGCACAGCTACTGCCCCCTAGCATACGTCTGGCATCACTCTTAATGTCGCCGCTTGTCAACGAGGTGTCTGTAATGCATTTCCCACATGCCTCGGCTTGCTGCAGTACTGTCCATAAAAACATAAAGCAGCAAAGTACAAGTAAGACACCTACGTGTCCCCTGTAAACCTCACCTGTTAAAAAACCTGGCCTATTACGATGTGCATGGGCCCAGCCGGCCACTACAGCGACATACATCCCCTTGCCCTGCCGTATCCAATCAATAATGCGAAACATCTGAACGACACTATCAGTGGAATCTGCGCATACGTACTTGACACTGGAGTGTGTCTCTACGACCGCTAGCACAGCGTCAATAAGGCCAGAGCCTGCTAAGATCATTACTATCTCCCACATTTCATTAAGAGTGAACTGTTCTATATACTGTATATTAGATTTACGCCAAAGACTTGCGGCGCTTGCCACTACCGGGTTTAAGCTTTACGGTCCGTGAAACAGATCCTGGTGGGTTCAAGTGAACGGCAGGGGCTCGTGGGGGAGATTGTATCGAATCAGATATATGGCCCGGCTCCGGAGCGTGTTCCACCCGTGTTTCATCTGTGCCCGACTGCAATACATGTACCGCTGTCGGTTCACTGGATGCACCGCCCAACATTTCTGTATCGCCATCCGCTAACACGCCTACTGGCACTATTTTCATTGCAGCATTATCGAGTAAAGGCAGGCCACGGTTGCCTCTGTGCTGTGTGCGTGCAGGTGCAATGTATTTCGAAAAGTAGATTCCGGCCGTTGTAGGTAGTGCACTACCCATAAGGCAGGCACGCAGGGTGTTGTCAAATTCACGTGCACTGCCGGACTCCACAAGATGCGTTAGCAGCGCGCGCTGATAATTGTTCAGGTCCGCATGGTCAACTGGTAATGCAAGAATACTGGACGGACTTACGCGGTTGTGCAAAAGCTCGTTGGCATACACCCTACCGACATTGTCGTGACCGGCGTGCATGTACTCGGCTCCAGTTTGTATGTGTATAGGCCACTGCTCAGAATATACCACACCGTTTGTACCTACTAACCTATTCATTGCACTGTTAAAAGAGCGTGACTCTGTTGTCTCGTAGATGCCCATTCAACGCTCGCCAGCTTTCTTTATATACACGATGTCCTCTGTAGCACACTACAACTGCGTAGCACAGCGCCCCCCACAAGGATGTGCGGCACTTCGATCCAGTCACAGGGCAGCGAAGCATGCGTACATTAGCCGTGCAGCAATGCTTGCCGCAAGTGGGATTACAGAGTGCCACGTGCTCGATTTTGCGTGTGGTAGGGGGGGTGATCTGCCAAAGTGCAAGGCTTGTGCAAGCTACGTCGGCGTTGATACTGCAGAGCTCGCCATCACAGAACTACATCGGCGTGCGCGTGAAATGGGTATGCGCGTACACACACATGTTGGCGATGCGTGTGATGTCCCTACAACGCCGTGCAACCTTGCGCTGTGCAACTTTGCGTTGCACTACTTCTGTGACACGCGCGATCACCTTGTACGTCTAATGAGAAAGGCGGCCACGTGCCTACAGGACAACGGTGTGTTCTGTGGCACGTATGAGCGTATTGGATGTGGGCGGAAATTTGGAGTTGCACGGCACGTCGTCATTGGAGAATGCGTAAACGCTGTGGAATGGTGTGTTCCCCACCACTGCTTTTTTGATATTGCATTGCAGCACGGACTTGCACTTATATGGCACGGCCCACTAGCGTGCTACGACGACAACGCAGAACCAGGTATATGGGTGTTTATTATGCGACAGACAAGTCTTCGCCGATAGTGCGGTAGGACACAGCCAGGTTTAAAGACACCGCACACGGCACATCCTCTTCGAGCATGTTGCCCAGCACCTGATCTGACTTAATGTGGAAACCAAGTGTCGACAGGTCCGTCAGGGGCATATGCTTTAGGACGGAATTGTCCAGCTCGTCCAGCACGCGATCCACGAGTGTGTTGGACACCTTGATCCAGCTGCCGTCGCGGACGCGCTCGTTCGGCACCGAGCTGCCAAGCGCCTCCCAGTTCTTCTCGATAATGTCAAGGACGACGTGATCCTTTTGCACGTAGTAGTAGTCCTCGCCGGGAAACGAGACAACGCCCTGCCGAAGGGCATCGCCACTCCCCAGGTGTCCGTAGCGCTGCACGAGCTTGTCGTCGACGCCCGAACTTGGGCTGTAATGTACAATGTCGCTGCGGTTGTATTCGTTGGGCAGCACATTTAGCACCGGCGCGTAGCCTGCCGGCACCAGATGGTCCTGCTCATCCGAGGTCACCCAGCCCACACTGTTTTGCACGCCGCTGCTGAGGTAGTGTGAATCTGTGGTGCCACTGTTAAATAAATTAGCCGACACCATCAGGTTGGCGGCGACGTGGGAACCGATCGCAGTACTCTTGACCTCGGAAACGATCACTTTCCCAGTGGGAAGGGCACCTACAGGGTAGTCGCTCACGTTGAACACCACACCGGACTGGAGCTGTGCGGGGGTAAAAGCACCATTGAGACTCAGATTTATAATGCCGGTGGTGTTACTGGTATCAGCAGCACTGGCTTGTACTGTATCCACCTTGGTGTCGGCGGTCATTGCATTGGTTGCAAGCTCTTGCACGTTATCCGGCAATTCAAGCTTAGCTTGGTGACGCACGATTGACATGATCGTATTGTCATGGCGCGAATTAAATAGTTAGGCAAACCTATTAACATGACCAGAAGCAATACGAATGAATGGACACTGCCGAAAAAGGTAGGTACACCCCTATTACTGTTTTAGCGCTTGCCATGGTGTACATAGGAGGTGGGTCAGACAGCGTGTTCGCCGTGACAGGACTGATAGTCGTGATTTCGGCGACGTTGGTATCAATTGGGAAAACGTGTTATGACGGCAGTGTCGGGTGGAACCTAGCCGAGTATATGCCGACAGTGCTAGTAATTCTCTCTCTCTTTGTTACTGTGGTACATGATACGACTCCGTGGTACAGGGCATTTGATGGCACTGCACTGGCGCTAGCGGTATTCGGCATTGCCGGGTACGTTGTGGTAGAAGCGATACGCCCCAAGGGACAGAAAGAGGTGGTGTACGCAGTGCGCGACATTATCTACACAATTGCATCCGCAACCACTAGTATTTCGCTATTGGTACACTTGCGGTCGCTTGCCTTTCTATACGACGACCCTATGACACAAGGCAACTTTAACAGCAGCACATCGTTTTTGAAGTGGACAACAAGTGTAAGCACATCACCCAGCTGCTCTTCATCGCAGGAATCGGGCAATATTATTTTGAGCGATTCGGTTGAGTATGCAATATGTCCACGTGAGCTGTGGAAACAGATCAGGCTCGAGGCCATATTGACCACCCAGGTGTTTATGCTATACTCACTAACTACACGCATGCGACACGAGCAGGTCGGCCAGCACAAAGCGTTGTGGATTGTGGCTGCAGCAGCGGAGTGCATTTTGTTTAGTGCTGCTGTCATTGTACAATTTGACAATATTGATACGGTGTACACGGTAAATCGCTCGGCCGTGTGGCTTGCATTGGCAGGGGGTATTTTGTCGCTGATGCCGTCATTCGTGCGCTCGTGCGCGCACTGGTACGTGACAAATACAGGTGCACACCGGCATGCCACTGCTTGGCATGCCACTGCGAAAGACTTTAAACTCTATAACACCTCGCGAATGCGGTATGCCAAACTCAAACTATAAACTTAGATAAAGACTAAATTGCTATCATCATGTCCGACATCCAGCCACACACGGTAACCGGCTATGTGATGTCTGTAATACCTGCCTTGATAAAAGCGGCACTTTTTTACCCGCTAGTGCACTATGCGCTAAGCACAGTGGCATGTGCACCACACGGAACACTCGATTTGATGCACCTTGAATGCCACTGTCCAGAAAGTCGTGTTGGCGATCGGTGCCAAACATGTAAGGTACTCAATGCAGAATGGGGAGAGTGCCTGCGCAGCACGGTAATGTGTCACGACAAGCGCATTGGGGCGCTTTGTGACATCTGCCCTGCGTGCCCGACAGATACGACAGAATGCGAGGATTGCACGGGCCCATGTAACAACAACTTGGGATACTACGAATCAGGAGGTATCAAATGCAGAGCGTGCAATGCGAGTGACCACTGCTCGGGGCACGGCACCTGTAACGTTGACACTGGTCTGTGCGACTGCGAGCACGGGTATGCTAGTGCGTTTCTATCTCTATCCAAGCAGTGCAATGTCGCGTGTCCGGGCCTGTGTGGGAACCCAAGTGCGGGCCACAAGTGCATGACAGGCGGTGTCTGCAAGTGCGCGGCACCGTTCTGTGGTCCGATGTGTACGCAAAACATGGCATACCGCGACGAAAAGACGTACTGTAGCGACGCGGGGTACACTATCATACCCTTTCGGCAGGCCGACAACCGTCAATGTGCATGTGATTGCTTTACACGGAACGGGGAGCCTATCGCGCAAGGGGACCGCTGCCAGCACACATGCCCATTAGGCAGAAACGCTGACGTGTGCGGAGAAGGCAAGACCAATACACCAAAGCCGTACGACAGCACCAAGCAGAAGTGCGAATGCAAATGCGACGGGCACGAACCGCTCGAAAGTGGGCACTGCGACGACGAATGCAAAAATGGGGCGCAATACGGGCCCAATGGCGGCTGTGTATGCCGGATCGACAACCAAGACCCGAAGACAGATTGTGCGGCTTGCAAGCAGTGGGAGGGATGGTACAACGCGCCCCTGTGCAACGCCTACTGTGACATGAACACCTGCGGCCGGCTGGACGACGGTACACACTGCATACCACCGGCACCGGGTGGCTACGTCAAGTGCCAGTGCCCATCAGAGGGGCACGATCCCGACATTGAGCAGGTGGCTACGATGACAGTCATCGGGCAGGCCGAGATTGTGCCCTTTACGATAACGCTACCAGAAAGGACGGTCCGGCGCCAGTACATCACAATAGAAGTCGATTATGACACGGCATTCGTGTGGCAAGACGGTGACGGCACGAATCTAACCCATTCCTCGGTTACTGCCGTCATACGGGCCGACACGTTGGACCTGCAGTTTTATCCTAATACCGCCGATACGTATTTCTACCACGCGCTGTACACCCTAGTGCCTGTACGGTGGGACCAAGGCAACGGCAATGCAAGCGTAATACCTATGGAGGGTGTTATCATCACCCCTAATGTCACGGCTGCAGATCTTTGTGCCGCCATGGACGGTTGTGTAGGGTTTGACAACAGCACCTTGTACAGCTGTATTAAGGATACTGGTTTATGCCTGGATAGCAGTGCCGGCGAGGCCGGTGCCGATTTGTACCGGCTGGCACGGTCCGTGCACCTCAAAGAAGGATATGAGTATAATTTGGAGCTGCACGAGGTGGTCGAGAAAGGATGCCACAAATGCAAGGGGAACATGTTTCCAAATGTCACGTTTGAGACAGATCCTACCATGCAGTGTGCCACGTTTTGCACGGGCGAGCACACGTGTAGTGGGTATGGAACGTGCGACGCCTATGGCCAGTGTGTATGTATCAACGACAACATCCACAACAATCGCAGCAACCATAGCTGTGCCATCTGCAAAGACGATTACTACCCGGCACCGTTTACGGAAATGCTGCTGAATGCAAGCGAGCCGTGCATCAACAAGTGCATCGACGAGGCCCTGGACGACGGTGATGGCGAGCACTGGTACTGCTCGGGCCACGGCCAGTGCATCGGCAACGGTACCTGCCACCCGCAGTGCATACAGTTTGCTACGTCTGAGCCATCGGGGTGGTCTGGAGAGCACTGTGAGGTGCCGTGCGTGGCAGACGCCCTCGTTAATGGGTCGGAAGTCTGCAGCGGGCATGGCACGTGCCTGGATAGTGCGTGTGCCTGCTATGAGGGTTACTTTGGCAAGCTGTGCGACGTCACATGCAACCAGCCGGACGAGTACTTTTACGTGGTGCAACAGGACTGTGATGGCGAGTTTTGCCACGATCCGTGTGAAGGCCTGGAAGGAATGTGCGAAGAAAACATCCCATGCGGTGGGGATACAGGGGAGTCCCTGTGCACGCGCCTCAAGTGCAATGGGCGCGCTTGTGCAACGGACTACCAGTATACGCACCGCGGAAAGACGTTTTATTACGAGCCGTGCAACGCGGGCATTGGTACCTACACACTGCGCGAGTGCACTGGCATCTCGGTCGAAGAATACAACCGTACAGGGCTTAATGGCAACAGGATACGCGAAGAGCACGGCATCTACTGCGACACAGGCACGCGAAATAGCCACCGGGGGTTTTGCAAAAAGGCACGGTGTGACTGCTCTCAGGGTGATATTGCTACTATGGTCACGACCGACCCCGCCGACGACAACAAAGCCATCGATGTCGAAACACTTACCGTCGCTGTCAACCTGGGCGGTAAGGGGTGCTATGTAGCAGGCTGCCGCCCGGCCGATTTTCCGGAGGGTGGCGACTTTGACAGCATGTGTGGCGAGTATGTTCCGCCAGTGATTGGTGACCCTGTTGCCCTGTACGACGTACTGAACGACGAGGAGGGCGACGTGCTGCCCTTGCTGGAAAAGGAGCTGGCACGAGTGCAACAGCACTGCTCGCACGGCGAGTGCCTGCCACGGCGAGGGCAGCCGGGGCAAAGCCTGGAGTTTCCGGCGCCGGCTGGCGCACAGGCGGTGCGGGGGTACTGCAAGTGCAAGAACACCCCGCGCACGTCAGACACCTGCCAGCTCGACAGCAACCCGTACTGGGCACAAGAGTGCTGTGATTCGGGGTCTGGCGGCTCCAATATCTTTTTTGGCCGGTCGTGCACTGACGAGTGCAAGTGCGACCGCAAGCAGTTCTGGAAAGGATCGTGCGGTGGCGACGACACAAGCGCTATCTCGCTGGGCTGCAACTGCCGGATGGGTTACCACGAAAACTCACCTACGAATGAGCTGCAAGAGCTTTTCTGTGGTAGCACCTGTCGCACCCAGTGCAAGGGCATCGTGGACAACAACGGCGCAGTAGTGACACTTTCTGGCACGTATGCCGACACGCACTGCCCTGGGCGCGGGGCAAACACGGCGGTACACAACGCTAGCTGCTATGTGGGACACTATCCATGCCACGGGCACGGCCAGTGCAGCAGCAGCGATGGAACCTGCATATACGCCGAAGGCAACGTGCTTGCGTCCAAGGCCGTGGGGTCCTGCCAGTGCTGGGGCAGCGGCGTGGAGATGGAAAGTAATGCCGCCGAAACGCTTCCGCAGGTCGTTGCCCTGTACGGGGGGGAGGAAAGTTGTGAGCTGGAGTGTCCGTTTGCTGGTCAGCTGTCCAATTACTTTATAGAGCACTACGACGTTCTCATGGCCGCCAACATACGCCTGACGCCACAGCATCGGGCGATCAAGCAAAGGTACTTCGACATGTACAGCGAAAAGGTCTGCTCAGGGCATGGGTACTGTACGTCTTTTTCCGCCACTGCCTCGTGCTACAATGCAAGGGATGACGCGTGCACGAATAAGACGCATCTGAAGTGCACGTGCACAGGCGACTTTGGGGGCAATGATTGTGATACAACGTGCCAGTTAAACACTGCCGCTTGGGGCACCAACACACCGTGGCAGTTTGGAAGTGCCGCGGGAAATGGGACACTGGGCTCACATCTGTCTACCTACTATGGCCTGTCAAAGTGCGGGCCCAACGCAGAGTGCAGCGTAGGGTATACATGCGGCCCTATTGACGATGGCCAGTACACAATGAGCACATACGACACCGCCAAGGATATGGTAGCACGACTGACCGAATCTAACGCCACTGCGGCCAAGAACACGTATTTCTTCGAGCAGTGGTCGCTCATGTTTGTTGGAGAATTTGGCAGCTGCGGCTCGGGGTACTACAGCAGCGTGCTGCGTGACCTCGACGGCCAGGACACGATATACGCGTTCGACCTGCCGGCGCTGGTGCGGTGGCAGCTTAAGCGCACGTGCGACGCGGAATACAAGCAAAACCTATGGTCGGTGAGTGGTACAGCATGGTGCTGTAAGTACGACGAAAGCGGTACAGAATGGCACGACGACACAGCTGCTAACTTTAACGGCTTTACACACGGCGGATGCCCTGACGGGTACTGCCCCAACTTTGCCACTGGGCGCAGCTGCCGCACCTGTATATCGGATGCGTACGAGACGTACCAAGGGGACCGCAGCAACACATGCCCGTTAGACTACAATGGCGCCGGGTACTGCGCCAAGTGCACGGGCAGCCAAGACGATCACCTGGTGTCGCCGTTTAGTGACCTGCATAGCGCTGGTTCAGCTAGATACAAGGCCGATGGCAAGGATTCCTGCGAGCACTGCATCAGCCACACGCGAGAGCTGTCGGGCGAGCAGCAGTACACAGTTGCGGCTGCGGAGAGCCGCACCTGCAACACAGACCATGTCAAACGGGGTACGTGCAATGGGCACCCCAATACGTACAGTGGTATTGCAGAGCAGGCTTACGACGTGGCCATGCCTGCAGCGGGCTCGCTGCTATGCGAAGGGGACGAACCGCACTTTATCCTCGGATTGTGCGAGTGCGGGGAAGACTGGGAAGGACCTACGTGTGCGGCACCAAAAACACCGGCGGCGTGCGGCGAGTACGGCGAACTCGTGTCCACAGGGGTCATTTCGGAGTACAGCGGGATGGACAGGCCCTACAACAAGTGTGTGTGCAAGAAAAGCCTGGTACCGGGCGTCAGTGCTAAGACAGGGCACTATTGCAACGGCAATGCTGCAGGTAACATATGGTCATTTGCTGCGGCAGAGCTGGAGCTTGGCGAATCGATACAGCGTATACCACCGGGTATGCGGGCAGGCAAGGTTGTATGCAACGACCCCACTGGCGCCACCGTGGCCGTTAACGGCCGCTGCGAGTCGTGTGCGGACCCCTCGCTTGACCCCTACTCCATGTGCATCGAGTACAAAGCGTATGGCGTCGACGGCATTGTCGAGCAGCACATGGCCCGTGTGCGTGACCGGTCCAACTGTGGTGTTGCGACATTATCCCCTACCCCCCAAACGTAGTTTCTTGCCTAATATGCAGGTGCACCGGGTCGGGCACCGCGGTGTCAAGCGTTACGAGACGTGTTGTCGCAGTGCACATGCGTGACCCGCACAATGCAAAAAGCGCCTCGTACTCGGTCAGTGTGCTGCCTACCCAACGATCCCGGACGACGTGCATCAAATGCCCCATAGTGTCATCCTTGTCGAAAAGTAGCTTCATTTGTAGCCCGTCTGGTAGGCTAATGAGACACGGAATGCGGGTCGGGTACTTTTCGCGGACTTGTGTGAGAGTCATTCGTGTGTTGATTTCGACTCTAAGTAGTCTGCCATACATTAAAAGATAATGGGCTGCTGTTGTACAAAGTCGTCCGCCCCGGTGAAGGAGGCAGAATCGGTGGTGGAAACCGTACCAAAAGTGTCGTTTCCCGTCGTCATCACCAACCCCGTAAGCGCGAGGGACGTGTCTTCCCCTAGCACATGTAGTACCGTATCGACCAGCAGCGATGACGAAATACCGTGCGAAGATGAGTCGAAGGAGGACGGCCCCATGCCGCCTTTTAAAGCCCGCGAGGTGATCCGGCGGATGGTACTGCGGTGGACGACGGCACACGCGGATCGGCACGAAGACGAGTCCCGCACATGTAGCCCCCAGCCAGTGGGGGATCCCGCTAGCGACAAGCGAGCAGGTACCCCACGTCCTGTACTATGTTCACCCGCCAGCAGCGGCAACGACGAATCGGACAGCGACCCATGGGATGTCGTGCACTGCGGTGACCTTTAATTATGGACTTCACTTTTCCCGTTGTAGTGATATCCCTGGTGCTGCTCGCGTACGGTGTCGCGCTGTGGCTCGTTGTGACGCGATGGCTGTGGCGCAAAGTGGTGGACCGCCCGGCAGATCCGTACCCGATACGCCTCGTGGTGGTCGACGGTGACCAGCTAAAGTTCAAGGCGGGATAGTGTGTACCCTGTACACCTGCCGGACTCGAAGTGTACCACCAGTGCGCCGTACACCTGGCTGCGCTCGATGCGGAAGTGCAGCGTTTGCGGGGTCGATGCCGCTTCGTCCAATTGCAGCCCCATGCGACGCATGCCACGGCGGGACGCCTCGTCGCGCGCAGTGCCGGGTGTGAACAGGGCAGCGGCCTCGCGCTCGAACACGTCGATCGTCGTGGGCTGACCAATGCAGATAGTTGCACTGCTGCTTTCCGCCGCGTGGCGAACAGCGTGGCGGATCTCGTCTGCGGCATAAGCCATGTGTGCGTATATGTATATAAACAATTGACTGACATAGTGTAATGGCAATTGATGACGATGTCAAGTGGCTTGTGCAGATTTCATTTATTGCGCTCACGTTCATATTGGCGTTTGGATGGCGCCTCAATCTTAAGCTAGGCAAAAGCGACAAAGCTATTGACGTCAACTATAAACGGTACTCTGCGCAGCGCATGGGGCTACGGCAAAAGTCGCGGAGCGATAAAGACAAGGGTGTACACCTTATCGAGGCTGACCTAATACGGCTGGAAGAAAACGCGGAAAACGCCCGAAAGGCGGCAGAGATAATTAAGGAGGGCGGTCCGTTTGTCTGCCCCTGGGGCAAGCACTGCCCTTTTGTGAACGTCAAAGAGTTCGACCTAGCCCCCCTTGCCTACCTTACTGGTGAGTACAGTAAGACACAGGCGGTGGTCAGTACCAAGGACCCGGCAGATACCACGTCCGATACGTTAGTGAGCCGAAAGCATTCCAGCATTCCTGCAGCTAATAATGTCAAGGCAGCCTGGACAGCGATTCAAAAGTACAAGTACGGCGACTACGAACGTCTTCATATAGAGAACTGCGCATGTATACAAAAAGAGGAAAAATACGCGATACTCGAGTACCTTCTTAGCATACATGCAGAAGCAGCATCACTGTACACCGAGCGCCGTATCGTCGAAACCGCGAGGAAACGAGCGAAGGAGGTTATTCTACCTGGCGTCGATGGATTTACGGTTGGCGGTAAAGATGTCCCCGGGCACGAGCTACGCCCAGATGAGGTGCGGCTGCTAGTATTTTAGGTGCCTTTCATTTATAAGTAAAACGCACACTGCCTTGCTCTATACACGTACCCTTCTCGTATCATGCTGCGGTACACCGACCGCCACGTCGCCGATCGCATATTCGGGAACAGGTCTCGCATGTCCGCTTTCCGCGAGATGTACACGCCTCCATCTGCCGCAGTAATTATGTGGCCCTTTTGCACTGCGATGTGCAACTTTTGTCGAAATTTCATTGCACTTTGTGTCTGCGGAATATCAGGTAAGGAGGTCTTTGCGACATGTCGGGCACGTGGCACTTTCATTTGTCACCCATCTTGTAATGCATTTGCTGCAAAACAGATGCCCACATGGAAGTCGGCGGACGTGCATACGGGACTTAAAGTCGTTGCAGCAGACGGCACATGAAGTGTCGTCATCAATGCCTTGCACCATTTTTTTGGCATACACTAGCTTTGGACAGGCGGTGTCAAATGCAGTAACATCCGTTGTGCGGCGGGTAGGTACGGCCGAATTCTCGAACTGCCATACCAGAAAGTCTTGCAGCTCCTGCATCTCGTCGGTTAGAGCGGATGGCATTTCAAACTCGAACATGAGCTCATGACCATTCAAATTGGCCACTAGAGACAGATGTGACGTCGGTGGCATTTCGTTCAGTACACTGATCAATGGCCTAAATACACATGATACTATTGGTACTTTTTATGATGAGGAAGCTGCAGCATTGCACACTCCCGAACAACGTTGTTGTGCCGGAAATCCCGCGTGCATTTGTAAAAAAGCAACATTAGTAACAACCACACCAACACAAATATGTATGGCAAACGGTCAGTAATGTCCATATAAAGAATAGCGCACCTATTTTCCCCGCAGATATGCATCTCTTCAGCTAGGCTGTAAATTGCGCGGGTCAGAGGAGATAGACGGACAAATGCATCGGCGGTATCACAATTATCGTACTCCCGCAGGCTCATACGCAGGTGGGCTCGTGTGCAAACCTCGCTATCTAGCAGGAGGCGTGCGGCAGTGTAGCTCTGGTCGTGCCTGTACCAGTGCAATTGAAAGTGGTACACCTTGCTTACTGACCATGCCACAATAATAAGGCACGTCGCAGCACGGGCAATCATATACACACCTAAACGGTTTCTTACGATAAGTAATGCAAATAGCGTTCGGCCGTAGGCTGTATGTTCTGTGCGATAAGTGTGGTGTCTGCCTTTGGCAGTGCTGTTTGTACTGCAATAGCGGCAAGGTACTTCTCGCATGAATCGGATGAAAGACTGCCGTAGGCATCTACAATGGATAAACATAGCATGTACAGGCTGTCAGTACCTAGCACTAGGGCAACACTAGGACCGACACCATGTATCAGCATAGGGCTGAGCACTGCCATACGTTGTGCACACCCGCTAATGTACGGTACTTGCCACTGATCCGACATAGTCTGCAAAAGGTTATGCAACAGCATAGTATCGTACATAGCATTGTGCAACTGTGTGCTGTCGACGGCAATGTTACATTTGATGCACAGCTCATGTAATCCAAAGCTACAGAAACCACCGCGGTGCCGTGTCAGAAAGCGAGCATGGTGCAGGCTGTCCATTACTAGCCAATGGTTCGGTATAGACAAGTTGCATCGTTGCATGTTGTGAATCAGCACAGGTGCATCGTAGCGGATGGCATTGTGACCAATAAGTACAGGCGCGGTGGTACATTCACGTGTCTCGGCCTCGATGAACGCAATTAAGCCTGCGAGAACGTCAGAACATGTTCCCGTTGTAGTAACAGTGGGGGCTGTACCCATCCTGGCGTAGGCTGTGCGCATGGTCAACGTGCTTGCAAGCGCGGTGCACGAGGCTTGGTACGAATTGCGTGTACGCAAGCTGTACACAGCAACCTCTGTGATATGGGCTGTATGAGGCCTGCACATATCGCCCACCCACTCACAGTCAAATACAAACCTGGTATCAGGGACATCTGTCTCATCACCTAGCATAGTGCACACACAATGAAAAGGGGCAGAGACGGTGATGCATGTGTCCAGCCTGTTCTTGACAAGCGTACGATGGTGCTTCGCGAGCTCCACAGCCTGGTGTCCCCGCTGTTTTACGCGTCACTGCTCAACCAAAATGACAGTGACCTGTTCAAATTGCTTCAGGATCTACGGGCGACCCTTCCACGTCAAACGCAGTAACGCGCAAGCGGCATGGCAAACCTGCACTCGACAACAGCTCAAGACGAAACTCCTGGCGCACTAGTCGGCGCCATACTTTGCCATTGGCAGGCAGCCGCTCATCAGGGTGGTATTCGTCCTGCATGACCCTTTCAATTGTCCGTCGCACATCTCTGCGACTGGAGCAGTAGCTAGGGCCACACACGTAGTAGCGCTGTAATATTCCGACAGCGGCCGCCAGCTGCAAGTCCTCATTTGTTTCGATACGGCGAGCCCGCAGTGCCTCCTGCATGATACGTATTTCTTTTTCGTGGTCCTTGCACCGCTTACAGCGTACCGTAGCAGAGCTGTCTAGTCGCATTCGAATCTGCGCATCTTCAGCGCTGAGCATAGCATCTACAAATGTGGTCGAGCAGTTGTCTCCTGCTACAAACACGTACTGCGATAGGTAGCGCTCACGCGCAGAGATAATTTCATGGTCCGACAGTGGACCACGGCAAAACGTCCAATCGTCTGCCTTTTCCGTACGTAGCACGGTCAGCGTCAGTGTCCAGCTTTCCAGGTCGCCAGCGTACTCTTGCAACAGTGTGCCACCGGATGATCCAGTACGGCGACTACACGTTCGAAGCCAGGTCATCCATCGCTTGTCCTGCTCAAGGATGTTATCTTTTGCCGACTGTGGCATACGGTTTTATGTTACATACACTCCGTCGATACACATAACAGATGTACCAGGCCGCCGCGGGGGCGGTCCATGTGATTGCAGATCGTACACGTCCACATTCCCATGCGGGTCGGCCTTTACAGCAGGTGCATCTGCGGTAGCGTTGTACGCCATGCACTGTGCTGCAAATGCGGTTTCCACTGCTTTCATGCAAGGAAATGCGCGCCATACTGAGATCTTATCAGCACAGCTGTGGCAATTTAGCTTCCACATCAGCGTACCGGTATGTACTACAGCGTATTGGTGGTTGCTCATGTGCTTACGGCGAACGTGCTCACAGACCTGTAATTTCACGAACGGCACAATACAGCGGTCATGTCCGCACATAACAGGAGTGCCACCCGCTTGCAACGTGGTTACCAGCTGCTGAATATGAAGCGGCACATGAACATCGATGGGCCGGGACACTGTTTCCGTAGGGTACACTAGCTTACGCCCGGCGACAGGCTGCTGTACCGTGCATGTGGAAAATGTGGTATAGTCGACAGGCTCAAAACGCCGCAGTGGGTCGGTTGCCTTTGAGCTGCCAACACATCGCCAATTTTGCCCTTGTCCTGCATACGGCACCTTGTCGACCTCATGTATGCCGGCGCACGTGGTCCGTACAAACTGCCCAACTGCCAACGCATTCACCCAGCACATGCCGGCACACGCCATGTGCACGTGCCAGGAACACTTGTATCTACCATCTCTGCAGCGGCCGGATGCACTCGCACGCGCCACGGACACCTGTGTTTCATTGTACGTGTGTTGCAGTGCCTGCCGCACATGAGTCTCGATACCCTCGACGACCTTTACTTCGGTGGTACCAGCTGGCTTTTCAGCAGTGTACCACTCTATGTCCAAATACAAGTTACAAGGCCCGGTAAGTACCTCGTAAAAGTGTGAGGACAGTGGGCTGTCCGACGTGTGCGTCCAAGCTGCATCCGTAGTCATAATCTTGAATGCGCGCGAGCGGTTCGGCTTTTCCAGCGCATACACCTTTTCGCCTGTTTTGCCCTGTTCGTCCAGACGTCGAATGGCCGTGGCCAGCATTATCACTCAATGAGCCGTCACTCTTTAATACAGGAATGGATCGCGCACGTGCCATCTTGCGATTGGCGATTGGCGACCAGGCGGAAGCTAATGTGTTTTGTAAGCACTCCACGGATGTTAACGAGTACATTGAGGCAGCATGTAGCCGGCCCTGCGACGGGCTACCATGCCCTCGGTGCAGTGAATCCGCAGCACGTATTGAGATGCTTCAAACACGATCAGCGGATGAGGGCATGACACCGTATTTAGTATGTACACTTTGCGCGTACCGCACGAGATTTGGATGACCCAGATTGTTATGCTGGGGAACAGTGGAACCGGCAAAACTGCGTTTATGATTACGGCAACTGGCCAGCGCATGCCGTATAATGTGTTTCGATCTACACATGTCGAGACGTTTCATATGGGTAGTGCGGTGTTTACAGTAGTTCCCGGAAATACTAGCTGCGCGACACTGCGTCAAGCGTGCGAAGGCGCCGACGGGATAATTGTATTGTTTACACAGGGTAAAAGCTGTCAGGCGAGGACATGGCTAAAACGGGTCGAATCGGCGGCGTGTAACCCGCTCCATGTGCCAATCATTGTGTGTGCACACGGAAGACAGGGGGGGTGCCAGCTAAGTGAAGAAGACATACGGCTGCTACGCCGTTATCCCACAGCTGAGTACGCGTACACGTCTAGCGCATGGCCAGAGGGCATCAAGGACTGTGCCAACCGTGTTGTGTATCGGGTCAGACGGGCACCCACGACCCCGATTCGCTTCGAGCAATAGTGTGGTCGACTGCGCGTACAAGCTGTACGGTTGACGTGACTGCCTTTACAATGGGTACTAGTGCACCAGCGGTGGTTGTCGTGGAAAAGTATGTCCGAGCACAGGAAAGGTTTGCGCCCGCATACAATGACCGGGTGAGAGCAATCACACAGCGATCTGTCCCAAATGCACTTGTGTAGTCGGATGGGTCCATGTCTCTACGCCCGTCCCAGCATACCACGACGACCATAGCCTCGTGCACGACAGCCGCTGCGGCCCAAGCTTCAGTGGTGTACGCTGGTGTATCCCATATGTGCCAAGGGACCCCATTCACGTCGGTTTTTAGACAGCTTGCTGCTAGTGTTTCATTGTACACAGATCGTGAGATATATGGCAGGCCACTGAGCATATAGCTCAGATGAGTCTTTCCGGACATCGACGGCCCGACAACAGCTACACTTACCATTTGCCAGCAAGCAGCGCGAGTGCATGGGAGACTGTGCACACATCATTGATGCCTAAGAATGTGACAGGTGGTGCACTGCTGCTGTGTAATGTTATCGGGTAGTTACGAGTTGTCTGGCGTGTGCTACCGCCGTGCTCGTCCACACAAGTACCAGTCTTGCTTCCTGTGACGGCAACCACTGCATTTACAAGCTCCACTGATCGCTTGCACAGGCGCATGACATTACGCATGTACGGTTTGGCGTCTACATGGACTTCGGGGGCCACTATCACATCGTGATCTGCCTGTGCGCACTCGGTCTCCATAGTACGCATCACTCGGTACATTGTGCGCTCCTCGGCACGGGACATGTGCGAGTCAATAGCTGCCGTTGGTGCAATCTTCCAGCTACCATGGTATAGCACAGTCGGTGTCGACACCAGCGAGTCAGCCACTATTAGCCATACAATAAATGCAAGTATCACCCACATGGACCGCACTATACTTTTGTCGTATGCGCGGCACTGCGTCTCGATTGTACGCATCACCCGTTCCACGACCGGTACTGGGCGTCTTCGTAGACATGTATGTACGTCTGCCATATCACTGCTTTCTCTATAAATAAATGAGCGACATCAGATGAATGCCACGCAAGATTGTGGTTTGCTACCTTCGGGCTGACTCGTCGGTGCTGCAGGACCATGTGCTCAACCGTCTTGCCGCCTACATGGCACCGACCTACGCTGGGACAGTCGACAAGCCCATTGTGCATGTAGAGCTATTTTTCCCCAACGAGCACGACGAAAGCAACGGCATGTCAGCTGGCATTTGCTACGGTGGGCAGGTTTTCATGCACCCAAAACGGTTCAGCCGTGCGCACTGGGAGTTTCATTCGGTACCAGTGACCAAACACCAATTTGCCGACGCGCGCTCATTTGTAGAGTCGCAAAGAGGAGGCGGGTTCAACATGCGCGGCTTCTTTGCACCGCGTGCATGCAACGTGAGCCACGGTAGCCGCATAAGTGCCGCCTCTAAACCACGCCAAAAATGGTACTGCAGTGAACTTGCTGCTTACACCCTCCTGCACGCAGGGGTCATTGGCGGTGCAGACGCACACGAAGGTAGTACCCACCCCAATGCGACGTACCATGTCATTGACAGGTGCTGCGACACCTTTGTCGACTGTGCCAGAAACCTCCAAACCACACAGCTAAGCCTATGATGTCTGTCCATCGATCCCGATATGCCCTTTTCTATCATCACACACAGCAGATGCACAAGTCCCTAGCATGGCGCGTCACCCCCCGTAGCAAGCAGTATGTGGGGATTGTACCGCCTACAACGGTTCCTGGCCTTGTCACTGTCGTCCAAGCCACACGCGGCAAACTATCGCTTCGCCTCACCAAGCAGCAGACACAGGCGCTTTTGCGATGGACAGAGTCGCTGCCGGATTCCGTGCTGCGCCCCACTGTGTGTGACACCGGTAGGCTCGACTACACTGGACCGTACACCGTCATTGACAAGGCTATGCATGCGGTCCAGGCCGTGCCACGCGCTGGCGAAACAGTGCTCGTGCGCGTGACGGCTTCTGTGCGTAAGCTAGGGCCCATCTACAAAACAGTTGTTCAGGTGGTCGATGTCCTGTGTACCGATATCGCTCCAAGATAAGATGCACCTGTGCTGCGAAGACGAGCGCCGGCGAGATAGGCTGTACTGCATGCTGGTCGACGACACGCACGACGTGCGTAGCAAACTTGTCCTGGGCATACACAATCTGGTCTGCTCGCAAAGTGCACACCCGGCTATGTCAAGCATGTGTGCAGCGCGCACGCCGCTGCTGGACAAGGCCGTGCTGCTCGCCGCGCTGGCCATTGAGCCGGATTTCTTTGGCTACATAGCAAAGCTAGACAACGTGTGCGCATCGGCCGTGTCCGAGCTTGTGGCCAATGTCATGCCAGGCCTCCTACAGAGTGTGCTCGACGGCAACATAACCATACCCCAGTTCGTGTCGGAGGCCACGCGCGCCTACGTCAGGCTATAAATAAATGTTTTGCATTATGGGAATGAGTAGCTCGGGTAGTGGTGGAGCACGAGAGGGGGAACGAGACAGCTTCGTGCATCGAGTTAAGAATTCTATAGAGGTGGAAAAAAAAGCCAGCGACACGGCGACCCGTGAGGTAAAAAGTAACACGGGTAGGCTTGCCGGAGATGTAGCCGACGCAGAAGCTCGCTTTGCGGCCAAGCTTCGTAAATCGCTAAATAAAAAGCGGGCCACGCTCGTCGGCGGGACGGAGGTGACACGCACACTTGTGGGGGAGAAAATGGGTGTAGTGCAAAGTCTCGCGGAGGCAGCCCGTAGAACACTGCAGGACACAGGTCTCGCGGAGGCAGCCAGTAGTACACTGAAGGACACGGAGACCGATCGTCGAATACTTAAGGCAGGGTATGCGCTTAAGGAGCAGTTGCAATTGGCAATCAACGCTCGTTTGGATACCGCCACAGTAGGCGTTGAAGCCAAGCAAGAGGAAACTGGCACAGGGTGGGCACCCTTCCTTCAATGGATTCCGGAAAGCAGCAAGCAAACACAGGAATTCTGGGATCATTGCGACAAAAAGAAGTTACTGAATTTGCTGGGCCTGGCCCTTTTTGTGTACACTGTCGTATTCGCGACAGTAGCCGCATTCTTAGGCGCGCTCTACGCACCACCTATCGCGGCAGCGTGTGCATGGAGATTGATCACGGTGCTTGTAGCCCGATGGAGACTGATCAAGGACGACCCAGAACAACTACAGCAGTACGAACTGTGGGTAATGGGTATTGCAGGCGGCGAGTTTGGAGCAGCTGTCGCCAAAGTGGCATATAACGAATGGTGGCTCGTGACAATTATCGGTGTACCTTTTACGCTTGCCTTGCCCGCCCTTGCAAACGCGGCGTCTAAGTATGTCCGTGCTACCATAGGGTTCGCCGTCGACACGATTGACATGTACTTGGGAGACCTGCTTGAATCGTTATCCTTGCACAGCAGGGACAGAGGTCTCGAATTAGGTAGCGGGTGGGACCGCCCGTTGATTCGTGAGCTGGTGAAGAGCAAGGTATACAAGTGTGCTGTTAAAATAGTAGACGGTCCAGAAGTACGTGCAGGCAAAGTCCCAGACCAGGCGGAACTGAACCACATTAAAAATACAAGTGGTGATCTTGATAAGTATGAACTAGCGTTTGTCATCAGCAAACTGCGTACTACGGCGAAGGAGGATGTGTACGCGGTGCGTGCGCAGGCCGCACAAGATGTCGATTTTGCTAAACGAGCGACAAAAGCGGTGCTTAGTCGCCTCAGTCCGCTTCTGAGTGGAAGTCCTGGCCGCATCGGTACCATGTTCAAGTGGATCGCAGTAGTGTGCCTGTTACCACTGCTGATTCCGGTATTCGCTATCATTGCTGTCCTGAAGGTGCTGGCCCCTCTTGCAAGCAACAGGTTTAGTCTCGGGGGATTTGCGACACTGGCCGGGCTTGTGTTCGTCGAGTACAGTGTTGTCGTATACGTCGCGCACGTGGACACGCAAGTCACGCTTGTCGCCGGTATCTTCGTAGCAGTCGGCGCAGTGGGGGCGTTTGCAAACCGAAATGCGCTACTAGGGGGACCCTTACTCGTGGTCGCGTTTGAAGCTGCAGTGACGGCGCACGACGTGGTGCTAGCCGATCAAGTGGTCTACACCCTGAGTGCCTTTCTGGCTATCATTGTCATCTCTAAGGCAGACCCCTCTTTTCTTATTCGTGTAGAGTACGCAGCAGGTTGGCTACTGTTTCGCGTACTGCGCCTGTCTACTCAAGGCGGGGCATCCGCCGAATCAAGATGGCGGGGGGCCCAGATAATGCTCATTGTTGTAGTCATTGTGCATTTTATGTGTCGGTTCGTCACAAGAGCACCGCGTGGCAGCCCGGAGCACGCCGTTATCTATAAAGCAGGACCAATGCTAGAGACACAGGTGTCTGGTGGCCTTATACTGATGGTGGCATATACCTACACCGACCGAGACGTACTACCGCTGTACATCAACGTGTGGGGCATTGTACTGCCTTTGGCCTACACGATCTGCGTCACCGTTCCGCACAAAACAAGGATGAAGTTAAAGCTTGTTCCCACGACGGCCTTTGCGAAGCTTATGGAAGGAGTGGTATGCCTTGGTGTATTATACATTATTGGGACCTGCTTCATGTACACCCACAGCACCGTGGCCACCGGCACTCCCATGGACCCGTGTAATCCGCTGCTGACTAATCTGCACACGTGCGCAAACGGCGAACAAGGTACGTACGTATACAGGACGTGCTGCCGCAAGAAGACCCATATGCTGGTGCCAGAAGCCAATTGGGCACGGGTGGACCTGCGGGCAGCACCTGTTCAAGAATGCCAAGTCGCGCTTTCTGGGCTTATATTTCGTGACTGCTGCAACCACCGTCGCGCAGAAGCCACAGATAGCTTGCTTGGCGGGCCAAAAGCGTGCCTGTGCAACAGCAACGTGGCCGGTAACACATATAGCAATGCGACCAGTGCGTGCATCTGCAATGCGAACTACACGGGGGATGCATGTCACATTCCTGTATTATAAATGAATCTTGCCAAACTTTAACGTATAGTTGTCCGCAATGTCCCGCCCTTCCTGTTTCAAGCGCCGGACTTGATCCGAGCTGTGCTGGTAGCGCAGATTGGCAGACGCATCGTAGCCCCCATTTGCGGCGTACACAGCGCCCGTGGGGGCAACAAAGGTCACGTTCTTAAAGCGAAACACCCCGTCGTGATACTGGAACCCGGGGCCTAGATCCTTTTCGAGGCCTTCAAGTGAGTGTGCAACCAAGTTGGACAGCTGCCGAAACACAAGCTCCTTTCGTGTACCCTGCTTTCCTTGGCGAAACCCCGGCCATGGCCCCGAGCTTACAATCATGACGTTCTGACCAGATTTTACCCGTGTACGGACCTCTGACATGGCTAGATTACATGTGTCGGCGCCGCCGTCCATGCAGGCACCTAAGCCCTGCAGCACTACAGGTGCAATGACAAATGGCACGGCCGACGATGCAGTTACCGCAGGCACCACTGACGATGCACTAGTACCGGTGCAATAAGACACACACGCTTGATTATACTTGACAGGGGTGACCCCGGCGGTAAATGGCATTTTCAATGTGCCCCCGTCACACAAGCCGTGCAGGCGGTCAGAGAGAACCGTAGAATTGTACATGTTCGCCCGCAGCTGCATTGCAGTGGCCAGCATGCGAGGGTAGTAGGTCCAGCTGTTTTCAAAGACGGAGTGCGTCATCGAATCGAGGATGGTGGAAGGCTTGATGCCCATGGCAAACGCCGACCCGACCATGGCGCCTGCCGACACCCCCGACACCGACGTCACGTCGCACAGGGCGTGCTGGCCCGACGGCGTTTCGCCGAGGCGCTGCAAAAAGGACGCGTACACGATGGCACGCGCGCCACCGCCGCCAAATGACAAGTGCATGGAGTCACATATAATGGGCTCGCGTTTTATACACCACAAATGGGAAATCGCTGTGCCGCCCGTGCACGTCCCGCAACGACACCTCGCGTAGTATGGCCGGAATTTACGGAAAACGCTATTCAAACTTTAGGCGGAAGCTCGCGCCAACTGCCGGCACAGGTGGGGTCACCAGAACACCCTTGTTCGCCTCTTGTGGTGCCTTCACATGCGGTGTACCGTCCGCCAAGGAATACGGTACCAGGGCCACTATTGCAAACAGAAAGGCATTCCATATAAGAACGCGTACCATATTGTACCGTACGGGTGCCAACGGTGTGCAGCCGTACCGGTAACATGCGTCGACGTCCGGCGTGCTTTTGAGGCCGCCGCACAGTGTAGCGGCGAGTGGCTGGTAGCGGTACCACTCGGGGATTGGGCACCAGTTCCTACGAATGTTCCAGTCAATCGTAAAGGCATCTAAGCCGTCAGCGTTCTTGCAGCCGGGCATGTTAAAGGAATACGGTGTGGTTGGGCACTGCAGTGCTTCACACGCCTCCCCGTCGTACGGCGTCGAGTACACGTAGCGCGCCCGGTAGCACATGTTGAGCACAATGATGGCCGCAGGGAGCCAACGTGCCACACCCTTCAAGTCGTGCATACCATGCACGGGGCGAGACAGTAAAATACACAAACCCATCAGGACAATCTCCAGCAACCCTGCGGCATAGAAATATGCACCGCGGAACGTTCTATCGCGTGCCACCCCGACGTCAGAGAACACGGAGGCAGTAGGCAGCTCCATACCATCGCATACACCCATTTCTGCGAGGTTTGCCCACGCAAGGAAAGCGATGTGCGCGGCACCAAGGTAGCGCACGAGTACACGGCACACCGATGAAATACGCATATATGTCACACAACGTCACGCGCCGTTAAATAATGTGGGCGCAGGAACGAGCCTACCAAGAGGCAAGAACTTAGTAGGCCAGTTGATGATCAAGGTCGCATTGTTTGGAATAGCGATGCTGTACGGCATAGGGTTTTTCTTTTTGCGGGCAGGAACGTGGAAATACCGCTCAAATTCACCGTCGACCTGCAGTGACCGCATAAGCGTCATGATGCCGAGCAGCTGATCCTCATCACCGTGCAGTCGCTGTGCGACAGACGCCATACTTCGTAAGAACCTTGCAGATGTTACAGACATGTTAGGAAGCATTTTATGCACCACTCCCAGCAGCTGAATACTCTTGTGAATGGCAGAGTCCACGGGGGAGTCAAAGGTGACATTCGCATGCGGGTCGCAGTACCGTGCATACTCATTATGTATCATAGCCTTGCCTGCATAAAACTTTGCCACGTTTTCTAATGCTCGAAAGTTTGGCGGTACATGCTCTAGTGTGAATGTGCGGTAATCGGTACCGAGAGGAGGGATAGGATTAAGCCAGTTGCCATAGTTAACCTGAACTCCAATAGGAGTTAAGGTATATTCAAGTGCTAGAGCAGCTGCGGTTGGTAATGCGCTCATGCCCGCATTTACTATACTGATCGTTTGGCCAGCCGGAGTCTGCTGGGTGTCATAACTGATCCAAAATGCTTTTCGGGCATGTTCGCCCATTGCATATCCCGCAAAGAAGGCTTCCAATATAGCTCGTCCATACAGTTGTGTTCCCAACGCATTTTGGTTGACGTTGACATTTGCACCAAAAACGAACGGTAACGCGTGGTGTGTTGCGTCAAAAAACAAGTGCGTATTGATGACGGAGTCACTATTCGGGCGCACACAGCTTATTGCCAATATACCATCTTCTACAACCAGGCTACATAGCTTACCTAACCGGACCGGCTCCAGTAATGCCTGGGTTATGCTCACGTAAGCTCGTGGGACAAAATATGCGGGACCAAGGGGGGAAATGGCACAGCTTGCTATAAGTCGATATGCTCGGAGCTGCTGCAAAAGCGAGAGTCGACCAGCGAAAAGTGCTGTAAAATTTTGCATTTTGGCGCCTGTGAAAAGAAACCGAGCAACCCTGGGCTCTAAGACTGGGTCGCTATTGCGATCCACTGGTTGGGCCAATGTTTGTACTTTGTACAAATGTGCAGCGGTAATTATAGCTCTGCGAAACTGTAAGTCAATCTGGTTGGCGACGGGACGTGTAAGCTCGAGCGTAAAATCGCCTGCATTGTCAATAATTACGTTTCGGGATGGTTCAGATAGCGCAAACACTTGTAAAAAGTTCTTGATGTAGACTTGGTTGTAGAACAATGCTGCAAAGTTCGAATTAATAGTAAATACATCATTTTCGCTTATTGTGGCGAGCCCCTGCATTATTGCACTTTCATTCCCCCTCCATGCGCCGCTAAGTATCGCGTTTTATTGTTTCGGGCACCTCACCTGTCCACGCGCACACCTGCACTGGAATCCACTGCTCCTTGTCAACCTCCTCCGTAATCGTCGCCTGCGCCGCCAAAAACATATCCTCACTGGATGCGCTCTTCCACGACTGCGTGCGGACAATCTCGTCAACTCCGCTACAGCAGTACGCCGCGCGCGTCACCACGTCGCGCAGGTGGAACGCATCGGCCAATGCGGTATGTGCCGCTCCCATGGACTTGACACCAAACACGTACCGCGGCGTACCGGCCTTGTCGCTGGAGAGCGTGTTTTTTGGCAGTCCGTACTGCTTGCGGAACCAGGGCAGAGCATCCCACAGCACCATGCCTGCCATAACATCCTTGCCCACCTCGCGCACCAGCACGTGCTTGTCGTGAGCGCGCATGTTCCACGCCGACAGCACACAGCCGCGCCGATCCGCCAGGTAGCTGGTCACCAGGGACTTGATGTCGCGGGAGGTCACGCTGTATACGGCATGCCCCCACGAGCCGTCGGACTTGCGTGCGTGCGTCGACACCACTGATGAAGACGTTTTGATTGCGCTACGGTAGACCGATAGTGGTATCGACTTGCGCAGCTTGGCACGACCTGCCTTGTGCGCCAGGCTCGGACTAAACATGCGGATCGCCTGCAAGGTCTCGCCAGCAGCCTCGTCGATAAACGCAACGTCCCACAGCGGCACTCCGCGCACCCCGCCTTCGGTATCACACCATATCACGCGCTTAGACTTGTCGACCGAACGCCCCAGTACGTTCCCCATTGCACAATAGTCCTGCGACTGGGATATACTGCAACAACGCAAAGTTTGGCCACTATATAAGACAGCACGCTGTACTGCGAACCAATGGCGGCACGTCCAACACATGATGTGGCCAACGACACTCTGTCCGTATCAGACGCTGCCCGCAGCAGTGCGCACGAAATGTCCAAGTACTTTGGCCCGCTGCGCAACTCCGACATCGAGACATTCGCGTCGGATGCGTTTGCGCACGAAACGCATAACCTGCCCCGCGCCTACGTAGGCCGCAACAAGTTTCTTATGGCCACTATTGACTTTTTGATCACCAAGGATGACGACTGGTACACACGATTTGTCCTGCCGTGGCTGTACACGGAAGAGCTGCACGTGAAGTGGAACATTTGGCGCTTTAACCGTACCATGATGGACTACGAGCCAGAACAGGGCGTGCCGCGCTACGTTTCGTACGAGTCAGAGAGCCGCAGCGACAGCCTGGTGCGCCGTGGCCTTGCTTTCATTATCGAGCACGGGTTCTACAAGACCGAAATTGGCCGCCAGCACTACCTGATGAACCTGAAGCAGATTGTGGAGGCGGTACACGAAACTGTGTACTACGGCGTCATCCACGAACTGCTGGCATGTCCAAACTTCTACCAACAGTGGCAGCACAAGCACGGCAGGCAGCACAGCATCATGTCGAACGATGCCACCACGACCCTGGCAGAAGAGCGCTGGCGATTCGCCTGTGTACAGAAAGATGTCAAGGGCCTTTTTGTGCTCGATGCAGAGATCAAGGACCGTATGCGCCGTGTCGGCATTGAACCCGACGCGTGGATCTTTCCGAGCAAGATGGCCATCTACGCGTCGATGATCCCGGAGTACTTCAACGAGTACAGCCGCGGCGGTGCAAAGGCCACGACTGCACTGGAGGACGGTGCCAAGCGCTTTGACACCTTCCGCGGCAACCGCGTCTTCGAGACACGCAGCTTCGATACGGACTTTATGAATGCCGGTGCGACGGAGCCGCTGACGCGCAACCGGCAGATTGGCGAGTACTACCTTCTAGGCGACCATCACAGTGAATATAGCGATGGTATGCAGATCTTTGATATGTCCAAGGATGCATTCACCATCATCACGCATGCAGATGCTTTGGCTAACATACAGAAACACACAAATGATGACAATCACTCCGTGTTTAATTGCATGCTGGCGGAATACACCAAGTCACACCCGACCGCAGCCGCACAGCCACTGGCGCTCGTCATACAGGAGGTTTTTGGCAACGCCACCAATCATCCCCGTACCGGGGCTACAACGGCCAGCGCGGCTTGGTTTTCTGCGTTGGAGACAGCGTGGGCAGCGTGTACACCTGCTGCCCGTGGGGAAGCTATGTTTGAGTATGTGGATAACACGGATATAAATAGCAGTGTCCGCCTCATGTTTCCCGGGTACACTGCTGTAGATTACGGAATGCTTACGTTGTTGGAGTATATCATGCAAGTAGTTGTAGCGCCCCCGCAACAGGCCGGGTATGCGGGCCCTCCCGCAACATTTGCGCAGGCCTTAACAAACGCTAATGGGGATACAACAGTGCGCGACCTGTACGATCATGTGGCGTTGAAGTGTTCAATTATCCCTTTTCCTTACAAGCTTCTTGTTTTCCGGCCGCGTATGACATATCGCATGTCGACGGCACTCCTCCTTAAGGGCGGCGAAGAACTCGGCCAAACCATGCACGGCCACCACGATTTTCAGCTCACCGATGACGTGATTCACAAAACGCACATTGGCCACTACACCTTTTACAGCAAATCGGTGGTGCGCGACCCCAAGCTAATGTACCACGCTGAGGACGTGTACTGTAGCGGCTATGTGGGTGGTGAGAACACGCGGTTTATAAAGACCAATGGTGTCGAAGAGGAGTTCAACACAAATCCCGAGGTAACTGTGGGTAGCAATTCACTGCTGGTTGTTCCTGTGGGTTACACCGAGAAGCTTGACACGTGTCTTTCGCTGACTGGTAACCTGGTGCACCAGGGCTTAAATGTCAAGGAAGATGCAAAGGGTGGATTTTCAACCTTTGAATGCACTGGTGTAACTACAGGCACAACAAACTCAAATCCGGAAACGTCGTACGCAGATGAGGACAGTAGTGAAGTGGGCATAAATGGAGTGTGCTTCCGCGGCGCTCAAAAGCGGTATCATGATGAGACCGGCGACTGGAAGACACATACTACGAATACGGGGCACTGGGGTCCCAACGTGTACGACGGCTGCGGCATGGTGCGCATGGGTATGTACGCTCACCTGAAGATAATTTAACTCTACTTATAAACCTGCACTGCCTTTATTGACATGAATCGCTCTGCTCTTACGTGCGCGCCACTACCTGCACGCAGTGCCGACACGTGGCGCGAGTCCTTGCTCGCGCGGGAATCTGTCGTCAGTGATGGGCAGCCATTCACCTGGCAGCGTGGCGACACACATGCCACGAGCAGCTCTTACCTGTTTGAAGTCGCGATGCATGCGACACAAGAGGCGCAGCACAACCTCCACCGGGCCACAACGGCGTCGGGCAAAAGTGCCTATCGCTTTGCAGTGCAGGCGGCAACAACGTACCGATGGCTGCTGCTCGATGTGCTCCCCAAGTGGACCTTTCGATCGGTAGATTGCTATGCACTACCTGATGCGACCGAAGCGGACATATACGGCCATTACTGCCTGGCGCGTGCGCTTGCATACGATGCTGTAGGTCAGGCAGATTTAAACGCAAGTCCCGCTGCGCGCCTTGCAGCCGCTTCCAACGCGGCCCACTTGTACATGGTCGCCGCACAGTTGGTCGAGGGCGACAGTACGGCTCTTGTCAACCAATCACAGCGCAAAGTGGCAGATGTACTTTATTTACATGGCCAGCAGCACCTGTCCGAATGGGACAAGGGAGATCGCGACGATGGCGCCGCAAGTGCGCTGGCGTGCTACCAGGAGGCGCATGCGAGATACAAGGACGCGGGGCACGCAGGCTGCGAGGAGCAGGTTAGCTTCGCGCACGATCGTAACCAGGTGCACTGGCTCAAGCCGTGCCTGCCCCCCTTTTCAACCTTGTTACGCCCGCGTGTGACTGCACTGCCCTGTTAATCATGCTCCTCGTCATCGGAACAGGCTTCCGACGTATCGTCAGAAAAAGCCTCTGCCTCTGACATCGAGTCATCGGATGATGTGCACTGTCCTTGCTGTGACCATTCACTGTCACTGCCACTGCTGCAAGAGCTCTCGTCGTCGGTGCATGGCGCGCCACCTTCTGCGCGCCGTACCTCTGACATAACTTCGGCCCATGATCTGTCGCACTCGCGATACATGAGGGAAAGCAGGCGTGCAGGGATAGGGTCGGCACCAAAATCATAGACCTTGTCGGCCCCAAATATTGTCTCCCATGTATCCAGTGTGGTGTGTGGCAGCATCTCGACAGTGACCGGGTGCTCATCGCCGCTGCACAGGGCATGAATGTCGTACGTTGCCATACCTCCTTTTGTTCTCTGCATAATTACCGTGTATATACCCAACGCCACGGTACATCGCGTATTGGCGTGCCACACTACAACAGTGCCTTTTTGCGGTATCTGTACACTGCTGCGGCTGCACGCTGTCGATATAAACGGGGCTTTCCGTGTGTCAATACTATACGGTGCAGATACAAGGCTCTCGAGCACGCGCAGCCACGCCGTAGATGAGGTAGACCCGTTTGTTATCACAACAGAGCACACAGGGGCTGCCGGGGGGCGGCCCAGCTGGAAAGGTTCGTTAAACACAATACCAATCATACAAGAGCCGACCACAACGTGCTTGACCGCACTAGTGTGTATGGGCACGCATTTAGTGTTCGTGTAGTTCAGGCCAAGTACGCCGCCGTCTCCCACCTTCAGGACAGCGTGGCGCTTGCCTATACGTATGGGGACGTCATCGCATGTGGCTAGGGCGGCCATGAAATGTGTGATACGGCACGCCCTGTATGCGCTGTGTCATAAACTGAACGCCCCAGTACGCTGCAATGGTACATGTCATGATTAGGTCGTCCTGTGCCCCCTGCGACTTGCCGGTGTACACCACACGCGGCTCGCTGCGTCCCGTTTCGCTATGCAGCACAATCTTGCGAAAGCCCAACATCTGCTTTTGCATTTCGTCGAGTGCCGCCTTGCGCAGGTCCGCCGCGACCATTTGTTTAAGCGGGTTCGCACACACCATGTCGTCTCCTGTGTGCTGCATAGCGTATTGCGACATAAACTTGCACAGTTCCATTGCATACAGCTCCTTCCGTTTGTGCGTTGTACGTACTCCTGCCAGTCCGCCTTCCATGATGCTGTACACATACGGGTTGGGGCTCAGCATATGTTTCATGTGATCCGCCTCCTGCCCCAAGTTTGACTCACCTACAAATATGAACCACGTGTCGCGATACAGCTGTTGCAACGCGGCAATATGGGCCATCAGAACCTGTTCAATTTGGTCATGCCCACGCACTGGGTGATTGTCCATGCCGACAATTACCATATTGCCCGCCACAAACGTCGCCGATACGATAGCCATATGGCTGTCGCCGCCGCCGTTCGGATCACAGGCGACCAAGATAAACCGCGGGTTAGGCGGCGAAGCAATGTGTGTGAAAAAGTGTGTGACCCACTCTTGCCGGTACAGACTGCTCTGGTCCTCCGTCACCAGGCCAACACTCTCGCGCAGCAGTAAGTCTTTACGATCGCCGTACAGTGTCTTGACCATGTCGAACTTGTCGCGGCTTTTCCATGGCGGGATTACGTCTTGGTTGTGCTCACATGACTCGCCTTTACTAGCCGCGATACACGCTTCACATGCCAGGCCTACCTTGATGTTGCGAAACAGCTCGCGGCCGTCAGCGCCCTTCATGGTAAACATGTCTGAATAAAAGTTTAGTGTATCCTGCAAAGCGGATTGTGACACAAATGTGAAAAGTGTCAGACGAATGTTTTGGATTTTGGTAAGGGGGTAGCCGGCGGCAACCTACCTGTGGGGTGGATATACAAATTAGTGCAGTCTTGTCTACCTCTAGCAGTGGCACGATGACTTCGTAAAATACTGCCAAATCCATAAACGCCGCTTCCTCCATGTACACTACGTCACCGCCAACACCGCGCAACGTCTTGGCGCATGAAGGGTAGCTGTTGATCTTGGCCGTACCACCGCACGGGTGCGCCACCCATACAGTTTCCTGGTTGCTCTTGATGACTCGCTCCGCGCCACCGGGCACCTGAGAAATAAGCTGGGTCACCAGCTCCAGCAGCTTGCCTGACGCGCGCCTGCCCGTGCTAAATATGGCTTGCTCGCACCGCGGCACCACCAAGGCCATGGCCGCCACAAACATGCCCACGGCCACCGTCTTGCCAAAGCGGCGCGGCGTCATGCACAAGCACTGCTGGCGAATGTCGACCCAACTGTTTGCGTCCATTATCTCTCGAAAGTCAGGTGGAGTAGCGTCCTGGCTGTACAAAAAACGAACACACGAGTTCAGAAACGCGTCGTGAAACCGCCTCTGTGTATTACTGCGGGTCCACGTGTAGCCGTTTTCCAGGACATCGCGCAGCTGCGCAAGTCGACTTTCCCCCAGTGAGTCTATAGATGAGCTCGCCCCCTGCATTGTGGACCGTCGCCGCGGAAGTGTCTGATGTACCATAAGCTGCCGCTTGCTCGTATCCGACTGTACGGCCCGCTCAAAATGGTGGACGTATTGCATAGCTACAAGCTTACAGCTGCAATAATGAGCAGGCCGACAGGCTGTGCACGGAAATAGTACAGCGACCAGGGCACCAGTACACTCATCGGAACCGCCCGCCACCCGTTTGTGCACGGGCCGTATGACAGCTGCATCACCACTATAATGGAAATTGCCGCACGCGCTAACTCGTGTATTCGTGGCAAATGCATGGCAGAGCAAGCCATACCGGCGGCCAGTGACAGCCCCCTAACAAGATCATGTGCCCCTGGTACACCGTGCATGGCAACCTTGTAAACCATAACCAGCACAGCGATGCGACGCCACACGCCACGAGAAAGAACAAGAGCGATACACGCCAAGACCATAGCATCGCCCGTAGAAAATGCAAGTGCCGCCAACAGTGCGTCACTAAAACCCAGCAAAACTGTCAACATGGCCACGTGAACAACGGTGGGGTCCTTAGTGACGTACTGACGCGGGGCTGACGACGCACTTGCCTGTAACACAAACTCGGCGTTGTTGTCGGCATACCTGCCGGGGCGCACACGGTACAGTGGGGCCACACACGTGCGCGCAAGGTGCTCAAACCACAGTAGCGATACGCGTACGGCAGCATACCCCGCTGCACACGTCCCATGTGAACCCAGCACGGCAGAAAGCAGGGCGCCAGCGGCAAGACTACTTAAACTTGATACTTGAATATTGGACATCCAATGCATCACGTGTGCATGCTAGCAATATGCTCCGGCATGACAAATGTGCTTACCAATGAGGGCCTCTTCAACATTGATCTCAACCCCATGTACAGACCCATGGCCGCCGACGCACTCTCCGATGCGACATTGAAGCAAATCGAAAGCGACATTGTAGCGGACAATGCGGAGAAGAAGCCTGCCTACCCGCACCTGGTGTACTGCCCACGACTGACCAATAGCGCCGACACCTTGCCCGTGGACCTCAGGCCGACGGGGGATCTCGGTATACTGTACGACAAGGCTAGCGCAAACACACCGATGCAGCACCACATCGACGTCACCGAGATGTTTTCGCTCGTCGTCAACTCCGGTACCGCGGACGACTACAACGAAGCAGCCACCCGGTACCGGCAGATGTTTGGCGAGACGGCGAAGAGCAACAATGCCGGCTTCTTTGTCTTTCATGGCGGGTTTCAGTCGCACAGCGGCTGGCAGAAAAGGTACCAAGGCCCGGCATTTAACTTCCTCGACGCCTTTGAGACCGGCAGGGTCGTGCCGGCCATGCACGACGACTGGGTGCGCGACTGGCTCATCTTCTGGCTGCGGTTCAACCGGGTAGTGATGACAGAGGTGGAGGCGGAAGAGGCATTGACACATGTATCTGTCTCGCACAGCGCCTCGATCTGCTGGAGCCTGCTGCTGCAAGGGCGGCAGGAAACAGTCGTGCCCAATATGGTCCCGAACGCGCTCGAAGCAGAACCACTGCCCGCCGATACCCCGCAAGCGACCGTGTGGCAAGAGAAGTGCGTGTACAAATGCGCGCCCAAAGCAAAAATAGACGGCACATGCACCTCCGATGTTAACTGCAAAGCCAAGTGCCTGGCAGAACCCAAGTGCAAAGGCTATTACCTGACACAGGGGTGCACTGAGCTAAACACATGCGGCGCCCTTGTGAATAGCGCGCCCCGGGACAATGAGCTTGCCAATGCACAAGACTCGGGGTTCGGCACCTTTGACCTCTTCTATGCCAAGGAGCTGTATGAAGTCAACGGTGGTGCCGGTATTGCGTTCCATGAACTCGGCACCTTCCCCGTCGGGAAGCGGGTCGTGCAGACCCACGTGTACAAGAAGAAGGAGTGCGACAGCACGACGCCCGTGGCGGAAGGCACCCCGTACACAACGTTGACGGAGTGCGAGCACGCGGGGGCCGACCGATGCGTGAAGACCAGCGGCGCCGAAGTGCGGGGGGTCGCGCACAATGAAACTGTAGCTAGCTGCGCCGCCGTGCACGAGCGAATCTCGCGCAATGTGCCCTCCGCGTGCCGTGCCACCTGCCTCGATACCGATACGTGCCTGTCGTGGACGTGGGACACCGGCACGTGCACGCATTACACGGGGGTCGGCGAGCTGACCACGTCCAGCGTCGTGCCTGACCTTGGTATGCTACAGGAGCTCGGCATGAATGTGTCGCATGCGTGCAATAAAGAGGATGAGGTGTACGACATGTGCGTGCAGCAGTGTGTGCACATACGCAACAAGCTGCATCACGGATGGTGCAACAACAAGTGGGTCAATTGCAAAGCGGGCAAGTTTGCCGAGGCGCAGACCGACATTCCCGCGCTGGACAAGGGGAAATCCGTGTGCACGGGGGGCTTCCACCCGGAAGATAGCAAACTGCTGGCCAGCAACATTGTGCAATACCGTACCGGACGAGCATCACCTCTCACGTACCGAGCCTACGACAACGTGAAATTACCGCTCAACTACGGCGACGAAAGCGACCGCGCGCCGGTCTTGTTTGGCGGCCGGGAGGGCGCGTACACGGCCACCAGGTGCGGCGACATTGGGGCGTACATTATGGACACGGGGAATGTAACATTCAAAGCATGGCAGGAATTTTCCCGAGGGGAGCTACATACGAACGTAGAAGGCAGAATGAGCAAGCTGGTGGAAGACAGTACGGCCCACCAGCACAGATGGCCGACACACACGTTCGTGTCCATGGGCCAAGGGTCCAGGTCCACAATGGACGGCAACGCCTACGCCAGCCCTCTTGCTGGCACGTCGTCAAAGCCCGCGGATGGCATCAACCCTATCACGTTTCCAAAGTGCCAGAGCAGTGGGTCTGGCCGCCTCTACTCATTTACACGCGGCAACCAATGCGTCAACCGCCTTAATGCCAATATGAGAGCGTACTACGAAAAGAGCCTTGCGTTTGCCGGCAGCAGTACACTTGCGGGCACACCGTTTTATGGCACAACGATTGCACCCGGACCGGCGTCGACTGACTCTTTTGTGCTGAATCCAGGACCATCTGGCCTCATCACGCGTGATACCACTGCCGATGCCAGCAAGAAACTGATATGCTTCCGGCCCGAGGTGCGGATGCACAGGTCGTGGACTGCTGAAAAATGGTTGACTAGTGGCCACCGCCGCAGGTTTACTGGGGACACCGCCAACAGGTTTATACCCGGTGCACATGCAGTTCTCATCGACAGCCATACTAGCGAGCAGTGCACGTATCATCAAACACAGCACGCGCTCGTCACCAATGTTGAATTTGAGAGGGCATATGGCGACAACGAGGATTGTTACACAACAATGGACGACATGAAGGACTACTACTCTAGTGCAGCGGATACTGATTACACTTCTAGCACATTGCGCCAGTTCCCCAGAGGAGTGGGCTGCAAGCCTGACTTAGGCCCCGCAGCGACAGAGTTGTTAAATGGGTTCGAGCCGTTTTTCACCCGGGTCATGATAGATAGGAGAATCGTACCTGAATGCAGCTTTTACTACAGCTACGACGAAGCATTGTATGCAAATAATGTTGTGTCGTACCTGTCCTTTGTAGATGGAACACCTGCTTCCGGGTCCCGCGACGACAACCAGTGCGCACGGGGAACGCCTATGCGCGAAAACGCCACTCGATTTATGGCATCAGCGTGTGCCGAAGGGCCGCGGCAGTTTTTTTCAAAGGTAGAAAACCTACCTGCAGGTGATACTGCTAACCCCAAGAATCTATTTCCACCGTGCTGCAAGCTGTTTCACATTGACAATCACTGCAACGCGCGCTTTTACACGGTGTCAAGCCACACTGACGGAGATATGGGGTTACCTATAGGCCAAAAAACGCATCGAGCAGGGTATATAGGACACGGAGGCACAGCTCATACGACATTAGAAGGCTGGCCATATGCCGAAAATGCCGCCTTTCCGATTATTGCTTCATGGTTTAGGATCTACAAAGGATTCGCCCAAGACGAACCAGCACTGAATATGTGCCCAGGCATGACCGTTCACTCCGAGTGGACGGATGCAGAGTACGCTTTTGCGGCAGTGCACCCTACAAACAATGAGGGTGATTGCCAGCCTCATGAAGATGCACCTGGAACTGATGTGTATATGGTCCACAATCAGGCCATGCGAAGCAGCACAAAAAGAAACGATCACGACTACGAAACTATCCCCAGAACCGGCACCTCATATTATCTATCAGCTATCCCCGATTCGACCCTTTACACAAAATGGTGTGCAGCGGTAAACGACCAATGCGAGTGCCATGGGGTTGTATATTATGGAAGCACAGATAAGGTCCGTATACGTCACCCGTCCTTTTCCATGAACGTTCACGACAAACACAAATGTAATGATGCCGGCGCCGGCAATCATGTACCGGAGGGTGTTTGGGAGCACTGGAGTTGCTACTGCTTGGAGATGACAGACATGTACTTCAAAGGCTCGTATGCATACGGCATGCCCGTGCACGAAAATAAGAAGTTCCGGGAAATAGCGCACCACCAAGGCGCCGCCAATGACCAGTTCGCGGCAGACGCACTCACGTACCAGCAGCAGTGCTGGCAGGAGTGCAAGTTGCATTGTAACAAGTTTGGCGACCACCGCGTCAAAGGCGGAGGCGATGTTGTTGAAAACATAGCCTTCACGCCAGAAGTGCGCTTTCAAGGCAGGTGGTACCCTATATGTGGTCTATATTTCTGGGACAACGACAATGGTGCTACCGCCATCTGCAAAGACCATGGGTTTTCGGTAGGGAAAATTGTAGGGAAAAGTACCCCTACAACTCCCCCTGGTGATGCAGATAGGTTTACATTTGACACCGATGGCAAGTATGTCGGCACGTGCCTGAATAGCGACACAAAGCTGGAGTTATGTGAATCAGCCAATTGGGAAAAACCTAGTGTCTCCGGCAGGGACTGCTCTGAGGGTCTGAAGCTGGGGTTTACAATCAAATGCTCCGGCGCGAAAACCGTAAGTGCATGCGCCAAAAAGTACTGTGTCCACAGCGGCGCCCGTTTCTACAATGAGGTAGCCACCATGGGCGAGCCCACGTGCCACATTCGCGAGACCTGCGAAAAGGAATTGTCAGCAAGTACCACGGTCGCCTCATTCCTGCAGGCGACAACCACCGGCACGGGTGAATTGCTTGCCGAAGAGGCCGCATTACAGGACCTTGTCGATAAGAAGGCAATGATGCCAACGTCCCTTGCACACATGCACCCGCCGACACCGGGGTACATACAAAACGCCCAGCGGGCATTTGCAGATGGCGGCACGCGCGAGCAGGCGACCACGTATTACCCGCCACCGGCGGAGCGCTACAGAGCACCTTACGACTTGGGATGCACACTGGACTACGAAAAGGGGCACGAATATCCGCTAAAGCTCCTCAAATCGGGTGGGAACACCGGTATTTCGTGGAATTCTTATAGCGCGGCAAATTTTGAATCCTGTAAAAACGCTGTGCGTACTCACTGTGAAAACAAGCCATCTGATGACTGTCGATATGTATGGTACACAGGCACAAATTGCTACGCAGGTGTCGGGAATATTGCGGGTATGTACCGCCCATCTAGTGAAGGTACCGGCCAAATGTACCAATTCGGGTGCGAAGACAAACCCGACCACCTCCCGGAGGCATGGACCATACCGGGCAACGGGGTAGGCGAGGTGCATCGTAACCCAACCCAAACGGTAGACGGCACAGAGTGGAAAAGGTATGTGGCGACGGTTCCCCGCGACAATGTACAGCGATACCCGTCTAAGCACCTGCCTACTGCAACCAGTATGGGCTTCTCGCATGACGTCAATGTCGCGAATGCAGGGTTCATGTGCCCTGCCGGGGTCTACGTTGGTGGCAACAGGCACAAGACCTTGAAGAATATCAAGGAAGATGTAGTGGACAAGGTCAACTGGCACCCGCTGGCACAGACCACCCTCATGTGCCCGCACAACAAGCCCGTGCGCTGCAGCAAGCTGGTGGTCATTGAAGTGGCGGGCGGCACGTGCGAGTACAGTAGCGAGACTGGCAAGCAGCAGCACCCCTGGTCCGGTGCCACCGCACAAACAATCGAGCCGGGCAACGAGAACATGGAGAACTGGAAGAGCAAGCTTGGACAGAACGCCCCGTGCCATCGATACGACTTCGCCTGCCATAGTATCACCGACGACGAGAAAACCGAGGTATGCGGTCGTAATTCCACAGTCGAAACGGCACTTGGCGGTGCCCGCTGTGGGACGGACAGCACAGGCGGCTTCTGTGGCGTCAACGCCGCGGATGGCACAACCGTAGACAGTGCGGCAGCGCATTGCGATCAATGGCCGACCGGCGACCGCAAGGTATGCCCCGACGGGTTTGCGTACTTCCACAAGAAAGGTGCATCGCGTGCCACGTGCGTGCCGGCCCGTGCGGCGCACAAGAATCACGGCGTGCTGCGCAAGCACCTTGCACCGACCCTTGTGATGGAAACGGGGGACAAGGACGGTCAGCACTACACGATGAGCTCGTGCAAGGATGTCCAGGTGGCAACCGCCGATGGCAGGTGTATCGACAAGGACTGTGCAGAGCGCAAAAGTAAGGAGCTTTGCGAATCACAGGATGTTATACCGGGCGCTAAATCGTGTGCGTGGAGCAGTAGTACGCTGCTGTGCACAGCGCCAACTCCAACACCTTCTACTACCCGCGAGCACTGGTGGCCGGGCTTTGTGCAGAAAAAAGGGGCGTTTTCGGGTGTGGGGCCGGCATACGTGAAGGCGTTTGAGAAGTGTGATGATACTTCTTCCACAAAGTGCAAAGGTTTCGATAAGTGCGGGAATTACACCTCCCCAGTTGCCGACTGTGCTAGCGAAGCTAACATCAAGACCAAGTGCTGCGCCCGCGCTGGCGTATCAATAGATGTGGCGAAAGCAGGCGTATGCGAGGCATCCCCGTCGACAAAATGCGCGGGTGGCAAGTTCATGTACAACACGGAGGACTCGCAGGAGGACGCGCCAAGTATAATCCCACCCGCCCCGACCGGTTCGAAATGCCCAACTACACACCCATGGGTGGCGCATCGGCACACTGGCTCGAGCATCACGGGGGTCGGGAAGTACTGCTGTCGGGCCAAGCCGACACCGGCAGGAACTCCTTTGGGCAGCATACTCGAATGTCTCAAAAATGCGTATGTGGACTGTCCGTCGTCGACGACGGCGTGCACACACGGCTTTGTGGGCGGCGCCCAGATATGCAGCTGCAACCAGGACAAGTGCGAAGCCGGTACCAACGTGGAGAACGCAACAGTGGCATTGAAGCTGAATATATCGCTGGACACGGGATATACGGCCGATCTTGAGGAGCTGTTCCTTGTACTTGTGGACAGCGGTACTGGTGCGTCAGTGCGGGCAGAAGGCTGTACGGGGCCACAGTCGCGACTGGAGGGCGGGGAGTTTGGGGCGTGCGCGTGCCAGCCGGCGGAAAAGACTGAGACGGTCTCTGTGTCGTCGGGGCCAGTTTACCTTGGGGATACTGCCGCCGATTGCCTTGGGGATGTAGACTGTATTGGGACTGCAAGTGACAAGATGCTATACACGCACGCCGGGGCGGGGCGGGCTTACAATACAAATGGACATGCCCCATACCAATCCTACCCTTCACGCAACCGGCCGTACAGGTGCAACTACTACGAAACGTGTGCGCCCGACAAGCCGTTTCCGGGGGAAATCGCGTTTACGAAAATTGGAACATGCGACATAAGTCACGTGCTTGTAGACTGCCAATCCTTTGAAGCAGTACATCGCGCTCAGCATTGGTGTGTCGGCCTGGGCGACAGCTGCGCGTACCTCGCGAAAGACGCGGATGGCAAGTACTGCGCCCTACCAGACCTCCCTCCGGATTCCGGCACTACGTACACAGTATACCAGAAACATACGGCACACGACCTGTACGACTACACACATGGTACATCGGCAGTTAACTTGGATCCCAAGCCCACGCTAACCATGTTCGACGCCAATGCCGCCGCCGTATGCAGCGCGGACGAAGAATGCGCGGCGTACAGCGTAGTGGGAGATAAGCTTTACATATACAAGACTGGCGGGTCGTCGGCACCTGGCAGCGTATATCTGAAGGGCAAAAAGCTACTCGCAAGAGCGCCATGCCCGCCGCTTCAGCCCTGCGCGCACGGCACCAACGTGCGTCAGGGCGACAAGTGCGTCTGCCGCTGCGACGACTTCTTCGCCGGACCACTGTGCGACCGCTGCTCCTCGGCCAATCGCGACGAGACCTGCCGCGCGTGCAAAGATAATTTCATGCCCGGCCAGAACGACGTGTGCATCTGCCAGCCGGGGTTTGATATCAGTACCGGCTGTACCACCTGCAAGTCCGGGTTCGAAGGCGTGTTTTGTCAGACGAACACGTGCGCCGTCACGATGCAGGAAACCGTAGGGCCGCTGTCGTACACGCTGAAGAACGTGGCCATCGCCTACGACGCAGCAGGGCAGCTGTACGACGGTGTCATCGGTGCCGGCGACGGGCGTGTCCCCTATTCCATGCAGAACACGTTTGTCAAGGTGCACGGCAAGATGTGGTTCCTGTACGCCAGCCCCACGGCGGCGCGTGTGGAGGTAACGGATGCAGCAGACCTGCCTACCGATACAGTGCACAACATCTCTGGAGGCGAATGGCTGTACTCCATACCGGAAAAGTCAGGAACTACAACCGTAGCTGATATTGTGGCCGACGAGGATACATGGGGGTACGTGTGCACACTGGGTACGGGTGGCAACGCACCGACTGATACGGTCGATGCACCTGCATGCGCTACAACGTGCAATACTACCACCTGCGGTTCGTGGCATTGGAATAATGGCACGTGCACGACATACCAACGCGACAGCAAGTCGGAGTACACGGCCTCTGAGCACAACATTGATACCCGCAACTGCCGCAGCGGTGGGGTACGCCTCGCAGGCAAGTATCGCAACCTGCCGGCAAGACCACCTCTTGCAGTGCCCGACGCTACTCGCATGCTCCAGAAGGTACCCGACAATATGCTGTGGACAGTGGTATGCGCGTATGGCAATAGGACGGCAAAGTTTATTCTTTCTGAATATCGCAGGCACCCGTGGACAGGCGGGCCATGCGAGCAGCAGGTGCAGCTCACGTGGCTGTATAGCCTCCCGCGCGGAGCGGCCATGGACGTGACGACCCCACACTACCATGGGCTTGCAAGGGCGGCAGCGGTACAGACTACGGTCAACGCGCCGAACGCGGCCGCATGCGCGGCCGAGTGCAAATCGGATCCCTCCACATGCGAGGTGTGGACCTACAATGGCGGAGCATGCAGTTTAACTGTTTCCAGTGTATCCTGGAGCAAGGCATATACTGGCTATTGTTATTTAGACACAGAGATCCAGATGTTTAAGGGCGATGGGGATAACAAAGGGACGGATATTGCAAGCCGTGTCTGGGAATGCGGCAATGCGTGTCTGACAAGGAAGGATCCTGTAGACGACAGTAGAACATGGGCCAGTATGGACGAGGTTGGGGTGCTGGGCTTTGTTGTAAAAGCTGAGAATGGGAAATGTTTCTGTGAAAGTGGCAACAGTGCCACATGCCAACGTTCAACGGCCTCATCCGGGTGGGCGCGGTACGATTTTAACCCTACCGCGTGCGTGTCAGGGTTGCTGCCCGACACCGTTACGTACCCATCTCTATCATCAAGAATAGTAGATGCATGGGGGGGGGCGCTGACGCCGGCCGCGGTGTCGTACTACGATTTTAAGCCGGACGTGGTGTCCTGGAGCTATGCCGGTGATGGCAAGTGCAGTGGCGACACCGAAATCCAAATGTTCGACGGTGACAACCCAGGAACGGATCCCGCAAGCCGTGTCCTGGCATGCGGAAACGCGTGTCTGAATAGGGCGACACCGTCAAACAGCATGACATGGAGCACCATGGACGAGGTTGGGGTGCTGGGCTTCGTTGTAAAAGCCACCACCGGGCGCTGCTACTGCGAAAGCGCCAATAGTGCTAGTGCCACATGCTCCCGTGTGCACATGGAGTACACGCGGTACGATTTTAACCCAATTACCGCGTGTGTGCCATACCTACTCCCCGACAAATCGGCGGCCCTGCCCGACGTTGCCACTAGCATATCCACAGTCTCCAACTACCGTGAGTGCTGCTACGCGTGCGCAGGCAGTGCATCGTGGCAGATGGCCGGGGCGCGGTGCTCGTGCTACGATGGCGGGAAGGTGAATGGCGATGTTGGCGAATGCTATGTACCCACCAAGCCGGCGCCGGGGCAGGAATGTAATGTAGCTATTACTATGGCAAACAAGGGGGCCTTCAAGCCCGATCGTGTGAACGGTGCATGCTTTAACCTGCTCGCGGTGACCAATTATGTAGAGCCGGAGGACTGCTCGGCACTATGCCTCGATGAGGAAGAGTGTGATGCCGCGCACCATACAAGCGCCGCGGTGTGCACACTCCTGCAGTGCGCGCGTCCTGACCTGGCTAAAGGGGATGTAGACACAGGTGCAACACTGTATATCAAGGCAGGTGCGTGCCTGGAGCAGCCGAACGGCATGTGCCACTACCGCCCGCGGCGGGCCGGCCACACCAGCGGGGCGTGCAGTGCGAACGGCGCTAGTGTAGCGTACCAGGCCGATGTGCGGCTGTACTACAATGACGACAACGAGGGCAACAGCGTGCCTGTCCTAGGCGGGCAAGGGTGCAGCGCCACGTCAGGCGTCAATAGGGCGGCGGCGATTGTGGCCGAAATAGGCAAGCTCGAGCCCGCCTTGCCCTCCCCGCCGGGCATACTGCTGCAGACGGCCGACACGAACCTGCTGATGCACCGCTTCGACCCCGGTGTCTACCCATCCACTACCGGCTTCGAGTACACCGATTCACCCGAAAACGGCCCCACACAAGCCGTTGCAGCCATCACGCGTGACATGCGCCTGCCCACGCTCAACGTGGCGGGCAGAAGACGCCGCACGGTGCCGAATGCACTAGGTGTCGCCCCCAACCAAGCCGCCACCTTCCAGATCACGCAGTCCATCGCCGTGCCGCTCGAAAACGCAGCATGCCACGAGCAGGCCCGGCTGGCTACCGTGATGGCCGGCCTCAAGTCGCCGTCCATGGAGCAGGGCCGCTGCTCCGGCACCAATGCCAAGGATCTGGCGGCCTGCACACGCGTCAAGCACTACACGAGCGCACTCGAGACCATTCAGGCAGCGTATGTGCAGCAGCTGGCGAGCTGCCACGCGGAGGCGGTAGGTATGGACTACGCATCGCCGCTCCAGCTCATGATGTACGTGCAGCCGCGCGCTGGACTCGAGCGCATCGAGTACCATGGGCTGCCGGCGTACTACGCGCCACGCAGCGTGCACGATACAGCTGGGCTACCCCGGATTGATGCAATGGCAATGGGCTCGGACCTTGCGCCCGCGGTGGCAGGTACACCCGAGCCGACCCCGCCAGTATTCGAGACACCAAGCCCAACACCGTCTCGCCATGCGGACAAGCCCAATATCAAATGCACGGCGCAGGAGCATTGCTGCTTTGCGGAACAGCTGGAACACAAGACCAGCCCTGCCTGGCACGCGGAGGAGAAGGTACTGGAAATTATAGTAGACACAGAGCACATGGCGGGCACAGGACCGGAGTGCATGGCGCTTTGCGCCCGGTTCTTGCTGTGCCGCGTCGCCGAGTGGAAAGACGGGGTGTGCCACATGTGGTCACTGCCCATCAAGTTAGCACACCTGCAGCACAACGAAACATTCTGGGTGACGCCCCCCGAAACAGACTGTGCTCCGTCTGCCTCGATCACAGCAGTGGGTATAATCGATGATTCGCCAGACGATACCGTGTACGTCAAGCAAGACTGCTGCCTACGCCACATGCTTCACTAATATATGCGACTGGCGAATGCCCTACACCTATTACCATGTACCGCGCCCTATGGCACACCGCTCGCGCAACTGGTTCCGACACATCCGGCATAACCACGACCGTGTCGTACTCCCCCGCGCGAACAGAGCCCGGGGACACGACCACGTGCTGGTACAGGTGTGCACAGCTGGCCAGGCGTCGACCGCCGTCGACTGACACTGAAAGCGTGTTGATGGGTGTTTCGTGCACCTGTGTGTACTTGCCATGGCGGTCCATGGCGCCGTCCCCCTTGACCATGCCTGCCGGTCTAATGTGCGCGTACAGCCTGTCGCGCGTCTCGTGCGAGCCACACAGCACCACAGCACGTCCCAGCAGGTCGGGCAGGCATGCGGTCACGGTGCGCGAAAAGCGCAGCTGCGGTGCGACGCGCACGCCCGGAGGGACCGCCGCCTTGGCCAGCTCCGCGGCGAATCGCGCGCAGGCCTTGGGCCGCAGCGCTAGCGGATCGCCCTGGACAAGCAGGTTTGGCATGCGGCAGGCAGATGCGAACCACTCGTTGGGGGCGCGGTGCGCATCGAGCAGCACGGCCGGCTTGTCGGTGAACGCATACGACTGCAGCACGGGGGTGCGCTGCATGCCCGACGCCGCGAGGGCAATATCATGGTCCACGCAGAAGTAAATGGTACCGGGCGCCGGATGGCCCTCAGGCAGCGGACCTCGGCACACGCGCATCGCGGATTAGCACAAATGCAAACCGGCGACGTCCCCAACACACTGATATCCAACGCATGCTGGCCTATATTGGTGATATGCACTGCTGTATTAACTATGCGCGTCCGTAACAGCCTGTGCACCAATCGGCCCCGTTTGCGCACACAGTATGCTGTCGAGATGCAGCAAATTGTCTTTTCGAGCATGGTCGCGTTTGCCAGTCTCGTGCTCTGGGCATATACACTGCACATTGACATGATGCAGCTGCTGACCATCGACATGCTGGTCGGCCACGTATTAGAGCGGTGGCTGCTGTGCATAATGCGCAACATTGACCCGCAAACCTACCACCCGGGAGCAGCCATTGGCAGGATAGCGATCAACCAGCGTCTACGCTACTCGTTAATAGTGTGCACACTCGTACGGGGCTACTGCGCGGCCATCACCGTGATGATCGCCAAGGACGACAACTGGTTCGTAGCCGATCCGTTATTGTACTGTGCCACAATGCCGCTCGTGTACACTGTGTTCCGCACCTGTGTCATTGACGTGCAAATGTACGACCCGTCCATCTTACACGTTGAAGTGCACGGCAGTACACCCCCCTCATGTGAGGAAAACGAATTTTCCATTTCAGGAGGGTCCGACGACGAGACTTCACGGCATAATACCACTACAACTGAGTAAATGCCCCGGCCTGTGAAACGTCCGTGCCAGCTGCCGTCCATACAAATTGACACGTGGGGCGTCACACATCGGCCAACATCGTGCACAGACGACACACTGCACTGTCTGGCTAAGGAACTGTGTGCCAATACAGAGCTGCTGCTGCTGTCGCTACTGCAGTGCACACAGGCTGCAACGGTGACTGAACTTGCGAATATGGCCACGATGATTACTAACGTGCCGCTACAAGCAGTTGTTCGCGGGGGACAGGTGTACCTGCACAGCGAGTGGCGTGTCAGATACACAGACATGTGCACTCGCCTTCAAGAGCAAGTTCAGCAGGTGCCGGATGGGACCTGTGTCAACAAACACTTTTTATCACATTACAATCCCGCTGCAATATACACTTTGCTGCTCACACAAGCTGGGCCGGCTCGCTCGGCGGGTATACAGGCTCTGCTTTCACATCGTTACGATCCAGATTCAGGGCATCCGCCTCTTCCGCCTCCTCGTCAGCTGCCGTTTCCGGTGTAATGTACTTGCCGTTACTTGACATCACAAACCGCAGGTCTGCTGAAGTGATAGTATCGCGATTGGAATAGTGTGCCAAGCGGGCAGCACTACTGAACATCTCAGTCATGTGCTCCTCGGCAGCGCACTGCAGTGCAAGCATGCCGCTGTCTCGCACGTTGACTACCTCGGTGCTGTACTCTGCAATGATTTCACGTACCAGACGGCCAAACGAGACTTTGGGCAGCACGTTTCGTGTAGACAGCTGCTGCTTAAAAATCGCACGTAAAACCCTAACACGGCGACGGCGACGGCGGCTGGCCTTAGCGGATGTCGAGTTCAAGCTTGGCATACTTACTGGATTGTGCACCCCACGTTCTCCTTTGAGCAGCAAACACTTGCATTGAGTACCGCAAGCGAGTCTATAAGCTCAGGCAAGGTAGTGGAATCTGCGGTAGCAAATCTAACACTATTTCCCGTCAACACTGCCGACACAGCGTTTATGTGGTCTCGCAAACGCATCATAAGAGGCACAGTGTCCTTGCCACTCTGATCCGCTTCTTGGACACTGTACGGGCAGTCCAGATCTTGACGGACCTGCTTCAGCACTTTTTCCACCTCGTGCAAAACAAACCCTGGCCCACGCGACAAGGCCGGCGGTACCGAGGTGCCGTCACCATCGCCTATAAGATTTAGCGTATACGACAGCTGTGCAGCGCTTTCCAACAGGGCACGGGGTGACGTCTCCGAAACGACAATTGACATAATAAAATTATAAGTACACACACACTAATACTGCGAATGGAAGATCTTTGCCTGCATGACCCCGTCGCATGGGAGCCTGAGCAAGCCCACTGTGTCCTGTGCGACAACGCCGACGACGTTGGATCTGCAATGGGATACCTTCATCAAATGGATACCGCACTAGGTGGGCGCACAACCGATGCGCGCCTGGCGCAAATGATGCTTGAAAGCTACACCACCTTCTTTTATGAACCCGCAGTACAGGCGGGTGAGAATCCACCCCAGCTAACCGAGCAGTGCATCACACTACACTTTACAGAGCACGACATCAACCCTCTGCGCCAGATGCGCACCGATATCAACCGTATTAACTCCATTCAAAGCGCACTGGCACCGCGACACTCCAGTGCTAGTGGTCGTGTTTGCTGCAATGAGGGCGACGCCAAGCAATGGGCCGCACTGCAGCGCCTCAAAATGGACCTCATGCAGCAGTACGGCGTGCGCGACCGTGCTACGCCGCGCACTATGCCAACACTGGGAGACTAGTAAGTGGATGTGCACAATCAAGCTGACATGCCAACAAACCCCATGACGTCACAGGCCCACGACGAAACCGGGACCATTAGTGTACCATTGGAATTAGAAACTAGCACGGGTCATGGCGAGGTGCACGAGGTGCTGCGACAGCCACGAATGACAGGTCTGTACATGCAGTATTACTCGGTAGGACTCGTGTGCGGCGCGCTGCCTAGCACGCTGTACGGCTACTTTATGGGGTATCTCGATGTTCAGTCACACGTCTACGTCACGGCCGTGCAGGTTGTGTCGCTGCCATGGAGCTTTAAGTTTATATATGGCATAGCTAACGACTGCCTGCCCATTGCAGGGTCGCATCGCAGGGCTTACATGGTCATCGGCTGGACCATCTGCACACTCGCCCTCATGGCCCTCGCTCAAGCCGAAGAGCCACACCAAGGCCAGCGGTCGGCGGCAGGTACCATTGCCGTCAAGATGGCCATGGCCGCCGTGGGATACATCATGGCAGATGTTGCCGCAGACGCCCTGGTCGTCCAGTACGCCAAAATGGAGCATGCCGACGTGCGTGGCACACTACAGGCCAACGTCTACCTAGCGCGCACGTGCGGATCAATTGCTGCCGCACTGCTGATCGGATTTTGCATGAACGGGCACCAGTACAGCGGTACATTTGACTGGACACTGACCTTTCGGCAGGTGTGTGCCTTGCTCGCGCTGCAGTCGGCAGTGATGGTGCCTATCAGCTGGGTCTACATTACCGAGCCAAAAAGCACGTCGCGCACAACGCCGCGCATGTACCTGAGGATGTGCTACACGGCACTGCAATCGCGTGCCATGTTCTACGTGGCGACATACAGCATCGCGCACGGGGCCATCGGGGGCATTAGCACCACAGCGGCGCCGAACGTCACCAAGGTATGGGCGGGTGTGCACACGTTGCAAGCGCAGCTTTTTTCAGTGCTCGCATTGGTTATATTTGCGACAGGGCTCGTCCTTGTCAAGAGGTACCTGCTGCAGGCCAACTGGCGGCACGTGATCGCTGGCACCACCGTGCTGCTCACGCTCGTCGATGCCGTATTTGTTTACTGTACCATCTACGACGTCGTGCGCGACCAGTACTTCTACCTGGGGGAAAGCGCAGTCGTCATGGTGCCTGCGGCCGCCAAGTTCCTCGTGACGAGCTTCGTCGTCGTTGAGCTCGCCGAGGATGGCCAGGAGGGCATGGTGTACGGGCTGCTTACCACACTCCACAACCTAGGCGGCCCCATTGCCCGTGGGCTTAGCAATACATTGTACGGCGTTGCGTTTGATGGCCTGAGCGACGCCGCTAACTACGAAAAGGACACCTCTTCGTTTCGCAATACAGTGGCGTACAGCTACGCAGTGGCGTACGGGTGCGGCCTGTTGGCACTTCTGCTGCTGTATTATCTACCCTCGCAGAAGACACAGGCGCACGCGTGGAAGGAGCTGCCGCACAAAACGTGGTACGCACGCACCACGGTGGGTGTACTGGGCATCGCGTGGGTGTATGCACTTGCCGCCAGCGCACTTACCATGCACCCGTCCACCAGCTGCCTTAAAGTCGCGGGCGGATCAGGGTGCTAAGGGCAGCGGCAGTGGCTGCCATAGCAGCCCGCGGTACAGTGGACATGGCAATCGACTGTACGGTTGCGAATGCAGTACCCGCAGCTACTGACCCTACGGCCGACTGCGCACCGGCGGCAAGCGAACCGGCGACAGGGCCACCCGAAGAAAACCCGATCAGATACAGCACACATTGAGGAATGGCAGCCGCAATAACGGCCAGTCCACGGATGGCCATGGCAGGGTGCCCGCTCATTGTATTTGTGATTCGCATAAGCAAGTACCTTTGCCGAATATTCTAAGAATTAGCTTGTGTGGTGCAAATGTACACAGTGCTGTCGCCGCTGCACCTTCAAATCAATAAACACCGTATTTTCCTGCATGACTCTTACGCGCACAGGTAGCATACCAATGATTTGGGTCAGCCGTAGCGACGGCAGACAGCTGCCCAGGTGCACTGTCCAGTCTCTATAATCAATGGCATCGGTAGTGAAGGTAAATCCTTCGGGCCCCACAGGGACCGTGTACCGTAACTCGGCATGCCCAGGGCACTCGCACTCAGTGGACATCATATGGCTCATGAGCCACAGCCACCAGGCAAGCGGCCGCTCGCGCAGGGGGGACAGCACTACTGTAACAGGGGCGCCGGGGCTGGCACCGCGCAAGGTGCCACGCACGTCCAGCTGGAGTGTACGGCCCAGGTGTATCATGCACTTGCCCTCCACGGCGGATGCTGTAGTGTGGATACATATCCCCGGCATTGGTGGTGCCAGCAAAATGGATGTGTTGTCGACCCGTCGTGCAGCACCAGTACACGCCCCTGGCAGTTTGGCATGATACAGCGGTACGCTTCCAGGTACTGCGAGCGCCGTGCAAGGCAGGTTGATACGCGCCACTGCGGGATGAGCAACTGGTGCAACACCGTGCACGGCCACGCGGCAGGGCTGCTGACACACGCGAGGCTCGACATGTCATGCCCCGTCAAGAACGGAGATATGCAATGGCGCCAGAATTCACTATGCATCACAGTTCACTGCCGTTTGTCCCCACCAAATACACCCGAACAGCAATGGAGTCGTGGGCATACTTTGTGCGCAATTACACACAATTGCGTGTCGGGCGACAATACTGGCAAGGCGCCAGCGCCAAAAAGCGCCGTCTGGACAAAGCACACACTGTACAGCGGCCAAAGGACAAACTACAGATTCGCGTTGAGCGCGTCGCTAGCGGGTTTCAAGAATGGGACGCGGTCGGATGTAGCTCAAGAGAGCTGCGCACGCATCTTGAAGATCAGTTTGTGCACGGTATGACATGGCACAACCAGGGGCGGCTTTGGTTTATCGAGCACGTTTTACCTCGTTCAACGTTCCGGGACGAGGAACGCGCATTTCGCTTTGACAACCTGCGACCAGCGCTTGGCCAGTACGAACAATCTATATACAGGATACCACCTACGTAGCGATGGCGACCAAGGCCTCTTCCTACCACCGAGCTTACCCACAAGGCTTAAAGAGAAAACGAGACAGTGCTCAGCGCGAAAAGCAGCGGGTTGCGCAGCGCAGGTACGAGCGTGTACGCCGAGCGGGACCTATGCGTCGTAGTATGCACGCACTGCGAAAGTTCGCAACCGGTATGCCGTGTGGGGACACGTCGTGCGAAGAGATGACAGGGCTGCCACTGTCAGTGTTCCGCCAGCATATTTGTAGCACACTCGCCGTACCGTCGCTGCCCTTTACACTTCGATTTTACACACCACTAAAACGGTTCGACATGAGCGACACAGAGCAGATGAAGAAGGCAATGCACTACACGAACGTATATGCAACGGCACGGGGCAGCGCGTCCTTGAGTGTATATGTATGAGAGACACAGCTGGGACTGTGGCAGTTTTATTTGGCGCCAAAACGGTCAGCGGTGACGTTGAGCTCGAAGGTACCTGCACTGTACACCACATCATATGACACGCCACTGTCGCGGCATGCCTGGTGCACCGCGTCGATACGCACGCCGAACTGCGTGCCATTGAACTCGACAACGGCCTTCTGCCCAACAACCATCAGCGGCTCCAGCACCTCCTGGTCGTCGGTGATGAGGTTGATCACAGTCGGTGAGCTGCATGACAGGTCAATGATGAACGGCGGCGGCGTAGGCACCGGGCTGCCACCGGCCAGGTTGATGACAACGGGCGGCGGTACCAGGCTCTCCAAGTCGATGTTAAATGCGTCGAACGCCACCGGGTCGACGGTGCAGTCGCAAAGGTCCTTGTCGTCGCAGCTGTAGTTGATCGAAGTCGAGCCAAACGCCTCCGACACAATATGCCGGCCGCCCGGTGCGCCGGACACGTAGCAGCACGCGCGCCATCCACCGTGGCGCTTCATCCACACCAGCTGATCCACAGTGTAGGCAGGCATATGAACAGTGCTCCGGGCAAAAGTCCAACTGACGAAGTTCTTGGAACCCATTCGCTTTAGATTCAGCAGACAGCGGGGCGGGGATGGGGACAGATATTTCCAACCTCATCTGCACATGTGTCACATACATGCCGGCCATGCGCGCGCGCGGTCGTGTACGGTTTCCCTAGATAAAATACGCCACGGCATCAATATCCGCATCAGCAGGTCTTTGAAGCCAGTACTTGATCAAATAACAATTGAGTGGGTTGCGATGTACATCGCAGCTTTCCGCACCGCCGCTGGGTTGCCGGTTTGCCGATGGCGTGTCATGATGCGCGCACTGCCCTGCTATTACCGACCGCGCGGGGTGCCCGGACGAGGCGACATCACAGGTGGTGCACAAGGCGGTCCGCACTACATCGACCAGCACCGAGAAAACGATGCCCGCCGCCGTGCGCATGATGCGATGCTAAGACACGATAGGTGTGAGGTACTGCCGCTGCGGCCGCTGCAGCGGCAGAGTAGGTACTGCAGCGCACGGCGGGGGAGACGCGGAGGCGTGCGAGGCGGCGCGCGAGCAAGACGCACGGCAAGCAGCCCCGGCTGAGACCGCCTGAGGAACAGCAACCAACAGTGACATACCGATAATACATTGATTGCCTGCTCACTCCACCTGCATCTCAATCCCCATGGCGGCCAGCTCCATGCCCAGCAGCTTCGTCGCATGCGGTACGGTCTTGGGATCCTTGCGCCCGCAGAAGATGTGCTGACAGAAGTGCTTGCTACAGATGCTACATGTGTCCCACGTCGTAGTGCCAATACAGTCCATGCGCTCCCGAAGCACTTGTGTCGCGCCGCTGCCGGCTAGTACGTCACGCTCCATCTCCCCCAGCCGCATCCCGCCATCGTTCTTGCGCCCCGCGGTGGGTTGCTGAGTGATCCGGTCCGTCAGCCCCGATGCACCGCGCGCATAACACTTGTCTTGTGCCAAATGCTGCAATCGCTGGTACCAGCACGGCGCAATGAAGATCTTCTCCGGCAGTGGCAGCCCCGTCGTGCCGTCGTACATGGTCTCACGGCCCGATCCGCCCTTGCGGTGCAGCTCCGCCACCGTGAGCGACCCGAATGGCGAGCCGTCCGCCCCGCCCAGCTTGGCGCCCGCCATCTCCATGATCTGCCCCACCGTCATGCGCGACGGGAACGCGTGCGCGTTGATCACCAGGTCCGGCCGGATGCCCTCGGCGGTGAACGGCATGTCCTCGTCCGGGAACACTGCGCCGATCACCCCCTTCTGCCCGTGCCGGTTCGCCAGCTTGTCCCCGCGCACCGGCATGCGAAGCGCCGCCGTGGTCACACGGCACATGCCCGGCGACTCCGACGCCTCCACAATCGTCGTCTGCGGCGCACCGCGCTTGGCCGTAAACGTCACCGGCATGATCTGCGCGCCCGCCGCGACCTGCTGGCCCACCGCAAGATGTGGCACCTCGTCCACGTTGGCGATGTACGTGTTCCACTGAATCGAGCGAAACAAACCGCGCTCCAGCGCGCCCTTCGAGGCCACCAGCGCATCCTCCTGGTTGTACCCCATGCAGTTCACGGCCAATATGACGTTGCAGCCCTCGGTGGCCTCGTGGCACGGAGTCACCAGCGGGCGCTGCGCATACAGCAGCGTGTGCTTCCCCGTGTCGCCCATCGCCTGCTTCGCCATGCTGCAGTAGTAGCTGATGCGCGGGCCCTGGTTGTGCTCCAGGAACGGGATGTGGCGCGCCGTGCGCCCCAGCATGCCGCCGCGCTGGACCAGGCGCCCCGCGTCGGACCACGTCCACATGCAGCCGGCGTGCAACGTGCCCCCCGCGATCTTGCCCGTCGTGCGCGCCTGCCGCTCCCCGTTATGGAACCAGTGCAGCCGGCCACGGGTCGGCACAGGCGGCGCCGTGCTGCCGTCTGAGATCTCCACGCCCTCCACCAGCTGGTGCACCAGGCCCACCTTCTGCCCCTCCGGCGTCTGGCTCACGCAGAAGAAGCCGTGCGTCGACGGGTGCACGAACCGTGCCTGCATGGCCGTGTACACCGATACCACATCCGACATCTGCGACCGCAGCGACGTGCGGTTCGCGCGGTTCGCCAGCTGCGTCACGCCGCTCATGCTCGTGCCGCGCCAGTTGCCCGTCGACATGGCACTGAAGATGGCGATCGTCACGTGTTGCTCCGGCCACTTGCCCTTCACCTTGGTCGTCCGCAGCACCTGCTCCACCAGCTTGTCCATCAGCATGTCCACCGTCCAGATGCGCATGTTGGCCACATCGTCCGGGTCAAATGCAAAGCTCTCGCCGTGCTCGCACGCCAGACGCAGCGTGACCGGGTCCATGTGCACCTTGTCCGCCTTGTCGACGCTCACCGCGTGCACACCGAACGACGGCATGAACGTGCGCTTCGCCATGTCCAGCTTGCCGCCGCCGACGGCCATCACGCCGCTGCCCAGCATCACGGGCACGCGCGCGCGCTGGCGCCGCAGCATCACGACCCGGCGCTTGCCCTTGACGAGAAACGTGCCGTCCTCCAGCATCAGCGGCACCTGCATCACCACGTAGGGACACGGTGTGCGGCTCACCACCGTGAAGGCGTACGTCAGCGCGCGCCCCTCGCACTCGCGCACCGTGACGTGCCGCTTGCCTGTGCGCTCCAGAATCGAGGCGCGCATGTCCAGGGACACCTCAATGCCCAACACGCGCTGCAGCAAGGCAGGAAGCCCGTCCACAAAGGAGAGATATTTTCGACGCTGCAGCTCCATCTAATGACAACTGAGCGGAAGTATAAAGGCCTCGGGTGGAGGCGGTGACAGCAGTGGCATATGGCATCGTTGCTGTATGTGGCTGCGCTCTTAATAAGTGCACACGTGGGGGTAGCAAACGCCAGCGAGGTTACACCGGCCCCTGCCCCGCCCGTGTGCAAAGTGGTACTGCAGGATAATCTAATGCATGCCGAGCTGCTGGGGCACAAACATGTCGATGATGATGAGATTGCAAACGCAATTTCATTGATCTGGCTAGTGATTCTGGTCTCATTTTTTCTAGGACTATGTAGGTGGGGGCACCGTCGCTGGATCGTTGTCGATAGCAATTTGGTACACGACGCAACACCTTGGGGGGCAAAGCCCTACACCAAGGTGCGTGAGCTGCGCATGGTGTAATTGTATTTATGGATATAGCTGCAGCGCATACTGACCGTTGTTGTTTTGTAATATAGTGGAGGATACGTAGTTGTGCAAGTCACCTGTCACCGCCAAGCTTTTTCCCGGAACCTCCGTGCTGCACGTCACGTCGCTGTAAAACTGAATCCTGCCGTCGGTGCTTTTGGCCTGCAAATACTCACTGCCGTACGGCACACACAGGTCATCACACGGTAGACCAATCACGTTCGACGTGTCGCACGACGTATCGTTGTGCACAATCCAGCCCACATGGCAGGTGTCTGACATATCGACCACCTCGCGGCTAATGTTAAATCCAAACTCCATGTGGCACGCCTCGTCGGCCGGCGCCGCGGCGTACTCGGGCACGGTCAGCAGCTGGCCCGATAATGGCGTGTTGTCGTAATCGCACAGCGCAGTCACGAGTACGTGCCCCGAGCTGACCAGCGGGGCCGAGACCACGCGGAAGCTGGTGTCGCTGAGCTGCGTATCGGTAAATATGGCCGTATTGTTGTGCCAGACATCGTCGTAGAACAAGCGGTTGATGCCCATGACGCGCACGTTGTTCGAGGTGTCGTACGTGACGCTTTCCACGTGCGCCTCGATTTCGCCGCACGCGTTGAGGGCAGCGACAATGGCGGGAGGCACACTCGCATGGAAGGCAACCGCCTCGGTGGTGTGAATCACAATCACTGAGCCGGCGGTCAGCTCCAAATTGGAGGGCCGGTGGCCTGAGGTGATGTACGCCCAGCTGGGCCCACTCACTTCTTCCATTTGGCCGTGGACACATGCATCGGCAGAGAGAGTACAGGAGGCCACCGGGGTGGGCACAGGAGTTGGGTAACCAGCAGGGAAGGGTGTATTGAAATTAAACGTTTTCACTAACTCGGCACCCCCCCGGCTTATTCGGAAAGTGCAGTGGGGGCTCGCAACAGTGGGATCTGTGACCACATTTGTGTACGTAAAAGTAGAAATAGAGCCGGACCCGCCTGTCACAGGGGTACCCGCGCCGGAAGCTAAGTCGCCACAGCTCCACACCGGTGTCGTCAGGTCATTGTTTTCATCCACCACGTGCGCGACCAGGCTAAAGTCCGTGCCATTGACGGTAAAGTCCACGTCGCTGACAAACGCAAACACGATGTGCGGCGCGTGGCTGAGCGTGGGCTGCCCCGAGTAAAACACGTACTCTGCGGAGTCCGACACGTGGCCCGCAGTGTCCGTGAAGATAAACTCGGCCACGCACCGCTCGCTGGCAGCGCGCCCCTGGAACGGCACGCTAACGACGCACGCGCTAGGCGTGGCGCACGTGTAGTCGTTGTTGCTGCCGTCCTTGATAGGGTTGTCGGGCTGCCCGGTGCACTTTACGTTGCCGGTCACGGTCAACGTTGTGCCCGGTGTCGCTTCGACGTTGAACGTGACATCCAGCGAGTCGCCATTCGCGATCACATGGCCAGAGGTGCCGTACATGCTGACCACGGTGGGATGCAGCCGGTGAAAGTCGACCACCAGGGTATTCTTGCGCTTGACGACCTCAATGTCAATGTCAATGCTGCTGGTACACGGAGCATTCACGTCATCGTCCGTCACGCTCAACTGGAACGGGTGCTCTTTCAGCTCCTCGTCCACGCCGGCCTTGAAGCAGTACGTGTTCGTGTCCGCGTCGCCGCAGTCGCCCACCACGCTGTCCGCGGCACTCAGTACACTTTTGTTGGTGAACCCCGTACTGGCAATCGCGCCATCGTCGTCAAGGGCAGCAACGGTGAACTTTGACGGGGCAGGCGTGTCACCAGGAGCATGCCGCACGGCAACACCGGGGTCCACGCTCACAGAAGTGATAAACGGGCAGGTGTTGTTTACGGTCGGCGCTGCATTCAAATTCATAAGCGTGATTAAAAAGCCCGTCACGGTACCGGACGTCACATTCTTGGAAGTCGCACCACGATACAGCGGAACGACAGCGCCTTGCGGGGTCACCTTGCCCGACGCAGTGACCGTGATGGTCGTGTCACCATTCGGTATGCCGACGAGCGAGCCTCTGTTCATGCCCACCACGTCAGAAGACAGTGTCACGTTTTGGGCGTACTCGCTGGGAAACTGCAGCGAGTTCTTGCCCTTGACTACAACACCAATCGTAAAATGGGTGGCCATGCTGTACTCGTAGTACGGGGGCTGTGCCACAGTTGCCGCGGCAAGGAGTGCGGTCGCCAGCAACTTTATCATCGCCAGAGACTGCATCCGGCATATATACTGACATTGCACTACATAACAAAACATGACCGCTGCATGAATGAAATTGGCGTTGCTACTGCCACTGCTACTAGGTGTTACGGCATCTCGTACCAGCATGTACCATACTCCATTTTCAGAGGTCGGCCCGCACTCCTCCGGTCACCATGACCCGCGCCGGCTCTACGGCGACGCCGACCCGCGCTGGACCAACCACATGGGCACCACATTAAAGGACAAGCACCCACCGACCACCGGCAAGCTCCGGCTGCTCTTCTTCATCGCCGCGTTCTCCGACACGCCCGCGAACCAGAAGTTCCGCATCCCGGGCGACCGCATGCGCGAGCGCATCTACAACTCGCAGGTGGACACTTCCGTCTACACGCCGCAGGCGCCCTTCGACGCGCTGGACCTGGACCCCATCCACCAGCTCAACCAGTGGTTCCGCGCCGTGAGCAACAACCAGCTCGAGATCGAGACCACGTACCTGCGCGTCACGCTCGCGCAGGCGTTCC